>Ga0114975_10000188_pt1 | contig 46357 bp, 43 predicted proteins | sample S_130626_EF_Meta_FD_87031 | JGI IMG/M metagenome (GOLD analysis project Ga0114975, IMG submission 87031) | Freshwater microbial communities from Lake Simoncouche, Canada to study carbon cycling - S_130626_EF_MetaG | ecosystem: Environmental > Aquatic > Freshwater > Lake | place: Lake...
GACCACATCGAATGCTTTGACAATTCAAACATTCAAGGCACAAATCCAGTGTCCAGCATGGTTTGCTTCAAGCAGGGAAAACCTGCCGTGAAAGAATATAGGCACTACCACGTAAAAACAGTGGAAGGCCCCAATGATTTTGCCAGCATGAAGGAGGTTGTCGGACGGCGCTACAAGCGGCTACTCGAAGAAGCACAGCCACTTCCCAAGCTAGTGGTAATAGATGGAGGCAAGGGACAATTATCCTCTGCAGTGGAAGCCTTGCAAGAACTCGGGATTTATGGAAAGATGCCCATCATCGGCATTGCAAAGCGACTGGAAGAAATTTATTTTCCTGGAGATCAATACCCCATTCACTTGGACAAAAAATCGGAAAGCTTGATGCTACTCCAGCGGATCCGAGACGAAGCGCACCGCTTCGCCATTACCTTCCACAGGCAAGTGCGTAGCAAAAAAGCCCTCAACAGCCAGTTGACAGAAATTGAGGGGATAGGGGAACTGACTGCACAGAAATTACTGAAGGAGTTTAAATCGGTGAAAAAAATCCAAATGGCTTCGGAAGAGGCTATTGCAGCAGTCATAGGAGCTACTAAAGCCAAAGCACTGTTGGCAACGCTAGAAAAAAACAAAGCCTCGAATTAATTCGAGGCTTTGTTTTTTACCATTCCCAAACTGAATTTTCAAATTCTAAGAGTTTGTATTCGAAGGCGAGTGCATCCAAGTAGGCCTGCATTTTTCGCCGTTCTTCTGGTGTATTTTTATTCACCAAATCGATGACTAGTGCCTCATACTGATTGGTGTAGCGGGTCACCACTGACCTGAACAATCGGGACTCAAAGGCTTCACTGTAGGTTAAGCTCTTGGAAATATTTGTGAAATTTAACCATCGAGCGTCTGGATGTTTTGCAAAATACTTCAAGAAATCTTTGTACCGGATATAAGCAACTGATCCTTCAAATGCACCTTGATTAAATTCTGCTGGTCGAGTGATCTGAATATACTTAATGTCAAACTTGAATTGAGAATGCTGTCGATCAAAAAGAAAGTCTTCTTTAAAATCTAAGTAGTAGTAATTTTTTACGAAGACGGTATCTTTTACATCGTTGTATGCAAAAGCTGAATCATATTCTGATATAGATAAAGGTGTTTTAAAATTTTCATCTCTATAAGCAATAAGTTGATTCGACTTTATGGCTTTATAAATATTATTGATTAACCCATTCTCTTTTGTATCCCCGGAGCCATAAAGTGGCAAGTTGTATTTCTCCCTAAGGTCGATTCTTCTCCAAACAGAGATTTGATACATTTTGTCGTCTTCACGGATTCGCTTGCCGGAATACACCGTATCCATAGCGTATTGTCTTACTCCCGTGGTGGAAGGGTTGACAGAAGTAGCTACTTGACCCATAGCACCCTGCCAAAAAACCAGGATGAAGAGGACTGCGAACAAGGTATGTTTAGAAATTAAGTTCATGGCTTATAGAATTGACTCGTAAAAAGAACCTTATTTAACACGTACCGTAATTACTCCCTTATAATTCATGCTGATTTTTTCTCCTCTAAAATTAGTTCGGGCGATTTGGTCAATTTGAATAACAATGATATCCCCTTTTGTAGCAGAGCCTAAAACACCTTTAAATCCAGCGCTAATTGGAACTGCATCACCCCTGGCTACATCATTACGAACCAATTGAATTTTGCCAGCTCCAATACTAAAATTAGAATCCCGCTTCATGGTCTCTGCAAAATTAGGGTCAGCTTTCGCTATCACCTTAACTCCGTTTAGCGTATTCACGTTATGTCCTTGACTTAAGTCAAGGTCAGCACCGTTCGACGTCTGAAGCACTACAGTCGGCATAGGAACTGGCTTGACATCAAATGTTTCGTCACCAATTTTATTTCCTCCACTGCTGACACCGATGGTCACTTTTCCACTACCGTTTGGTACAACAGTTACTTGACCTGCTTTTTCTCCTTTTATTCTATCCCCATTGGTTACTGTAAACTCAGGAGCATAGGAGTTACCAAGTGCAGGAACATCGATATTCAAATCATTCGCACAACCCGCATAGAGCTGAGAAACAACTTTAGAAGTGATTTTGATAACTGGCTGTGCTACGAAATATTCATATTCGATAGGCAAAACCTTGTCTTCTCCACCAACATTTGTGACAATCTGCCCTTTAAGAATCTTTTTAGCGACGCCTGCATCGTCATAGGATGATGCCGGGGTGGCTACAAATTCAATTTTACCAAATCCCTTTGGATCAACTGGGATAGATCTACCATCCAGAGTCATTGTAGGAGATGCTGTAGAAGAGGAAGATGCAATAAACATCGTTCCTTCAAACTTAGTACCTGCAGCTACCACATTGGAAATAGCTGAAATTTTGGCTTCAGTAATGTCTGCTTTGAAATAAAAGGAGCCGATTGAATTTGCTATTGTGGTCAACGACTCATTTTCTATATTCAATACCTCGTTTTGAAACTGAGATAAAATCGCAATTGCAGCACCTACAGGAGACTTCACAAAGTTCAAAGTGACAAAAGACTTGCTTTTCGCTTCGATGTCATTTGCAAATAGGTCAATCTTATCTGCATCTAGAGCAATCGGCTTAAAGGTTAGAGTCGAGATACCAACCCCCTTCAAAATTCCTTCTACAGTCTTTGGAAAATCGTTTAATTTTTTCTTTAATTCTTCTCCTTTTCCCTGATTCGCAAAAAGATTTCCTGTAATTTCTGTGTTCTTCAATGCCGAATTCACATAATTACCTTTTTCATTTTTGGCATTGGATGTTTTTATGAGTTCCTGCTTTAGGCTCTCAACATACTCATATACTTCCTTAGACGCTGCTCTTATTTTTTTTGATGCTGCTACCTTTGGAAGATCTTTTGGATTGTTGCCTTGCTGAGAAATGGTGTATTCAACAGAACCTACCATAGACTCATTCTTCAATACAAAATTTTTCGAGGTTCGCTCCATCCCATCGTTGAGAAGGACAAACTTCTGGAGGATCTGATTACTTACCTGGAGGGCCAAAAGGGCCGTCAATACCAGGTACATCATCCCGATCATCCGTTGTCTAGGTGACTCTTTACCTCCTGCCATGTGTATTTATTTTTGGATTTAAGAGTTACTATTAACCTCTGATGGCACTTAGCATGCCGCCATAAATTTTACTCAATGCACTTACGTTTTGATTCAACTTCACCATTTCTTCTCTGAAGGCCTGAGTTTCATTTCCTACCTCAGTGAAGCTAGACATGGCTGTAGACATATTTTTATAGAAATCGGCACGTGCCTTTTTCTGGTCGGTAGATTCTTGAAGTTCTAATTCGTACACTGCATTCAAAGCAGACAAATTCTTAGTTACTGCTTGAATTTGGGCTTGGTACGCTTGCGAATCCTGAGCGGCTGAAGACATGGCCACCAAAGCAGTAGCAGTCTGTGCATAAGAATCGTTCATACTTGCCAAGGACTGAGAAGCAGCTTTCACGTTTGTAGCATATTCTGTGGTAGCCACTGCGGCATCCGAAAGAGTACCCATTTTCTGTGCTGAAGTAGCCAAATTATTCATGCCCCTTCCTAAACTTTCGATCAGCTCAGGTCCAATGTTAGCCTGTTGGAACATGTTGTCTAATTGCTGGGCAATTGGATCTCCTGAAACTTGTACTGTTTTTCTAGCAGCAGCAGGTCTTGGGGTTTCATCTGCTTCTTCATCTAGTTCAGGATATACCTTCGCCCAGTCTACTTCTTTAGCGCCTGGTTCGAAAGCTGATAAGAAAAAGATAATGGCTTCCGTAGTCAAACCAACACCAATCATTAAAGTTGCTCCTGGCCAATCCAGAATTTTAAACATTGCTCCAAGAATTACGACAGCTGCGCCAATACCATAGATTTTTGGCATTACCTTGGAATAAAAGAAATTACTGTTGCTTGCCATTAGTCAATTAGTTTTATGTTGAATATTTATTTTTTGCGGAAAATTATCTTTTTAGTCTTTTGTTGGGATTCGCATCCATTGAAGCGGACCTTCCAATAAATGTCATCACGGTACGGAATCCTATGTGTGCTTGTGCTACGTCTTGGTATTCATAGGTACGGGTTGAAGTCTCAAGATAATGACTTATATCTTTCCAACTTCCTCCACGAACAATCTTTTTAGGCTCGGTTTCATCCAAATACACAGGATCCAAATCCCAAGTTTCTGCTCTTGAAGTCACCTTATAGGCATCCATCACCCATTCCGAAACATTACCTGCCATGTTGTACAATCCAAATCCATTGGGAGCGAAAACATCCACAGGAGCGGTGTAGGTAAAGCCATCATCGATGTAATTTCCTCTGCCTGGCTTGAAGTTTGCCATTAAGCAACCTCTTTTATTCTTGACATAGGGACCTCCCCAAGGGTACTTAGCGATTTCTTTACCACCCTTTGCGGCATATTCCCATTCTGCCTCCGTAGGCAATCTAAATGCAGGCAAGTCAAACTCGATGTCGTCATTCGCACGCAAATGGTAAGATCTCCATTCACAATATTTTTGAACCTGATCGTACGATACACCCACCACTGGATAAGAATCGAAGGCTGGATGGTCAAAATAAAATTCCATCAAGGGATCGCCATAATGGAAAGCAAAACTTTTTGTCCAAACCGTACTGTCAGGCTTCAACTCGTTTATATCAAAAGTAGGAGCTGTTTTAAGCGTGGTTGGGGTATCCGTATCCAGCTGACCAGATTTGACAGCTTCCAAAAATTGTCTATACTTATTATTGGACACTTCGTACTTGTCCATAAAAAATTCAGATATCGTTATCTGTTTGTTTAATGAGCCTTGTGTGTAAGCAATGTCTTCGTCTGATTGGCCCATCCAGAAAGTACCTGCTTTGATGGGAACCATATCAACAGGCAAATTTTGCTTCCAGCGAATTCGCTTGGCAACACCTGTAACCTCTCCTTTTCGATTCGATTTGTTACTGGCCTCCCCCTTTTTATTAAGTAGTCCACAACTTGGCAAAACGGCAATAAGTAGAAAGCCTATGGCAAGTGATAGAAAAGGGAATTTTATCTTGGTGTACATAAATGACTTTTTTAGAGTAGCATCAAATTTTTGGCCAAACGTCGCCAACTAATAAAAACACTTTCGAAAGTTAGCTTTTTTTAGGTGAATAAAACAAAACTTATTGAGGCGTAATTAATTATTGAAAATTAAAAACCTTACAATTTAATCAATTGTTTGAAATAAAATACTGACTAAAACCTAAATCTGGGTGTTCTTTGTATTACTCGATTAACTGTTTTGGAAACATCTGCCCAGGCATAACGTAGCATCAATTCATGGGAAGTAGGGGCCTTTGCATCTTTGCCTCCAATTACTAAATCAAACGCATATCCCAACTTTAAACTATTATCTTTTAATAAACTGTACCCCAGAATTACAGATGCTGATTCCTCGCCTCTGTAGGCAAGACCCCCAGTCAATTTATTTTGGAGTGTGGCTATAACGCTGACATCATAAGATAAAGTATTTGTCCCCAAAGATTTTAATAGAATACTTGGTTCAATCCGTAGCTGACCAACTGGGCGCATTCGGTATCCCACCAATAGGTAATTGTGAAGTTGGAGTCGGTTGGCAAAACTCCCATCTCCAAAATCAAATGAGGGCTGATTGAGGTGTCTACCGCTAAGTCCCAGATAAAAATTGCCTCCATCTACAAGTAATCCGGCCCCCATATCTAGGGCAAGCTGCGTCTCAGTACCTGATGGTGGAAGGCTGGGCTCAGGATTCACAAATTGCAATTCCTCGAAATCCAAGGTGCTATTGGAAACGCCAACATATCCGCCAAAGCTGAGTTGAGTTCTGTTGATTTTCTTATGATAGCTCCCCTGTAGATTAACATCTAAATTCGAGCTAGCCCCAAGTCTATCGTTGACAACCGTAAGACCATAACCAAAATTCTTTGCCTTGATTCTCCCCTGAAGCGTAATCAATTGGGTGGTAGGAGGTATTCCTGTTCCGGCGGTCGAAGTGTAGCCTTGCCATTGAGATCGATGGAATGCAGAAAACTGGTACGCAATGTCTTTCCCTGCAAATGCAGGATTAAAAAAATTTCCAGCGGAAAGATATTGGGTAAACTGGGGATCTTGCTGCGCAAACAGCGAACCTGGTAGCGAGAGAAATAGCAAAAAGAATACCGCTATCAAAAAATTAACCAAGTAGCTTTTTCTGTTCATTTTGGCTGTGGAGTTATCAAATTTAAACTAGTCTAGGAATTTAAACTTATAAACCACTTAAAATGATTCTTAGAATTACAGATTATTGGCTTTTTTTATAAACAATTCCAATGCACCAGTCATACTAGGGGCATTCGGCAATGGTGCCTCAATGTCCAAAATAAGCTCCATGTCACGAACTGCTTGAGCGGTGGTCGGTCCAAAAGCTGCAATACGGGTTTTTCCTTGTACAAAATCCGGAAAATTTGACTTTAAGGATTTGATTCCCGATGGACTGAAGAAGGCCAAAATATCGTATTTGACATCGGCCAAATCAGATAAGTCAGCCGCTACGGTGTGGTAAATGATTGCCTCGGTAAATGCTATGCCTTGCTTTTGCATGTATGCAGGAATATCGTCCTTCCGAATATCCGAGCAAGGGAAGAGGTATTTTTCGTTTTTGTGTTTCTTAAAATAGTCAAACAGATCTTCGGCAGTCTTAAGACCAACGAAAAGCTTTCGCTTACGAATCACAATGTATTTTTGAAGGTAATGCGCGGTCTGATCTGAAATGCAGAAATATTTCATTTCAGCAGTCATTTCAATTTTGAACTCCTTACAAATCGCAAAAAAATGATCGATGGCATTTCGGCTCGTAAATATGATGGCCGTGTGCTTTAAAATATCTATTTTTTGCTTTCTAAATTCCTTTGGAGGAACAGGTTCTACCTTGATAAATTGCCTAAAATCTATCTTCAGCTTATACTTTTCTGCAAGTAGTAGATAAGGAGAGGTTGCTTCAGTAGGCTTAGGTTGAGAAACCAGTATGCTTTTTACTGTGGTATAGCGATCTTTTGGAGCTGCACTCATGCTGGGAGTTCCTTTTACGTTCAACACATCACTTGATAAATTCCAGAACCCATTTGGTCAAGACCAAAAATGGTATTATTTCGGTCAGACAAAGGTAAGTAAATAAATGGTATTTCTTAAAATTCAAACGATTCATCATAATTAAAAACAGTCCAAAAACACCAATCAAGTATGCCCAAAAAATCGCCTTGATGAGTTGAGTAAAGACTATTTTTAGTTCGGAAATGTCATTTATAACAAAAAAAGTCGTTGCCAACAAGACAAGCGCAAAGCCAAAACTGATTAATCGAAGCAAATAAAAGAAATGAGCAAACTCAGACTTGCCCAGTTCAAAGAGGTAAACTATCAGTTTAATTGCGGAAAACTTCAGGATAGTCACTACCAAGATTTGAAAGGATGCAATTATCCACAAGTTCAGAAGTGAAAGTGAAGTTAATCCCCCCCAAAACTCAATCCAATCAGGCCTAAAAATAACTATACCCATCACCAAACTATGCGCGATTATCGTAGCCAACACAAACAAAAAATAGATAATATCGAAAGAAAACACTTTTTGAAGCCCCCCACTTTCTGAAAAATCTTCAGCTTTGATTACGGATAAAGGCTGCAGCAAAACCCCCAATAAGTACGGATAACTCCGCCTGTAAATCGCGATTAAAGTCAAAATAATAAGCAGCGAGACCGCAATAAAATCCTTCACCGGCTGGACTATTTGGCGTTTTTCAAAAGCCATAAACTTAGCCCCTAAGCTTACTTGCTTCACCTCTACTTGGTTTTTGGCGACCTTGGTTATCTCCAAATCAAAATCTCTAAGCCTAAATTTGTCGCTGATAACAGTCACTAGGAGGCTGTCCTTTCCAAATTCTTCCCTTAACTCAACGGTAGGTATGAAAAAAGTAGTGTCACTTTGAATTAAATCCCACAGCTTCCCATCTACGAATAGGGTTGAATTTCCAGGTACTTTAAATTGAAAATAGGACTGGGGAAATGTGTTTACAACCAGAATAACCTGCTTTTGCCCTATTGATCCTACTAAAGACTGTTCGGTAGAACTGCTCCACTTCCCATCGTAGTTTTCCAATACCTGAGCATTTCCACAATGGGCAACAAAAAGAAGAAATAAAATAAGTGCTATTCTACGCATTGAGCCTTTTGGCAAAGGTACTTGTCAACTCATCGGTACTCTAAAATTGTCAAAAATTTAGGCAAGAAAATAGGTGTCTCGACTAAATTTTTGGTTTACAAGTACAAAACTCAACATTCCTGAGACAGCCTCCAAATGAATCCCAATCAAAAAACAAACTCTATTTCACAAAACAAATTTGATTCTTGGTAAGGGGAACATCCGTTATATTTACCCAATATTCAACCCTTATGGCAGGTCTTTACATCCATATTCCCTTTTGCAAGCAAGCCTGCCATTATTGCGATTTTCATTTTTCCACCAATCTTCAACTGATGGAGGTAATGATGGATTCAATCACCGTAGAGTTGAAACTTCGAAAAGATTATTTGAAAGGGGAAGCGGTGGATACGGTCTACTTTGGAGGAGGAACTCCTTCCCTTGTACCTGCCGAATACTTGGAAAAAATTCTAGATCAGATTGCACAGCTTTTTCCTGGAAGAAAGCAAGAAGTCACTTTAGAAGCCAACCCAGATGACCTCAATCCCCAAGCCTTGGCCAACTGGAAATCCCTCGGTATAGATCGACTAAGTTTGGGGATTCAAAGTTTTCAAGATCAAATCCTAAAAGCTTACAACCGAGCCCATACTTCAAAAGAAGCGAAGCAAGCCATCCAACTGGCACGAGCTGCTGGATTTGAAAAATTTTCGATTGATCTGATCTACGGGTATCCCCATTCAGATCATCGACTTTGGCAATTAGATTTGAAAGAAGCACTTCGCCTTGACCCAGGTCACCTTTCCGCTTATTCCTTGACCATCGAACCTAAAACTACTTTTGGCAATTGGACCAAGAAAGGGAAATTTAGCCCCGCAGAAGATGAATTTGTAGCCCAACAATTTGAGTGGCTGCAAGAGCGATGCGACAAGGCCGGATACCTGCAGTACGAAATATCCAATTTTAGTCGCCCAAATCAAGCCGCAATTCACAACAGCAACTATTGGAAACGCAGCCCCTACCTCGGCATCGGTCCCAGCGCCCATTCCTTTGATGGAAGTTCAAGAGGCTTTAATCCCTCTTCCAACGCTAGCTATACCAAAGCGCTATCAGCTGGAGCGCTCCCTTTTGTGCTCGAGCAGCTGACTCCCACAGAATCCATCAATGAAGAAATTCTTACGGGCCTTCGAACCTCTTGGGGATTAGATACTGGAAGTTTGGAGGATCGGTACCACCTCGATATTTTGGAGATCAAAAAAGGTCCTATATCGAAATTAACCGAACTAGGAATGATTCATACCCTTGGGAAAACGCTAACTTTAACCCGAAAAGGTCAGCTGCTCGCAGACAGCATTGCCTCCGATATTTTTATAGATTCCCATGACCTATCCTAGAAAGAAAGATGCTACCCCTTTGGCTGACGCCTTCCAAGACTTACTGAAAGCCTATCGCCTGGAAGATACCTACCAAGAGAAATTGCTGATTTCATCCTGGCCCACCTTAGTTGGCAAAACTATCGCCGACCGCACGAGCAACGTGTACATCAAGGACAAAAAATTAATGGTTAAAATCACTTCAGGGCCTGTAAAAAAAGAACTTCAACTAAATAAATCCAAAGTGATCGCTTTGATCGAATCCCAAATCGGAAAGGGAATTGTAGATGATGTGATCTTCCTGTAAGCATTTTGTAAGATTTAACAGTTCTTCCTCATTTCGAGTCCCTTTAAATAGCTTTGCATTGGTTGACATTCCCTATTTTTGGAAGGTAACTCCATGATTAAGAACCGCTCACTTCCTCTTGGCAGAATTAGCCTTTTGTTAGCCATTTTAGTTTGGCTGGCCTTGGTGTTGGTTGACTTGGTTCGGATTTTTGGGATGATCAATAACCTAGACTCAGGCGTCTCCGAGGAAGTTACCTGGATACTAGAAATTCTTTTTTTCATTTTTGTTTACCTCGTTTATCGTCGTATTTTTTGGAAAAACAAGCAATCAGATTTTTTAACACTAATCTGGAGAGGCGTATCAACCGGCCTTTTTGCGGCGGCGGCTGGCCTCCTTACCGAATTAATTTACTTGGTTCTTGGGGAGAGTAAAATTGGAACAGACCCCTTCTTACGGAATGTTTTTTACCACATTAATTTTGCCTTGACAAGTGCTTTTTTAATTTTCATCACTTTACTGTGGAAGCATTTAATCCTCTATCAAAAAAATAAGCAGGTAGTCAACCAATGGCAAGTATTTGAGCTTTCCATGTTGGGAGCCTTATTTTTTGTGTTCTTCAACCATAACAATTTTGATTACAGCTTCCTGTTTGGACTCACCATTCTCTTGATCATTTCTATCCTGCTTGCAGTCAACTTGAAATGGATTCCCTACCTAAATTTTAAAGAGAAATGGAAAACATTGTTATTTCTATTTCTAATCATGGGCTGTGCCGGCGTCTTATTTTATCGAGTGCTAGACTCTGGAAATGAAGGGGATTTGCAAATTAACCTGACAGACAACCTGTTTCTTATGGCCTTGTTTGGGTTTGTATTTGCCTACGGGTTATTTAGCTTTTTGGTCACCCTTTTCAACTTGCCTACCTCTTCTGTTTTTGAACAAAAACTTACCGAAGCAATAAATTTTCAAAAGTTAAGTCAGTCCATACAGCCCGAAGAAAGCGAAGAACAAGTACTCGATATATTGCTAGACTCCTGCATCAGTGCCTCGTTTTCCGATGCAGCATGGATCGAACTAAATCCTAAAGAGCAGTTTAAAGTCAAAAATCCGCTCCGATTTCTCGACGAATCCACCCGAGCCGAGCTGAATTCACTAATCCCTCAAGAACATCAATCCTGGGTCCATGGAAATACTGCAGAGCTCCCACAGCCCCAAACAATACGGCTAACTCACCCCATCTACAAGTCCGCATTACTACTTCCCTTAGTAGTCAATAAATCCATTCTTGGCCGGATTGTATTAATCAAAGAGGTGAAAGAGGGGTTCAACAAGGAAATGATCAGCATCATTGGCACCTTTGCAAGACAGGCCTGCATCTCGGTTGAAAACCACCGATTACTCAATCAAGCCATCGAAAATGAGCGGTACCAAGAGGAACTGAAAATTGCACAGCGGGTTCAAAAAGCGCTTTTGCCCCTACATCTTGACCATCCAGACTCCTTCGATATCTGTGCCTATTCCAACACGGCCGATGAAGTTGGGGGGGATTATTACGACACCTACCAAGTGGATGAAAATCATTTTGTGCTGATCATGGGGGATGTGTCGGGGAAAGGCACCTCGGCAGCTTTTCACATGGCACAAATGAAAGGGGTATTCCAAAGCTTAATTCAACTTGGAATTCACCCGGCTGAGTTTATGACTAAAGCAAATGCTGCCCTGAGTAAATGCTTGGAGAGAAACCACTTTATAACAGCTTCTATCTTTGAAATTGATACCGTAACCCACACTTTTTGCCACGCCCGAGCAGGGCATATTCCTACCTTGTGGTACAAGGCCACTGAGAAAGCTGCTGAGTTTATTTCCATAGAAGGCCTTGGTTTGGGGATTGTAAGAAACCCAACCTATAAAAACCACGTACAGGAAAAAACATTTGATTACAGTTCGGGAGATATTTTAGTTCTCCTTACAGATGGGATACTAGAAGGTAGAAATGAGACAGGAGAACAGTTTGGCTACGACCGAATTAAAAAAATAGTAGAAGCGCATCATCAAAAATCACCAATTCACTTACAGCAGGAAATCATTGATTCACTCCATCAATTTGTGGGTGGGTATGGAATGATTGACGATGATTATTCCTTGTTGGTAGTCAAATTCAAGTAAACTGATTTAATACGCCAAGCATGTTACAGCTAGAAAGAATAAAGGAAGAAAACAAAGACATTTTGCGCTTGATCGGAGAGGTTGACGCGAGCAATTCTGTTTTATTGGATCAATCCATGCAGGAAATCTTACAACAAGGCGCCACTTTTCTTTTGATTGATGGGAGTCAATTGGCCTATATTTCTTCTGCAGGTTTAGGTGTTTTCATGTCTTATTTGGATGATTTTTCAGAACAAGGAATTCGATTTGCGATTTTTGGTTTGAATGAACAAGTGACTGAAGTTTTTAAAATTCTTGGTCTAGATCGGTTGATTAAGATCGCCCCAGACAAATCCACCGCAATCACCCTTGGGAATGAGTCCTAAACTAAAATTATCCTGTTGTACATCTGCATTGGTGGAGCTGCGTAGTTTTTTACAGCGAAGCTTGGAAGCCTATGGCTTTTCGGAAGTGGACAGACATCAGGTTACTTTGGCTGTTGAGGAGGTGTGCACCAATCTGATCATCCACTCGCATGCCTCCAACCCCAAAGAAGTGATTTATTTGGAAGTTAAGGAATTGGAAAAAAAGTTAGCCATTGAAATTACTGATAAAGGGGACGCTTTCAACTTGCTGGAATACGAAGTCCCAGATCTCAAAAAAGTAATTGAAGAGAAACGAAAAGGTGGGATCGGGATATTTTTAGTGAAAAAAATTATGGATGAAATTGAATTTGAATCCAAAAACGGAAAAAATACCTGTAGGCTAATTAAAAAATTTCCTTCCACGTTTGAACCCTAATCAGGTGGAATGATTCCCCGCATTTTATCTTTATAATTTTTGTATCTTTGAACTTTACTTTGGTCTTCCTTTCGATGAATAAAAGAGCCCTCTCGGCAATCCTAGCACTTATACTGTCCATCAGCGCTTCTCCTTTCTTGGCTGTAGCTCAAGAAAAGAAGGAGGTTTTGGTAGTCGTTGGTACTATTTCAATTGACAAAGGAGAATTTTTGCAACTGATGGCTAAAGAAAGGGAGAGCGAGAGTCCAACCAATTCCTTGACAAGAAAAGAGTTTGAAGAGAATTTTGAATCCTTTTTGAACTACAAGCTAAAGGTCATCGAGGCTGAATCCATTAAGCTAGACCAGATGGAGGAGTTTAATCTTGAATTTTCTTCCATCAAGGAGTCGCTAATTGCTCCTTACTTAATCAAAAATTCAATCGAAGAAGGGGAAGTAAAAAAAGTGTATGCACGCCTGCAAGAAATTGTCAGGGCAAAACACATTTTGTTTCAGTTCCCTCCAAATCCTAAAAAAGAAGACAGCATTGCCGTACTCCAATTGGCCTTGAAAGTTAAGGCTGAACTGGAAAATGGTGGTGACTTTAGTGCATTGGCAGCTAACTATTCGGATGATCCTTCGGCCAAAGTAAACAAAGGTGATTTAGGCTATTTTACTGGACTTCAGATGGTTCAGCAATTTGAAGAAGCCGCATACACACTTCCTGTTGGCAGCATCTCAGATCCTATTTTGACAGACTTTGGCTACCACATCATTCAAGTGAGTGGCCGTCAAGCCAACCCAGGTGAAGTTCAAGTATCTCATATATTGGTTCGATTTGATTCAGAAAATCCAAGCCAGGAAGAAAATGCACGAAGGAAAATTTCTGACATCTATGCAGAAATTCAAAAGGAAAGCACGATTTGGGAAGAGATTGTACAAACATACTCAGAGGATTTCGGCACTAAGTCTGCCGGGGGAGTATTGCCTTGGTTTGGTGTGGGCACGATGATTCCTGAATTTGAAGTAGCTGGATTCTCCTTGACAGATATAGGCGAAGTTTCTCCACCCATCAAAACTGCCTATGGGTACCATATCCTTCGGCTTGAAGGAAAAAGAGGACTGCAGCCCTATGAGGAAGTGGAACAAAGTATCCGATCAAAGATTTTACGCAATTCCAAAACCGGAATGATTGAATCCCAAGTCGTGGCAATTCAAAAATCACGCTTTGGTTTCCAAGAAAATGAATTGGGGATTTCAACAGTAGCTAGCGCAGTGTCTGCAGCAGATATTCTAACCTTTGGCGCAGCTATTCAAGAAAAAAAACTTGGTAAGACTGAACTATTTAAGGTGAATGCCTCATCCTACACCGCGGGGGATTTGGTGAATTTTATGCAAACCAAAGAGATGACTCCAAAAGGTATTGGGACTTTCTTTGAACTCTGGCTGGATAAATTCACAGAGGCAACCTTGGCAAAAACGGAAGAAGTAGATTTGGAGAAAAACAACAAAGCCTACCAAATGCTGCTGAAGGAATATCGTGATGGTATTTTACTCTTCTCATTGACCAACCAAGAAGTATGGCAAAAAGGCTTGAATGACTCACTAGGGCAACAGGCGTTCTTTGAAAAAAATACTCAAAAATACCAGTGGAAAGGTAGAGTTCAGGCCTATTTGACCAAGGTAAATGATGCGTCTAAACTTGAAAATGCACGTAAATACCTTCAAAATAAGGGATTTGATACAGATAGTTTTGCTGCATTTGAGGCAGATTATCGGAGCAATTATCCCGATGCCTATGCTACAGAGTCCGGAACTTTTGAGTACGAAACACATCCCATCCTTTCGAAAGTGGATTTGAATACCCCTTACCAGGAGTTGGTGATCGAAGGAACTTCTTATGTGTTGGTCGTTGGAAAAGTATATCCTCCAGGGCCGAGGAAATTTGAAGAGGCTCGTGGTCTTATCATTCGAGATTACCAAGAATTTCTCGATCAGGCGCTTACCAAAAGATTAAAAGAAAAATATCCCATTCAAATTAATGCTGGGGTTAAAGAAAAAACCTTTGAGGCTTTGACTAATTAATTCCTCACATTCGGACCTCCCGAAAAAGAAAAAACCTATGAAATTGCTAAACCGACTTATTCCGAGCCTACTTGCATTTTGGATCTTGGGACAAGCTCAAGCCCAAGAAACTGCCACTGGACAAGTGGTAGATAAAATCGTTGCGAAAGTAGACAACAATATTCTTCTGGAATCAGAAGTTCAAAAGTCCTACCTAGAAGCACTTTCCCAAGCTCAGCAGGGAATTGAGGCGCCTACTCGTTGTTCAGTATTCGAAAGCTTGCTGATCAATAAACTTATGGTAGCTAAAGCGGTGGTGGACTCCGTAATCGTCACCGATGGTGAGGTGCTCCTGGAGGCCAACAACAGATTTGCCATGGTCATGCAACAATTCGGCGGAGATGAAGGGATGCTCGCAGAAATGTATGGAAAGACCGCAGAGCAGTTGAAGGCAGAGCTGGAAGAAGTGATGAGAGAACAACTTATCGTTCGGAAAATGCGAAAAACCATCACGGATGGCATCACCGTTTCCCCAGCCGAGGTCCGTGCATTCTACCTCAATATTCCTAAAGATTCGCTCCCCTTATTTACTTCTGAGGCGACAGTAGGCCAAATCGTCAGAAAGCCCGAAACCAATCCGAAGGTTAGAGAAGAAATTATTGCGCAGCTCAAACAGTTTAAAGAAGCTATTGGAAGTGGGAAGTCTACTTTTGCGGAATTAGCCAAAGCCTATTCGGAAGATCCTGGATCAGGAGCGCAAGGAGGGGATTTAGGATTTTTTAGACGAGGTGAGCTAGCTCCAGAATACGAGGCCACCGCATTGGGACTCAGACAAGGTGAAATTTCAGACCCTATTGAAACCCAGTTTGGGTTTCACATGATCCAACTCCTAGAGAATAAAGGTTCGACCTTTAATACAAGGCACATTCTACGAATTCCAAAAGCCTCCGAGGAGGATATAGTAAAATCTGAACGCTACTTAGACAGCTTAAAAAAGGAAGTTTTAGCTGGTAAAATTGATTTTGCTAAAGCAGCAAAAGAGTATTCCCAGGATAGAACAACTTCGGATGCTGGTGGTTTTTTTACCGATCCAGCCACTACTTCCAACAGACTATCGTTGCGCACCCTAGAAGATCCTGTGCTCTATTTTACGATCGATACCATGAAGGTTGGGGACATCACGCCTCCAATTCGTTTTGAAGATCCTAGAGAAGGCACTAAGGTTCGTATTCTTTTCTACAAAGCAAGGTACCCTGCACACAAGGCAAACCTGGAAGATGACTATGAGAAATTGAAGGCCGCCACCCTACGAAGAAAAGAGGATGAGGTGCTTAGCAAATGGTTTGTCACTGCCAAAGAAGATATTTTTATTGACATCGATCCTGCCTACGATCGCTGCGATGCCTTGAAAGAAAAGTAACGGAATATCCGCAATCCTACCAGTGGCAGCGTGCCTGCTTATATTGTCAACAGTTGACAGTCGACAGACCACAGTCAATTGTGGTCAACACATGAAAAATGTATTGAAATTTGGATTCTACACTTGAAACCAAACGTATCGACTGTCGACAGTAGACTGTTAGCTGTTAACTGAATTGGTACACAGTTGACGGTCGACAGACCACTGTCGGTAGGTAAATGCTACAAAAACGTGCTAAAATTTGGATGCTAAACTTGATACCAGACGAATCGGCTGTCGACAGTAGACCGTAGCTGTTGACAGAACCCACTTAATTGAACTTCAAATTTTAATTTCTTCAACGGATTCACCGCCTTGCGTTTGCTTTTCAAAAAGCGCAGCATAAACTCCCTTTTGAGACATTAAGGAAGCATGATCTCCGCGCTCTACAATTCGTCCCTCATCCAATACGATAATTTGATCGGCTAGCTTGGCAGACGACACGCGGTGAGAGATGATGATGGAGGTCCGATTTTCCATAATCTTCTTGAGGGAATTTAAAATCGCATTCTCTGTCTTGGTGTCAACGGCAGATAAACAGTCGTCTAAAATCAAAATCTTCGGTTCTTTTGCTATAGCCCTTGCAATAGACACCCGCTGCTTTTGTCCTCCAGATAGCGTAATCCCTCGTTCACCGAGCAGGGTATCAAAGCCCTTGGGAAAGTCTAAAATATTTTGGTAAACGTCTGCATCTTTAGCTGCTTGGGTCACTAGTTCTAAATCTGGATTGTCTATTCCAAAGGAAATATTATTGGCAATGGTATCAGAAAAAAGAAAAACATCTTGCGGAACCACACCTATCTGACTGCGAAGGCTAGCCAATGCATAGTCCTGTATGGGTCTATTGTCTACAAGTATCTCTCCAGAAGTAGAATCATACATCCGCATCAGCAAGTTGGCAAGGGTAGATTTACCTGACCCTGTGGTGCCAATAATCCCCAAAGTCTGCCCAGCTTCAATGGAAAAGGAAACATCCTGCAAGGCCTTGATTCCAGAATCTGGATAAACAAAAGAAAGGTGATTCACCTGAATCGCCCCTTCAAGTGGGGCTTCCAGGTTCTTAACAGATACCAAATCCGTTTTCTGGTCTAGCAATTCATTGATCCGCCGTTGGGACACCTCCGCACGCTGCACAATGCTGGTCACCCAGCCTAGCGAAGCCACTGGCCAAGTCAAAATATTGACATAGAGGATAAATTCGGCAATAACCCCATAGCCGATCTCCCCTTGAATGACCATCATGCCTCCTACATAAACCGTGATGATGGTAGATATCCCCACCAAGGCCATAATCAATGGGAAAAATAAGGCATTGATACGCGTCAATTCAATGGATTGGTGTTTGTAATCCTCACTTGACTTGGCAAACTCAGCAGCAGAATCCTGCTCTCGAACAAAAGCCTTCAACACCCGAATCCCTGAGAATGCTTCTTGCACGAAGGTGCTTAGCTGTGAAAGGCTCTGTTGAATTTTTTCAGAACGCTGGTTAATTTGATTATTCACGTAATAAATACTCAGAGAAAGTATCGGCAAAGGCAAGAGCGAATAAAGGGTGAGCTCCAAGTTGACCGAAATCATGTACGATATTACCAAAGGAAATAAGATCAGCAGGTTGAGTCCATACATGATTGCTGGGCCTAAGTACATGCGCACCCGACTTACATCTTCTGATATTCGAGCCATCAAATCTCCTGTGCTGTTTTTTCTATAAAAACTTAGGGGCAAAAATTGAAAATGCTCAAAAAGCTCATTTTTCATGTCGTATTCAATTTTTCTCGACATGATGATGAGCGTTTGGCGGATCAAAAACAGGAAGAAGCCCCGAAGCAGGGCCATTGCTAAAATCAAAATTCCAAAAACGAAGACCGATTCTAAAAAATACTCCCGAGCCAACTCACCTATTCCACCCTTGGTGAGGGGAGCAAAAAGCGCATAACTCTCAGCCACATAATCTATGGCGATTCGGACTAATTGTGCCGGAATAATTACGAAGATGTTGGATATCACCGTAAACAGTATTCCTAAAAACAATAATCCCTTGTATTTAATTAGGTATTTATTTATTCTCGAAAGTTCCTTCACAAAATAAATTCTTAGTTTTTAATTATATTCTTGTATAAAATTTGGCTTTGGAAAATTTGTAAGCTCATAAAAGTATTTAATTTTGTGCCGACACGAATTCCGAGTTTTATCCCAAATATAACACATTCTAAAAAGCTATTTTCAGATGTTAGCGATTAATACCACCGAAACTGTACGTGAGGGTTCAATTTTTGGACAAATCACCACAATGGACCACGAGCAGTTGGTCATTTGCCATGACGAAGCTACAGGCCTAAAAGCACTGATAGGAATTCACAACACGGTCTTGGGACCCGCACTCGGTGGAACCCGCATGTGGCCGTATGCTACCGAGGAGGAAGCCATCAAAGATGTCTTGCGCCTATCTCGAGGCATGACCTTCAAAAATTCACTTGCAGGCTTAAATTTAGGAGGCGGTAAAGCAGTGATAATTGGAGATCCTCGCCTCAAGTCAGAGGCATTTTTACGAAGATTTGGTCGATTTGTAGAAAGCTTAGGCGGTCGGTATGTAACTGCTGAAGACGTCAACATGAAGACTTCCGACATGGAATACATGGCCTTAGAAACACGCCATGTGACCGGCTTGCCTAAAAGTAAGGGGGGCGCTGGTGATCCTTCACCCGTCACTGCCTTTGGGGTGTACATGGGAATGAAAGCAGCAGCTAAAAAAGCATTTGGTTCAGACTCTCTTCAAGGTAAGAAGATTGGAGTTCAGGGCGTTGGTCAAGTTGGAAAATACCTCATCAACTACCTCGTGAAAGAAGGTGCGGATATTTTGATTACGGACATTTTTGAAGACAAACTCAAGGAAGTGGCAGCAACTACAGGCGCCACTGTGGTCGACAGCAACGTGCTCTACGACATGCCGATGGACATCTATGCACCTTGTGCGCTCGGAGCCACCATCAATGACCAGACCATCGACCGCTTGACTTGTAAAGTCATTGCTGGAGGAGCCAACAACCAGCTAGAGGACGAAGCCAAGCACGGCAAAATCTTGATGGAAAAAGGGATAATCTATGCCCCGGACTTCTTAATCAATGCAGGCGGAGTGATCAATGTAGGGGCAGAATATTATGGAGAATATCAGGAAGAAACCGTTTTTGCACAAACAGAGAAAATTTACGACACCTGCTTGTCCATCCTAAACACCTCCGAAAAGCAAAACATCCCCGCTCAGCAAGCAGCAATTGAAGCGGCAAAGGCAAGAATTGAAGCGATAGGAAGAATTAAACTGCCATTTTAATCCATTCTACCTGAAGATAAATGACCACTGAGCCTAGGTTCGGTGGTTTTTTTGTGCCTTGCCCCATGCGGAGAAGACGCACCTAATTGCTTATATTTGTGGCTCTTTACATACCCTATGCTCAACAGAAGAATCCTTAGAGTCAAAGCATTTCAGAACTTGTATGCTTTTGAACAGTGCAAAGGATCCAACATTAACTTAGCCAAAGACTTTATACGAGAGTCTTTTTTACCTGACCTCAACAGCATGGAGGTTCAAGATAAGGCAGCCCTTTCCCGTGAAGGAGAGGAGGCTATCGAGATTTTTGAGCAAAATGTGGAGCTAGGCCAAAAGTTACTTCCAACGGATGCAGGAGAGAAAGTGAAGAAAATTGCCTTAGAAGCTCTAAAGCAAGTTCGCGACGCCAACGAAAAAGACCGACTTTTTCTATTGAAAAATATGGTGGTATCTGCCGAACGAATTCCACAGCTTTACCTCCTAGCCATTGAGCTACTTCAAGCTTTTTCCAAACATGTGGGAAAAGAGGTGGAAAAAAAGCAAAAACTTGCAGGAGAAACGCCCGTTGCGTTTGGCAATGAACTAAATCTGGCGAACAACCAGGTTTTAAAGAGACTTCGAGAATCCCCAGAGTATCAGGCTGCACTAAGCCGAAATGGGGTGAGTTTGGATGAACTCGAACTCGAGATTAAAGAATGGTTCAGAGAGTACATCAAACCAGCCGAACCCTATCAACATTATTTGACGCTTGCGGCTCCTACGCTAGAGGAGGATTATGAACTAGCAGATGAGCTCCTGAAGAAAGTCATCTTCAAAAATGAGGTCATCCTTACTTTTTTTGCTGAAAAAGACTTGAACTGGACCGAAAATAAATCCGTAGTGCGAAGTCTCGCTGCGAAGGTGTTAAAAAACGCATCGCTCCCAGATAACAGTCAAGCAGAGCCACTTCCAGAAATTGCGATGAATTGGGAGGAAGACAAAGAATTTTTTGAAAATATTTTTAACTTCACCATCGCTAACGACGTAAGCAGTAAAGTACTTATCGCCGAAAAAACAAAAAACTGGGACATTGAGCGTTTGGCTTTTACAGATAAAGTCATCATCTCCATGGCACTTGCAGAAATGATTCATTTCCCAAGCATCCCAGTGAAAGTAACGATCAACGAGTACATTGACATCTCAAAAACATACAGTACCCCAAAAAGCAAGCAATTTGTAAATGGTTTGCTGGATGTATTGGCTAAGGAACTAACCGATAAAGGACAAATCCGCAAGAGTGGAAGAGGCCTTTTGGACAATAAATAAGACTACCATGGGAAAAACAACCAACACATTACTCGCTTTCGCCTTGGGCGCTGGAGTGGGTGCAGCCTTAGGGATCTTATTCGCGCCCGATACTGGAGCGAATACCCGAGACAAGCTTTCCTTTAAGCTTTCCAAGTACAAAAAAGAATTGGAAGACCTCATCAATGAATTGGTAGATGGTAAAGAAATTCATTTAAACGAAGCGAAAACTGAAGGCAAGCGAGTGATCTCTGAAGCTAAAAACAAGGCAGAAGACCTTCTAAACGATGTAAATAAACTAATTGACCAAATAAATAAAGATAAAAACTAACATGAAAACAAGACTACTCAGCGCCATCGCACTAGCCGTCGTATTGATCACTTCTTGCTCTCAGGGCAAAGACGAACAAGCAGAAAAAATCAAAGCTCTAGAAGAAAAAATTGCAGCAATGGATGGGTCTAATGTACCTGTTCCAGCGGATATGGCTCAAACGACCACTTCTGCAGATGCAAGCACCCTAGGATCCTTCCAGTTTAGCGAGATGGAATATGACTTTGGAACCATCAGCGAAGGAAAAGTGGTTGAAAAGATTTTCAACTTCACCAACAATGGCCAAGCTCCTTTGGTAATTTCCAACATCACCGCTTCTTGCGGTTGCACAAGCCCTGATTGGACCAAAGCACCAGTTCAGCCAGGTGAAACTGGTTTCGTGAAAGTGGTATTCAACTCTGCTGCAAAGTCAGGAGCACAGTCTCCGACTGTAACGATCCAAGCAAACACCAATCCAACAGTGACTCGTCTAAGCATGAGAGGAAGTGTAACTCCTAAGTCTGCCGGCGGTGCTGCATCTGGACCTTTGAGAAAATAAGCGATGTATTCATTCATCTTAGCCCAAGCTTCTGTAGGAAGCAGCGGAATTCTTGGCCAAGTATTTCTATTTGGATCGATCATCTTGATCATGTACTTCTTCATGATTCGTCCTCAGCAGAAAAAACAAAAGGAAACCAAGAAGTTTATCGATGAAATAAAAAAAGGAGATGATGTGGTGACCATTGGAGGCATCCATGGAAAGGTTTACAGCGTGGAAGGGGATACCGTCCAACTGGAACTTGACAAAGGACTGAAAGTAAAAGTCGAAAAGTCTGCCATCTCCCTTGACTTCTCGAAAAAACCAAGTCCAACCAGATAACACCTTGCCTGATTCTAAAAAATCCCCTTGGAGAATATCCAAAAGAAAATTCTCCAATTTAAAAGTGGTAGTCCTCTGCGTTGCAGCGGCTACCACTTTTTGGGTTTTAAATGCCCTCAACAAGGATAATTACAGTACCATCGTAGACTATCCCGTACAGTGGGAATACGATCAGAAAAACTACATTCCCGTAAAATCACTACCAAATAGCATTCAAATTGAAATTTCAGGGAATGGCTGGGACTTGCTGCGCAAGTATTTTAATGTAAGCGGCACCCCCTACCTCATTCAACTCAATTCCCCGGCAGAGAAGAAATACCTGCTCACCGCAGACCTAAAAAGAAGTTTGGGAGAGTTTATCACCCCCACACAACTTCAAAATGTAATAGGAGACACCATCCACTACCAAATTGATCGGATCGTCACCAAAACCCTCCGCCCAGTACTGGACACTTTGGGATACTCCTTGGACAAAAACATTGCACTAGACGGGAAGGTCAACTTCATTCCTGATCAACTAGAAATCACTGGGCCTTCTTCGGTTTTAGAGGCTTTTGATGGCAATTACCCTGTTGCTTTAAATGCATCAAAAATCAATTCCAATTTTTCGGGAAAGGTTCCCCTAAAAGTAGATGAAACCTTGGCCAAGCTAATTCAACTGAAGCAAAAGGAAATTCAGGTCAGCTTCTCCGTGCTTACTTACCTAGAGGGTAATAAAAGGTTAAAAATCAAAAAATTAAATTTTCCTAAAACGGTCTCGCTGACCAATGAGGAATTGGTCCCAGTCTTGACCTATTTGATTGAAGAAGCTAACCTCCCTCAACTAAAAGATTTAGAATTTGAGGCAATCCTAGACTATAGAAAGCGAAATCGAGCAGATAGTACGCTACAAATAGAAATTAATCCTAATCCAAATTTTTTGAAAGAGGTTCGGATCAGCCCTCCGCAGATTAAACTTAAATATGAGTAACAAACGCCCCTTGCTTGTTGGCATTACAGGCGGTATCGGCTCTGGAAAATCCACCGTCTGCAAACTATTCTCCCTATTGGGAATTCCAGTATACACCGCCGATGAACGTGCCAAGTGGCTCATGGCTAACGAGGCCGAGCTTCGAAATCAAATTGCCTCCACTTTTGGAGCTGCAGCCTATTCCTCCACCGGTGAACTCAATCGCAGCTTTCTTGCAGAATCGGTTTTTCCCAATCCTGAAAAAATCGCCGAGCTAAATGCACTGGTACATCCTGCGGTTAGGAAAGATTTTGAATATTGGATTGCACAACAAACTGCTCCCTACCTCATCAAAGAAGCTGCGCTTCTCTTCGAAACTGGCGCAGCAAAAGAGCTCGACTATGCCATCAATGTTAGCTCCCCCCTACGCGTTCGCATGGCTCGGGTCCTCCTTCGAGACCCCCACCGCTCCGAAGAACAGGTCAACCAAATCATCAACCAGCAACTCCCTGACGAAGAAAAGAATGAGCTGGCAGATTTTTGCATCAAAAATACGGACAACAAACTACTGATTCCCCAGGTATTGGAGATACATGCTCAACTGAGTAATGCCACTAAAAAAGCTACGTTAGGGATTGATTAGTTCTTCAGTCCTGCCTCCCAGCTTTCGACTAGCCTTTTAACTGAAAAAAAACGTGACCTACTTATCCAAGGGCTTTTCGTGCCAGGATTTGTGCACGATTTTCCAAACTCCAGCTACTTCAAGTAAGGTTAAGTAATCGTAATAGTACCGTGTAGGCCAGTACAACTCCGCCTCCACCAAAGCCATCTTTCCCACACGGCGAATAGACTTGAGTTCGTTTCGGTATTGCGCAGGATCTCGGGGAGCTCCTCCAGCAGTAGACTGGATCCATTCGGCAAGGGGCGTCACCACCAGCACGTCTCCTCGATAGCCAATCAATCTCGCCTGAGGAAGAAATGCTGCCTCCAACTTGGCTGGATCCCGCGCTACCATGCCGTCAAAATACAGCTGCACCGTCTTGGTAATAGCCTCATCTACATCGCTTTGAGCGAAGCTCAACATAGGCAGCAGGAAAAAACTACCTAGAAGGGCAGCTTTTTTCAAGCTAAAAAAGAAGGTCTTAAATATGATCAAAGCCTAAATAAGGATGCAATACTTTCGGCATTCGGATCCCATCAGGGCCCTGATTATTTTCGAGAATCGATGCTACTATTCGAGGCAAGGCAAGTGCACTACCATTTAGGGTGTGTGCCAATTGGGATTTTTTATCCTCTCCCTTGAACCGGAGTTTTAGGCGGTTTGCCTGATAGGTTTCAAAATTGGATACTGAACTCACTTCCAACCAGCGTTCTTGTGCAGCCGAATACACCTCCATGTCATAGGTCATCGCAGAAGTAAAGCCCATATCTCCTCCACAAAGGCGAAGTACGCGGTAAGGCAATTCCAACTGTTGCAAAAGGCCTTGAACGTAGCTACTCATTTGTTCTAGGGTCTCATACGAATGGTCTGGATGCGTGATTTGGACGATTTCCACTTTGTCAAACTGGTGTAATCTATTTAAGCCACGAACATGAGCGCCCCAAGAACCGGCTTCCCTTCTAAAGCAAGGCGTATAGCCCACGTTCTTAATCGGGAGGTCAGAGACATTCACAAGTACATCACGGTAAAGATTGGTAATCGGCACCTCTGCTGTTGGGATCAAGTAAAGCTTGTCCTCACTGGCATAATACATCTGTCCTTCCTTGTCTGGAAGCTGACCTGTGCTGTAGCAAGAATCCTCATTTACCAAGATAGGAGGCTGTACCTCCAGGTAACCTGCGGCCAAAGCCTGATCTAAGAAAAAGTTAATCAACCCACGCTGTAGCCTCGCCCCTTTTCCTTTGTACACCGGAAATCCTGCGCCAGCTATTTTAACGCCCAAGTCAAAATCGATGATGTCGTATTTCTTAATCAACTCCCAATGCGGCAATTTGCCTTCAGGTAGGCTTGGAATTTCGCCGTGCGTGAGAACTATCTCATTGTCTTCTGCAGATTTTCCTGCAGGAACTGCTTCGTGAGGCACATTTGGGAGGGTGTAAAGTAAAGCCTTCAACTCTTCTTCTGCCTGCTCATTTTGCTCCTCAAGGGCTTTAATCTGTGTCTTTAACACCGCTGATCGATCTCGAACGGCTGTTGCTTCCACCGTTTTGCCCTCCTTCATCAAGATCCCAATTTCCTTCGAAATCGTATTGGCTTCCGCCTGCAACTGATCTCGCTGGGTTTGGGAAGACTTTCTCAATTCATCCAAGGCAAGTATCTGTTGCAATGCGGCATCAGCATGCACTTGGTTTCTTTTTTTGAGGCCAAGGAGCACTTGGTCGTAATGATCACGGATATGTTGTACTAAAAGCATGGTCTACTAGAGATTTAATCGCCTAAAGATAAGGACTTATCGGACATAGATGGTCTTCGTACTACTAGAGAAAGGGCCCTCCAACTCTTTATTAGTGGTTCGAAGGAGCTGTACTTTCACTTGATAATCTCCAACCGGAAGGTTCGAAACGCGCAAGGGAACCATTAAATTCGTCTCTGTTTGGTATGCGTTGATCCAAATTTTGACTTTCAAACCATCCAACTTTAAATCGCCACCTAACACGAGAAAGTCCAAGATCAAATCTTCACCTAAAGGAATGATTTGTTCATTTCTCGGCAAGTTGATCGCCAAGTAAGGTTCGGCAGAATACGGAAAAGGCCGAGAATCCCCCACCAAAAAGTCTCGATCGAGGTAATTCCCGAAATTTTTTAAGGATAGTCCCTTTTGATCTACCAAAAAAGCTACTGTTCTATAGGTGCCTCGTGCAAGTTCTCGCTGAAATATGGGCGCTGAAAATCCTTCGGGATCGCCTCCATTCAAGATCATCACCAGTCTTGGCGCTGCCACTCCTTTCGTTTTTAGGGAAAAGTTTTTGATGTTGAACTCAAACGGAACTTTTCCCGGCTTAAATACCTGATTACTCAAGGGGGTATTGAGCTCTAGAATCGCGTCTGGAAATAAGGTTAGGGAGTCTACTGGCGTAAATGTGACTGGCAGCTGAGCAACTTCGGGTAAAGCGGTCTTTCCCTCCCCCACGGCTGGCGATTCTTTAGTTTCCTTTGGGCCTGAGGAACAAGAAATAACCCATAAACTCATGATCAGTAGGGAAATCTGGATTTTATTCATGGAATCGCATCAATTGAGGTTAAAGATATTTATTTTTGAAGAATTTAAAGAAAGTAACCCTTAATCTACCGCATCTATGGAAATTTTGTTTGATGAAATTCCGAGTTTGGATTTAGCCGATTTCACGGCTGGCAATCCTGAAAAAAAGGCCGAGTTTGTTCGCAAGCTTGGAGAGGCATACCAGAACATCGGATTTGTTGCTATCAAAAACCATGGGTTAAGCAAGGAGCTCCAAGATCGACTTTATTCCTCCATTACTACGTTTTTCACCCTGCCAGATGCAGTAAAGGCACAGTATGAAAAACCAGAAATCGGCTACCAAAGAGGCTATACTGGCAAGGGAAAAGAGCATGCCAAAGGAAGAAATACTGGAGACTTGAAGGAGTTTTACCATGTAGGACAGGACTTGGCAGCTATTCCGGATACGGATCCCATCAAATCCGAGTATCCAGCCAATTGCTGGCCACAAGAAATTCCCCAATTCAAAGAAGATGCACTGGAAGCCTACCGAACTTTGGAGAATGCTGGACGTCAAATGCTCCGTGCCATTGCTCTAAATTTGGGCTTGGAAGAAACGTATTTTGAAGACAAGGTAATTCATGGCAATTCCATCCTTCGTCAAATTCATTATTTCCCTATAGAAAATCCTGAGGAAGTACCTGCCGATGCCGTGAGAGCTGCTGAGCATGGAGATATCAACTTGATTACCCTACTGATGGGTGCAAGTGCTGATGGCCTTCAAGTACTTCGCCGAGATGGAAAGTGGATTCCTATCACGGCCTTGCCTGACCAATTGGTAGTAAATGTGGGAGATATGTTGGAGCGTTTTACCAACAAAAAGTTGAAATCTACCATCCACCGTGTCGTCAACCCTCCTCGAGAGAAAATGAATACCAGCAGGTATTCCATCCCTTTCTTTATGCATCCACGGTCTGAGATGGATCTCAGCTGTTTGTCTAGCTGTATTACCGAAGCCCAACCCAAGCAATTTACAGACATTACTGCAGGTGAGTTTTTGGAGGAAAGGCTACGTGAACTAGGACTTAGAAAATAGCATGTCTATTCGGGCGGTCCGATATGTAGTCTTTCTAAAAGATACGTTGACACTATCTCTGACCGCTTTTGGTGGCCCTCAGGTGCTGCTAGCCATGATGCTCGAGCGCATGGTCAAAAAAAGGGGATACATACAGGAGGAGGAACTTTGGGAATTAAATGCGCTCTGCAGCATGCTCCCCGGTCCCTCCTCCACCCAATTAATCTCTGCAATTGGATTTCGAGTGGGTGGCCCTCGCCTCGCCTACTTGACTCTCTTAGTCTGGATACTTCCCGCGACAATCGCAATGATTTTAGCGGCTATTCTTATCCATTTTTTGCAAGAAAACAGCCCCAAAGCACTCCAATTTGCCAAGTTTATCCAGCCTATGGCCATTGGCTTTCTCATTTTTGCTGCGCAAAAAACAATCACCAAAATGATCAAAACTCCCGAGGCCATCATCTTGATGCTGCTTTCGGCCTTTGTTGCCTTTTTCTACAGCTCCCCCTACCTATTTCCTGTAATGCTCCTATTAGGAGGGCTCAGCACTTCGATCAAGTATAAAAATCAGCCTAAAGTAGAAGAGGACAAATCTTTGCAGATCAAATGGAACAATTTCTACCTCTGGGGAGGGGTATTGGTTGTTGCTGCCCTTGCTGGGGCCATTACTAAATCGCAGCCAATCTTGTTGTTTGAAAATTTTTACCGAAATGGCAGCCTGATTTTCGGTGGCGGACAGGTATTGATTCCCTATTTGTATGCTGAATTTGTGGATTTAAAGCATTTCTTAAGCTCGGAAGAATTCCTTACCGGCTATGCCTTGTCCCAAGGGATACCAGGGCCTACCTTTTCCATTTCTACCTACATTGGCGCGCTTTCCATGCGGGAATTTGGACTTGTGGGATTTGTGAGTGGAGGACTGATTGCGACGGCAGGAATTTTTCTCCCAGGGATCTTTTTGATTTTCTTTGTCATTCGATTTTGGGATCAGCTCAAGTTATACCGTCCTGTTCGAGCCGCTTTAGAAGGAATCAACGCTGTTTCCTGCGGCATGTTAATTGCAGGTGCCTACCTGCTTTTCGAACCTTTGGAGCCAAATCTTCTCCATATATTTTTTATTCTAGGCACCTATTCCCTACTCCAATTCACCAAAATATCCTCCCCCATTATCGTGGTAGGCGGTATTTTATTGGGTATTTTGTTTCAAAATTTCCTCGCCTAGTCCCTTCAAAAAAAGAAAGGAAACAAGTTCCCCAACAAAAGCGTTTTGTGTTTTGAATTGATTTCCTAACTTTCAATCATGCTAGCTGCAGATTTTATCCGTCCACTCATTCCATCTATCAAAATTTCTGAACCTGTTGGTTTGGCATTAAAAAAAATGGAAGAGTTTGAGCTCACTACGCTTCCCGTAGTGGAAGGCGGAGTATTTTTAGGATTTGTAGAAGATGAAATACTCCTAGAGCAAGACCATTTAGATATTCAGATTGCTCAGATAGAACTTGAATGTTCCTCCTGTTGGGTGTATGCAGACCAGCACCTGTACGATGTACTTCGGGTGGCTGGGGAGCATCAAACCAAATGGGTTGGCGTGATGGAGCGAGACCAGCAGTACCTTGGGGTCATACCTACTCAGGATGCGCTAACTGCCTATGCCAATAATTTGTCAATTCATTCCCAAGGTAGTGTGTTGGTCATTTCTTTGCAGATGAAAGACTTCCAGCTTTCCGAAATTTCCAGACTTATCGAATCAGAAAACACCAAAATTTTAAGTTGCCAGCTCTACAATGACCCCTTGGATTCCCAAGCGGTGGAAGTCACCCTTAAATTAGATAAGGCAGATACCCGCCATGTAAAGGCGACCCTTGTCAGATTTGGATATCAAGTTACGGACTTCGCTCAGGAGGAAGTTGGCCAAAGCTCGGATGAGGAACGCATTGGTAATTTGTTGCGCTTTTTAGACATTTAGGAATGAGGGTTGCAATCCATGGTTTATCCTTAAAGTCAGAATTTCTACCCATTCTTGGAAGCCTTTTTGAAAAGCTACAATCCCTAGGGATTTCGATTTGCTTGACGCCGATTTTGGACCAACAGCTGCGTCAGCTTAGCCCATTAGCTCCTGCCTATCAAATCCTTCATCGTCCAGAAGACTTTGATGGGCTAGATTTTTTTCTTTCCATCGGCGGCGACGGCACCCTTTTAGACTCGGTTTGTATGGTGGGCAAAAAGGAAATACCAATCCTTGGACTCAATACCGGTAGGCTAGGATTTTTAGCAAATGTAGCTACCGATAAAATCGGAGAAGCAATTGAAGAATTAGCTAGGGGCAATTACCAAATTGAGTCTCGGATTTTACTATCCTTAACTAGCTCCAAAAAACTATTCCATGGCGTCAATTTTGCCCTAAACGAGTTTACCATCCATAAAAAAGATACTTCATCGATGATCACGGTCCACACCTTCATCGACGGCAAGTACCTCAACTCCTACTGGGCAGATGGCTTAATTGTGGCTACACCCACAGGATCCACTGGCTATTCTTTAAGTTGTGGTGGACCATTGATCACTCCTGGGGCCAAAAATTTTGTAATCACACCCGTAAGTCCACACAACCTGAATGTTCGCCCCATCATCGTATCAGACGAGGCGGAGATTAGCTTTGAGATTGAAGGCCGTACGGATAAGTTCATGATTTCTTTAGACTCTCGGTCCACCTCAGTTGCTTCTGAGGTGAAATTAAGCGTAAAAAAGGAAGCATTCTCCGCTAAATTGGTGAAATTGCCAAGCTATCATTTCTTTGACACCTTACGCCAAAAATTGAATTGGGGTTTGGACCTAAGAAATTGATTCGTATGCCTTTACAAGCTTAACAATTATTAACCCCCTAAATACCAGACCTCGTTTTTTTAGCGTTAGGTAGTTCATAACTTGCATCGTCTTGAAAAAGATCAATTTTAAGTATTTAAAATCCTTGGTACTGGGTTGGTGCCTAGTATGTAGCCCGGCAGCATTAGTTGTTGCACAAAGCTATGAGATAGGGGGTGGTCTAGGTACTGCTGTCTATTCTGGGGATATGATTCGGAAAATTGATGCTGGCCAATCTGGCCTTCAAGGAACGTTATTTGGCAAGAGAAATTTTGACAATGTTTGGAGCTTAAAAGTAGGAGTCAATCTTGCGGAGATCATGGGGGCAGATAGCATCCGTCCCATCGATGCAATGGCCTCTCTAAGGCAGGGACATTTTACAGGTAGGGTCACCGAACTCTCCGCAATCATGGAGTTCAACTTCCTAGATTATGTCAACCACAAGAGTGAGTTTCGGTTTTCACCCTATGCTTTCTTTGGCATGGGCTACGCTTTTGTGAATGCAGAAGGCCGAATGAATGCGGGTATGCCTGTAGAAAAATACCGGACCAGCACCGTAGTCATTCCATTTGGAGGTGGAATTAAGTTCCTACTTACAAATCAGCTCAACTTAGCATTGGAGCTTGGCTTTCGCCCAACTACCTCAGACGCATTGGATCAGCTTGGCGGCCCGCTTCCTGCCCTACCACGGTACGAGACTCCCATTGGTCCTGACACCAAAGCGCTTCCTAAAAGCATGAATTTTGGAAATCCCAATAGCAAGGATTGGTATTATTTTCTTGGCCTAACAGTCAGCTATACCCTCACCAAGGCAAGGTGTTACGTCTATAATTAATTGGGCAGGGGGGATATTTATTGAAAAAGAAATCCCATTTTTGTACCTCCAAAAAAGTAGGTATTCCAACCGCTGAAATGAAGGAAGATATAGATCGAAACAATTTACCAAAACACATTGCCATCATCATGGATGGGAACGGACGCTGGGCCAAAAAGCAAGGGGCCATGCGGATATTTGGTCATCGTAATGCAATCCAGGCGGTACGGGATGCTATTGAGGGAGCCGGGGAAATAGGAATTCAACACCTGACTTTATTCTCCTTCTCTACCGAGAATTGGTCTCGACCCCAAGATGAAATTCAAGCACTGATGCAATTGCTCGTAGAGACCATTGTATCTGAAATGCCCCGAGTGATGAAAAATAACGTCCGATTGAACACAATCGGAGACATTAAAAGCTTACCTACCTCTACCTACGAAAAATTGGTCGAGGCCGTGCACCAAACGTCCTCCAATACAGGGCTTACTGTACATTTTGCTTTGAGCTACAGTGGACAATGGGAACTGACTGAGGCTACCAAACGCATTGCTCAAAAAGTCTCTGAAGGCAAAATACGCCCAGAGGAAATTACCCAAGCCACCCTAGTGGCGCATTTAGATACCGCAGGAATCCCAGATCCAGAACTGATGATTCGTACGAGTGGTGAGTTTAGAATTAGTAATTTCTTGCTCTGGCAACTGGCCTACACCGAATTATATTTTACAGACGTGTTGTGGCCTGATTTTAGAAAAGAACACTTGTTTGCCGCGATTGAAGATTACCAAAAGAGAGAGAGAAGGTTTGGAAAAACCGGTGAGCAAGTTAAACCCTAAGTATTAATGAAAAGAAGTATACTCATTCTGTTTTGTTTGATTTGGTCGGCAAGTTCTATGGCGCAAATCCGTTTGGGCCAAAGTCGCTATGCCTCCCCCAAGACAGTAAACATTCTGGAATTGAACTATGCAAAGCCTCAAAAATTTAGAATCGCTGAGATTAAGGCGGTAGGACTTTCTACGCTAGACGAAGTAGCCATCATTTCCTTGTCGGGCTTGAAAGTAGACGATCGAATCGATGTTCCTGGCGATGCGATTGCAAGCGCACTCAAAAAACTATGGGGTCAAGGCATCATTGGGGATGTCAAAATTTTGGTTACCAAGATTGAAGGAGAGGACATTTACCTGCTTCTTGATCTCACCGAAAGACCACGCTTCTCCCGTGTGGAATTTGAAGGCATCAACAAAACCCAAGAGGGCGAATTAAGAGATAAGGTAAACATCCGTGGTCGTGTCGTACGCGATGATGTACTCAACACCGCCAAACGAAACATTGAAAAGTATTACCTCGACAAAGGTTTCCTCAATACCGAAGTAAAAATCATCCAAGATCGCGATACTACCCTACCCAATAGTGTGAAGCTGCGCTTTGACATCGATCCTAAATCCAAGGTAAAAATCAATGAGATCGCCTTTTATGGGAATGATGAAATCAGCGATCGTGCGCTGAAAGGAAAGCTGAAGAAAACAAAGGAGCATGCGCGTGTATCCATCTTTAAAGATGTCTACAGCCGCCTGCTGGATGCAGATAAAGAAAGTCTTACCCGATCCCTCCTTTCTAGTCAGGTGGTCACTTCAGAGCAGGCAAACTCTTACATCAACAAAAATTTCAAGCTCAACTTCTTTAATGGATCCAAATACATCCCCAAAGAATACAGAAGCGATAAGGAAAAGGCAATCTCCTTCTACAATAGCAAGGGATTCCGTGATGCCAAAATCCTAGAGGATTCCATCTATAAATTCAGCGAAGACAAGATCAACATCGATATCTCCTTGGTGGAGGGCAATAAATACTACTACCGCAACCTCACCTTTACGGGTAACTATATCCACGACGATGCCGTACTTCTTGCAAAATTAGGAATCAAAAAGGGCGATGTTTACGACAAAGAAACCTTAGACAAACGACTCAACTACGATCCTCAAAAAGGGGATGACGTGAGCTCCTTGTATCAGGACAATGGTTACTTATTTTTTAATATTGACCCGGTAGAGATCAATGTAAGCGGAGACTCCATTGACCTCGAAATGCGAATCTTTGAAGGACCTCAAGTGACCGTCAATAGTGTAGGCATCAAAGGCAACGACCGAACCTCTGACCATGTGGTCATGCGTGAGATCCGTATTCTTCCTGGGCAAAAATTCAACCGAAGCCTATTGGTACGTACCATCCGTGAACTTTCTACGCTCGGCTACTTTGATCCAGAAAAAATCAACCCAGACCTTCGTCCCAACTTTGAGAGCGCGACAGTAGACATTATTTTCGAATTGGAAGAACGGCCGAACGATCAGATTGAATTGTCTGGTGGTTGGGGAGGATTCTTCGGATTTGTGGGTACGGTAGGCTTGGTGTTCAATAACTTCTCCATCAAAAGCATCGGAGATTTCAAAAAGTGGGATCCCCTACCGGTAGGCGATGGACAAAAGCTATCTGTCCGTGTACAAGCCAATGGGCAGGCGTTCCAAAACTACTCGCTTTCCCTAAGTGAGCCTTGGTTTGGTGGCAAAAAACCAAACTCACTAAGCTTTGCTTTCAATCACTCCATACAACGGCAGGTGAACTATTTCGCCCAAAATCAAAATTCAAGTGATTTGGGCTTTTTCAAGATCACAGGAGTGACACTAGGTCTTTCCAAGCGAATCACCTGGCCAGATGATTACTTCAGTATCAGTAACTCCCTACAGTTCCAGAATTACGAGTTCAATCAATTCGGAACCTCATTTGGGTTGAGCTATCCTACCGGAAATTCAAAAAGTGTGGTTTTGAATACGACGATAGCGAGAAATAACGTGGACAATACTATCTATCCACGACAAGGTTCGAACATCATCCTATCCACGAATTTTACTCCTCCTTATAACGCGGTAAATAAGTCGCTTAATGAGGAGTCCAATGACCTGGATAAATACAAGTGGCTCGAATACCACAAGTGGATGTTTGATGCCTCATTCTACACGCCACTCTTTGGATCTACGAAGTTTGTAGGGAGTGCACGTGCACACATGGGTTTCTTAGGCTCCTATGGAAACAAGACCGGCATCATTCCATTGGAGCGTTTTGTAATGGGTGGAGATGGCATGAACTTCAACAACTTTGCGCTCGGTCAAGAAATTGTGGGCTTGAGAGGTTATGAGAATCAAACGATCACTCCGGGTAGAAGTACACGAGGAACAGCAGATCCAGATCCCTATGGTGGAGTAGTGTACAATAAATATGTGATGGAACTTCGATTCCTTGTTTCTCCCAATCCTTCTGCCACTATCTTCTTGCTCACCTTTGCAGAGGCCGGTAACAACTGGGGAAACTACCGGGATTTCAATCCTTATGATCTTAAAAAATCGGCGGGTGCAGGCGCACGAATTTTCATGCCCGCATTTGGTCTAATTGGTGTTGACTGGGGATACGGGTTTGACTTAGCCCCTGGTACGTTAAAGCGAAGTGGTCCACAATTCCACTTTACGATTGGGCAACAGTTCAGATAATCTTTTGGAATTCTCAGCGTTTGTTAATTTATGTTAGAAAAAGACTAAATTTTGTTTGCTAGAGCTAATCCAAAATCAGCAAGAACGCATGAATAAATCATTCAAAATTGTACTTTTACTTTTCATTATAATGTATTCAGGACCGCTAGCGGCCCAAAAGTTCGGATACATCGATTCTGAATACATTCTCAACAAGCACCCAGACTACAAACTGGTGCTGGATGAACTGAAGAAGCAGAGTGAAGAATGGAAAAAAGAGGCACAAAATTTGGATCAAGAGATCAAGGAACTATCCACTCAGCTGAAAGCTGAAGAAGTTCTCCTCACCGAAGAGATGTACCAAAAGAGAGTAGAATTGATTAAAGCAAAGCAAAAGGCTTCGCAAGAATTTAATAGTAGGGTATTTGGGATTGATGGTATGTACTACCAAAAGCAGGCAGAGCTACTTCAACCCTTACAATCCAAAATATACGATGCCATCGAACGGGTATCGCGCAGAAATAACCTCGCCGTCCTCTTTGACAAGGCAGCAGGTCCCTCTGCAATTATTTACACAGATCCAAGACACGACTATTCTGAGTTTGTCCTGGAAGAATTAGGAATTGACGACAACAAATAAATACAAACCAAAATGATGAAAGTAAATGTTATCCTAGCAACAATGGCCTTGCTATTGGTAGGATTCACCGCCCAGGCTCAGAGCACTGTAAAAATCGGGTACACCAGCGTAGAATTGATCATGGATTTGATGCCAGAAATGGAACAAATTGGAGCAGACGTACAGGATTACCAAACACAGCTGCAAACCAACATTCAAACAAAAGCTGCTGACTTCCAAAAGCAGGTAGAGGCTTACCAAAAGGCAGCGCCTACAATGGCTGAAGCGGCAAGAACAGCGAAAGAGCAAGAATTGACCAAACTTCGTGACGATCTACAAAAGTATGAGCAAGATGCCCAGACTTCTTACCAAAGAAAATTAAGTGAGCTTTTGGAGCCTGTGCAAACCAAGGTGATCAATGCTATCAATGCTGTAGCAGCAGAGAACAACTACACGCACATCTTCGCTGAAACTGCTGGTCAGTCACCTATTCTCCTTTACACCAAAGAAGAAGATAAATTTACTGAATTGGTCTTGACCAAGTTGGGTATCCCAATTCCAAAACCAGCTCAAAAATAAAATTAGACCGGCCCAAATGGCCGGTTTTTTTATGGCTAAAAAAACTCCCAAAGAAGTCCTGCGGCAAAGTCAAGAACCACTCTTGGTTGACTTTTATGCAGATTGGTGTGGACCTTGCCAAACCTTAGCTCCAGTTTTGGATCAGGTTGTTGAAGCGCTAGCCGGTAAAGTAACCCTCTTCAAGGTCAATGTAGACAAGCACCCACAGCTTGCGCAACAGTTTGCCATTCGCTCCATCCCTCACCTCATGCTCTTCAAAAAAGGAAAGATCCTGTGGCGGAAAGGCGGCTTGATCACCAGCGCAGAGCTGCTGAAGCAACTCAAAGGATTTGTATAAAAAAAAGGGGCAGATGCCCCTTTTTTTAAATGTAGTATTTCAATCGGATGACCTCTTGTTCAGTCAAGAACCGATAATGTCCTCGCTTCAAATCCTTTTTATCCAAACCTGCATACATGACCCGATCCAAGGCTTCCACTTCGTAGCCAAGGTGAGCAAAAATTCGTCGAACAATTCGATTTCTTCCGATGTGGATCTCTAATCCAAGAATGTTCCTGTCCTTAGAAAGTACTTGCAAATCATCGACTTTGGCATCACCATCCTCAAGAGTTAGTCCTTCCAAAATTTCTTCCTCATCCTTTGCCGTCAAAGATTTATCCAAGGTCACTTGGTAAATTTTCTTGATTTCATTCGAAGGGTGGGAAAGCTTGGCTGCCAGTTCGCCATCATTGGTAAACAACAGCAAGCCAGTCGTATTTCTATCCAAACGGCCTACTGGAAAAATTCGCTCCTCACAGGCATTTTCAACCAACTTCATGACCGTCTTCCGCTCCATAGGATCTTCGGTAGTGGTGATGAAGTCTTTGGGCTTATTTAACAAGACATAAACCGGCTTTTCAGGATTGATTTTCTTTCCTTGAAAGACCACATGATCGGTCTTTCTCACCTTGTAGCCCATCTCTTTGATCACTTCCCCATTCACTACCACAAGGCCCTTCAAGATAAGCTCATCGGCTTCCCTACGGCCACAAATGCCGGAGTTGGCCACATACTTGTTGAGACGAATCAGATCTTCCGATTCCTTTTTATTCTTTTTCTGAGGAAGGGCATCAAAATTATAGTCTGGACGGTCAGCATTCAGTTCCACAAACTTGCTTCTGTTTTTGCCAAACCCACGCTTTTCACCGCTAGGCTCCGCGCCAAAAGTCTTTGCTTCTACGGCATAAACTGGCTGCTGATCTTTTCCTCTTCCTTTGTAAACTCGCTTCTCTCCGGGTGCTAAACTGGATTTTTCTGAAGAAAAATCTTTCTTGAATCCCTTTTCCTTCCCGTACTCAGCACTCTTTGAAAAACCTTCTTTTTTATCTCCAGGTCTGCTTCGTTCCGAATAGGGTTTTTTATCGTTGGAATTACTGCGCTCTGAATACGATTTTTTATCTCCAGATTTGCCTCGTTCTGCATAGGGCTTTTTATCCCCAGAGCCGCTACGTTCTCCATACGGCTTTTTATCTCTTGAGGTAGCATCAAACTTTTTTTCTGACCCGCCCTCTTTTTTGAATCGAGATGGCTTATCTCCATACGGCTTCTTGGAAAAAGAAGAAGACTCTTTGCTTTCCCATTTCTTAGGGCCGCCTGATTCTTTGCCGGCAAACTTGCTGCCAAAACCTCTTTTCTCGCGGCTTTCTTCTCCTCCTCTAGGTAAGGAAGGACGCTCACTCCGCTCCTCTGGTTGGCCTTTAAAAAATCTACCTTTGGAAGAATTCGAAGAGGGGACTCCTTCTTTTCCTTTTTTGTCGAAGGACTTTTTGTCGTCCCCAAAAGACTTCCCCTTTCCTCGTCCTGTACCTTCCTGCCTTGAGGAAGATGCTCCCCTGTTGGATCGACCCCCTTTAGAAGTCTCTGATCCCTTCTTTCCCTCACCAAAAGATGATTTTCTAGGATTGTTTTTTTTCATGCTGTTGCAGCATCACTGCTGTAGTTTTGTAATTGTATTTACCTTCTGAATACCAAAGGTTTAAAGTGGGCACAAAGATACATGGAAAGGAATCAATACTGACCTACTTTTCAAAATATTCCTTACCCTTTAGCTTCGTTTTTATAATAATATTCTGTGGCATTTCGTACTGAACCTTGCGTAAGGAGAAGCTCCTTTGCCTGCTCATAAGATACACCCGTGGCTTCCATAATCATTTTGGTACCGCGATCAACCAACTTTTCATTGGACAATTGCATATCCACCATCTTATTCCCCTTGACGCGTCCCAGTTTAATCATCACCGCTGTAGAGATCATGTTCAGCACCAGTTTTTGAGCAGTACCCGATTTCATACGTGTGCTTCCAGTCACAAATTCAGGCCCTACCACCACCTCAATGGGATAATCCACCGCCTGCCCAAGTAGCGAATCTGGGTTGCAAGTAATCCCTGCCGTGAGCAAGCCCATTTCCCTTGCTTTCTTTACACCTCCCAGTACATAGGGGGTACTTCCCGAGGCAGCAATGCCAATAACCGTATCCTTGGCTGAAAAGCCAAAGGCTTGAATATCTTTCCATGCCTGTTCGACATCGTCTTCGGCATGCTCTACGGCCTTCCGAATAGCCGCATCACCTCCTGCAATCAGCCCAATCACCCAATTGTGAGGGACACCATACGTCGGAGGGCATTCAGAGGCATCCAAGATCCCTAATCGCCCACTGGTACCTGCTCCTATATAAATTAGCCGACCCCCTTCACGCATTCGAGGCGCAATTTCATCCACCAAGGCAGCGATTTGGTTCAATTTTTCTTTGACAGCTGGCGCTACTTTGTGGTCTTCGGCATTGATCTTTTCTACCAATTCTTGAGCACTCATTTGCTCCAAATTCTCGTAGCTAGAGCTGCTTTCAGTAATTTTTTTCATCGCATTTCCTGGTGATATAGTGTAAGTCCTGCAATTGGGCTTTCCAAAATCATCCCTACCTGCATGCCCCGATCTGTGGCTGCCTTCCGTAGGATGTCCGCATTGTAAAATGCAATGGACCCTACAAAGTGAACCGGCTTAGATTGAAAATCTGGGTATTTGCAAACATGCTTGGTAAAGAAATTTTGAAACGCATCGTAAAACAGGCCGTAGCAATACGGATTTGATTTGTGTTCGGTAATGAAGCGGCAAAAACTTGCCATATACCGATTGGGAAAAGGCTTTCTGTACACTTGCTCCTGAATCCCATATTGGGAGAGCTGAAAGCGATTGATTGCCTCCTCGCGAATTGACGTAGGCATCTCTTCATGGATGAAGTCTTGAAGAAATTTTCTTCCCACATCACTTCCACCTCCTTCATCACCGAGGATATAGCCAGCAGCAGGGCGGGAAGATATGATGTTTTTTCCATCGTAATCACAGCTGTTGGAGCCTGTCCCCAAAATACAAGCAATCCCAGGATGATGCCCACAGGTGGCCTTGGCAGCAGCCAAGAGATCATGGTCTATCTGAATTCTTGCTTTCGAAAAAATGGAGCGTAAAGCCTGCTCAACTTCCACTTTCTTCTCAGGAGCTGCACATCCCGCTCCATAGTAATAGATTTCCTCAATTTCTTCGGAGAGGTTCAACAAAAAATCCTGTTTCAACTGCTCCGTCATCTCGGCCACGCTCAGGTAATAGGGATTAAATCCAATCCCTCGAAATTGGCTGATCTGGCCATCTTTGTGGATTACCCGCCAATCGGTTTTACTTGAACCGCTATCTGCTATTAAAATCATCTGGATGTAGCTGGCCTATGGCCTCAAATTTTTCAAATACTTTTTCAGTATGGGGAGCTTCCCCGAGTTCTTCTGTCAAATCTTGCCCAGCCCAATGCTCGTAATGTTTCCCATTTTTCCACAATTTGGATTGGGTGACATCGTAGATGACTCCTTTGAAGGCCACCCATATTTCTGGTTTATCTTGACCATTCCGCAGCGCAAGTTGCTGCCGGCTATAGCGATTCATCAATAGAGCTTGATTTGTGCAGTAATCCAACGCTCGGGAATCTCTCCCTGTTGCGCCTGTTGGTAATCCGAATAACTGCAAGGAACGATGCTTACTCGCTCAAATCGGCTAGCATCATTGTAGGGGATCTCCATCCACCACTTCCCGCTGCGTTTACTTTTGTAGAAAACCAAGGTATTGGGCTTGGAGTCCATCGACACGGTGTATTTCATGTAGGCAGCGCTCTTGAAGGAGAGGGTATCCTTTCTACTGTAAAACCCTTCGATAAAGTACCAGATCATGACAGCCGCTACCTGAGCGGTCTTGTTGTGCGTATCGTCATAGTAGGGATCGTAGCCATAGACTCCAAAAGAGCTCAATTTTTCGTTTGAACCGGCAAACCAGCAAATCTGACTTGCTTCCTCACCGGAAAGCCCAAAAGGCTGCCCATCTACCGCACCTGGTGCCACCGAAGATTGAATGGCACACAAATCAAAACTCACCAAATCTGCATCTCGGATTAAGGGCTCGATTTCTTTGAAATTATCCCGAAGCTGCCCAAGCCTCACATGTTCAAAATAGAGCTTTTCCAAAGCAGCAACCAAGGTAGGGTCCACCAAAAAACTCTGGTAAGCTAAGTGGGTGGAAGAAAATAAGAAATTAGGTTGATGCAGGACAATCTCTTGCGTATGCCGATCACTCTCTGTCCCAGCCTCTTCCATGTCGATTTTGGCATCCACAGTGAGTAGGGTGACCAACTTTTTCATTTTTTGATAGGCCAAATATTGCCCATAATCGAGGTCGTGTGTGCCCCCAAAAAAGATGGGCAATATCTGTTGCCGCATCAGGTAATCCCCTACCTGCCGGATATTCTGGTAGGTATCATTTAGGCTTTCCCCAGAGATAAGATCTCCTAAATCTGCGATTTTATAAGGGACTACACCCTTTTTTAGTTGGTACAGCTTCTCTCGAATTTCAGAGCTTGCTCGAGCAATGCTTTCGGACCGCTTTGCCCCCCTACTTTCTTTCAGGCCCACAAGCGCAATTTGAACGCCTGTGAGCTCAGGGAAGCCAAGGTGGTGAATGGATAATTGATTAAAAATGGAATTCTCGAGGTAGCCTTTTTCTACAACAGCAGATTCTACGGGCTCAAAAAAAGAAGAAATATTCATGTAAAGTCTTTAGGTATTTAAAACTAATCAAAAATGATACCTAAAAAAAAATCCTGCAGTTGCAGGATTTTTTAAGGAGGCTTAACCACCAAAATCGTCAAATCGAATGTTCTCTTTTGGAATACCCATGTCATCAAGTAACTTGAGTACCGCAGCGTTCATCAATGGAGGACCGCATAGGTAATATTCTACCTCATCTGGATCAGCGTGATTTTTCAAGTAGTTTTCCAACAATACTTGGTGAATAAATCCTACATAGCCATCTGACTTACGATCTTCCAAGGAAGTTTTAATTGTCCAATTATCTTCTGGAAGTGGCTCGGAAAGGCCTACGTAGAAACTAAAGTTTGGAAACTCATTTTCAATTTCCCTAAACTGAGGCACATAGAACAATTCTTTTTTGGAACGTCCACCATACCAGTAAGAAACCTTACGTGAAGTTTTTTCAGTGTGGAATAGGTGGAAGATTTGTGCTCTCAATGGAGCCATTCCTGCACCACCACCGATGTAAATCATTTCTCTCTGAGTAGGATTGATGTGGAATTCTCCATAAGGTCCAGAGATCATCACTTTGTCCCCAGGCTTGCAACCAAACACGTAAGAAGAACAAACCCCAGGGTTGACATCCATCCAACGGTTGTTGGCACGATCCCATGGTGGAGTTGCAATACGAATGGTCAACATCACAATGTTTCCTTCAGCAGGGTGGTTGGCCATGGAATAGGCACGGAATAGCGGCTCGTCGTTTTTCATCACCAAGCTCCACAGACCAAACTTATCCCAATCGCTCTTGTACACATCGGCAGGGTGGCCCAAGTCCGGATGCGGAGTGATGTCCATGTCCTTGAAGTTGACCTTAATCGCAGGCACATCAATCTGGATATATCCTCCTGCCTCAAAGTGAAGAACTTCACCTTCAGGAAGTTTTACTTTAAATTCTTTGATGAACGTAGATACGTTGTAATTTGAAATTACTTCACATTCCCACTTTTTGATACCAAAAATCTCTTCAGGAACGCGGATTTTCATGTCCTGCTTTACCTTCACTTGGCAAGCCAAACGAACATGACCTTGCTGCTCTGCACGGCTTAGGTGACCTACCTCAGTAGGCAATACATCTCCACCACCATCATCTACAATACACTTGCACATCGCGCAAGTACCCCCTCCACCGCAGGCAGAAGGAAGAAAGATTTTTTGATTACCCAAGGTGGATAGCAAGCTTGACCCTGCAGAAGCTACAATTGGATTGCTTTCGTCCCCGTTGATGATAATCTTGACATCTCCAGAATTCACCAGCTTCGACTGAGCAAAAAGGAGGATAAATACCAGTAGCAGAATGATCGCCGTAAACGCTACAATGGAAGTAATAATTACAGAACCCATGAAATCTTATTTTTTATTTTTCGTAGGAAAATCCCGTTTTTGGGAGCACAAATATATTTATTAATCAGGAATGCACGCCAAAAATATTGGCAAATTTGGGGGCAATTTCTGACTTCTTTTTTGGTAGGCTAACCGATTAATTCTTCAATAGGTTGAGCAAAGTACTCAACTTTAATTTCAACAGTCGTCTATCGACAATGAAATCAAGAAAACCATGCTCCAGCACAAATTCTGAACTCTGAAATCCTTTGGGCAAGTCCTTACCAATAGTCTCTCGAATCACACGTGGACCAGCAAATCCAATCAAGGCTCCTGGTTCAGCAATGTTGAAATCACCCAACATGGCATAGGAAGCAGTGACGCCACCTGTAGTAGGATCCGTAAGTAGAGAGATGTAGGGAATGCCTGCTTTATCGAGTAAGGCAAGTTTGGCAGAGGTCTTTGCCATCTGCATCAAGGAAAATCCTGCTTCCATCATTCGCGCTCCCCCAGATTTGGAAATCATTAGGAAGGGAATTTTGTGTTTTAAGGAATGGTCGATAGCTCTAGAAATTTTCTCTCCCACTACCGAACCCATAGAGCCTCCAATAAAATTGAAGTCCATGCAAGCAATGACAAGGTCCATACCATTCATCTTCCCGTAGGCTGCTCTCACAGCATCGTTCAGTTCGGATTTACTGATGGTAGCCTCAATTCGAGATGAATAGGATTTGGTATCCACAAATTTTAGAGGATCACCAGACTTCATTCCTTCATCTAATTCGGTAAAATCATTTTGATCAAAAAGGATTTCAAAGTATTCTTTGGAACCAATTTTGACATGGAAATCATCGTTTGGGGATACGAAGGCATTACTTTTCAATTCCCGGGTGTGAACGATTGTCCCGCTGGGGGTCTTAAACCACAACCCATCCGGTGCATCTTTCTTTTCCGCTGTGGACGTTTTGATGCCTTTGTCAGTTCTCTTAAACCAAGCCATTTAACCAGTTTGAATGTTCTTACGCCTCAAAGGTGACAAATTTAGTTTGAAACTCTTATAATTAAAATTTAATTATCAACCCCTCTTTCGGCCTGGTTGACCACTAGCCTAAATTTCCTTTTTCTTGGGATTATTTTTTAGTACTTTGAAATTCAATTACAGAGCAACCACCCCTTACCCACGAACTAGCAAAGCCCATGAGCCTTTCCCTACTCTTGCTGATCTCAGCCATCATTCTTTTGCTCGCCTACCGGTTTTATGGAAAATTTGTATACAACAAGTTTGGTTTAAGTGATGCCAGAAAAGCCCCCTCACACACGCACCGAGACGGTATTGATTACGAGCCAAGCAAGCCAATTGTAGTTTTAGGGCATCATTTTGCCTCTATTGCCGGGGCGGGACCCATCGTTGGACCCATCATTGCAGTAACTTTTGGTTGGATCCCCGCAGTGATTTGGATTTTGGTTGGCGGGATTTTTTTTGGTGCAGTCCATGATTTAGGAAGCATGGCCGCCTCGTTACGAACAGAAGGTAAGTCCATTGGCGTGATTATTCGAAACCAAATTGGGCTAAAGGGAAAGCAGCTATTTATCCTTTTTAGTTTTTCTACCCTGATTTTGGTCATCGGTGTATTCTCAGACATCATTGCCAAAACCTTTGTAGCCAATCCTGGTGTAGGCTCCGCATCCATTCTTTTTATTTTCTTGGCCATTGCTTTTGGCTATGCCAACAAATGGGTTGGAAATAAAAATGTGGCATTTGTGAGCATCACCATCGTTGGGGTAGTGCTGATGTACTACTTTGTTTACCTGGGCACGCAGATTCCGTTGGACTTGACCTATCCCATTTGGGTTGGAGGCCTGTTGGTATATGCCTTTATTGCCTCAGTTACTCCTGTATCGCTATTGCTGCAGCCTCGAGATTACCTGAATAGCTTCTTGCTCTATGGATTGATGATCGCGGCAGTGGCAGGAGTGATTGTTGCTGATCCTGAGATTAAGATGAGTACAGAAGTACAATTCTCCAGCGATAGCCTAGGTTTTGTATTTCCAGTATTATTTGTCACGATTGCCTGCGGGGCCATCTCCGGATTTCATTCCTTGGTTGCATCAGGCACTACCTCCAAGCAATTAGACAAAGAAAGCGATGCCAAAATGGTTGGCTTTGGCGGTATGTTGATTGAATCCTTCTTGGCAATCATTTCAGTAGGTGCAGTAATCATCCTATCTCGAACTGAGTACCTTGACCGACTTACTATCGAGGGTCCAGTTGCCTTATTTTCCACAGGATTGGGTGGAATGATTTCCAGTCTTGGGGTATCCGAACCCTTTGCCGTGGGATTTGTGGCCTTGACAGTTTCCGCATTTGCACTGACTACCCTAGATACCTGTACCCGTTTAGCTCGATTTACCTTACAAGAATACTTTGAAGACATGCCACAGCCTGCTGCAAAAGTGATGGCCAAAAATCGCTACCTCTCCACAACTATAGTCGTTATCCTTTCCGTTTTATTGCTTGCATCTGGAGAGTTTGAGAAACTTTGGCCAATCTTTGGGTCTGCCAATCAATTGCTTGCCGCACTAGCCTTACTGACCATTGGCGTGTGGCTCATCAAAAAAAATATATCCGCTACCTTCGTGACCATCCCCATGTTTTTCATGTTTACGGTCACCTTAGCCTCGCTAGGTCTTTTCGCCTTTAAAAATTTCGAGGATGGAGGCTATGTTTTAGCAGCCATTGCTAGTCTATTGTTTGTACTTGCAATCGCCCTAATCCTACTGGCCATCAATAGTCTAAAAAAAGAGGTCAAGACATCTGAAAAGACATCTTGACCTCTTAGCTGGCAAGGGATTTAATCTACCCCATCTAGCTTTGCCTTTGCCACGGAATACGCGGCGGACTTTCGACCTTGATCCAAGCCGGCGTCTGCATCAAACTGGTAATGGATCCCCCCATAAATTCGGGACATGGCCGCTTCTTCAGCCCAGGTTCGAAACTGACTTGCATTGGCTGGAAAAAAGTGGGCCATTACTTCCGCAGCAGCACCCGAAAACGCTGCATGCCCTGAAGTGTAGGCTGGAAAATTTGGCGTTCCTAAAATCGTCTTAAATCCAGGAATGGTTTGAATAGGACGTGGATAATGGTAGTAATATTTTGCATCCCAGCAGGCAATCCCTGCATCGGCTATGGCCATGTTGAGGTAAGCAAATACCCGAGCAGTCCGGACTGGACTCAACTTCTTGGCCACGACCTCCTCTTTGGCAAAACGATTCCAATGCCCTGGGGGCGTATAGGTGTTCAACCCATCGTTCCAGAAGTTAGCTATCCTGCGCTGGTTGGTGGTGAGATTGGCAGCATACTGCTTCAATTCCTTGGCCGACGCCTCAAATGCAGGCGAACCAGGTGCTGGAGGTGGGCCAGGACGGACGGCCTCCACATTGGGGACATTCCAAAGTCGAACTTTACCAAAAAGTGGTACCAAGCCAATCATCCGCTGTGGGGTCTCTTGATTTTCCCAAACCCAACCAAAACGCTCTTTGGCAGCATTCTTAATGGAATCCGATTTAGCTCGAGTCGTTTGGGCATTTTTCATCCCATCTGTGGATGCTCGAGTCAAAGCGGTTTTGGCCACTGCGGCCCCAATTAGTTTCCCCGCTTCCACATCACTGCTGACATTTATGCCTGCTACAACAAGCGATTCCAAATGCTCTTGTGCTTTCTGAGCCAAAAACTCTTTCTCCAAGGGAAACATCGCCGTTAGCAAGTCCCGAGAAGCTGTAGCAATCACTGCTCCATCTGAAGGATAGGAAAATAGCCCGTTAGTCTCATAGGCAGATTTGATCTGAGAATCCAATTGGTAAGGGGCCTGCCGCTTAAACTTGTACTTGTAATGCCAGGCCATAATCAAGCCATCGTATTGTGCCACACTCAAATGGGCAAGCATCCTACTGGTGTAAGGGGGATGCGAATAGGGAAACTTGGGGTAGTTGGAAGGGTTGGCAGGATCCGGTACTGGATAGCTTCCATCCGGATTGGGAGCTGGGATCAAATTGTATTTGGTGGCCAACTCTAAAGCAATTTCATTCCAACGTACCAATGGATTATTGGTCCAATAGGCTACCGCTTCCCGCTGTGCTGAAGTTGCTTTACGCTGCATTTCTTTGGCATC
>Ga0114975_10000190_pt1 | contig 46212 bp, 43 predicted proteins | sample S_130626_EF_Meta_FD_87031 | JGI IMG/M metagenome (GOLD analysis project Ga0114975, IMG submission 87031) | Freshwater microbial communities from Lake Simoncouche, Canada to study carbon cycling - S_130626_EF_MetaG | ecosystem: Environmental > Aquatic > Freshwater > Lake | place: Lake...
AATTAACTAATTGCATTAAGTGAAAACGATATGAAATTTACTAGGCGTATAAAAAACTTATTTTTCCGAATAAAGGAAAGTAATTTATCAGTAGATCAAGTTTGCCGACCGCCGTATATTGCGAACCTAAATCCACTATATGATCGCTATAACGCAAAAAAATTAAACCTATTAAATTCAATTTCTCTCGACCTGGGTGCAGGTGCAAACATGCGAAACCCATTTGGATGTGAGCAGGTTTTCGGAGTCGACATTTCTGGCGATCCTAGTAGAAATATATTGGGTGCAGATCTAGTGTTAGGCCCAATTCCATTTGATAGCAATAGTCTAGACTTTGTAACTTCCTATGACTTTCTGGAGCACGTTCCCAGGATTATCTATACACCACAAAGGCGTCTTCCATTTATTGAAATAATGAATGAGATTTTTAGGGTACTCAAACCAGGGGGCATCTTTTTATCGCACACCCCAATTTTTCCTTATCACAGCGCATTTCGAGATCCCACTCATGTTAATATATTGACATCTGAAACGTTCCCGCTATATTTTGATGATAAGAATACCTGGGGCAAAACTTATGGGTTTAATGGAAAATTTAAGGTGCTTGAGCAGTGCATCAAGCCGCCTCATTTAGTTTCTATTTTGCAGAAATTTTAATTAGGCACCATTAATCATGTTCTCTTTTTTTTATGCGTTTAAAAAGTCTGAACTTGCGCTATTAATGGCCTCATTAATTTTAATTGCTATATGGCCAATGCGAGATACGATAGCTGCGCGTAATATCTTATTAGTAGTTTGCACGCTAATTTCTTTTTTTTATTTGTATAAAAATTTTAGGTTGCTTGTTTGGAATCAAAAGCAAGTAATTAAAAACTGGATGCCCATCATATTAGTGGCTTTACTTTTTATATGGGTCATAATCCACTACTTTTTTTTTTCATATGACCCAGTTGCGCAATTCAAAGAATTAACCTCAACTTGGTTAAGAAGTGCAATGGCCGCAATAGTTGGGTTTACGACCGGTCTATTGATAAATAGACGTGAAAAATATTTCGATTTGGTAATGCTAGCTTTAATTGCAGGATTTGTGATGATGTTTGGGCAGTATGTCAATCTACTATTTCAGACTCATGAGTTGTATCAAAGGATGCATTGGAACTCTATCTATTGGGGGAAAATCAATGAAGTTTTAATGGGCACCTTATTTATAGCAGGAATTTTGGGTTTGCTTGAAATAAGTTTTTTTCGATTTCCTGCAGGTAAGATCAGTGGTGGAGGGGGGGCGAAAAGATTAGCAAGCTATCTCATTGGAGTAATTTTAGTCTTGCATTGTTATGTATTTGAAATCGACACAAGAAATGGTGTTGGAATTGTTGCAATACTGGTATTAATATTTATTGGAAAAAGTGCAGTTAAGTTATTTTCTAATTGGAGGGCAAAAGGTCGTAACAAAAGATATCGTGATGGAGTGCTTGTAATTTTAATTTTATTGGGAACCATAATTTTTTTTGGTAGGCAGCATATACAAAATAATGCTGGCTGGAAAACCTATATTGAAGATGTGCAAATTGCATTACAAGTAGATCGGTATTCCAATTGGCAGACAATCCCAGCGACCCCCATTTTCTCTCCTACAGGTCGACTAATTCCAGGAAATACCTATGAACGAACTGCATGGGTAAAAGTGGCAATTCGCATGATTGACGATCACCCATGGGGATATGGTTTAATTCATAATGCCTTTCGCCATTGGGGTAAATTAGACTACCCTAAATCCGATCTCACAATTTCCCATAGTGGTTGGCTTGATTTTGCCCTCTCTTTTGGTGTGTTGGGTACAGCACTCATAGTGGGATCCTTGCTTTGGACGCTTGGCTTGAGTATTGCTGGCAATGCAAGCTTAGCCCCAATGGCATTTTGGTGCTCATTGGGCTTATTTTTTGTATATGCTCTAGTGGAGATAATGTATTACCACGGGCTGGAGATTCTCATATTTTGGCTAGCATTTTTGCCAGCCATCCTATTCCCCTTAAGTAGTGATAAGTTGTAGGCTTTTCATAGGGCTGGCTTGACCTGATTGATAAACACTATAGGTCTTGCTCTTATAATATTTAGAATAATTAAGAGTAAAGCGAGGGTAAATCGCAATAGCACTTCAATAACAGAGTATTGAGCAAGAAATCTCCCTTTTAGATATCATTAATTTCTTGCGGGCGTCTTGGATCAAACTTACTGCGGCTGCAATAGTTGGAGCAGTATTAGGGCTATCTAGTTGGTTTTTCTTAGGCAGTTATTCAACTGAATATACTTTATTAAATACTAATTACGTCCTTAACCTTGTTTCTTGGAAGACGCTCCAAAAGCACCTGCTTAATTTAGCCGATTAAATCACTGACGATAATAAAGCCCAGAAAATCTATACTCCCTTTATATGGCGATGAGTGATGAAAAATGGTGGCAAAAAAATGTGGTCCCCACTTATGCGCTTTCTAAAGCTGACACCAAAGATTTAGCAGGTATCAGCAAAGATTTGGATGCTGCCTCGACCACGATTATTAATTTAACCCTCACTGCAGGCGGTAAATCTAAAGAGCTAGTAATTGATAATGTCCGTTCTGTGGCCAAGTTTTTGCGTACCGGCGGAGCCTACTTGCATCTTCGCCCCCCTACTCAATGGCTACGAGAGTCAAGCTATGAGCACTAATTCCGATGTGTAGCAAAAAATTACCAGCACTCAAATTGAGATGAGCTACCAACAAGAGCGGGCTCGTCAATTAGAAGAGTTGCATAAACGCTTCCCAGGAGGCAACGCTCTAGCCCAGCAAGTGGTCGATGCCAAAGAATCTGGCGCCAATATCTTCCACTGCAAACCCAGATCATCGCAGATAATAATGACATCAATGCCTCTAAAAAGATGCTCTCCTGTTTGCAGCGCCGTTTAGATCAAATAGAGCCGACCCAAATTTACAAGCAGCCCTGTCGCTCCAAGATCAAACCTTTAATGGCTTGGTTCTAGCTCAGCAGTTGCTGGATATTGAAGTGTCGCTACGCAAAAAATTAGCCAAAGACGATACCAATGGCGAGTAGTTTTTGAATGATTTGCTTGTGCGCCTTTTCGATATTCAGGTGCGCTTTACCAAAGGCTTGAAGCCAATACTGCACCAACTTCGAGTGGCAAAAAGGCATGATCAAAGCGACTGTAGGCGGTTAGGCCAACTAATGTGATGGGCGCTACCAAAAGAGTAGCAGAACTGGTTTTACAGGGTTTGTCGCAAACACCGTCATCAACTATTTTCTAAATGGTGAGATTTGGAAATGTTTTAAATTCATCAGGATCCGTTGTTACTAAGTTTAGCCACCAGATCGAAAATGGGGGGCAATCACCATTACTGATTTAAGAGTCACCCGTTATTTCGTCATGATTCCAGAGGCGGCACAATTGGTCATCCAGGCAGGAGCATTGGCAACTGGGTGGTACTTGATATGGGCCAATCAATCAAGATTGTTGATTTAGCTAAGAGAATGATTGTGCTTTCAGGCTTGGACGTGAAAGATGCACAAAATTAAGAGGGTGATATTCAGATTCAAGAAATTGGTCTGCGACCCGGGGAAAAGCTTTACGAGGAATTGTTTATTGCGGGAGATCCTGCCACTACAACTCATCCTAGGATCTGTAGGTCTAATGAGGAATTTCTTGCCTAGAAACGATTAGGTGAAAAGTTATTAAAAATCAAAAATGCACTAGAAAATTATGATCAGAATGCATTGGTCGAGCTGTTGCAAGAGCTGGTTCCTGATTATCAACTTACTAGCCCAAGTGGGGCCATTGTTTCAGATACCTAAAATTCATAGTATGTGCTTGCAAGATATTGTTGTTCTTAGCACTTAAATGAGGCCCTTAAGGTAGTATGTAAGTAAGTATGCCAAATTTACCTGCATTCCGTTATATATGGATAAGATTATGTACTTTGGTATCGCTTTAACCAAATTTTTAGTATCGGCCCAAAAGAGGGACGCTTTGATATTTCTCTACTTAGGGGGTGGCGCTAATATGGCTAAAGATCAACGTTTCTTATCCGAATAAATTGCCAAATAGAGCATATATGACTTTAGATTTATGAGATGTGTTTAAAGTAAAAGATAAAAGCCATTCTTAACTGTTGGTTAGTTTACTGAAGTATTTCATATTTAAGAAATAGAACTACTTATCAATGTAAAATATAAGAAGCTCAGTGCTATATTACATACGAGAATGGTTTTCTAGATACGTGGCTAATAGGTATTCATATGACAGTAGATAATCAAAATTTTGATGAAAATAAGAAGGAAATTTACCTGTATGACGTTTTCATTTTTTTCTATACCAACTGGAAACAATTTTTAATTTCAGGTTTTGCGGGGGCAGTTATTGGTTTTGGTAATTGGTATCTTTTCTCAAACTATTCATCCGAACTTTACCTTTCCAATAGGATGAATCTATCGGTTATGGGTAACGGCCTAATTGAATCTGATAACGCTGATGAGATTAGGGATATAAAATTTCCTTTGGGATATGTTGACTACAAGAAATTTCCAGTAAGTTACCTCAGCTGGAAAATGTTGAAGAGTGAGTACCCTTTTTTGGCTAGGGAGGCCCTTGCCGGGGGCGGCATACCAAGCGAACAAGACTTCATCTATAAATTAATGAGTTCAGAGGAATTTTGGGATAAGAGCGTTGTCCCGGAGTTTATATTGACTAAGCTTGAAGCCAAAGATTTAATTGGGACAAGCAAGGATCTTGAGTTTTACACTAGAGCCATTGCAGGATTTAAAATCATAGCTTCAGGCGCTACAAATGAGCAATCCAGCCTAGCTGTAAAAGAAATAGCAAGCTTCATTCGAGAGGGCGGAGCCTTTTTACAGCTTCGAAATTTGATTAGAGAAGCTGATGTTGAAACTTCGAAGGCAATTACTGAGCTTCAAACAGATAGGCTATTGACAGAAATTGCCTTGAAAACTCAAACAGAGTACCTTAAGGGATTGGACGACCTTTATAAAAGGTATTTACCGCCATCTGAGGTGGGTCGGCAAATTTCTGAGGTGAGTAATAAAACAGCCAAATATTTGCCTCTGAATGTTCAAATAATAGCAAAGAAAACGGAAGTTGATCGACTAAACCTGCGCTTGAGGGATTTGTCCTATAGAACTGAGCAAATTAAAAAGATCAAAATTCTATTAAAAGAATTTAACCCCGAGATATTTAAATATCAGGGTGGAATTTTTATATTAAATCAATTGATAAATAAAATTACTAATATTCAATCTGAATTTGTAAAAGATGATATTTATGGCAATTTGGCATTAAATAGTTATCTTGGGGGGTTAAATTTAATTAAATATCAATTTGAATTTGCTCTAGCTCCCAATGATCCAGTGCAGCTGGGTAAACCTGGGCTACTTAAAATGATTGGAAAAGGATTATTATCTGGCCTACTGTTGTGTTTTATAATTTTACTAGGTAGGGTTGCCTGGAAAAATATTAATAATAGTTAAATTATTAATATTCAATGTACAAAGGTGGAATTATGGTTGACCCAGTCAATATTGAGCCGTCAGAGTTATTGCTGAATAGCATAGTAGATGAGCTTCAAAAAAATGGTTTTTACTGCCTTGAAAATGCGATTGATCCTTACCAATTAACTGGGTTAAAAAGCGACGTGCTTAAATATATTGAAGTGAAAGGAAAGCGTTATTTTTCAATAATTAATCCGAATCATGATATTGCTTCAAATTTTAATAATTTTGAAAAAAGTGATCGTTTAAAAAAATATCTATGTGAATTAGCGAAAGTAGGATTGTCAAAAAATTTTGATAGCTCTGAAATTTTGAGCGTTTTAAGAGTTGTTACAGGCAAAAATAGCGAAAGCCAGTCCTTTAAATTTCATTATGATGCTACCGTCATAACAGCCTTAATTCCAATTATTATTCCAAATGGCGATTTAGAGAAATCTGGTCATCTATTAGCTTTCAAAAATTTCAGAAATATTAGAAGTTCTCCATTTATCAACATACTGGAAAAGCTACTTTATCAAAATAAACTAACACAATTTATATTATCAAGAATAGTAGTACAAGATTTAAAAAAATATGCCTGTACTGTAAGAGAGGGAAATATATATTTTTTCTACGGTTATAGAACGCTACACGCAAATTTACCTGTTGATCCTAGTTATATTAGAGCATCCCTACTGATGCATTTCGGGAATCCACATTCAAATTCAAGCGTAGTTTCATTGATCGCAAGCATTCGTCATTGGAGGGAAAGGCTTAATTCCAATAAGTGCTGAGCCATCATCTCATAGACATCTTTTAAAAAGTTAAAATCTAGTGATAAAAATCCCGTATCTATCAAAAATTAAAAAAATCTGGCTACATATTAGTTTAACGCGCCGTATCCAACTTTTCTTATTATTTTTGCTTATGATGCTCACTACATTACTTGAAATAATTAGTATTGGAGCAGTTTTACCATTTCTTACTGTTCTTACTGCGCCCGATAAAGTTCTTAAAGTTGATTTATTGAAGCCACTTTTTAATATGTTTAATATATCAGAGGCAAATCAATTAATTTTTCCGATAACAATAGTTTTTATAATTGCAGTAATTATATCTAGCGCATTGCGATTGTTATTGCTATGGGGAAATAATGTAACTAGTTTTAAGATTGGGTCTGAAATTAGTGCCAATATTTTTCATCGCACACTCCATCAACCTTATCAGGTTCATTGCAATAGAAATAGTAGCGAAGTTATAGGTGGAATTACATTAAAGTCGAATGATTTAATTCATGTGATTTCAATGGCATTAAGCCTTATGAGTGCTATCTTGATGACTTTGGCAGTTTCAATCATCTTATTCCATTGGGAGCCATTAATAACAATTGCCGTTATTGGAAGCTTTTCGCTAATTTATTTCATGATTGTATTTATAACAAAGGATGTAATTGAGGCTAATAGCAAACAAATAGCATTTGAATCCACGAGATCAATTAGATTACTTCAAGAGGGCTTGGGTGGAATACGAGATATTTTATTGAATGGAACCCAGGATGAGTACTCGCGAGCTTTTAAAAAATCAGATTTGAGGTTGCGTAGAGCGCAGAGTAATAGTCTTTTTATAGCAGCAAGCCCTAGGTATATTATTGAGGTAGTACTGATTGCCGGAATCGCATCATTTGCATGCTATATAGCAAGTAACTCAATCAATATTATTGAAGTAATCCCAATTTTTGGTTTTTTGGTGTTAGGTTCGCAACGTTTAATGCCAATGTTTCAGCAGGCGTACTCATCATGGACTGGACTGAAAAGCGCTCAAAATTCACTAGATGATGTTCTTGAATTTTTGAATCAAAATTTGCCGCCTCGAGTTGAAAAAGAGCATTTGAAATCACTGCCATTTGAATCAACGATTATTTTTAGGGATGTTAAATTTCGTTATGCCCCTGATTCACCAAACATATTAAATAATCTCAATTTAAAAATCTACAGAGGAGACCGTATAGGTATTATAGGGAAAACAGGCAGCGGTAAGACAACCTTGGCTGATCTTATGATGTGCTTATTAACTCCTAGCAGTGGAACCATTGAGATTGATGGTCAAGATATTAACGAGCTAAACAGAAGAAATTGGCAATTAAATATTGCGCATGTGCCTCAAGCAATCTATTTGGCTGATTGCAGTATTCAGGAGAATATTGCTTTCGGTGTGCCGATCCATATGATAGATGAGAAGCGTGTTGAAAGTGCTGCAAAGCAGTCCCATTTAAATGAGCTTATAGAAAGTTGGCCAATGGGCTACAAAACTTTTACAGGAGAAAATGGAGTTCGACTATCGGGTGGACAGCGTCAAAGGATTGGAATTGCGCGAGCCCTATATAAGAATGCAAAGGTTATCATTTTCGATGAAGCAACTAGCGCATTAGATGCCGAAACAGAGCAATCGATTACAGATACTATTGAAAGTTTAGATAGGGGTATAACTCTTTTGGTCATTGCTCATCGCATAACAACTCTTAAAACTTGCAATAGAATTATGAAGTTGGAGAGAGGCTCATTTACAAATATAGGCTCTTATCAAGATATATTTTCTAAGGCCGAAGGAAATATCAACAATATACCTAATATTTGAATAGGTGCATCCGCCCATGAATATAAAAATTAAATCTCGTAGTGTTGGCAATGGACAACCATGTTTCATTATTGCTGAAGCTGGAGTTAATCACAACGGTGATATAGAACTGGCAAAAAAGCTTGTGATTGAAGCAAAGAAATCTGGAGCGGATTGCGTTAAGTTTCAAACATTTAAGGCCGAAAGAGTTGTTGCTGTAGATGCCCCTAAGGCGAGCTACCAACTAAGAACTACAAATCCTAATGAGTCACAAATCGATATGCTTAAGAAGTTGGAACTTCCATTATCCGCTTATCGTGAATTAATTACCCTTTGTGACGATATTGGAATTATTTTCATGTCAACCCCATACAGTGAGGAAGATGTTGAATTTCTAGAGGAGCTGGGAGTGAGTGCTTATAAGCTCGCATCAATTTCAATATCTGAACCTTCATTCCTTCGCTACGTAGCTAAAAAACAAAAACCAATGATTATTTCTACGGGTATGTCAACACTAAAAGAGGTATGCAACGGGGTGAAGGTGGTAAGGGAGGCGGGACATCAAGATTTTATCTTGCTTCAGTGCACTACAAATTATCCAACTGCATTGGAGGATGCGAATGTAAGCGCAATGATCACAATCAAAGAGGCATTGAAATGCATAGTGGGATTTTCTGACCACACTCAAACTAATTTAGCTTGTATTGCAGCTGTATCTTTGGGGGCCTCGGTTATAGAAAAGCATTTCACTCTAGATAAATCTATGCAGGGCCCAGATCAATCTTCATCATACTCCCCTGATGAATTTAAGAATTTGGTTGAGGACATTCGCAATGTTGAAATAATATTAGGAAGCGGAGTCAAGTTTCCAGCTCAATCGGAAAATATGAACAAAAGTGGAATGAGAAGAAGTGTGGTGGCTAAAAAAGACATACCTGCTGGCGCCATCATTACTGAAAGTATGCTGACTTTAAAACGCCCTGGAACATATTTTCCATCACAAGATATCGATATCCTATTAGGTAGGGTCACCATTAAAGACATAAAGAAAGATTCGTTTATAAATAAAGAGGATATAGATCTATGAATTATGAAGACGATGTAAAAAATCATTATCGCGGCCAAGTTGAGAGGGTGGGACTAAGTTCGGAATCTACTATGCCTGATCACGTTGTTAGAGATCGAGAGATTGAGGCAATACTGTATTCTCTATCCTTGCTCGGAGATAAAAATATTAATATTCTAGAGATTGGATGTGGAAATGGCGTATTGCTAGATATTCTTCATAAAAATGGTTATAAAAATTGTGTTGGGATAGACTTTCTAGAAGAATTTGTTGGTTTGGCTCGCTCAAGAAAGTTACCGTTTAAAATTGAGCTTGGAGATATCCGCTCGCTTAAATTTCAAGATGAAAGTTTTGATGTGGTAATTTCAGAGAGAGTGATTATTAATCTAAAAGATAAGGCTCATCAATTTCAGGCATTTGGAGAAATACGTAGAGTTTTAAGGTCAAGTGGTCATTTGGTTTTATTCGAGGCATATGAGGATGCCCTTGACAATATAAATGAAGCTCGAAGTGAGTTTGGGCTGAAGCCAATTCCTATGGCCGGTCAAAACAGATGGTTTAAGCCAGGTGAACTCGATGAATTTATATCCGGCCGTTTTCAAAAGATCAATGAAATAGGCGGCGTACTTCTCCCGTCTGAAAATTTATTGAGTAGTCATTATTTTATTAGTAGAGTCATCCATGCTTTTTTAATTGAGATGTCTGGGCAAGATGTGGTGAAGGAGCGTAATTCACATTTTTCCAAATTTTTTGGTGGAATTTTGCCGCCTCATGGGAATTACTCCCCTGTGAAGTATAGTTGCTTGCAATGCGTTTGACTTATACAAAGGGGTATTGATGGTTTACGTATCAACAGGCGGATTCTCTAGCTGGTCATTTATTCAATCAGTGAATTATTTGGCATCTTTTGGAATAAATGCTTTTGAATTGTCTGGAGGTCTGCATGTCAATGAGGTGAACTCTGCACTAGATAATATTCTTGAGAGGCAATATCATTTATCTTTGCATAATTACTTCCCGCCCCCGAGCAATCCATTTGTATTTAACTTGGCATCGCAACAAGAGGAAATCGTTGAGAAAAGTATGATGCACGCTAAATGTTCAATTGATTTAGCGTCGGAAAAAGGGCTTAACTATTACAGCTTTCATGCGGGATATCTTATCGATCCTGAAGTATCCGAGCTTGGACAGGTGATTAAAAAACGAACATTTAATGACAGAGATGACTCTAAAGAATTATTCGTAAATAGAGTGAATCAATTATCCTTATATGCTGCGGAAAAGAAGGTAAAGCTATTGATTGAAAACAACGTTTTATCTTTTAAAAACTATCAAGAATTTAATAATAATCCACTCTTAATGGTTGATTCTGATGAGACATTCGAAATTATGAGGGAAACAGACAAGAATGTAGGGCTATTAATTGATGTGGCACATTTAAAAGTCTCATCAAATACCTTGGGATTCTCTGCCGAAGAATACTTGTTGAATTTTGAAAAGTCTACTTGTGGATACCATCTAAGTGATAACAATGGCCTTGAAGATTCAAATTCACCTGTAACGGAATGCTCATGGTTTTGGCCTCTTATAACCAAAAGCTTAGATTATTACGTCTTAGAAGTTTACAACCAGTCCGGTGATATTTTAAAGAAACAAGTGGATTTAACTTCCCAGTGTTTAAGTTGAGTGATTGATGCTTAACATATCAGAACTTTGTGTTAAAAAAACTGCCTCAATCATTGAGTGTCTTGCTATTCTGGATAAAACCGCAAAAGGAATCCTTTTTATCTTGGAGGATGGAAGATTGTGCGGATCTTTAACGGATGGGGATATTAGAAGGGCTTTATTAAAGGGTTCCGATAAAGGCGATCTAGTTACTGGAATTTATAATGACAAAGTCTTTAGTCTTCATTACAAGACTCCTGATGCTGATATTCAGAATGCTCTCACAGAGAGATTAAAAATAATTCCCCTAGTAGATGACCGTGGATGCATAGTTGATTACGCATCAAAGACTCGTCTGCACCAGTTCTCAGTAATGGAGCCATTGCTTGGTGGGAATGAGCTGGAATATGTCACAGATTGTATTAAAACAAATTGGATATCCTCTCAGGGTCAATACGTCTTTAGGTTTGAGGATATGATTAGACGGAGAGTAAATGCTGCACATTGCATAACAACAAGCAATGGAACAACTGCATTACACTTGGCATTGGTTGCCCTTGGAATAGGCTCTGGGGACGAAGTAATCGTACCAAATTTAACTTTTGGAGCATCTGTTAGTTCTATTATTCATGCAGGTGCAGTACCGGTATTGGTGGATGTTGATAGGGATACGTGGAATATATCTCCCGAATTGGTTCGCGGTGCAATAACTTCAAAAACTAAAGCAATAATGCCTGTCCATTTATATGGTAATCCTTGTGATATGGAAAGCATTATGAGGATTGCCAAGGAGCACAGTCTATTTGTAGTGGAAGATTGTGCGGAAGCTCTTGGAGCAACTATTGATGGCCAACCAGTAGGTAGTTTTGGCGACGCCGCTGCATTCTCATTTTTTGCAAATAAAATTGTTACATGTGGGGAGGGAGGCGCTTTAATATTTAAAGATTCAGATTTTGATCTGAAGGCGAGAGTATTGCGTGATCATGGAATGACTAAGTCTAAAAGGTACTGGCATGAGATGGTTGGATATAACTATAGACTGACAAATATTCAGGCAGCAATAGGATGTGCCCAGCTAGAGCAAATTGATTATTTTTCAAGGCAGCGAATTAAAATTTTTGATCTTTATACTAAATTACTTAATCCATCGAGTTTAATTAAGCTGCAATTGATTAGAAAGTCACACTGCAGTTCTAATTGGCTCTATACATTTTGCCTTTTGGGGGGTGCGAAAGCCCATCGCGATGAAATATTGGGTGATTTACAAAGGGGGGGCATAGAAACTAGACCAATCTTCTACCCAATGGATGAGATGCCGGCTTTTGAGATGGCCATCAGAACAGGAGATCTTCAAGTGTCGAGAGATATTTCATACTCCGGATTAAGTCTCCCATCATCAGTATTTTTAAGGGAAGATGAGATACGTTGGATTTCTAAAAAAGTGCTTAACTCAATTACAAGCAGGATATAAATAATTAAACCTTAATTGGTATTAATGGAAGTTAAATAATGATTAATGGGGAGCGTTGTCTCGGAGTAATCGCTGCACGCGGCGGCAGTAAAAGATTGAGTGAAAAAAATATAAAAAATATAGCGGGTAAACCACTCATAGAGTGGACAATTGAGGCTGGACTTGAGGCAAGATCAATTGATAGATTAATAGTATCTACAGATGATATTTCTATCGCACGTCTTTCCGAGTGTAGCGGCGCCAGCGTTCCATTTCTTAGGCCTGAATATCTAGCCACAGATCAAAGCTCATCATATGAAGTTTTGGAACATGCAGTAAAGTTTATGCGTGATTTAGATGAAGAATTCAAATATGTAATGTTACTGCAGCCTACCTCCCCATTACGCAATTCAAGGCATATTGAAGAAGCTGCGATGCTGCTACAAAGAAAAAATGCAGATGGTATTATAAGTGTCACAAGCATTAATCACCCTATTGAATGGTCCGGAGTGATAGATGATAGTTTATACATGGAAAAATTCATTAATAAAATGATGATTAATACACAGTCTCAAATGTTCGTTGAAAGGTACTGTTTAAATGGCGCAATTTACTTGACAGATATTGAGCGTATGAAAAAAGAAAAAAGCCATATATATGGAAAAGGAATGTTTGCCTACATCATGGACAGGAAGGATTCTATTGATATTGATACACAGTTGGATTTCGATATAGCGGAATATTTATTGCATAAAGAGCACCAATATAAGTAGTTGTCTATTCATTCAGTAGAAATTTTCATGAGAATTTTCAGGTAGTCAGATCAAATTAATGAAAAATAGATTAGCAAATAAAATCATCTCATATGTAATTAGAAATATAAAAGCATTTTCTAAATTGGATTGGAAAAGTCGCTTAGATCAAGTTGAGCTTAAAATTTCTAGCGAGGATAAGAAAAATTCCCAGAGCAAATTAAAAGTCCTTATCGGCCCATCATTTGCTATATGGCCAAATAGCTATCTTATCGATAAGTCACTAAGCATTGGATTGGAATCAAAGGGTATTGAAGTAGTGGCAATGTATTGTGATGGCGTTCAGCATAATGAGTGTAATTTCATTGGAGGACCCTGGAATGGAGTAAAAACATTTGACGATCTCTGTGCGAACTGCAAACTGACTTCAGAACGGCTATGGAGTCAAAAAGAAAAGGAATCCTTACACCCATTTTCCAAATATCTTTCTATAAAAGACAGGAATTCTGTTAATGAATTAGTAGCTGGTCTAGAGTTGGAGGAGGCTTTAGATTTAGAAAGGTCGGGAATTAAATATGGAAAACTAGCAAAGAATACATTAACAAATAATCATCTAGTTGGCGATTTATATTTAATAGAAAATTATGAATTCCTGTTTCGATCCCATCTAAAAAACTTATTACTAGTTAGTATTGCATACGAAAAAATTCTTGATAAGGAAAATCCTGATCGAGTTATTTCAAATGATAGTTTCTATGGAATATGGGCTATATTGGAGGCGCATTGCAAATCAAGAGGCATTGAATTTTACTCTCACTGGCCCATAACAAATAAACGTGTTGCCTTTGCACATAATGATGCAGCAATGAATTTAAATTTCTTGGAGGCATGGCTCAGTTTTTCAAAAATTCCTTTGACCCCAGAGGAAAATATAAAAATTGATAATTGGGTAGCGGGCAACAGAGCGCTTTTGGTAGATACAACCAGGCTATCTGGGTATGAAGTTGTGGATTTAAATATCGATAAAGTCGATAGAGGTAGGCCGACTTTATTGATTGCGGCTAATGCTGTCTGGGACTTATCAGCAATAGATAAGCAGATTGTATTTGAAGACATGATGAGTTGGATTCTCAAAACTATAGACTGGTTTGCAAGTAAGAAAAATTATCAGTTAATCATTAGGCCACATCCAATTGAGACTTCATCGGGGGTGCCAAAAACTAAAGAGACAGTTGAATTCGCTATAAGATCTGCTGGTATAGCGATCCCAGATAATGTTTATCTTTTTCGTTCCGATGCCAAGATTACAGCAAGAGATATATTAAAAAAATACAACATTCATGGCGTTTGCGTTCACACAACAACCCTGGGATTAGAGTCAGTAGCGCTAGGAATCCCAGCCGTGACTTCTGGAAAGTCGCCATATAGAGGGTGTGGGTTTACTCTGGACCCAAATACAGATACAGAGTATTTTAAATGCTTAGAGAATATATTGGAATGCAAAAAATCTGTCAGTAATTATGAGATTGAGTTAGCTAGAAAGTTTATTAATTTTTATCAATTTCATTACTACCAAGATTTAGGGCTATATTTTGATAAACCACTTAGATTATCAAGTGATTATGAAGCAATAGTTAAGGATCAGACGGGCGCTTTTGGGTACACCATAAAATCAATAATTGATGGAACTCCAATTATTGCTAAGGAGACATGGCCCCCAAGGTCTTAAATTAATGCTAATTAAAATAATTAAGAAAATCCTTAAACCATTAACTCTATTTTTTCGAAAAAGGTATTTGAGGCTTAAAATTACTAGAAGAGCTTTAAGCGAAAAAAATAGTCCTTATATTTACTCGCGGCATGATATTAAATTGTATTGCGAAGAAACATACGTCCAGCTATTTCATCCTAAGGTTATAAATTCTGGGGATTCTGATTTTTTATTGATTGAAATTCAAGGAGTTCAGATTTATTGGCCTCAATCACTTCCGCACAAAGACCTACCATGGCTTTACCATGAAATCTTTGACCCATTTAAAAAAAACCCATCCTCATATGATCATCCGGCATTAGATATTCAAAAGAAATCTTGGATAATCGACGGTGGAGCGGGAGAGGGTTATTTCTCAAAATTCGCCATGAAACAGTCAGATGTGAAGATGTTAATTGCTGTAGAGCCTCTGCGGATGGCACGTAATGCTCTATACAAATCGCTGCCATCAACCAGTTCCTTAACAGTGGAAATTCTACAATCTGCTTTGGGTGAAAGCGTTGGCTCGGCATATCTAAGGAAAGATAACGAGCATATCTGCGATTCAAAAATTGAATCCTGTGATGGACAATCTGATGACAACCTAGAACTCGTGGCTATTTCAACCTTAGATCAAATTGCAGCTGATTGGAATATCAAGGGCGAAGGATTGATTAAGATGGATATAGAGGGGGCAGAAATGTCAGCATTAAAGGGGGGTAAAAAATTGATGGAAAAGTATAAGCCTGCACTGGCAGTTGCGGTTTATCATGATTATCTAGGTGCTATTGAATGCGCTCAAATTATTAAATCCGCCAATCCAGATTATATTATTGAATTTCGAGGTTGTTTTGGCTATTTTGATCCTTTAAGACCGTATATGCTCTTTGCTTACTAATAACTTCTTAAAGACTGGGGTAATGATGTGTGGAATTTTGGGGGCTATGCCTCCTGTTGATAAAGGCCGCTTTAATGCTGCACTGAAATCACTTGCGCATCGTGGCCCAGATGGACATGGCGTATGGTGTGATGATCAAATAATATTGGGGCATAGGCGCCTAGCAATTTTAGATATCTCTGAGTCAGCATCTCAGCCGATGAGCTATTTAGATCGATACCATTGCGTATTCAATGGTGAAATTTATAATTATCTTGAAATTAGAAGTCAACTTGAAAGGTTGGGCCACTCATTTAGAACAAACTCAGATACTGAGGTTTTAATTGGTGCTTATGCACAGTGGGGACAGGATTGTCTAAATCATCTTAATGGAATGTGGAGTTTTGCGATATGGGATTCTCTAAGCAGGAGGCTATTTCTATCTAGAGACAGGTTAGGTAAAAAACCTTTATTCTTTTTTTTTGATAAAAATAGGTTTTTCTTTGCATCAGAGCAAAAGGCATTACTTCCTTTTTTAGGGAATGTGTCACCATCAAAAAATTTTCTTCGTCTTAGTGAAAATTCATACTCTTATGAGGCGACTGAGGAATCACTTTTTGAGTCTATAAAGCGATTTCCAGCGGCACACTTTGGATATATTGAAAATGGAAAATTGATTAAACACTGTTATTGGAAAGTCAAAACAGGCAAAAGTTTTGTTTTTAAAGGATACGCAGAACAGGTTGAGTATCTCCGTGAATTATTAATTGACTCAACTAAATTAAGACTGCGGGCAGATGTTCCAATAGGCACAGGCCTTAGCGGAGGGATTGACTCAAGTTTAGTTGCGTCAACCATTTCAAGGATATTTTTAGATCGCCGTTTACATGGATTATCAGACGGCTTTCAAAATGCTTTTGTTGCAAGTTTTCCAAATTCAGGCATGGATGAAAGTCATGCAGCTAAGGAAATCGCTTTGCATTTGGGTATTGGTTTAAATGTAATAGACATTAATTTAAATGATTCATCTAAGTATTTAGAGAGCTGGGCATACCTATTCGAAGAGATTCATGAGGTCAATTGGATTCCCCATATTGCGCTCTATAAAGAAATGAGAAGATTAGGGGTTAAAGTTAGCCTAGATGGTCATGGTGGCGATGAATTATTCTGTGGTTATGAAACATCACTTCTATTTGGCTTAGCGGCAGCCTTCCCCAATGTTCCTAAAATACAAATGGTTATGCGGGCATATAGGGATGTACATCCCGATCATGAAAGTTTCACTTCCATACAAAATTTGCCGATTTTGAAACTATTTATTCGCACCTTAATAGAACGTTTACATAGATCAGGGTGGGGATTTAATATAAATACTCAAGATGCTCTTAACAACCATTTATATGGCCTAACTTTTAATACAGTATTGCCAACATTACTTAGGAATTATGATCGTTACTCCATGATTAATGGGGTCGAAGTTAGGATGCCTCTGCTAGATCATAGAATAGTAGAATTTGCTTTTTCTATACCCTGGAATAGTAAAATTAAAAATGGATACTCAAAAGCAATCCTGAGGGATGTTGCTGCTAAGTGGGTGCCTAAAAATGTTGTTATAAATAAAAGGAAGTTGGGATTTGCGCCACCTATTGCCCATTGGATTCGCGGCGGGTTAAAAACCTATTTGCTTGATGAGGTTCGCTCCACATCTTTTCTCAACTCAAGTCTAATTGACCCCCCATCATTAGCGAAGGCATTTAATGAAATTATTTTGAGCGATCGACCAGTATTATTATATGAGGCAGAGAAAGTTTGGAAGCAGTTTAATATATATCTTTGGGAAAAAGCTTTTATTCGGAATAAATTATGGCAAATACATTAACGAAATTTATACTGAATTTTAAACTTAAGTAAACTAAATTGAATACTCAACCCAAACAGAAAGTAATTTTTTATGCACCCATTTTAAGCTGGCCTCCTAAAGGAGGACCAGAAATGAGTGTTGTAAATGCTATAAAAGTATTAAACCAAATTTGTGAATTGCATGTCATTACTAATCTTAATTATGAAGATTTGAGAAAATCTGAAACATTAGATTTTCTTGCTCGAAATTGTTTTAGAGTTTCTTTTTGTCCGCGAACTATTTCTGTTGGCCAAGCTTCCATAAAGGAAAGAATTATTCGCTTTATAAAAAGAGAAATTTTTCCATCAATTTATAGCTCCTATGAGGCTAATTTTATCGAAAAATATGCCTTAAAGCAGGGTATTGAGATCTTTTGGATTGATCGTGTAATTGAACACTCTTTTCATGTTTTTATCAAGATTAGAAATAAATTCCCAGATAGTGTCATTGTGGGGGATACAGAGGCGGTTTATTCAAGATTTATCTTGCGTGAATTACCGCTAATTAAGAGTCCAATAAGATGGTTCCGAGTACTTTATCGTGGCAATATAAAATTGATGCAAGAAAAGGCGCTTGTTAAAAAAGCCAATCTAATAACTGCCGTTTCTATGGTTGATGCTGAATATTATTATTCTCTTTCAGAAAATATTGAAAAAGTATTTAGATTTTCAAACTCAATTGATATTGAGGCTATGGATAGTGAAAATAAACAAGATATCACATTAAAAAGACCTTATATATTGCTCCTGGGGACTTTTGGGCATGCAAACAGCCCTATGGATCGGGCAGCCAAGTGGTTGCACAATGAGATTATGCCGATAGTCTGGAAGGCTATTCCGCAATTACACTTATATGTTGTTGGATTGAATGCCGATAAAACACAATCTAGTATTGTCGGAGCTAATGTAACTGTTATCGGAAGTCCTAGCACAGTAGTTCCTTACTTGAGGCAGGCCATTGCAACTGTCGTTCCTTTGAAGTTTGAGTCTGGTACAAGATTTAAGATCATTGAATCTGGCGCTGCATCGATTGCATGCATTTCAACAGTGCTGGGTGCGGAAGGTTTAAATGTCGAAGATGGTAAAGATATTTTGATTGCAGATAGTGCCGATTCTTTTGCGAATGCCATTATTAGGGTCGTACAGAATCCGGAGCTATCTATAACTCTTGGGAAAAACCTCCATGAAATTGTAAAGAAGTTTTACAGTCTTGACACTCAAAAAAAAGAGGCTAAGATAATTTTTGAATTTATTCGGAGTCTTTAGTTTGAAAGATAAAATATCAAATTCTATTAGTGTATTTGGATTAGGATACGTTGGCTGTGTAAGTGTTGCTTGCTTGGCTGATGCTGGTTACAAAGTTATTGGTGTCGACGTTAAAGTCTCAAAAGTTGACCTAATTAATAAGGGGGTGCCCACAATAATAGAGCCTGGACTTGATGAGTTGATGTATAGGGGGTTTAAAGAGGGGCGAATAATCGCTACCACTGATGTTGCACTAGCAGTGCAATCCTCCGAGATTATGTTGATAACTGTTGGCACGCCTAGCACAGAAAGCGGGGGTCTTGATTTAAGTCATTTGTATGATGTAGCTAGAGATATTGGTGAAAATCTTAAATTTGTTAACGAATTTCGTGTAATTGTAATTCGTTCAACTGTAAAGCCAAATACCTGCTTTGAATTGGGTAAAGTAATTTCTTCAATTTCAGGGAAGTTAAATGGAATTAATTTCGCCGTAGTATCTAATCCTGAATTTTTACGTGAAGGAACGGCTATATCAGACTATATGAATCCTCCCTATATTCTTATTGGAACTGAGCATGAGCATGCCGCCAAAAAAATAGAGGATATTTATAGAAACGTTAATGCAAGCGTATTGCGTGTAAAATTGAGTAGTGCCGAAATAATAAAATACGTAAACAACTCTTGGCATGCTCTAAAAGTTTCTTTTGCCAATGAAATTGGATCCGTATGCAGTGCACTTGGAGTTGATGCATTTGAGGTTATGGATCTATTTTGCCGGGATACGATTCTCAATCTATCGTCGTATTATTTAAGGCCTGGATTTTGCTATGGAGGTGCTTGCCTTCCAAAGGATCTCGCTGCATTGGCAGCCTTATCAATTGAGGCAAATGTTGATGCTCCACTTTTAAATAGTATTACAAGGAGTAATGAAGCTCATATTAATCGTGCGATCTCATTGATAAGGCATTACGACAAAAAAATTCAGATTGGGATATTGGGCGTAGGCTTTAAAAATGGAACAGATGACGTTAGGGGTAGTGCAGCTTTAAAAATTATCAGGCAACTAATTACGGATGGGTATCAAGTCAAGATTTATGATGATATTGTCATGTCTTCAATCGCTACTGGTCGAAATAATGACGCTTTAGTTTTACAGCTCGAAGATGTATTGGTTAATTTTGTTAATACAGTAGAGGAAATCCTAGATTTTTCTCAAATCATAGTAATAGCAAAAAATGACAAAAATTTTCAATCTATACTTGATGAGTTTGATGGCGAAACTGTAGTTGATTTGGTTGGTTATGCGTGGGTATCAAAAGGCCCATCTAAGCAAATTAGACTCATAAACCACGATTAAATAGAAACATGGAGATGTAGTGGTTGAAAATATTACTTACGAAAATCGTATCTTAGCAATCCTTTTAAGGGGAAGTTACATTGGTAAGGGGATTGAATTCTTCACGCCAAATCAGTATTCCCAACAGCTAGCGTATATGAACCACCCCAAAGGACATGAAATTATTCCACATGTTCATAATTCGGTACCTAGACAAGTTGAATTTACTAATGAGGTTTTATTTATTAAATCAGGCTTAGTTAGAGTTGATTTTTATGATGATCATAAAAACTATCTTAAAAGTCGAATTCTTAATGCGGGTGACATTATTCTTTTGGCATTTGGTGGTCATGGATTCGAGATTCTTGAGGCAAGTGAGATTGTTGAAGTGAAACAAGGGCCGTATGCAGGGGAGGCTGATAAAACACGTTTTAAATCTATTGAAAGTAGTAGATTGACGTATGATTAAATATTCAAAGCATATAAATATTTGATATGAAAACATTTGATTTATATGGCAAGTACTACGATCTTCTATATAGTGATAAAAATTATCCTGAAGAGGTGGAGTATATAAAAAAATTGCTTACAGCTAACAATATCCTTACTGGAGAGATACTTGAATTTGGATCCGGAACTGGTAAGCATGGTGCTTTACTTGCTGGTCTTGGATATAAGGTACATGGAATAGATCAGAGCAGAGAAATGATATCTCTGGCACCATCAGTTAACGGGTTTACATGCGAAGTTGGAGATATCACCTCTGTAAGCCTTGGGCGAACATTTGATTGTGTAATTTCCTTGTTTCATGTAATGAGTTACCAGATCTCAAATGACAAAGTAATGTCAGTGTTTAAGAATGCTGAAGAGCATCTGAAGGCTGGAGGAATTTTCATTTTTGATTTTTGGTATAGCCCAGCAGTTTATTCACTACAGCCTCAAGTACGAATGAAAAGAATCTCTGATGACCGGGTGCAAATTATTCGCCTTGCTGAACCTAAGTGCTTCCCCAACGAAAATCGTGTAGACGTGGAATATACATTTTTCGCTACGAGTCTAGAAAATGACACCATACAAACGTTTAATGAAATACATGCAATGCGTCATTTCAGTTTGTCGGAGCTTGATATTTTTGCTGATAATTTTCAATTAGATCGAATTACTTCTGAAGAATTTGTAACTGGAAATTATCTTGGTGAGAATACCTGGAATGCATGTGTGGTGTTTAAAAAGAAAATAAAATGACAGACTTTATTCCTGTTAATCAGCCATTATTAAACGGCGATGAAAAAAAATATTTAATTGAATGTATAGAAACTGGATGGATATCCTCCGAAGGACCTTTTATAAAAGAGTTTGAAGATATATTTTCGACCCGTGTTGGTAGAAAGCACGGTATTGCGGTTACAAACGGTACCGCTGCGATTGACTTGGTTATTGAAGCTTTAAATATTGGAATTGGCGACGAGGTGATAATGCCAGCTTTTACGATCATATCGTGCGTTGCGCAGATAGTTCGTTCTGGCGCTATACCTGTACTCATAGATAGCGATCCAAAGACCTGGAATATGGATGTTGATCAGATAGAAAAAAAGATCACATCACAGACAAAGGCAATTATGGTTGTTCACATCTATGGATTGCCAGTTGATATGGATCCAGTTATTAATCTTGCTCGTCGATATGGACTTAAGGTTATCGAAGATGCAGCAGAAATGCATGGACAAACTTATAAAAATAAACCATGTGGAAGTTTTGGAGACATAAGTACTTTTAGCTTTTATTCCAATAAAATTATTACTACCGGCGAAGGTGGAATGATTGTTACCAATGATGATTCATTAGCAGAAACCTGTCGCAGCTTAAGAAATCTCTGCTTTCAGGCTGAAAAAAGATTTGTCCACGAAAGAATGGGCTGGAATGTAAGAATGACAAACATGCAAGCGGCCTTAGGGCTCGCTCAGTTAGAGAGGCTAGATGAATTTGTGGCTATAAAAAGAAAAATTGGGTTGTATTATTTTGAAAGGCTTCAAGGACTTCAGAGCCTGGATTTTCAGTCTACGAATACAGACTATAGCAAAAATATTTATTGGGTGTTTGGAATATTGTTAAAAAAAGATTATGGATTGAGCGCTCAAGAGGCTATTAATTTGTTTGCGAGTAAAGGGGTTGGATGCAGGCCCTTCTTTTGTCCAATGCATATGCAGCCAGTATTAAAAAAACTAGATTTATTTGAAGGCGAAAATTATCCAATTGCTGAAAATTTATACGATAAAGGCTTGTATCTTCCAAGTGGGATGGCAATCACAATTGAGCAGCAGGATAAAGTTATTGAGGCCGCATTAGAGATCCTTGGAAATTAGCAGTTATGCGTAAAGAAGGGCATTGTACAAAAATTTCCCCCATAAGGATGGCGGTTTTTCTCGATCAAAGATTGCATTCTGGTGGAGGTTATCAGCAATCCTTAAATGCACTGCTTTTAACTAAAAAAATTGATAGAACACTTTGTGAACTCATTTATGTCACTACTGTAAAAGAAAATCTGAGACTCATGGATTCTTTTAATATTTGCGCACATTTTTTAGATATTACAAGTTTTAAGAGACTTTGTTTGATTGCAAGAAATAGAATTCAATCTGGAAAGCTATTTCGTATGATGCATAAATTTTTGGGAAGCAATTATCTGGAGGGATTTTTAGAGAAGCATGATGTTGACCTGGTTTATTTCACGTCACCGTCGGAGTGGATGCTGTATCTAGAAAAAATAAATTACATAGCAACAAATTGGGATCTATGTCATAGAGACTATCCAGAGTTTCCAGAAGTTAGGGAGAATAGAGAGTTTGAAATTCGAGAGAGGGTCTATAAATATGTCTTGCCAAAAGCAATTGCAGTCTTGGCAGACTCGGAGTTAGGAAAAAGTAATTTATTAAAACGCTATTGCTTAGATGAAGGCCGCATTCATGTTATGAGATTTTCGCCGAGCATTGGGGTCAGAACTTCTGAGGAAGAATATGATGCTAATTTTTTTAGTGTGAGTAAAAAATACTCCCTTAAACAAGAATATATATTCTATCCAGCCCAGTTCTGGGCACACAAAAATCATGCATATATACTGCGTGCTATCAAAATTTTAGAAGATAAATACAATATAAAAATTGAAGCTATATTTTCTGGTGGGGATGCAGGAAATATGAATTTTATTAAATTATTGGCAATGCAGCTTAATATTGATGAGCGAGTACATTTTATTGGATTTGTGAAAAACTCAGAAATACCGTATTTATATAGGCAATCATTAGCCCTCGTTATGCCTACTTATTTTGGCCCAACAAATTTACCACCTATGGAGGCCTTTGCATTGGATGTGCCAGTGATATATTCTGATTTACCAGGCTTAAAAGATCAGGTGAAAGACGCCGCATTACTGGTGGATTTAAATGATCCTGAAAAACTATCCCAGCAAATTAAGTATTTAATGGATTATCCTCATATTAGAAGTGAGCTTTCCATTAAGGGTAGAAAGGTTCTGGAGGCTGTTGGCGACTCAGATCACCTGGCTTTAATTGAAGACATTATTAGAGGTTATATAAGTAAATTAAGTTGCTGGAAGTAATTTTTTAATTAACATAACAAGAGATATCTAAGTTGATAATGTCATTCTTCAGATCGCAAATGAGATATTTGGTTATTCTCTTTCCAGGACGGCCTTTTAGAGGTCTAAGGAATCTATTGTGGCGAAGTGTTGGATATTCCATTTGCAAATCAGCAAATATTAAAGCCAGTGCTGTATTTTTATGTGGAGATATCAGTGTTGGCGATGACACATTCATTGGGGATGATGTTTTAATAATGGGCGGAAAAGTTGTAATTGGCTCTAACTGTGATATAGCCCCAAGGGTTTTAATTCATTCTGGAAGTCACAACATTGGAGATTCTGCACGAAGGGCTGGCGTAACATTTGGTGGCGCGATAACTATTGGTGATGGAACTTGGATATGTGCAGGTGCTGTTATCACTGAGGGTGCTCATATTGGCAGTGGGACTGTGATTGCTGCTGGAAGTGTAGTTATAAGAGGAAATTATCAAGATAATGTAATGTTAGCTGGTGTACCGGCTAAAGTTGTTAGAAAATTTTGATGAAGAAAATGTTTTCATTTAAAAGAGAAGAAATTAAGGCAATAAAAATATACTCAAGCCCTGATTGGAAAATATTAGGTTGGTTAATATCCGTTACATTATTATCTTCACATGCAATTCAGGGAATTTTAGATGTAAATATCAAAATATTACTGATACTTTCAGTAATTCCCTTCTTGGTTTACTTGATAGTATTCAATAAAATTATTCTTGATCTTGATCTTCTAAAGATTGTAGTAGTGGTTTTAATACTTTCAATATTGGCATCCCTAGTGGCCGACAAGAGCACTCAAATATTAATGGGGCTTACTTTTGTTGGGATGTTTTTATTTGTTACTCATAGTCAAAAATTTACAGACTCAAATAAATTTTTAATTTATTACAAGAATATTTGTTTAGTTATATTGCTTGGAGGGTGGATTGGATTTATATACTCAATCAATGGGGGTCAGCCAATCCTATATGTAAAAAATCCAGAGGGGGAGCTCACCTTATCTTTATTTTTAACAACGTTTACAAATGTTGAGCCGCAAAAAATTATGAGGGCGTCTGGAATTATGGACGAGCCCGGAGCCTTAGCTATGTACTCTATAATTTTTGCATTATTCAATGAGACTAGACGAGGTAGGACACTGGACTCATTTCTTGTACTGCTGTTAAGTTTAATTACCTTTTCTTTAATGGCGTGGTGCGCTTTTTGTTTTTTTCTAATCTATATTTTGAAAGATAAGATAGCATTAAAATATATATGGCAAGCAGCTATCCTTCTATTGTTTTCTCTAATAGTGCTAATTAATAATGAAACTTTTATGTCTTTAGTTGGCAATAGGTTTGCAATTGAAGATGGTAGATTTGTTGGTGATAATAGGACGAATCAAGTAATTGAGTTTTTTCAATTAATTAATCTGAAAATTTTCTTTCAGGGCGCATCATCAAGTGATTATGCTTTTGACCAAAGTTCCAATCCATTTTCAATATTATGGGCATATGGTATTTTTATGTGGTTGCCATATGCCCTAACTGTTATATGGTTATTTATGAAGGCTATTAATGGAAATGCAACTTTAAAATTTGTTTGCGTTACGTTAGCATTCTTACTAATTCAAAGACCCTATCTGTATTCAATGCAATGGGGAATTTGGATAATCTTGCTGCTGCTCTCAATTTATAATTACCCGGACAAACAAACAAGGAGTCGGATCCGTGGTTGGTAAAATTTTTTACTGCGGCCTTGTAAATACCGAAGCACTTGCTAGTAGATTGAGCTCTGAACTTTATATTGGGGCGGGATCAAAAAAAATGGTATCTGTTGTAACTGCATTAAGAAACATTGGCGCAAGAGCAATTTTAATTACCTCGCCAACACTACCCGAGAGCGGGGCCGAGCCATACAAAGGCAAGATTTTAATAAGGCAAAAGAGGTGCATCCAAATAATCTTTTCGACTTTTCGCAATAGGTATTTGAGAAAGCTGAATGCAATTACTTGTTATTTTTTATTTTGCGTTTTTTATGTAAAAAAAAATGATGTGGTGATTTTCTACAATAATAATATAGAGTATCTCGGCGGGTTGATTGCTCTGAGGCTAAAGGGTGTATCCCCATATCTTGATATTGAGGACGCCCCATTAATAAACTTTAATGGAAAACATTATTATATAAATAGAGTGCTGTTCAGCATTTTTTTTAAATTATCAAAAAAAAATAAATTTATTATTTCTCATCAATTGGCTAAAAAGCTGTCTATTGAAAACTATTGTGTAATATATGGAGCAATCAATAATTTTTTTCCCTCACTCAGGACGAAGGATATCTTGCCCAAGTTGATTCAAGGTGTAGATGAGCCGATCTATATTCATTATGGTGGTACTCTAATGAGGGAAACTGGAGTATATCTATTTAGTGATGCGCTTAAATTATTGATAAATGAATTTCCAAAGCCGCCAATAAAATTTCATTTCTTGGTAACTGGGTTTATCCTTTCTCAAGATTTTTATAAAATCCAAAAAAATTGCGTAGGAACGGGTATTGCGATAACGTTTGAAACAAACCTTTCCCCATCTGCTTATTTAGTATTGCTTGATAGATGTAGCGTATCCCTGTGTCTTAAGATGCCTGATTCCGAAGTTGGAATGACTACATTTCCCTCAAAAGTTGTTGAAATTACTATGCATGGACTGCTATTAATATCTACCAAAGTTAGCGATATTCCTTTGATCTTCAATGATGAAAACTCGATTTTGCTCGATGATGCAGAACCCAACACTTTAAAAGAAGCTCTAATTTATGTAATGCGAAATGTTTCCCAATGCTCTCAGCTTGCAAGGGCGGGAAATGAACGGGCATTGCAAATCTTTTCTGGAAATACTGTTGCTAATCAGATGGTAAATTTCATTAACTATCGTTGCAATTAGTTCTGTCTATACACCATGAAAAGAAAAATTTGGTTTTGGCAGGAAATTCTAAGTCCTCACATGCTTCCACTTGCTAGCAGACTTCAGGAGCTGGGATGTGACATTACTTATATTGCGCAAAAACAAATGAGTTGTGAGAGGGCATCGCAGGGGTGGGGTCTTTCAAGTAGTATTGATATAGAAATAATAATTGCTCCGGATCATTCTTCGATAAAAAAGCTAATCTGTAATGCTGATCCATCTACTTTACATATATGCCAGGGAATAAGGGGTAACGGTCTTATTGGGGTGGCTCAACGAGAATTAAGGAAATATAACGCTAGGCAATGGGTTGTAATGGAGGAAGTAAAAAGCAGTGGCGTACTTGGTTTTTTAAGAGAGGTTGAATATACGAGAATTTTTTATCAAAAATCTAGCTGGCTTGAAGGCGTGCTAGCAACAGGGCATAAGAACCCAGATTGGGTAAGGGCGCGATGCAAATTCATAAAGAATATATTTGAATTTGCCTATTTCCTTAAAGATGTAAAAAATTTAAATTATGTTAATAGCTCAAAAAAACCATTTAATTTTCTCTTTGTTGGGCAGTTAATCCCTAGGAAAAATTTAAAATTACTCATCCAGGCGCTTGGAGATATAAGGCATGATAAATTCAAATTAACGGTAGTTGGTGATGGCCCGTTAAAAGATCAATTAATAAAATTGGCAGATGAGAAAATTCCCAATAATGTGCATTGGCTGGGCGTACAAATGCATGATGAAATTCAAAACCTAATACAGGAGGCGGATTGCCTTGTCTTGCCTAGTGTATTTGATGGATGGGGTGCAGTAGTTTCTGAGGCAATAATGGTTGGAACCCCTGTTATTTGTAGCGATAATTGTGGTGCTGCTGGTGTGGTGATTGCAAGTAAATCTGGCTCAGTTTTTAAAGCTGGAGATTCTAAATCTTTAGCTTATGCATTAAAAAAACAAATGCGTCATGGCCGCATCTCACTTGAGGATCGATCACAACTATGGAAATGGGGGGCATTTCTTGGGGCCAATAGCGGGGCTGAATATCTACTAAAAATATTTGATTATGTAGAGAACAAGGGTCCAAAGCCTTATCCGCCATGGCGGGATTTTTCAATTAAATTTATGGAGGGGAATTGAAAAATATTTTGATTGACTCTACTGGCGGGCTAACATATGGTGCAAAGTCTCATATTGAGCAGGTTATTAAGGGCATCTTACATTCATCTGATTTGAAAGTTACCATTATCAGCTCTGAGCCATTAACACTCAATTTAAGTCTAAAAAATATAAATGAATTAGTTATAGGAGGGACAAAAAATAGAATAAATTCATTGTTATGCTCATTATTTATAGTTCCAATCTACGCATGGATAAAGAATGTGGATTTAATCTATAGTCCATGGGGGGGATGCACTCCAATTTCTACTAAAGCATTAAAAATAGTAGGCGCTCATCATCCAAGTTTAATTATGGACAATGAGTTCAATTCAATTGGTATTTTTATCCAGAACTTGGTTAGAAGATTCTCATTTTTTAATGCGGATTTCATAAAAAGTCCCAGCAAAAGCTATGCTGATTATTTATCTGAAGCATTTAAGATTGAGCCAAAAAAAATAGTTGTTATTCCACACGGAGTTGACATTGAGTTTTGGAATATTCAGATTCAACGAAATGAATTAATAAGTGATGGAGAAAAGTATTTTATAATGTGGTCTTGGTTCCATTCCACTAAAAATTTAGAAGTATTGATCTACGCATATGCGAAATATATAACAACGAAAAAAAGTTTTGGTTATAAATTATATTTATTAGGAAAATTTACCAGTATTGAATATGAAAAAAAAATAAAAATTATAATAAAAACGCTTAGCCTAGAAAGTAAAGTAGTTTTTATTATAAATCCAACTGTTGAAAAATTAATTTCATACATCAATTATTCTCAGGCTATTATTCTACCTTTTAAATATGAAACATTCGGGTACCCATACGTAGAATCCAGGATATTTGATAAGCCGATAGCGGTTGCTAACAACCTAGTATCTCATGAGGTTACCGAAGGACAATGTAACTACTTTAATCCAAATTCAGTTTCTGATACTGCAAATGCATTTATAAGATTGCAAAATATGTCTAAATTTAAATACAAATATATAATTGATGCACGGTTTAGTAAAGAGAGTGAGCAAAATCTTTTAAATCAAACCTTTAATCTTTTAATGAATGCGCAAAGGAGTGGTGGCTAATGATTGCTGTAGTTACAGGTGCCGCAGGATTTATTGGAAGTACTCTAGTTGACAGATTGTTGCAAGGTGGACACCGGGTTATTGGCATAGATAATTTTTCTACTGGCCAGCATCAATTTTTATCAGAAGCAATTTCCAATCCAAATTTTAAATTATATGAACTGGATTTGTTGGATGAATCCGCCCTAAGATTAGCATTCTCAAATAGTGATATTGTGTTCCATTTTGCCGCCAATGCTGATGTTCGTTTTGGCGTAGAAAATACTAGAAAAGATTTAGAGCAGAACACCATTGCAACCCACAATGTTTTGGAGGCAATGAGATTAAATGCTATAAAAAAAATTGTATTTTCATCTACAGGTTCTGTTTATGGTGCTGCTGCAGTAATTCCTACGCCGGAGAATTGCCCTTTCCCTACGCAAACATCACTTTACGGGGCCTCTAAGGTTGCCTGTGAGGGTTTAATCTCCGCATATTGTGAAGCCTTCGAGATGAAATCATGGATATTTCGTTTTGTTTCAATTTTAGGGGAGCGCTATACACATGGACATGTATATGATTTTTATCGAAATCTCAGTTTAAATCCTGATTTCCTAAGGGTTTTGGGTAATGGGAGGCAGCGAAAGTCATACTTATATGTCCAAGATTGTATTGATGCTATTTTTTGTGGTTTAGAGAATTCAAAAAATGGTGTGAATATTTCTAATCTTGGATGCAATAGTTATTTGGAGGTCAATGAATCTATTGAATTGATTTGTCAACAACTCAATGTACAACCTCAACTGCAATACACTGGCGGCGATGTAGGTTGGGTAGGTGATAACCCCTTCATTTTTTTAGATACATCTAAAATTCTAAATTTGGGTTGGCAGCCTAAACATTCAATTAAGCAGGGAATAATAAAAACCGTTGAATTTCTTAAAAAAAATGAGTGGGTTTTTAAAGAGCGAGTTGATCAGTGAGGATTTGTGTTCTAGGAATGTGGCATCTAGGCTCTGTAACGGCAGCATGCTTGGCTTCGGTCGGTCATGAGGTTATAGGTTTTGATCCAGATATAAAAACAATAACGTCACTTAAAAACGGTAAGGCAGCATTATTTGAGCCTGAGCTTGATGCTTTAATTTTAAAAGGGATTAAGTCTGGTTTTCTAGATTTTACAAATAATCTTAAAAATGCATGTAGGGATATAGAGGTTCTATGGGTAACCTTTGATACGCCTATTGATGAGGAGGATGTTGCTGACTCTGAATACGTGATTGATCAGGTTATAGCATCGATTCAGCATTTACCGGATGGCTCTTTAATATTAATATCCTCCCAGTTACCCGTTGGATCTATTGCAGTCCTAGAAGAATTAACCAAAAGAATATATCCAGGTAAGCTCATATCATTTGCATATTCCCCGGAGAATTTAAGGTTAGGCAACGCCATTAATGTTTTTCTTCGGCCGGATAGAATTATTGTGGGCACTCGAACTAATACTGACCGAAAAATTTTAGAACGCTTGTTGCTTCCAATTACCAAAAACATCGTGTGGATGTCAGTAGAATCTGCTGAGATGACCAAGCATGCTATCAATGCATTTCTTGCCACATCAGTAACTTTTATAAATGAAATTGCTTCTATTTGCGAGCTCGTTGGAGCTGACGCCAAAGAGGTTGAGCTTGGCCTCAAGTCGGAAAGTCGAATTGGACCTAAGGCCTATCTATCCCCTGGGGGCCCATATTCCGGAGGCACCTTGGCGCGCGATGTGCAATTTCTTCTAGAAATTGGCAATGGTTCCAGTCTGGCAACCCCCTTAATTTCTGCTATCCAAAAAAGCAATGAGGCCCACAAAAAGTGGATACAACGAAAACTACTTGAAAATTTTCCAAATTTAAGCGGCATTAGAATTATGGTGTGGGGGCTTACTTATAAGGCGGGTACAAGCACTCTTCGTCGGTCTATCAGCGTTGATTTGGTTAATTGGTTAATTGAGCGTGGAGCTAAAGTTCAAGTTTATGATCCGCGAGTGAAAGATATTCCAATCAACTGGTTAAATATGGTGACGTATTCTTCGAATTGCTTTGAAGGATTTTCGGGGGTTAATGTTTTGGTGATTGGATCTGATTGCCATGAATTTCAGGATAACGCCTTCCTTCTGGAAAGGTATATCACTACTCCAAATATGATCATTATAGACCCCAATGGATATATTAAAAAGAGTTTAAATAAGGTTTCTTTAGCCTACTTTTCGGTTGGATCAAAAAAATTGTATGTGGCTTAATGGATAAATTATTGGCAAATAAGGTTGCTATTATTACAGGCGCAAATCAGGGCCTGGGTTTGGAGATTTCCAAAAAATATGTAGCAGCGGGTGCTAGCATAATGATGTGCGCAAGAAACCCCGTCTTATTGGAGGTAGCCGCTAAAGAAGTTAGAAAGCTTGCCTCTGACGGTCAAAATATTCATACGAGTTCTGTAGATGTCTCGCAAGAGCTTGACGTTGATCGTGTTGTCAAAAGTACATTATCAAAGTTGGGCGGTTGCCATATTCTTGTAAATAATGCAGGCATATATGGCCCAAAAGGAGAAATTGAGAGTCTGGATTGGGATGAGTGGAGAAAGGTAATTGAGATTAATCTTTATGGCCCTATTTTTTTCTGCCAAAAACTTATTCCACACTTTAAAAAACAGAGATATGGCAAAGTTATTCAATTATCTGGTGGTGGAGCTACAAATCCATTGCCAAATATAAGTGCTTACGCTACATCAAAAGCTGCCGTAGTTAGGTTTGCTGAAACCTTATCCGAGGAAGTGAAGCGATTTGGTATCGATGTAAATTCAATTGCTCCTGGCGCATTAAATACAAGAATGTTGGATGAAGTACTAAATGCGGGACCGGAAAAAGTTGGTAAGGAATTCTACTTAAAATCTTTGAACCAAAGGGATTCTGGCGGCGCATCAATTGAACGAGCTGCGGAGTTGGCACTTTTCTTGGCTTCTACATACAGCAATGGCATCACAGGCAAATTAATTAGTGCCGGTTGGGATAATTGGGAGGAATGGCCCAATCATGTCGAGGACTTGAGAAATAGTGATGCCTACACCCTAAGAAGAATAACTGGGCGAGATCGAAATTTAGAATGGGGTGATTTATGAAAGAAAAAAATCAATTATTTGGTGTCGGTATTATTGGATGTGGAGTTATAGGGCAAAAAAGAGCATCTGCGCTTGGCTCTATGGGAAAATTAATTGCATGCGCTGATATTTGCAGTGAAAAAGCAAATAAATTGGCAGGCCTTTTTAATGCTAAGCCTTTATCTAATTGGAAAGATTTGATAGGCATTAATGAAGTTTCTATAGTAATAATCTCTACTTTGCACGATTCATTGTCTGAGATTACTTTGGCAGCATTAGCGGCCGGTAAAAATGTTCTTGTAGAAAAGCCTGCTGCAAAAAATCTCCAAGAATTAAATTTAATGCTACTCAAATCAAGGGAGAGTAATTCAAAAGTTCGAGTTGGTTTTAATCATCGTCACCATAAAGCTTTTATTAAAGCCAAAGAAATTTTAGATACTAATGCTCTTGGTGATTTGATGTACGTACGTGCACGATACGGTCATGGCGCTAGACTTGGATATGAAAAAGAATGGCGCGCTAACCCTCGGCTATCAGGTGGTGGTGAGTTGATTGATCAAGGCCCTCATTTGATTGATCTATCTCGATGGTTTCTGGGCGATTTTTCTGAGGTTAATGGATTTGCACATACTTATTATTGGGATATGCCAGTAGATGACAATGGGTTTATGTTGCTAAAGACTTCCAGAAATCAGGTGGCTTTTTTACACGTCTCCTGCACTGAGTGGAAGAATCTCTTTTCGATGGAGATATTTGGAACACAAGGGAAGCTAGAGGTCTCAGGATTAGGTGGAAGTTATGGCCCCGAGAAGCTAACTCATTATAAAATGCTTCCTCAAATGGGTCCCCCAGAAACAAGATCCTGGGAGTACCCCATGGCTGACGACTCGTGGACGAGTGAAATGAATGAGTTTTATCAAGACATAATATTGGATAGGGAGCCCTCAGCAGGACTGGAGGATGCCTGTGCTGCAATGAAAATAATAGAAAAAATTTACAAGGATTCTGGCTATGATTATCACGCGTAGCCCTCTTCGAATAACTCTTGGAGGTGGGGGTACAGACTTACCATCTTATTACAATGAGTATGAGGGATTTTTAATCGCAGCTGCAATTGATAAGTATGTATATGTAACGATAATGCGCCCATTTAGTGAGGGTATTTTTTTAAAATATAGCCAGTTAGAGCATGTTGAAAAAATTTCCGATGTGAAGCATCCTATTATTAGGGAAGCATTGGATTTGATGGACTTTAAAACCCCGCAGATTGAAATAACAACGCTGGCGGATATTCCTGCGGGTACTGGATTGGGTTCATCGGGGAGCTTTACAACCGCATTGCTCAAGGCGTTATATACACATCGCAAGCGGCATATACACCAAGAAGAGTTGGCGAAATTGGCATGCCATATTGAAATAGATCGACTTGCAGGACCCATCGGAAAACAAGATCAATATATCTCTGCAATTGGTGGCTTGACTGGATTTACTTTCCATGAGAACGGTGAAGTTACCACAATGCCATTAAGAGTGAGCATGAGCACGCTATTCAATTTAGAGGATAACTTACTTTTATTTTTTACAGGATATTCAAGAAGTGCCGGCGAAATTTTAAAAGATCAGAAGATTAAATCTGAAAGAAAAGATAGCAATATGATCTCGAATCTACATTATGTTAAGGATTTGGGTTTTAGGAGTAAAGTCGCCCTTGAGAGTGGAGATCTACAATTATTTGGAGAGCTTATGCATGAACATTGGATGTATAAAAAAAATCGGTCTGGTGGCATGAGTAATGCAAAAATTGATGAATGGTATGAGTTGGCAATCAATAATGGTGCAATAGGCGGAAAACTAGTTGGTGCAGGTGGAGGTGGCTTTTTAATGTTTATGGCAAATGATAGAAATCGTTTGCGTGAAACCATGAAAAATATTGGATTGGAGGAAGTTCGCTTCAAATTTGATTTTGAAGGCTCTAAAGTGGTCATGTCCTCATAATGTTTCCGGTTGCTATATTAGCAGGTGGGCTGGCAATGCGGATGCGACCACTGACTGAGACAATCCCTAAATCATTGATTGAGGTGGCTGGCAAGCCCTTTATTTTTCACCAATTGACGTATTTAAAAAAGCAAAATATTAAGTCTGTGATTCTGTGTACGGGATATTTAGGCGATAAGATTTACGATTATGTGGGAGATGGATCAAAATGGGGTATAGATGTAAGATATTCTCCAGATGGGCCGCACCCCCTTGGGACTGGGGGAGCTATAAAAAAGGCATTATCAATGTTAGGGGAATGCTTTTTTGTACTTTATGGGGACTCATATCTACCGGTTGATTTTAAAAAAGTACAAAAATCATATATTGATAGTGAAAAAAAAGGATTAATGACTATTATAAAAAATAACAATAAATGGGATATAAGTAATGTTGAGTTAGATTTTGATAAAATAAAAATTTATGACAAAAATAATGTAAGTTCTAGTATGACCCATATTGATTTTGGACTTGGCTTATTAAATGAAAAAATATTTGAGGCTTACCAATCGGGTGCAGCGTTTGAGCTATCAGAGATTTATCGCCAGCTATCTTTAGATGGTGAGTTATTTGGATACGAGGTTTTTGAAAGATTTTATGAGATTGGATCTAGGCAGGGATTATTAGATACCCACAACCACTTAATGGGGCTTAATTAAAGTTAACTATGACATATTCAGAACAGCACTTGAGTGAGGCAATTGAGATAATTAAAAAAATTGATACCTCAATGATAGAAAAAATAGCGAATATTCTGGCCCAGATAAAAAATGTTGGTGGACGAATATTTTTCTTGGGCGTAGGTGGTAGTGCGGGGAATTGTTCTCATGCCGTTAATGATTTTCGCAAAATTGCCGGCATCGAATGCTATGCACCTACAGACAATGTATCTGAATTAACGGCTCGAGCGAATGATGAAGGTTGGCCTTCAATTTTTTCAGAATGGTTAAAAATTAGTAAATTAAATCAAAGGGACGCCATCTTTATACTTTCAGTTGGGGGCGGGAGCTTTGAGAAAAATATTAGCCCAAATTTGGTTGAGGCCTTAAAATATGCAAAGGTGGTCGGCTCTCAAATAGTTGGAATAGTTGGGCGTGATGGGGGATTTACCGCACAAGTGGCAAATGCTTGCTTGATAATACCCGCCGTTAATGTTGAGAATACAACACCACATACAGAGGCTTTCCAGGCTGTAGTTTGGCATCTTTTGGTGTCTCACCCACTTCTTAAGGTCAATCAAACAAAGTGGGAGTCTGTTGTTTGAAGCCTGCGATTTTCTTGGATCGCGATGGCGTCTTAAATCAAGCAATTGTTCGAGATGGAAGGCCTTTCCCACCTAGATCTTTAGATGATTTTAGGATTCTTCCAGGCGTGTTAGATGCACTAGAGCGGCTGCGAGAAGCGGGCTATTTATTAATTGTCGTTACAAATCAACCGGATGTAGCTAGAGGACTTGTCCAGATGGAAGAGGTTGAGAGGATGCATAGTTATTTAGCATCGGTATTGCCGGTTGATGATATAAAAGTTTGTTATCACGATGATATCGATCAATGCAGTTGTAGAAAACCATTGCCGGGAGCATTATTTTCTTCTGCGAAGACTTTTGCAATTGACTTAAATAAAAGCTACATGGTTGGAGATCGAGGTAGAGATATTGGCGCTGGAAAAGCTGCTGGATGTAAAACTATTTTCATAGATTATTCATATACCGAACATAATTTAGAGAAGGCTGATTATGTTTCAACCTCTCTATTTGAGGCTTCAAAAATTATACTTAATGGGCTTTAGATGAAAAAAATTGAGGAATTAAATGTAAAAATATTTGCAGATGGTGCCGATAAGTCGGGGATGCTTGATATGTACAAAAGATCATATATCAAGGGGCTGACTACCAACCCAACCTTGATGAAAAAAGCGGGCATCAAAAACTACAGATCATTTTGTATTGAAATACTAGATTCTATTAAAAGTAAGCCAATTTCATTTGAGGTTTTTTCAGATAATCTTGAGGAGATGGAGCGTCAAGCAATTGAAATTTCTAGTTGGGGTGAAAATGTGTATGTAAAAATTCCAATTACAAATACAAAAGGCGCCCATACTTTTGAGCTGATTCAAAAATTATCAAGTCAGAAAATAAAGATAAATGTAACTGCTATCATGACCCTAGAGCAGGTACGAGGGGTAATAGACTCAATTGACCCAAGCGTCCCAAACTTTATCTCAATATTTGCCGGCAGGATAGCAGATACTGGTGTGGATCCCTTAAAAATTATGAGTAAGGCTGTAGAGTTAGTAAATCCATTCCCTTTGGCTGAGTTGATATGGGCGAGCCCTCGCGAGCTTCTAAACATTATTCAGGCGGACCAAGTTGGTTGCCACGTTATTACAGCAACCAGTGAAATTTTAAATAAATTACCTCTAATTGGGTACGATTTAAATGAATACTCTCTAGATACTGTAAAAATGTTTTACAAGGATGCGGTTGCAGCTGGTTTTGAGTTATAAATTCTAGCTACTTTTATTGAGATTTCTATGTACAAGAATAAAACATTACTAATAACTGGGGGTACCGGATCATTTGGAAACGCTATTCTTGAGTATTTTGCAGATTCTGAATTAAAAGAAATTCGGATTTTTAGTCGCGATGAAAAAAAGCAAGATGATATGCGCCACAAATTTAAGAATCCAAAGCTTAAATTTTATATTGGAGATGTTCGAGATTATCAGTCAATCTTAAGTGCAGTTCGAGATGTTGACTTTATATTTCATGCCGCTGCACTAAAGCAAGTTCCATCGTGCGAATTTTACCCGCTTGAGGCTGTAAAAACAAATATATTGGGAACAGAGAATGTTCTCGAGGCTGCTATTTTTTGTAATGTTTCGCGAGTAATTTGTTTAAGTACGGATAAAGCCGTTTATCCAATCAATGCAATGGGTATAAGTAAGGCAATGATGGAAAAGGTTGTGGTGTCCAAATCTCGCTCATCATCTAGAACAGTCATTTGTGCTACAAGATATGGGAATGTAATGGGCTCAAGGGGCTCAGTGATTCCCCTTTTTATGGATCAAATTCAGTCGGGCAGGCCACTAACAATTACCGATCAGAACATGACCCGATTTATGATGACATTAAATGATGCAATAGATTTAGTTTTATATGCCTTTGAACACGGTCGACCTGGAGAGATTTTTGTGCAGAAAGCTCCGGCAGCAACAATTGAGACATTGGCAAAAGCATTAATGAAAATACTTCTCATGCCAACGCATCCAATTACCATGATTGGAACAAGACATGGAGAAAAATTGTTTGAAGTATTGTTAAGTCGTGAAGAAATGGCTTCAGCCAATGATCTAGGAAGATATTACTGTATTCCTCCGGATTTACGTGATTTAAATTATAAGAAATATACTGAAGAGGGTATGTCTGCTATTTCGGACGCAGTTGAATATAATTCGCATAATACAGCAAGATTAGATGTTGATGATGTAATGAAATTATTGTTAAAGTTAGATCTACAAAAATCAAAACTTTTTAATAGCAATATTAGTGCTGAGAATTAAAGTGAAAGTACTGATTACCGGAATTAATGGTTTTATTGGGAAAAATTTAAATGCTTCTCTGGCAGTTAGAAAAGATATAACGGTAGTTGGATTTACTCGTGAAAGTGATGTTAGTCAGCTAGTGGCAATGGTCCGAGATGTTGATTTTATCTTTCATTTAGCCGGCTCTAATAGGCCTAAAAAAAGGGAAGAATTTCACGAGTCTCATGTTGACTTAACTCATCATGTTTGCGAGGCAATAATTGCAAGCGGAAGAAAAATTCCAATTCTCTATAGCTCTTCGACCCAAGCTGATCAAAATCACGAATATGGTAGTACCAAAAAGACGGCTGAAGATATCTTACATCACTTAAATCAGAAGACAGCAACACCTGCGTATATATTTCGGTTGCCTAATATCTTTGGGAAATGGTCTAAGCCAAATTATAATTCGGTCGTTGCTACATTCTGTCACAATATTGCGAGAGACTTACCAATAATAATTGATGATTACAACAAAGAAATAACTCTCGCCCACATTGATGATGTGGTTCATGGCTTTATAAGGGTGATGGATAATGAGTTGCCTTCAATTAATCATGGCATTTCAAATTTTAATCTTCCATGCTACGCCATAACAATTGGTGATTTAGCAAAATACATAGAAAATTTTAAAAGTGGTCGTGATACGCTTACGGTTGACAAGGTTGGCTCCGGATTTCTTAGGTCACTATATTCAACCTATGTGAGCTTTTTGCCGGAAGAATTATTTGCTTATAAAGTTCCCAAATATGTCGATAGTAGGGGCGTTTTTGTTGAAATGATAAAAACAGTTGACTCTGGCCAAATTTCGTACTTTTCAATGCACCCAGGCGTGACTAGGGGAGGGCACTTTCATAACACTAAAACAGAGAAATTTTTAGTAATGGCCGGTCAAGTTCTCTTTAGATTTAAAGATTTAATTACCCAAAAAAATATTGAGCTAATAGTGGATGGACAAAACCCTTATGTTGTTGAAACAATTCCTGGATGGGCTCATGAAGTAGTTAATATTAGTGATCGAGATGCATTTGTAATGCTGTGGGCAAATGAGGTTTTTGATTCCGTGAAGCCTGATACTTATAGCTATAAAATTTGAGAGATGTAGCTTGAAAAAAATTAAATTAATATCAGTGGTTGGGACCCGCCCAGAGATAATCCGCTTATCTCGCATCTTTGCGTTACTAGACAAGTATTGCGATCATATTCTTGTTCATACTGGCCAAAATTATGATTATGAATTAAATCAGATTTTCTTCGAAGACCTTGAGATTAGGAGGCCAGATTTCTTTTTGCATAGTGCTGAGAAAAGTGCTGGTGTAGCCAATACCATTGGAAATATCATAACTTCCGTCGATCAAGTTCTGGAGAGTGTTATGCCAGATGCAATGTTGATACTGGGGGATACTAATAGTTGTTTATCTGTAATACCTGCGAAGCGTAGAAAAATTCCTATATTTCACATGGAGGCTGGAAATAGGTGCTTTGATATGCGTGTTCCCGAGGAGATAAATCGTCGCATAATTGACCATACTGCAGATATTAATCTTACTTACAGTGAAATTGCGCGTCAATATTTACTACGTGAAGGTCTTCCGCCTGACCAAATTATTAAGACGGGCAGCCCAATGTTTGAGGTCCTAAATTATTATCGCCCTAAAATCCAGCTTTCAAATATTTTGAAAGAATTAGGGCTTATTGAGAAAAATTTCTTCCTTGTAAGCGTACATAGAGATGAGAATGTAAGTTCTGACTTTATGTTCCAGAAAGTTATTGCAATTATTAATGCCTTGGCTGAGGACCATAAGATTCCAGTCATCGTTTCCACTCATCCAAGAACATTAAAGCGCATTAATGACTTAAATATTTCTTTTAATCCGATGGTGAGATTAATGAAGCCAATGGGCTTCTTTGATTATATTAAGCTGCAAATGTCGTCAAGAGCAGTTCTTTCAGATAGCGGCACTATAAATGAGGAGTCTTCAATATTAAATTTTCCAGCTCTAAATCTACGTGAATCTCATGAGCGCCCAGAGGGGATGGAAGAGGCAGCAGTTATGATGGTTGGGCTAGATGTTGATAGGGTGAAACAATGCTTGAATATTCTTGATTCCCAATTGCGTGACGGGGAGAGAGGTTTAAATTTAGTCGCTGACTACAGTCTCCCAAATGTCTCTGATAAAGTTTTAAGAATAATTTTTAGTTATATCAACTATGTTGATAGGGTTGTTTGGAAGAATTATCAAGGCGCATGAAGTTAGCTCTAGTATGCGATACATTTCCCCCTTTAAAGACATCGGGAGCAGTTCAACTTTATGATTTAGCAGTTGAATTACATATTCAAGGCCATGAAGTTACCGTAATATCGCCTTCTGCTGAATATAAAAGTGCCTGGATTATCAAGAACGAATATAGATTTAAAGTCTTAATTCTTCATTCATTTAATACGAAGGATGTTAATCATATTCGGCGGGCAATTGCAGAATTTTTAATGCCGTATTGCATGATCTTTAATTTTTACAGAAGCCCATTAGCAAATGAATTGTGGGATGGAATTGTGTGGTATTCGCCCTCAATTTTTTTTGGGCCATTTATTAAGTATCTTAAAAAAAGAAAATCAACCAAAAGCTATCTGATCATCCGCGATATTTTCCCCGAATGGGCTGCCGATCTAGGAATAATTAGCCGACGTGGGGTTCTGTATCACTTTTTATCATTAGTGGCAAATAATCAATACTCGGTGGCAGATACTATAGGTATTCAAAGCCCTGGAAATTACACCTACTTTAAACGTACCGAAATAAAGTTTAATTCGCGGGTGGAGGTGCTACACAATTGGCTATCTGGTTCTAAAGGTGTGCCTGGTTCAATTGTACTTTCCGATACCAAGCTTGCCAATCGAAGAATTTTTATATACGCAGGTAACATGGGTGTTGCTCAAGGAGTCCAAATATTGCTAGATTTGGCACTACACTTTAAGAGCCGAAATGATGTTGGATTTGTATTTGTGGGTCGTGGCAGCAAATCAGAGGAACTTAAAAATTTTTCCGTACTTCATAATTTGGATAATGTTTTGTTTCTTGATGAAGTGCACCCAAACGAGATTCCTCAACTTTATGCCCAATGCGTTGCAGGTTTACTCTCTCTAGATCCTCGGCATAAAAGCCATAATATCCCCGGGAAATTTTTGAGCTATATGGAGGGTGGTATCCCAGTATTAGGAAGTGTAAATAGTGGAAATGACTTGGTCGGTATTGTGCAAAGAAATAATGTTGGACGCATAATTGAGGATGGATCTACTAACTCCTTGTTTTTGGAGGCATTGGAATTGCTGCGAATGGCCGAATTGGATCCCGGGATTAATGTTCGGTGCAGAGAACTTTTTCTTCAAAAGTACACTTCTGAAATAGCTGCAAGACAAATAATTTCCGCTTTAAATTGAGGTAAGACTGAGTTTATCAAAATTAATGAGTAATCTGAGCCGGTTTATTTGCCTCAATGTATATCGATTCTTCAGATCGCTCTGAAAGATTGAGTAATCCAACGCTATGCATTGTTGTCTCACCTGGATTTAAGTGGACCGGGTTAACAAATCCGGACTTTACAAGTAATTTTGATAAAGACTGCTTGTCATACATCCATTGGTGATGTCGAGGCCCCACTAAAATTGCCTTGATTTTATCAATTATGCTTATTGGTTTAGGATTACAGACGTGCATAGATGTAATGAGTTGATCTGCATCATTCTTTCTATTGTAATCATTTATTATTCGCTCTAAATCAGGAACGACTATACGTATAGTCCCATTGGGTTTAAGAACTCGCATTGCCTCTTGAAGAAATAATGATGCACATTTTTGATCAAGATGTTCCAGCATATGAGAGCTGTATAAAATATCTACAGTATTTGACCTGACTGGTATTTTTTTGCTAACATCCGCCCATTCAATTCTATTATATTTGCAAAATAATATGTTGCTCAAGGTTGCTTTGTTTATTAATCCAAAATAGTGCAAATAAACTCCAATTGAGCCAAATTTTGCAAGGCGAATACTTAAAGAATTATCAAAATTAATATACCCCTTGGTTGGGCTCATGCCGCAGCCAATATTTAATCGATTCATTTATGGGCTCCTCGTGCCGTTAATTCATTGGGTTTCAACGATTCTTAAAGACTCACTGTATACAAAAAATCTTAATGCAATAAATTGGAGGTCATCCAATTTATTGCCGCTTTCAGAAATAGTTTTTAATAAGTAATCATGGCTAGTTGCTAATTAGGGGTGATATCAACCAATATAATGTTCGTATACTTTTAATTATATTTGTACATCAATTGCGTTGCAAACCCCTGAACTTCATCAATCTAGTCTCTACAGTATTGTGATAGCTGCTAATGTCTCTCGGCACCATTATATTGCTCCCCATGCCTATCGTATTGTTATTCATCTGGCTTAACATAGGTGTTGTTGAATTCATATCCTCATATCTATTCGATAATTTGCCTATGAGGAGCTAATCTCCATTCATTGCAGGCTTTGTGAGCGGAGAGGAAGGCATTAACCTTTTATGGGGTAACCCTAGTATTGGTGTTGGTAAATTTAGAATACCCTATTTAGAACTTCCTCGATTGATGAAATTAACCTTTGATTGCTTTGTTCTTAAAAGATTAGTGCTAGAGCGGATCCGCGATAGGTCAAACGTTTATGCTAATTACACTTGGTGGTCCTAGGGCTCATTAATTAATGCGCATCCATCTAGGTGTTCTAAAAGAAATGATGCTGCTATATAACCAAAGATACATCATGGTAAAGAGTAGTAAGAAACTGATGAGTATGGTGGTATCCCTCCAGAAAATCACTGCTGGAGCGATAGATAAAGTTGTCATGATCCAAAGATAGGGCGATGTTTTAGCATTTGCGCTGAACCACTTACTCTCATTTCTGATGGCCCTGGAGTAAAGGATCCTCCTGAAAATTAGGGAGTGAAAGTGAATGCCATCAGGCTGTCCTGGACTTTTCCCTTGATGAATTTTTCTGCGGTAGATGGTAAAGAGTGTCTCTAGGATTGGATACCCGTTAATCATTAAGGCAAACCATGGAGAGACTTCGGAGTTTCTAACGACAACTAGCACGCTTAATGTGGCTACCCAAAAGCCGATAAGATAAGCACCTCCATCCCCAAGGAAGATTAACCCTCTGGGGTAATTCCAGATAAAGAAGCCCAATACTGCGCCCGCCATAGTGAAGCTTAAGCTAGCGAGCAAGCCATCTCCCAAGGCGGTACTTACGTATCCTAGGGCGAGTAACGTAATGATGCTAACCATGCTGGACAAGCCATTAAATCCATCAATAATGTTGTATGCATTAGCAACGCCAGTGATGGCAAAGACCGTCAGAAAAATGGAGAGTCCCGGTAATGTCAGAAGATAGTCGATTCCCGGAATATCCAATCTTGGGATTTGAGCTCCAATCAGAATGGTTGCCATAAAAGCTCCGATTGCAGTTAAGAGAAGCCTTGTCTTAATGCTAACGTTCTTGCTAAGATCTTCTGCTAGTCCAATTGCAAAAACAGGGGTGGCACATAAAAGTAGTGCATATTCAAAGCTTTGATCTGGGGCACTTCTCGTATTGATGAAAATAGTGCTGCTGAGTCCTAGAGCGATTCCAATGCTACCAATTCTAGGTACAGAATGAGTATGAAATTTCTGGGGGCCATCCAGTAAAGAGTCGTCGCTAAAGTGCTGATGAAGTTTCTGGGTGCGAATAATGAATATCGTAACGATGCAAGAAATAAAGAAGGCGATCAGTAAGCTATTCATTTAATCATTATAGATTCTATTTAAATTAATATTATCTAATTCCTTAATATTTTTCTTAATGATTGTAAATATGTGAGCGCACTCTTAGGGCACTAAACTTAAGAATAAAAATTCAAAGAAAATGATCAGATGTACCACGCCTTGCAGTAGGGTGGTCCTGCCAATTGCGAGAGTGAGCGCCCCAATAAAAAATGATAAGTACATTAGTGTCATATTTAGACTACTGATACCTAGACTCAATTGTAGATTGAAGAAAATCGCTATTAATGCCACAGTAGGAATGGTTAGTCCAATGCTGGCTAAAGCAGAACCCAGAGCCAGGTTAAGACTACTTTGGAGGCGATTTGCTCGTGCGGCTCTGACCGCTGCGTAAGCTTCTGGCATTAAGACTAGCATCGCTATGGCAATACCCACCACAGTCTTTGGGGCTCCTGCAGCTTTCACGCCTGCCTCAATCGCTGGATTGAGTGCTTCTGCTAACCCAACCACTACAGCAAGCGAGATCAACAAAAGGACTACGCTAGCGCCAGTTTTGAGCGTGCTAGGCTTGTCGGCGTGTGTAGCGCTATCGGTCTTTTGATCTTCTGCTTTGGGGAGGTAATAATCACGATGACTAACTGTTTGGAAAAATAAAAAAGCGCTATAAAGGGCAAAAGAGGCGATGCCCGCAAAAGCCAGCTGACTCTTAGTGAAGTCAGGTCCTGGAGTGCTCACTGTAACCATGGGCATCACCAGAATAAATGTAGCCAAGGCCGTGAGGACCGCTAATGCAGAATTGGTGCCTTCATTGCGAAATGTCATTTCATGATGCTTAAAGCCGCCCATGAAGATGCATAAACCAATTACTCCGTTAACAACAATCATGACAGTTGCAAAGACGGCATCACGGGCAATAAATTCAGAGCCATCACCCTCATTGGAGCTGTCTTATCTGCAGTTCATCATGCCGAGGTCATTGCGCATAAAACCGGTGAGCCATACGGAACATTGGTGCTATCTATTAGCGTCACCATTATTGAAGTCTCCCTCATCATCGCCATGATGCTGGCAGGGCACGATGGCCATTAGGGCGATGAACCAGGTTTGGCTAAGAAGATATGGCATATTGGTCAATGGGTGTATAGGTAAGGCGGTGAAATTCAAGGTAAGCTTTGGTAATTAATGCATATAGTTTAAAAGGATTGCATGAAGGCAATTGTCTTATTTGGCCATGGCGCCCGTGATACTCGTTGGCGCGAGCCTTTTGATCGTCTGGCATCGCTCTGGAGAGCCCAACATCCTCAGGTTTTGGTGGAATTGGCTTTTTTGGAGCTCATGCAGCCCAACCTAGAAGAGGCTATTGGATCTCATCTTGCCGCTGGTGCTTCTGAGGTGGTGGTTGTGCCGGTCTTTTTTGGCCAGGGTGGTCATTTACGTAACGACTTCCCAACCCTTCTAAGTGAGTGTCAGGAAAAGTTCCCCGACATTGCTTTAAGCGCTACGTCGGCGGTTGGTGAGGATGAGGCTGTCCTGCAGGCTATCATCGATTTTGGCTCCAAGGCTCTCTAATTCTGCATCCTGACTGACTGTTTGACTCGGAGTCTGCGATCTTTCTTTTAAGGCTTTGCCAATCATAATTAGCGCCGGTGAGGCTCTATTAAACCAATCATCTGCTTTACCCTCAGCAAGCTCCCCTAGGGTGCTGGACCAGTGACGCTCGTTCTTGGTGCTGACAGCTTCTAGGATATGTATAGGCGTGTCTCTTGAATGGTTTGAGTTGTATTTTGATATTAGTTGCTCAGCAATTTTTTTCGCATCTTTGCGACCCATGTAGTAAACCAAAGTATCTGCATTTGGACTTGTTAGGGGCTGCGAATTTTCATTTGGGGTGCTTGAGGTATTTTCATCACCCTGCGCCAAAGTGATAAATGCAACACTTCTACTCACGCCTCTTAACGTGAGAGATTGTTGGATAGCTGCATTAATTTATGCAGCGCTTGAGAAGTAAGTTAATGCAAGTGATCGCTGATTACCAATAAAAAGCCCCTCAGCTGGACATCATGTCTCACTGAGGGGCTTTTGACTTGCTTGGTTTGTATTGCTGCAATATCTCAGGATGAACTGCCGATTCAGCCGCCCATTAAGCTAGGCTCAAGTTCTCCTTGGATAATGGGAAGTTGCGCACCGGTCTTCCGATTGCCGCAGAAATAGCATTTGCCACCGCAGGACCCACTACGCAAATGGTCGGTTCTCCAACACCACCCCAAAAGTCGTAGGTCGATACAAGCACTGTTTCAATTTTGGGTGTGGAGCTCAACTTGAGCAGTGGATAGGTGTCTAAATTCTGTTGTTTGATGCGCCCTTTTTCAACCGTAATTTCTGGAAGAAAGATCGCGCCGAGCGCCATCGGTACGGAGCCTTCAATTTGCTCGCGTGTGAGATACGGGTTCACGATGTGACCGGCATCTAATGCAAACACTAAACGATTGACCTTAACCACATTATTTTGGACTGTGACTTCAGCTACGCAAGCAGAATAGCTGGCATATCCCATAAATTGCGCCACGCCACGATAGGTTCCTGCTGGTAGAGGCTTATCCCAATCCGCCTTTTTGGCCACGGCATTTAAAACACCCAGATGCTTAGGATGATTCTGCATTAATGCACGCCTAAATTGCACTGGATCT
>Ga0114975_10000194_pt1 | contig 45388 bp, 45 predicted proteins | sample S_130626_EF_Meta_FD_87031 | JGI IMG/M metagenome (GOLD analysis project Ga0114975, IMG submission 87031) | Freshwater microbial communities from Lake Simoncouche, Canada to study carbon cycling - S_130626_EF_MetaG | ecosystem: Environmental > Aquatic > Freshwater > Lake | place: Lake...
CAAAATCAAGAATTGGGTAGACACATTCATGCGTATCCCTTTTGGTACCTACAAGAATCTTACCGTTAAGATGGATGATGGTCTAGACGCCTGCCATGAGTTTATGGAGACTGCCAAGACTACTCTAGATGAATGCGTATTCGGTCTGAATGATGCCAAGATTCAGATTATGCAGATGGTTGGTCAGTGGATTTCAAACCCATCTGCCATGGGGACTGCAATTGCTATTAAGGGTCCTATGGGTACTGGTAAGACTACTCTTGTGAAGGAGGGTATTAGCAAGATCTTGGGTCGTGAGTTCGCATTCATTGCTCTAGGTGGTACTGGTGACGCAAGCTTCTTGGAAGGTCATTCTTACACTTACGAGGGAAGTACTTGGGGCAAGATTGTGCAGATTCTTATTGAAAGTAAGTGCATGAATCCTGTGATTTACTTTGATGAGTTGGATAAAATCAGTGATACTCCCAGAGGTGAGGAGATTGTTGGTATCTTGACACATCTTACGGATACTTCTCAGAACAGCCAGTTCCATGATAAGTATTTTGCTGAATTGGACTTTGACTTGAGCAAGTGCTTGTTCATCTTTAGTTATAATGACGAGAGCAAGGTAAACCCTATTTTGAGGGACAGAATGTATCGTATCCAGACCAAGGGATATGATGCGAAGGAGAAGGTCACGATTTCTAGGAACTACTTGTTGCCCAAGATTCGTGAACAGGTCAACTTTACAGAGGAGGATGTGATTATTCCCAATGAAACTTTGGAGTATATCATTGGTACCAGTGCTCTTACTGGCGAGGAAGCGGGTGTTCGTAATTTGAAGCGTTGTTTAGAGATTATTTATACAAAGTTGAATCTATTTAGGTTGGTCAAGCCCGATTCCAAAATCTTTGGTAAGGATATTGAATTAGAGGTTACATTCCCTATTACTGTAACGAAGAAGGTAGTAGATGCACTTATTAAGAATGATGAGAAACAGAATCAGAGTTTATTGGCAATGTACGTATAAAAAAATATCTATATTTTATAACTAATAATATTTTTTATGGACCCTTTTGCTGAGCATTGTGACAATGTAATTAATTGTATTTCTTATTGGATTTCTGTATTAGTCTACACAATAAAAAATTACAACGAAGAGCTTCCGTTTGAAAAATATCCACCAAAATTAACTCGTATACTTGATTTAATAGAGCAACCATTTTATTATGAATATGGGGAGCCATCTATGTTGGAATTAATTAATTCGTTAGAAGAACCAATATTAACAGAAATAAATTTGTATTATAGTCAAATACGTAAAGAAATTTCAAAAGACGGAGAAGACTTATGGGATTTAATACTCGCGATAGTAATGTTATCACCCGACAAAAAAAAGGGAGGTATTGGTCAGAGTACTGGTCTTGTTCCAACTACTGGTACTGGTACTGGTATTAGTCTAAGTAGTCTTGGTAGTTTTGTTACTAGACCTCAACATAAAGGACATGTTTATCTGTCACAGACACCGATTTTGTCTTCGGGACAAAAATTAAGACTGGCGTACATTGAAAGTGAAAAAGAACAAATCTCAAAATTTATAATTAAAAAATTTGCAAGTAAAAGAGTCGGCGATTTTATAAATTCCCATGAATTTATAATAAACGACAATTTCATTAAAATTGCAACCAATGTCTTAAATGTAGTAAACACTTTATTGGAAAGCATTGAAGGTGTAGCAAATAATAAAATTACGAGGTTTCTTGAACGTTTAAAATTAAAACAAAATTTAAAAACAACTTTTGTAGTAAGCGCTGCAACATTACTTATTGCGCCACAAACTTTAATAGCGTCAAATATTGCTTTATTAATTAGTAATATTCGGGCACATCATGGTGCAATTACATCTGTTGTTGATCAAATTATTGCTGGATTAGAAAGCTTAAAAAACGTAAAAGAAACCGCAAATAAAGTTGTTGAAATTAAAAATGCAGCAAAAAACATAGCCACAAACATGATCGGTGCCGTTTATAGAATTACTGGTGACGAACTATTGTCATCGGATGAAGTGCTTTCTACTCTTCCTGAAATTCCACACCGTCCTGAATTTGAAAAATTTAACACTGTAGATGAAAAAAAAACATGGTTGTCTTTAGTTAACAGTACATTTTTTAACAGTAAGCCACCAGACGGACAAACAATTAATCCGTATGAACATATATTGACTGCATTTGGTGGTAAAAAACGAAAGACAAAGAAACGCAAATATAAAAAGCGTAAAACCTACAAAAAACGCATATAGAAACATTATTCATAATTTATATAACTATGAATAATCAAATTGAATCCATGTCTAGAGCATTATCAACATTAAACACTGTTCCGATTAGCGATCAGGCACAAGAATATAAAGCCATTGTTGAATCTATTAAGATCTATTTAACAAATAATTGTCAACATTGTATTGTTGAAGATGATGTTGATACTGGACCAGAATCGTCTAAGAAAATTTTTTATTGCGAAACCTGTTATCTAACATTTCCGACTAATAAATAATCTTAGTGCAAAAAGTTTAACTTTATTACATTATACAATTTTAAAAACAATTGTATAATTTATTCATCGGTGTAAATTACATACCTATTTTGTCAGGACCGCCTGTTTGGTTTCCACCACGGGTTTGCAATAATGTTGCCAAATCATTGTCTAAACATAAGCTTCCCGTAGAATTTGACAATCCAGAGCTTTTACCAAAGCACTTAGAGTCTCCCTTAATTCCCGAAAATCTGTCAATTTTAGTATCGGCTACTCCAGGCTTGCAGAAAAGTCCGCTAAACCCATTTACTTTCTTGCAATCAGCAGAGTTTTGATTCGCCATCAAATGGTTATTTATCATTAAATCATTGTTTTTGGCATCATTGTTTAAATAATCCAAATTAGAAAATCCTTCGTAAGGGTATTCATGAGAAAAAATTGTGCTGGGGGAATATGGTCGCACCTTTGAGCATGAACACATCATACTGAATATAATTACGGAAATAACAATAACCGATATTATGATATTAAATGTTGTGGATTTCATTTTCTAGTATACATATTTGTAAGATAAAAATATATGGTTGGACATTCGCTAAAGATTTTTATTATTAGTGAATCAAGAATATAGAAAAATAATAAAATACTATCTATATGGCCGATTTGAACATCCAAGACCGACTAAATCTTAAGAAGCTTATTGACGAATCCGATTGTGAAAACAATACTGAAAATATCCGTAAGTTAAAACACAGCACGTTAATTCGTGATGATGTGCGCAAAATTGACACATTAAGAATGGCCAATGTCGGTATGCCTGCCGAAGAGTTTTCTCAATTGTGCCAATCTGAATGTCCTTTTCTTTTTAATAATTACACTGATATCTTCAATAAAATGGTGACGAACGAATTAGATTTGACCATTATGACTAAACTATTGACAGTATTAAAATTAATTGAAGACAATAAGGTTGACCAACATGAGGGGTCTGTTATGGTCGGCAAAATCCTAAAGGAATTATACATTGATTCTGCTGTTAAACGTGCTGAGAATATTGACAAATTGCATGAGGCCGAGAAGATTCCGCATGTGGAATCTAAGAAGATTAGCTGGGCGCAGTTTAAAATTGGAAGAGAACCTACTTTCAGTATGTAAAAGGGGAACCTTAAGTTCACAAAGAGTTTAATTATAAACTTATGAGATCGTTATTATAAGGGAGGGGGTAAGGGGGAACCGTGAAAGCTTTGCGGGTCAGTTCCCTCTAAAAAAATTGAAAAAATAAATAATATAAAAGATACCTGTTATATTATCCTATTACGATGACTCCTATTGAAGACCAGCTTATTAACGTGTTCAACAACTTGCGCAACAATTGCCCAAGTGTTGCTAATAATTTTGCTATACTAAAACTAGCCGTAAACCCAAACAATAACCAACTAACTAGTATCTATCAACAAAAGGTTGATGCGCATAATGGCAAGATTTTGAATTCTCTTTATCCTGATTCGGGGTTTGACCTCTTTGTTCCCGACAACACTCTCTTTGACGAAGACACCGAGTCAAAGTTTATTGATTTCCAAGTAAAGGGTGAGATGCTTTATTGCGATGTTACTAAGAATCGCCCTTTTACTTGCGCATATACAGTCCATCCTCGGTCTAGCATTTCTAAGACACCTCTTATGTTGGCAAATCATACTGGAATTATTGATTCTGGTTACCGTGGCTCACTTATTGGTGCTTTTAGATGGCTTCGTTCTAGTGATGATGATTCACGTCGGTACGTAGTTGAACAGAATACGCGTTTACTTCAGGTCTGCCATCCTACACTTTGCCCAGTCTTTGTTGTTCTCGTAAATGAGGATGACCTTTCCAACACTGAAAGAGGTGCTGGTGGATTTGGTTCTACAGGTGTAGGACTGTAAACACAATTATTATATTATAATATATTTATTTATGCATATATTGTAATGTCACATGAAGAAGAAATACAAATCTATAAAGGAAACCATTTTTTATCTACTGTCAATATCAAGAAGAAAACGCCAATAGTTATTGCATTTGACCTGGATGAAACATTAGGGTCTTTTGCTGATTTAGAAACACTATGGAGTTCAATAAAATCGTTTCATCCTAACCAGTCCAATATTGATTTTAATAAATTACTTGATTTGTATCCTGAATTTATTAGATATGGAATACTACCAATATTGGCCTTTTTATATCAAAAAAAGAGAAAGGGAATATGTGACAAAATCTATATTTATACTAACAACCAATGTCCTCCTGAATGGTGCAAATTCATAGCTAAATATTTTGATTACAAACTTGGTTGTGAAACAGAGCTATTTGATAAGATAATTTGTGCGTTTAAAATCAATAACAAAATTGTGGAAGTGGGAAGGACTTCTCATAATAAATCATATAATGATTTCATTAAATGCACTATATTACCTAAGAAAACCAAATTATGCTTTGTAGACAATACATATTTTATTGAGATGGTGAATGATAATGTTTATTATATTCAACCCAAGTCTTATATTCATCACCTTTCTTCAGAAACTATATTGGATAGGTTTTTGGGTTCTGATTTATGCAGAAATTCACTCATTGACACAGAGCAGTATTTGTTTTCTGATTACTTATACGGACAATTTTTTAAACGCGGTTTTTATAATAATACTTATGTGAGTAAAAAGATGTTGGAAACGGATATTATTGTTGCCCAAAAAATGATGTATTATATTAAGGAATTTTTTTATGTTGCCAATAAGAAAGCCCGTACTAAAAAAATAAAATACCCTATTGGACGGTTTACGAAAAAGAATCGTCGGTAGTTTTTGTCTGATTTCTTTTCAAATAATACGTTGTTAATATACTTGTCATTATAATATCTGATCCTATTTCCATTAACAACATATCTATCTGTGCCATTAAAATATTCATATACATAAAAAAATCAAACCATGCATATGTAGTGGCAGTTAGTGATAATTCATAACATAATAGCGGATTTACTTGAGTTGTTGTTTTGGGGTCCTGAACCGTATTTATTATCCATGATTGTAATATATTGTGGTTTAATGTTCGCATACCACTATTGATTAAACAGAATCCTACAACAACGAGATACTTTTCAGTATTATCTATACATATTCCCAAAATATATAAATCTGGATTTGGACCAAACCGAAACATACGATTTTCCTGGTTAATTATTATATATGTTAATAATGAACTTATAGCAAGTATCCACATAGCAATTGTTCTACCTACTGTTTTTTCTATCTTATTACAAATCATATTTTTTATAAGTTCTTGTCTTTATTTACTTTTGTTATCTAGGTAATCATAGGCCATCATAATTAATTGTTCTTCTAATGACATTTTCTGAAATATTATGCATTCATCAAATTTGAATTGGATAAATCTTTGTCCACTTGATTTGCATAGGACTTGCGTTCCATTGTCTAGGAATTTAATGGTAGTAACTATACCTCCGTTCGTAAGAACTTGTGCTTGCGCTAGCCCATTGTTTTTTGTTAACACTTGTTCCCGAATCCACCTCACATGTTTTCCCACATGTAATTCATGTACATCATCTACCAAACGATATCCTATTAATTTCTGGCAATATTCTAATTTTGTTTGTTGAGAAAGTTGGAGGTTTTGTATTGTTTCATAGATTTCGTTGGTTATTATTTTCATAGACTTGTTTTGTAAGTAATCATTCTTATCGTTTTCAATAGAATTTAGCAAATTATTTATATCTAGAGTTGAAAATAGTGTAGGATCTTTCATAGCATTTTCAAAGAGTTGGTTGATATCTAATTTTGGTGTTTCCTCGGTCATTATTATTTTTGTGATATATTTTCTGTATGGTTTACACCCTTGAATATTTAAAATGGGACGCCCTTTGGGCGTCTCACTAGATATTTAAGGGCAACGTTACCGATAAATCAATTAAAAGGCAAACCGCCCGTGGCGGTTTTTCCCATTTTAAATGTTCATCGGTGTATTAATTATTATATTAATATATGTTATATATAGTAATTAGAATAATGGCTTCTTTTACTTCAAAAGAAGAAGCAGAAAATAAAATATTTTTAAATATTTTAAAACTAGATCAAAATAGTGAGGCGGAAGCAATTACACCAAAATGGCGTAAATTTATTCTAGGTATTCATCCAGATCAATGTAAGTTTGATATCGACTATTTAAATTCTATACTGAAACAATTAGAAATAAATTTAATTATAAATACAGATGTAGATAAAAGAAAAGCATGCGAAGAAATTTTCAAGAACTTAAATAATATATATGAAAGATTAACTAAAAAAGAAGATACGCACACTGAAAGTTCTCAAAATCAAAACATTTTCATTGAAGATTTAAAATTTTTGAAAACGTACGCAGAGATTGAATTTAACCGTATGTTAGATCTACTTGAAGCATGTTTTACTCTACTTTGGTTTTTAAAAATGTTAGAAGTCCTAGTAGTAAATTTTGATCCAAAAGAAATAATTAATAAGGGAGATATAGTAAAGACGGAGGGTCGTGGAGATATAGTAAAGACGGAGGGTCGTGGAGATATAGTAAAGACGGAGGGTCGTGGAGATTTTGATAAAAAAAAAATTAGCGTTGTTTCTATAATTATACGTATTACGTTTGTAATTTTATGTTTAATTGGCATAATGAATGGAATAAATTATTATTTAGATCGAGAATTAGAACCTAATCCAAGTACTGCTCCTGTAAAACATAATAATACAGGTTTATTCGCAAACATAGCCAAAAGCGTTGGCTTTGTTCCAAGAGCTGCTAGAGGGGCTGTTAAACTCGCAGAAAAAATTGGAAAAGTACCCACGAAGATTTTAACTAATATTGTCAAAGATACAGCAGAAAATGTTTCTAAGGAGCAAGAAAGGCGTTTTGCAAAAAAATTACTAGATGCAAGAGAGAAATATCGAACACTTAGAGAACTGTATGTTCTATTTGCGGACAAGCCAGACGATTTTTTAGTAGATTACAAGGGTAAACAACTTAATAAACAAAAAATTAAAGACTTAATAATTCAATTAAAAGTTGATGAAGGTAAGCAAATGAACAACTTACTACGGGCTGTTATAAGAGGAGAAATTTTAAAAGGGCCGACGACTTCGGTTCATTCCACTAGAGTGCCGAGTATCGTAAGTAATACTTTAAGTTACATTGATGGCGGGACTGCTGCTTTGTCTGCCTTTATTAATTTTGATGAAGCATTTCGTGCTGCTCATAGAGCAGTTTGCGAGGACTCTGAATCTCTTGGTTTTACATGCGATGATAAATGGACAAAAGAATCTTTTGAAAAAACTGCTATGAGTGTTGACAGGTATTTACTACTTGCTGCAGAAACAACGGAAGGCATTGCAGCATCCACAAGTAGTGCCGCTAAGATTTTTGGTTTAGAAAAATCTTTTTTAGATGGGGATAAAGAATACCTTAAAGATTATGCTGGTGTAACATCTGGAAAAATTGTGTCACCATTCGCAAAACGTTTCTATACGACGGCTGGATTTACCATATTTTCTAATACAATTTCTTATTCATCAATGCCCATTTCACGGTTTTTTCCAAAAGTTATTTCACAATTTTCAGCTCCAATAATGTCAAACGTTGGTGCTGCTGGCATGATTGCAGTAACTATTAACGACTCTATGAAAGTTTTTGGACATCTCTATTCGCTGGTTGTTAAAGCTTGCAAAGGTGCTGCTCCAGTCCTCAGAAAAGCTTCTAAAATTGCTGATTTTATTGAAGATTATGTACCTGGAATAAAAATACCCGTTAGTTATTTGTCTGCATATGCTACTCACCCACCTTTGGAAGCAACTTTTGTAATAGGACCTTACAGAGGAGTAGAAGCGTTTGGAAATGTAGCGTATAGTACACTCAGCGAGGTTATTGGATTTGCGAATGCTTTATACAATAATGATTTTGGTGATTATACTAATAATAGAAAATATAAGTTATTAAAACGGTTAATTGAAGATGAAGGTGTAACTGACAACGTTAGTCTTAATGTTTCAATAAAAAAAATATTTCCTACTGTTAAATTATCAGATAAACAAGAAGAAGAACTATTTGAAATGGTATATTCGCTCGAAGATGACACTAAAGTTAGTAGCAGTTCTTTAGCAAGTGCAGTTGTTAAAACAACTACTTCATTTTTTGGTCCACTATTTATAATAGAAACTGCATTTAACTTATGGGGCCTTTTACTTGATCCACTTGAAATGTCAGAACATTTTGACGATAAAATACATGAATTTTATGATACTTTTATACGTCATTTATATAACTTAGCAGCTAAGCGACCAACACTTGACCCAACAACGAGCAAGGCACTACAAATTGGAAATATTTATGGTGGCAGAAAAACTAAAAGGAACAAGAAAACCAAATCAAAATCCAAACGAAGAAAATCATCCAAACGTAAATAACAACCTACAACTTAGTAAACATGTTTTTTATGACTTCTATTATACCCAAGTTCAGTAACAAAAACAATGCACTACTAAAAATGATTACCTTATCATAATCTTTTATTACTATATTTTTATGCATTGGGTTAAAACGATACATTAAAAATAAACATAAAATAGTATGAACAACAACATTAAATACATCAATATATGCGGTATTAATCAATACAACTCCTGCTAATGCAGTAAAATACAAAACATTGAAAATCACCAACAACAAATACGAAGATATTCCCACTTTATCTTCTAATGCAGCTGATTTATCTCTCAAAATGCCCAATGTTGTCCACATTTTTATATTATATATGAATATAAATATGTCTTCGTTTATTATCTAGCTAAATGAATTCCGCCTCTAAAATTCTTGCTAAGAAATATCAACTCCTAGATAAAATAGGAAATGGCAAATTTGGTATTGTTTATAAAGGTGTAAATCTGAAATCCACACATCCTGTTGCAATTAAAACAGAGAAAAGGGGCGCCGATATTCGGTTGTTAAAAAACGAAACCACTATTTTAAAATATTTATATGATCATGGATCACGCACTACACCAATAATCTATTGGTACGGCGTTGATGAAGAATGGAGTTATTTGGTAATGTCTTATTATGATATTTCTCTTTTTGATTATTGCAATCAATGTCAAATGGTTCCTGAAAAAATAGATAAAATAATGTGTGTTTGTATTGATATCTTAGAAACTATTCATAAAAATTATGTGTTACATCGCGATATCAAACCTCAGAATTTTATGATTTCTAATGAAGAAATTTTTTTGATTGATTTTGGATTTGCATGTTTTTATGTGGATGATAAAGTGGAACATTTGCCTACAATGGAAACCCAAAATATTGTTGGAACACCAAAATATGTGAGTTATCATGTTCATGATGGAATTACGAATAGTCGTCGTGATGACCTAATTTCTCTGGGTTATTTGTATATTTATTTGTGTTGTAGGGAATTGCCTTGGGACACTTTGAAAAGTGAAACGGTACCGAGGGATACGCTTGTGTCTGGATTACCAAACGGTTATGAAGAAATACACATTTTAAATTATAAAAACCAACAGAGAAAGGAGATGAAATCATGGACCAAATTGACTGAAATATGTTTGCGTATAAATCAAAAAATATACGATTTCTTGAATTATTGTTATAATTTACAATACGATGGAACACCAGATTACGATGCACTAAAACAGTCATTTATGTAGAGAATGAGGGGACGCTTGGAGTTGAAGGTGAGCTTAAAATAGAACTAAACTGCATAGCTTTTAGGTTTCCCGTGCCTAAAGTAATAGAAATTAATAGAGATAAAATTAATAAAATAATGGATGTAATTTTATGGTAGGGTGCTATTGGTTTCATTATATATATAAGATTATATTATTTAATGAAACAAATATAAAAGCAATCCATGATATATCTTATATCGTGTTAGAGATGAGTTCTGAACAAGATACAACTGTAGTTCCTTTGTCCTCGGATCGCCTTTTGGGTCAAGTTAAGTGGTTTAATAACAAGGCTGGTTATGGGTTCATTACCGTAAACGACGGCGACTTTTCTGGTAAGGATATCTTCATCCACTATTCTGCCATTCGTGTCACCAACTCTCAATATAAGTACCTCGTCCAGGGTGAGTATGTTGAGTTCAGCTTGGTAAAGTCCAGTACTGACGGCCATGAGTTCCAGGCGATTGATATCTCTGGTGTTAAGGGTGGTGCTCTCATGTGCGAGACCCGCCGTAACAGTCGTCCTGTTCGTGACGGTCCTGCTGGTGGTTCAGATGAGAACGCTGCCCCTCGTGCTCCTCGTCAAGAGCAGCGCCGATACAAGACCAGTGGTGGTAATGATTCCAGGGCTTCTGGTACTGGCCCTAGTGACGGTGAGTTCACTACTGTTCGCCGCAGAAAGCCCCAGGGTGCTCGCCCTCCCCGTAAGGAGAAGGTTGTTGCCGAGTCGGCTTAAATATAAAAACGTAAACACATAAAAATGGAAATAATTTATTGGCTTATTTTGTCAATAAATTATTTTAGTCATCACCGTTTACGAATTCGGTAAACGGTTTAGATAAAAAAAATAAATACTTTCTTAATTGGTCCATTTTATTGAAATCATTTTGTAATTAATATGTATGGCATTTAGTACTTTAGGTACGTTTGCTGCTTTTTCTATAGTTAACAAAAAAAATTCTGGGCCAACTTCCGTATCTGGTACTGCTATTAATTCTACAACAATTAACGTTTCGTTCACTCCTCCATCAGGAACATTTACTTCATATACAGTTACCAGCAGTCCTGGTTCATTTACTGGTACTGGTTCAGCAAGCCCTATTGCTGTTTCTGGATTAACTCCAAACACATCTTATACATTCACTGTTACTGCGACAAATAGTTTCGGAACATCTCCAGCTTCTACTCCATCAAGTGCTGTAATTACATTGCCAAGCCAACCGACTTCCGTTGCATCATCTTCTGTTACTAACACAGGTGCGTCTCTTTCTTTTTCAAGCAATAACGGAGCTGGGTATTCTATTGCTTATACATTAACTGGTGGTGGTTCTACTGTTTCAACATCCAGTCCTTTTGCAGTTACTTCTTTAACAGGAAATACTTCATATACTCTCGGTGTTATTGCAACTGCAAACGCTGTTACTGCAACTGGATACGCATCTCCATTCATAACTTTACCTACACCACCCACATCAGTTACTTCATCTTCTGTTACTAGTACAGGTGCATCTCTTTCTTTTACTACAGGAACGAATGGTGCAGCATACGCTATTTCTTATACATTAACAGGTGGTGGTTCTACTGCTTCAACGTCCAGTCCTTTTACTGTTACTTCTTTAACAGGAAATACTTCATATACTCTTGGTGTTATTGCGACAACTACTGCTGGAACTAAGACAACTTATGCGTCATCATTTATCACATTACCTGGTGCTCCAACAATTGGAACTGCTACTGCTGCTGGCTCAACTGGTGCATCTGTCACATTTACTGCAAATACTGGTGGTGGGGCTGCTGCTATTACGTCATATACTGTGACTAGTAGTCCAGGTTCATTTACAGGTACTGGTTCGACCAGTCCAATTACTGTGGGTGGATTATCAGCGGGTACTGCATATACTTTCACTGTTACCGCAACAACTAGTGCAGGGACCGGACCTGCGTCAGCAGCATCTAATAGTGTAACCCCCGCAGTAGCTAGTGTCTATAATACGTTAACATTAATTAACAGTGGAAACGCTACGGCAATCGCGACTTCTAGCAACGGTCAATATATAATCTGTTCGTTTGGATATTCCACAAACGGCGGAACTACATTTACAGCTATTGGTGCAAGAGGCGTTGCCGTATCGTCTTCTGGACAATATATGTATTATACGACACAGACTGCGATGTTTAGATCATCTAATAGCGGTGCATCATTTGTTTCAATATTATCCCTCGCCGGATTAAATCTACGATCTGTATGCTGTGATTCAACAGGGGCTTATGTTGTCTATGAGGACGCTAACGTGGCGCGTGCACATTACTATAGTAGTAACTATGGTACTACATTTACTAGTTCTGGAAATCCTGGACGTTACAACAACGTAAACAACATGGATATGTCGTCTTCTGGACAATACGTTGTAATGGGAAATTACACACAAAGAATGTATTATAGTAACAATTATGGCGCTACATGGAATAATGGGACTGGTTCATTCCTTGATGATGTTAACCAGGTTTGTATTTCAGCCAATGGTCAATATGCTTGCGAAACGACATGGAATGGATTAAATGTGTCAAGTAATTACGGCGTTTCATATGTAAATTATAAATACCTTGGTTATCCAACTGGAGGTATACTTGCTAATACAATTGGAATATCAAGCACAGGCCAATATCAATTTTCACATTACGCTAGTTCTTTAAAATATTCTAGCAATTTTGGTGTAACATTTGTATCAAAATCTTTATTTACAACACAAACCCTTCAACGATTATGTTTTTTTACAGGAACTGGTACAGCCGTTGCCAATATATATTTTGCAACAAACGCTGGAATATATTTAATGCAATTTGAACCTAGTACTTTTTAATAAGTGTAAAATACATTATATCTGTAATTTACACTTATTAAGCCATTGATGAATATAGTAAATGTGTAAAATGACACTCATATTGACCCTCTTGTTTTAAACCAACGAAGAAGTTAAAACTGTCCCCGCGGATTTAACTTCTTCGTTGGTTAATGACCGATAAACAAATGAATACCACCCCCTCTGGGGCGGTATTCATCTCTTGAGTGGTTTAAATCTTTGCTGATATAAATTATAGAAAGTTGTAAAACGCTAACGTTTTGGTTCATGAAACTCCTTTAATCCATCCATATTTTTATTAAAATGAATTGAAATAAGTAATTTACTATCCCTTGGATATTTTGCAATCATATCTACATCTCCATATTGATGAAATCCCGGGCAATGAATTCTCTTAACACCCTTCTGGTCACTAGCAAAATAAAACAAATACGCTAACCATAAATCGTATCCATATTTCATTCCGTCCACTAGACCTTGTTGTTCAGACCTATAAATCATTTTTAAATATTCTTCTGCGCCTGTTTTTGAAAATAGTATTCCTGGACCACCAGAAAACCATGCATTATAATCTAATTTCTTTTGAAATGCTATTTCTGGTAATTCATTTACATAGGGTATCCAATTCAATGCATCTCCAATCATATAACTATCTTTCTCATCAAAGTATTCCAAATAAGCCCGAAGTTTATCTACAAATAAATATGCATCGTCATCCATAATCATAAACCATCCATAATCCGAGTACTTTTCTAGATACAGTTCAAACATTTTGCGAATAATGATAGGGTCAAAACCACGTCTATATTCACCCAAATAAAAAAAGTTCTCATGTGGGCATTCTGGGTCATCCGTAATAAATATTACATTTGCGTGTCCTTGGGTCCATGTTTCTTGTAATACTTTTGCTCTTTCTTCATATAGGGCTTTACACGTATGAACAAATATTATCACGTCTTTTGACCTGTCACCAATATATGCCATTTAATTATAAATCATATAATTAAATAGTAGTAATAACGCAACCATTATACCTTCAAACTAGGAACAACCTTTTTATCTAAAACAACTTCTTTCAATACATTTCGTATGATTTTATCATCCATCTTCTCTTGGTCGTCTTTATATTCTGCTCCCAAAGAGCTTATTGAAATCTCCATAAATTGTTTATTTTCAGGTGTGTCTAAATAACGATATTCAGGATTTTCTGCTTGCCATTCGGGTAATACTTTTAAATTCTTACTTGCTAATTGTTTGATAACATTTCTCAATTTGGTCTTCTCAGCATCTTCTTTCTCCCAACTATCCTGGTCTTTAATATAGACTGTTTCACGTTTAATATCAGTGCAATGCAATGGTCTCATATTTACATCTAGCTCCTTCAATGCTTTCACAAATATTCTGGTAATCCCTTGTGTAAAACCCAATTTCCCTGTTTGTACTAAATCATTTACACTAAGTTTTAAAGACCCTACAAAATCTGCTATATTTAATGCATCTTTACAGTCTTCATTGAGAAAGACATTTAAATTAAATTGGTTATTCATTGTATTATTGGTCGTATTGTTATTCACAACATTAGTCTGTTTTGACATTTCTATCAACTGTTTCTGTAGTTCTTTATTCTGCTCAATAAGTGTCAAAATCATATCATTGGTAATAGATGGTTGTTGCGGTTGTGTTTCTTGATTTAGTTCTTCTTTCTCTTCCAGTAACTCGCTTTGACCATTGCATTTCTGTTTATGTGTGAATAAACTCTGTCTATGTTTATAGGATTTGCCACAAGAGCATTCATAAACGGGTGTTTTTTGTAAGTATTCGGTCTTATTTCGGTGTTTACGGGTGGTGACATGTCGGTCCCATTCACTCTTTTTACTGCATCCTATGTCACAGTCTTTACAATAAAATTTAGGCGAAAAAGATGGATTGTAGGCGTCAGTCATCATTGTCAGTATAGAATGTTGACAGATTTTTCGCCTAAATATTTTTCCGCAAAACTATTTAAAACCTTATGCAGCGCATTTTTGAATGATTATTTTGGTATTTACAGCATCTTCGGGCAAAATCAACTAGTCCCAGACCCCTTTGTAAATTTTATTTTCAGAAAATCAAAAAAGGACAAAAATAAATGTCCAATTTCAAAAATCGGTCCGACTTTATTTCCTTGATTCTTCTAGGGTTTTTAAATAATTTGTATAAAACTATGTAATAATAATGAAGATGTGGTAAAGATTTTTGGGGGTTTTGTAGAACCCAGTATTTGGGAATAACTTTTACAATCTGTTCTCCAGTTATACTTGGCAGAATTGGGCCAGTTTATTTGACCCGCACCTGGACCACCCAATGGTCTTCCCTTAGCTACGCCACCATATCCACCTATGGTTGTTTTATCACCTGGCGTGTCACCGCTTGGATTGCCTTGGTCGCTTAGTGGTTTTCCATGGTATGTTCCTTTGTTCTTGATATGGCCATTTTGACAATTCTCGTGAAATGTTTTCATGTATTGGATGCGTTGTTTTTCATATTGTTTTTTGGCTGCTTGACATCTAGAGTTGCATGTTTTATTTGCAACCTGACCACTATAATAACGTTGATTTAATTGAGTGGATGTGTATTTTTTCACATTGTCCTTTTTATATTTGGCTTTCGCTAATTCTAATTGATATCGGTCTCTAGCTAATTGACACCGTTTATTACATGGGGTTTTCGCAGAGCATCTTGAATTGCATTTTTTAGAGATTGCCGAACCTCTAGCTAGTTTTGACCTTGCAAATTGTTTTTTATAATTATGGTCGGTAATTGCGTGATATTTGCTAACAATAAGTGTTCTTGTATAGTTGGCTTTAGTCCCTATACTTTTGGTGTCTCCGAAAACAATACCAAATAGTTGAGTATTTGAAATTAATAGAGCGGACAATAGAGTAATATTAAATAGCATCTTTATTTTATCTATATTCATTTGTAATAAAAAACAATCAATTTTTATTACAGACACAAAATCGTTAATCATCGTTTGCCCATCCACTAAGGTCTATTCCCTGCGTTGCTACTACATTTTCTGGGCGAAGCGCCCAGTCGTTCCCTTCAATTTCTAGCTTTAATATGCTGGTACGTTTCTGTGTTCTGTCTTTTGATTTTTCTTCTGTATCTGGCTCATATTCTATGAATGCTTCAGAGTATCCAAATGTTGGTTCAAAATCAATAACGATTTTATTACCTGCCTTAGTCTCCATTTCAAATCTTAATGTTATATCAGGGTCATATGGCCTACCAGATTGACGTATTTCTAATAGCTTTCCTAATGTTTCGGCTAATTGTGCATAGGTGCTATCTATTCTGCGCAATTGTATATCCGTCATTCTTATCCCATTACGGAAAGTAATTAGTTTGTAATATTTTCCGACACATAGGTCTGATAATAGACAAATTTCGGTAGTCATGTTTTAATACAATCACTTTATCATATTAAAAATAATCAATTTTTCAGTGTATTTGAAAAATTGATTACTTAAACAATCATTTTAATTAGAGAAACCGACTTACTATAATGTTCTTTTATTTGGTGATTGTTTCGTCCATTGTTTTGGTGAATTCATTTGACATGTTTAATGTTGATGAAAATGCAATGATGTATTTAATTGTGAGCAAAAAAGTTAATGACCGATATACAGCAAAAGAGTATGATAAAACGCTGAAATGCGAATACATTAACCAACTTATTCCACATGAACCGTTTACCTGCTCTAAATCGCCAGAAGATGATTACAGAAATATATATCAAAAATCTTACAAAACTCAATTATGGGAGTACCAATCAAAAGAGTGCTTTCCAGACATTGAACCATCCCGTGCAATCATGTCTTTATCTGTTATATTCGTCTTGTTTATGTTATGTTTTGACCCCAATAAGAAGAAGTAAGATAGAATTGTGAATGCAATAAAAAATAAATAAAATTGTTTTTATTAATGAATTTTTTAAAGTTCATGGATTTCGTAATTGAATTGTATATTCTTAGACTTATATGTCTTGGCTGTATCTCTCAGACATTCGTTCACATAATCTACTAGAGGATTTATCTCTTTTAAAATGGTATCATTGAACTCATTATTTGTAGTTCCAGAAAGATAGGTCCGAAATCGGAGAATAATATCTGTTACTGTGGTTAACAATATAGTAAGAACATTATGAATTTCTCTGTATTTCTCAACCTTTTTCTCATTCCTTTGTAGTATTGTTTTAAAATCATCTTCAGTAATAATGTTTCTCATATATTGGATTCTCAGAATTTCGTTCCTGACAACTCGGTCTTCTGTCCGATATCTTGGAACAGTAACATAACGCATATGGATAACATTTCGTACAGTTCTACCTAAGTATTCGTCGGTTGACTTGCTCAGTGGATGATTTGGATGTCTAACCTGTAGCATCGTACGAATTGTTGTATAATCAGTATGTTGCAGGTCATTATTACAAGGGTTGTCTAGAGGATTGCGAGGAACAGCATTACCATTGCGGCGGAGCCACTCAAAATAGTGGGGATTGTGGACATTGGATTCAATTCTTCCCGTGCGCCAATTGAAAGCAGTGTGACATTGTGTGCACCACATTTGGTCACAACCATTTATTTTAAATATACCAGTTCTGCACTTGGGACAGGGTTTGGTATCGGTAGCCAGAAGCCTAGCCGTTGCCAATGTATCTGGATTGCATGTGTGCTCAACATCTCTCTCTAAACCTTTGACTTCGTGGCAATCGGGACAAGCCCATTTCTGGCAGATACCACATTTCCATTGGGTACTTAGGAATCCACGGCATTCTTCATCTGGGCATGCGCGCACGAACTCTGCTCGCTCAGTAGGAGCTTGCCTATTATGTAGTCTGTAGAGTTCTGTTTGTGCTTGGTTTCTCTCAAGTTTAAGTTGGTACATTTTTTCAGTAATTTCACGGATTTTTCTGTTCGCATTCTCAATGTTGATTTGACGCTCAACAAGTGGTTGTGTTGTAGGCAGGAGTGCACGTTCATTATCAAACAGCAGTTGTTCTCGTTGTTTCTTTAGTTTTCCTGTAATAAATACATTGGTGAATGATGATGCAATGAACTGGCGAGTCCAATCACGATTGCATGTGGTGTTCATGCATTTTGGATTAGATTCACCAAGAACATAGGTTTCACAACAAGTTTTACAAGCACCGAATTCACAATATGGACATGTTACAAGTTTACGTGTGCTCAGATTGAGCTTTTCGCAGCAGATTTGGCATTCGTTTGACATTATTCTTTATTTACATTTAAAATAGAGAATAATTTGTATTCAATTTTTCTGAAGGGAACCAAGGAAAAATTGATTAGAACCAGTGATTTTTAAATCAATTAAAAAACAACAATAATGGATGTAGAAAACCACGAGGATATTGAAAGACCAACCTTTGTTGAAAATCCTATGAATGTAGAGATTATTCCAGTGGCAGAAGTTGTTGGAATAGAAGTATTGGCAGAAATTTTGGTTGAACAAAGACCAAAACCTCAACCTGAACCTCAGAGACAACCTCAAGTAGAACTAAGTTTTTATGAAACAATTAATTATTATGTATCTATGAGTACAGCGATACTAATGATGCTTTCAATATTGGGTGGATTAATATTGTTAATGGTATGGTTTTGCAGTCCACGTACATTAGGCGACACAAATGAATAAGACATAATTATATTGTTGTTTGGTCAGCATCAGGATGTTTCCAAGACCCATATGAGCAATGTCGCCCATATTTTCCAAAACAATCGTTTTGATATGGCTCTGGCTCAAGCAGTTTTATTGAGGCCCGGTCTTCATAACTCCAATAAGCTCTTGTCACCAATTCTGGTCCAGTTGTGTAATAAACATATACATGCTCTTTATCGTCACTGTGATTGTCCTGTGCAAAACGAATCTCATCTTCACTTATAGGTGGATTTACAATGTTATCAATAATATGCTTTATGAATGGGTCGCCTTTATTTGCGTAAAAAGCATAGTTTCCAAGCAATATGGAACCATCGGCAATTTTTATTTCTATGGGGAAATTGCAAACAGATTTATTTAAGTCGCCAAAGTTTTTGGTAATATCCATATCTAGGTCTAAATAGAGACCACCGTAATGGTAAATGGCTAAATAACGAAAGAAATCTATCTGTTGGATTTTGTATTTTAAGTTTACAAATGTTTGGTGGTATTCGGGGAAATGTTCTTGAATAAAGGTTTTAATAGAATCATCTGTAAAAAATATAAAGTTGCAATTAGAGTTATTGTCTCTTAAATTTAATATAAATTTATAATAATGCGCAGGGATTTCTTTAGTTTTCCAAGTTTGGATAATATTCATTTTAAATATATAAACTATTTTGTTTATATATTTTGCATTGTTACGTAATTATTACTTATACGTTCCTACTAACAAATCAAAGATAGGATTAAATATGCAGAAATTACAAAACAACAACTTATGATGTTTGGTGTGGTGCGCAAAACACAAATTAGAATGTTCCAAATAAGCAGCAGTAATATAAATATACAACGCAGTAATGTTTTCAAAATAATTCATACGAAGAATCAATATAGGTGCACCCAATGAACTAATTAAAAAGAATGAATCTAATTTTGTCATATAAAACGTATCAAATGGATACACCTCAATGTTCTCATGATGCATAGAATGAATCATTTTATAATATTCTTTTGTGTGCATCGTTCTATGGTAAATGTAATAAATAAATTCAGCAATAACAGAATATCTCAATATATTATCAATGTTCTGATAAAGAGTGTGTGGTTTATTTTCAATAAATGTCCCGACTAAAAATGAGCTGACAAGAATGGCCTGTGCCAGCACACTTAAAACCGAGGGAATTACCTGTCTCAAACTTTTGTGAAATTGGTAGGTATTATGCTTTGGATTAAAAAATGGAACTTTAAAGTAATAACAAATACTAACGGTGGTTATTGTTGACGCAGAGAATGTACCAAGTATAAGTTTTGAAGACGTAATTAAATCCATATCTAACAAATAGTATAAAATTGTGTTTATACTATTTCTGTTAATTAATGTTTTGAGGATTTATTACTAGATCCAGACCTTTTTCTAGTACCACTTCTTGGTGAAATAGATGCTCTTGGAGAAGCGGGTTTGGATAAAGCTTCTACCATAATAGAGTTGTCGCAATATCTGGCATTTCGTAAAGGAGTTCCATTGCCGTCATCTACATCACTAAGCGCAGTAGTGTTTTTTCTGATATAACTAATTACTTTTGGATGTTCGTTTAAAAAATCATCAAATTCTTTTATATACCCAGATGTTGCTTTTAAATACCACGGAATCTCAATACAACCATTGGGTGGGTTTGGTTTTTGGTTTGTGTTTTCACCTTCTGCTAATAAATGCAAAATATTTCCATTCCAAGCACCAATCCCTTTATCTGTTAATAGCTTTTTGTTTTCACCTACATATTTAATAAATTCTTCTTCTTTCTCTGAATCTGGCTTTTTTGATTTAATTATTTTATATAAATTATAAACTTTGGGCATATCTCCAATACCTATACCACCTTTCATTTTTTTATTTGACTTTCTATTTTTTCTAGTAGTTTTTCTTTTTGCCATATATAATTACTAAATATATTATATCATCGTTTCTCCAATGTGTTAATAATTTCAGCAGGATAATCCATATCTTTTAATACCCGAATTCCACCTTTAATTTTAGAAATACCCTTTTTGATTTTATAGGTATATTCAAACGTTCCATCCTCACGTACATTAACTTCCATTTTATAATTTTCAATACAGGATGATTTCTTAAATTTCTTGCAAATAGATAAGTAGTGTGTGGTTAAAATAAAGTTTACATTAGGGAATCCTGTCAAATATTTCAAGAAAGCATGACCAGCCTTAGATGCTTCTTCTGGATTCGTTCCTGAATACAATTCGTCAAACGTGCACCAATGTCTATATTTATCTGGGTCTTTATGCTCATTAATAACATCAATAATCTCTTTACAACGTCTAGACTCGGCTTGGAATAAACTATCGCGCCCAGAAGTATCAGGAATATTCAAATAAGAATGAATATGAGTGTAAGGATTGAGTTTTGCTGATTTATAAAACCCACATCCAAATTGCTGTGTAAAAATGATGTTGAGTGTTGTTGTCTTTAAAATTGTGGTTTTGCCAGATTTGTTAGGTGACGAAATAATCATATTTTTATTAAATTCGCATGTGTTTTTAACAGGTTGCTCATTAACTAAAGCAGGGTAATATTGTTCTTCAAATGAGCAATTACCAGATACATCAAATTCAGCAAACGCCACCTTCCCACTGAAAAAATTATTGTGTACACCTAACATATTGTTTATATATCCTTCAAATCCAATAGAATATCTCAAACTGTCTTCGTAATATTTATTAGAGTATAGACGATAATAGCATTTTAACATGTAACCTGATTCGCTGAATTTACTAATACTGTTTTTAAAAGGAGTAATATGTTGTAATTCTTCATATAGCAGTTTTAAATTATCACAATGCATGCGAATATCTACACGAATCTTATCATAACTTGGAACAAGTTTTGTCACAGCATTAAAGTTGTCCATACTATCAATTGAATATTTTACATAATCCCGTATTTCTAACAAATTGTCATTTATATTTATTATGCTTTTACGGAAGTTTTGACATTGATGAATATTTTGATAAATCTGCATTAAATACAATCCAAATGTTATTAATAAGTAAATAACTTTATCAAAGCTTAAAGAATCCATAGTCATAAGAGCTTTCCCTATAAAGTGATTTCTCGCAAGATCTTTCAAAACAACCACATACACGTCAAATGTAATTGGAATGCCTTGTATTTTTAATATTAAAAAAGGGAAAAGCAGAAACACAAAAGGTATAAGTAAACTTATGGCAGGCGATAGAACATTCATTAAAGTCAAACATTGTAAAAAATAAGAAGACTCATTGAATTCCGCTAGCATTTCCCAATCTAAAAAACCATATCTATTTAAAAAATCATCTTCTACTTTTAAATCAGACCAAATTGCAGTTATTTTGTCACAATTTATTTTATATTGCGAACAACGAGACATTGACTCTTTATAAAGAGCCATGTCCAACACTATTTGTTGTGTGTCTTTTAAATATTCTTGGTTTGTGGTGTATTGGTTTTTCCATTGATGAATCATGTTTTTGGCAAACTGATGCTCTGGTTGAAACATGTGTTCATACATTGTTGTAGAACCATTAATGGGCGCAGCAAGCTCTAGATCGTTAGCTACAATATCTGAAAGCGTATACAATTCTGAAGATTCCAGGTAGGCTAAAGGTAATTTAAAATTAGTATTGATTTTAAGAGGAGGTTTCTCATCTTTATATTCTGGAACTGTTTCGGTCTTAATCGGGAAAAATATATTCAATACATTTTGAATCTCAATCATTTATAATAGTTGATGAATAAATCTAACTATTATAAACGTAAAAGGGACTATGGTTCCTAAATTCTAACCTTCTTTGATGGTTCCAGGCAGTTCATCAATAGAAATATTATAATATTTCTCTATCTTCTTCATAGTAAACACATCACGTTTTGTAATAAAATTAATAGCGAGTCCCTTTCTCCCCCATCTACCGCTTCTACCGATTCGGTGCAAATAAGTATGAACACACTTTGGAACGTCAAAATTAATTACTGTGCTTACCTGTTGAACGTCAATGCCACGAGCTGTAATATTAGATGAAATAAGAACACGGTATGTTCCGTTTCTAAAATTCGCAAAAACCTTTTCTCTATCTGCCTTGTCCATAGAACTATGAATAGAACAAACAGAATACCCATCATTTGTCATTGCGTTTTGCAAATCTATAACACGTTTCACGTTATTACAATAAATAATGCATTGATTTACACTTATTACTGAAAACAAGTCTTTTAATGTGTCATATTTATGAATGTCATCACCAAGCGCAACAAAATATTGTTTAATACAGTCTAAGTTCAATTGCTCTTTCTTCATAGTAATCGCAACAGGATTTTTCATAATCTTCTGCGTCATATTTAATATGTCTTCTGGCATAGTAGCGCTAAATAAAACCAATTGCAACTTTTGACTTAGGTGTTGAAAAATATTGTAAATTTGGTCTTTGAATCCCTTAGAAAGCATTTCGTCAGCTTCATCTAGAACAAGCATCTTCACATTAGATACCTTCAAATATTTTCGGATAATCATATCATAAATTCTGCCTGTGCATCCAACAATAATATGTGGGCATTTTTCACGTATATCGGCAACATCTTCTTGAATTGAAGTGCCACCAATAATTGTTTTAACAACCAGCCCTTCCATAAATGCGCCTAAATTTGTGATTACAGTGGATATTTGTTTAGCGAGTTCATGCGTTGGCGCCAAAATAATTGCTTGTATGCAATTTATTGAGGTATCAATGTTTTGCAATGTTCCTATTGAGAAAGTTCCTGTCTTGCCGCTCCCTGATTGGGCTTGTGCGAAAATATCCCTTCCCTTAATAATCGGCATAATTGCTTTCTTTTGAATTTCACTGGGGTTCTCAAAACCATATGCATAAATACCACGCAATAATTCAGATTTAATATCATATTCATCCCATGTTTGCACCATTGGAAATTCATCTTGTACCTGATTTTGAGTTTCTTCTATTGTAGTAGTTATCGTTTCTGGTTCCATTTCTATCAAAAACGTTATATTGTATATTGGTAACTTTCTATACCAATTCCATGAAGATTAATTAAACCCTTGAAGAATTAAAATAAGAGACCTTTATTATTATTCGTATGAAAACATATAAATAATTAATGTCATATTATACTAGGCGTCTGATAAAATGAAGTATACTCTTCAAGATTATTCTGAACTTTTATTCACAGGTTATGATTATAAGTTACCAGATAATGTAAACAGTATAATTAAAAGGTTAGTATCTGAATTCGGAACTTCGCCCACACAAGAAGTTCGTACATTAGATGGCAATGATTCAAAATTTAAGAAGCCAGGTTATTTTAATAACTCACGCAAACCTAAGCGTAATGATAATGTAGATGAATCATGGGAAAAGCAGAAGGCTTTTAAGGCAACTGTTATGGAGAAGAAAGAGGGTATTGAAAAATCAATAAACGATATTCGCATATGTTTGAATAAAATTTCAAATAAAAATTATGACGTGCAAAGAGATGCTATTATTGAATACATTAATGCTATAACACGCCAGGGAGATGAATCTTCGGATGAAGATGAGAAAACGTACAACCCAAACGATATTAATAGTATTTCAACTGCTATTTTTGAGATAGCAAGTACCAATAAATTTTATTCAGAATTATATGCTACTTTGTATAAAGAATTAATAGGAAAATTTGCGGTATTCCGTGATAATGTGGATCTAATTATAGAAAATTATAAGAATGATATCCATAAAATAAAGTTTGTTGACCCGAACACAGAGTATGATAAATTCTGTGATAACAATAAATTAAATGATAAACGTAAGGCATTGTCAATGTTTATTATAAATTTAATGAAAAAAGGTGTTCTTGAGAAATCAACAATATCTGAAATCATTCTTTATTTGGAAGATATTGTTGTAAAAAATGTAGACATAGAAAATATGGTTTATGAGATAGAAGAAATAACTGAAAACCTATTTATATTAGTTACAGAATCAGCAGTAGATTTCAAGGGAACTGGAGTGTGGGAGACTATTATGTCAAATATTTCATTGTTTTCTAAGTATAAAGCTAAAGAACATTTAAGTATATCTAGTAGAGCCATATTCAAGTATATGGACATTTTGGACCGTATAAAGAATGAAAGAGGATTGTTAGTTTAGATAAACAAACTTTGTTTTTATGTAATATTTCTCATAAAAATTACATAAAATAATAACTATATACATTATAATGGTAAAATCAAAACTTAATTCTCAAGTAGATTATGACGAATCCAAAGAAATAGAAGATGAAGACATTGAATATTCTTCTCCTTTGTATGATTATAAACTTTTTGATAATGATATTGTAATTGCTCTAGGTAAACAACGCCATACTTTTTCCAGACATGATTTGGTATATTTTCCAATTTATTTGGTAATAGATGAGATGCCAAGAGCAAAGATTGGTGTATTTGAAGTAGAAAACAATAAGCTTATTGACATATTGGATGATGACGGCGATGTTAAATTATCAAAGAAAAACATCATATTTTATGTGGATAAACAGTATGTTCATGATATGTTAAAGAAATATTCTATTGATGAAAAACCTGACGAATTAGAAAAACTAAAAGATGTAGAGAAAGGTAAAGTAAAAACAGAAGAAAAAGATGCTGAATTAGAAGATGTTGTAGATTTAACAGAAGATAGTGATGATGATGTTTTGGGATTACAGATTCCAGAGGATAAAAAAACAAAGACGGGTAAAGATGCAGATAAAGAATTATCAGAAGGTATTTTTATAATCAACGAGAAGACTAAGGAGCTACCATTATTAAAAGAAGAAACCAAAGAGGATTCACAAGAGTTAAAGCGTGAATTCAAGGAATCACCTAAAAATATATGGTTACAGAAGTTAATGAAAAATACGAATTATGAAATCATAGATAATGAGGGTGGTGGAGATTGCTTTTTTGCAGTTATCCGTGATGCTTTTAAACAAGTTGGTAAAGAGACAACGGTTGCCAAATTACGTGCGCTTGTAGCAAAAGAGGCTACAGATAAGATGTTTCAGGAATCACGTACTATTTATACAGGATTTTTGGCTGAATTTCAAGAGAAAGAAAAAGAAATAAAGGCGGCCACTAAAACTATTGCTTTATTGAAAAAGAGAATAGATGGTTCTAAAAACAAACAAGAAAACGAGGAATTGGTAATACAAGCTAAGAAAGTATTGGAAGACCAGAAACGGTTAAAAGTAGAAAAAACAGGAGCAAAGGAATTATTAGAGGAATTTGAATATATGAAGGATTTAACTACCCTTGAGAAGTTCCGTGAATTTATGTTAACCCGACATTACTGGGCAGATACTTGGACAATTTCTACGATAGAGCGTCTATTAAACATTAAGGTCTTGTTGCTTTCTGAAGAATCTTATGAATCTGGTGATTTTGATTCCGTAATGCAATGTGGCCAATTAAATGACACTGATTTGGAGACTGCTGGAACATTTGTTCCTGATTATTACATTATGACTTGTTATACAGGAAATCATTATAAAACGGTCTCATATAAAGAGAAGAATATTTTGAAATTCCGTGAGATACCTTATGATGTTAAAATCATGATTATCAATAAATGTTTGGAAAAGAATGCTGGGCCTTATTATTTGATTCAGGATTTTCGTAATATGAAAACTAGATTAGGATTGAATCCTAATGAAGGTGAGCCAGAAGATAATGATGATGAATATTTAACTCGTGATTTATATAACAAAGAAACTGTGTTTTCATTCCATGCGAAAGCAAATGGATCACCAAAGCCAGGTAAGGGTTCTGGAGAGAAAATAAAGGGTGATGATATGACCAAATTTAAGGTATTAAATTCTGTGAAAGATTGGCGTAGAAAATTAGATGATTCTTGGATAACCCCTTTTAAAGTAGATGGACATCGCTGGAATTCAGTGGAACATTATTTTTTGGCATCACAGTTTAAAAAGGGGTTCCCCGATTTCTATTTGAAATTCTCTGTTGAAAGTGGAACAGATATTTCCAAGGATATAGAATTGGCGCGTATTGCTGGTGGTAAGAGTGGCAAATCTAAGGACCGTGTATTGAGAGACGCAAAGATAAAACCAGACCCTGATTTTTATAAAGTTGGCACAAACCCTATTTTTGAAGTAGAGCGTAAGAAGGCGATAGATGCCAAGTTTTCTGGTAATTTGGAATTAAAAAATATGTTGTTGGAAACTAAGGATGCGAAATTAGTGCATTTTGAACGCAGTAAGGGGCACATTCCCGATATATTATTGATGAAGACGCGTAAGGAATTGTTATAGCATGATTTTGTTGTTGGCGCCAGAAAATGACATAAAAAATTGAAAACTTTTTATGCCATAACATAATTGATAAATCAAACAACTTAGCGAAAGCTGAACTAGTTAACCCCCCAACAACCAATAACAAGATGTCGTCCACTCAGTCTTTCCAGTCTGTCCGCGAGCCTTCTCCTACCATGTCTGTTGAGCAAGTGAAGCTTGATGCTATCCGACTTGTCTCGCTCCCATCAGAGATTCAGGTTGGCAGCGACGTCTTCCAGTTCGTGAAGAACGTTCTGCGACTGGAGCCCATTTCAGTCAACATTGTGCAGATGCAGACTGAACAGGGTGTCCGCTACCGTTCGGCGTTCGTTGATATTTCCTCTACTGGCGAAGAAGACCCCCTGCTCATCCAGGCCCTCATGGAAGGATTTGCTAACATTCACGACCAGAACATTCCAGGCGGCATCCACTTTGACAACGGCAAGCCTATGTCTCACATCAAGATTGTTCCAGCCAAGAGGCACGGAGCCTCCAAGGACCCATTGACCCTAGAGGCTGGTGACTGGACCAGCATCTACATTCCAGTAATCCCTGAGGATTTGACCATGGACAACGGCGATGTGCGTCTCAACAACGAGGACTCCCTGACCGAGTTCTTTGAGGACCAGCTCAAGATTGGCAAGGTGTCTCGCATTGACTTCATGTCCAAGCCTGTTCCTAACAGCGACCGCGTAGCCAAGTGCGCCTACATTCACTTTGACCAGTGGTACGACAACCATGTTGCCAAGCTCGTTCGCAAGACAATTTCTGCAAAGGGAGAGTTCAGCTGCAATGGCTTCTATGATGGCTTTGAGTTCTGCCGATTTGAGCGCAACCGCTACATCAACTTCAAGGTGAACCACAAGCCCATCCCTGCGGCGACCGAGGAGATGAATGTGCACCAGCTTGCTGCTCGTGTCAAAGTTCTTGAGGAGCAGGAATCTGCGTTGCAACAGCGTAACGCCGAATTGGAGGCGAGTTACCGTGATGTATGCATCCATCGGTCCAACCAAATCATGAGCATGATGGAGCGCGAGCAGAAGATTCGTGAGCTTGAGGAACAGCTATCCAAGCCTCTTACAATGGAGGAAATCTTCATGCAACTTCGCAAGAAGATGGACCAGCTAAAGGTTGTCTCCAAGGAACTGTTGGAGAAGCATGGGTCCAACGATGCTGTGGAAGAAGCTGGTGTCTGGGAAATGCCAGAGTACAAGGAGTATTCATTTGACTACATTGGCGCGCTCAATGAACTCTACGAAGAGTTTGTTCCTATCATCTGGCGTGGAATGTAAAAAATAGTAGTGTAGAAGTAGCATAGTTTGTCTTGTCTTGTTCTTAAAAAAAGAAATTAGGGTTTGTCCCTTTTTTCATAGGAGAACATGGGTTAATGAGAGAAATATATCATAAAAAAATTGAAACCTTTTTTATGATAAATCTGAATCGGTAAATTAAACAACATGTCCACATTTGCTGACCTCAGACTTTCTGAACTTGAGCAGGTTCACAACAAGATGCGTCAGGAATACGACAACGCACTTGACATGGAGCTTCGCCGGAACACCAAGTTAGTGACTGCGAGGCTTGAACAATCTAGAAAGATTGTTAACCTACTTGACAAGGTTACGGCGCTAGACTCTGAAATCGCTTTACTAAACGCTCTCGCCAAACGCATCCATGAAGAAGGATACGAGATTATATGCGCTAAAGACGACGAAATAGCGAGACTCAAAGCACAACTTAAGCAATTTGGTTGTCCATTTATGCCAGAAAATGACATAAAAAATTGAAAACTTTCTTGGCCAAATCAGAATCGGTATCAAACAACTGCTTAACAGCTATCAACAATTAACACCATGTCCACTTCTACACGGCAGATGTCCCCATATATTGCCTTTTGCTATGCTAAGCGAGATGAGGTCAAGGCAGCTAATCCAGACGCCTCTTTTGGCGATATGGGTCGGCTTTTGGCGGCTCTTTGGAAAGAGCAAAATGAAAATAAGAAGGCGATGTACACAGAACCTCGCACTGACACAACCAGGGAATGTGTAGTCGCAACATCAAATGAGCCAGAACTGCGCCGCTCATCTCGTTTGAGAAACAAGCGTCTTGGCCTCAACTTTTGGGGTTTAAAAGAAAAAAAGTAGTGTAGATTGTCTTGTCTTGTACTAACAAAAGAGAATTGGGCCAAGTCCCTTTTTTCATGAAAGAAATATGCATTCTTTGTTCATTCAGAACCTGCTATCCCGATTTTATCAAATTCTGGCGGGGACCTTCTAATACGCAAAAAATGACGTAAAAAATTGAAAACTTTCTTGGCCAAATCTGAATCGGTAACCAAAACACAACTCTAACGAGTTATTACCAACGAGAAGATGTCCACTTTTGTCAAGTCCACCAAGGTAGCACCTGAGTCAGGTTTGAAGAGCCTGGTTGATGAATTGGTCGCTGACCCCTTCATCAACGACACCCCTCCCTACTGGTCGGAGGAGAAGCATGCTGAGTGCAAGAGGAAGGTTGCTGCAGTCTGCGAAGCTGTAGAGTCACTCCAGCTCCGCATCGCAGAGATGGAGCGTGAGTTTAGAGAGAAGGAGCGGCTCATGGTGGAGTCGTACGAGATGCAGATTTGGCGCGTCGCTGATGGCCTCCCTAGGTATGACTTCTGGGATAAGCCTCCACGAGTGAACCCCAATGACCAGCCGCTCGAATACCCCGAGCCTGACCCCTCTAAATACTAAACAGTAGTGTAGAAGTAGTGTAGATTGTCTTAGTCTTGTACTAATAAAAGAGAATTGGGCCAAGTCCCTTTTTTCATATTTCAAATAAACTCATACGTAAGGTTTTAAACTCAGTGTCTGTGCTGCGTTTGGTTTTTTCTTGTTTTGTAAACCATTGACACAATGCATTTATGCATTCTATATATTTTTTGTCATCGTATAATTCCTGGATTAATTCAAAATAAGAATTCATGGTTGCATTGGCATCATTATCATTAAAACGAATAGACATATTGTTATTGGAAACACACCATTCCAAAAAGTGATTGACCTTGTACATCAAGAAAGACTTAATAATATAGTAAGAAAGTACAGGTGTTTTCTCTTTATATCTCAACTTACGAGCAATATGTGCAGCATCTGTTTTTTCATAGAGCTGAGAATAACTAAGTCCAAAATGTTTCAGAATCTTAGCGCATTGAAACAGCGAAAAGACACGTTCATAATCCATAAATTTCTCTAACTTTTTCACCATATTTTCATGACTAGACATTTGAAATACAATAAACATTACATTGATAATTTCTGCCCAAGTTTCACAATAGGTTTCATATACACGAACATCAGTTGAAACAGGAAATATAGCCATTAGTTTTTTATGAATATGTGAGCATTCGTGATGTGAGAAATCCAATCCTAAGTTATGAAAGCTTTCGTGAATAAACACTTTAAACCATTCTTCTCTTCTATAAATATTGATTTCATTTTCATAACTGCATGAGAAAGTAAAGCCAGTATTTGCATTTATTCTTTCAATTATGGCGTTTCCATGAGGCACAATTTTCTCTAATTCAGTAAGATAAAAGTTAATAGAAAGAGCCTGAGAACATTCTGATTTAGAAAAACTCATGGCGACATGAAGCCAAATATATATTTTTTTTATTGCACTTTCAAAAGAAAACGTGGGGTCGTTTTCACATATTATATGAACAGACACTTTACGTGAGCCTATTTTAAAAGTATATGAATTTCCAACATAAGACATAGACTCAATGTGCGATTTAATTTCAGGATCTAATAAATCATAATCACGACCCCTTGGTACGACGGTTATTTTATGAGGAACGATGCTAATGTTGGAAAACGAGTCTTCGGCAGCAATCATTTTATCAAACAAAAGGCCCAATAATTTCTTAGATTCAACAGAAAATTTGGTGGGTTGAAAACATTCTAATTTATGAGAAATATGAGTATTCAAAAAATCTATTAAATATTGCGTTGTTGGTATAAAAGATTTAGATTTCATTTTATATTAATAGGATATAAATATTATTTGATATTTATTTAAATATGCCAATTATATTGACGTTTGTCCGTCATGCCCAAGGAACCCATAATGTAGACCATGAGAACCACCCTAGAAATTTTGATGCAGAACTAACAGCACTTGGAATACAACAAACAAGAGATAATAGGATTCATGACGATTTTACTGCAATTTATTGTTCTCCATTACGTAGATGCCGCTCTACTCTTTTGGGGATTTACCCCGTTTCCCAAGAATTGCCAGTTATTCTTGATGATAGATTAATGGAACAACCATCAGGTCTAAATATATGTGATAAACGTTTAGAGAAGTCAGATATGGTTTTTCCTAGTGTATGGAATTCATATTTTGTTTCTGATAAAACTCCGTGGACAATTAATGATAATGCGGATATAGATAATATAGAAACTTTTACCAACGAATTATTAAGACATCATATTGACGGAGATAAAATACTTATTGTAAGTCATGGTAATTGGATTTATCGTTGGTTTAAAATATATACAAATAGTGATGTTCGTTTAAATAATTGCCAAATCGTTTCCGTAAATTATAATTGTTGATGCGTTAATGACGGTTGAAAAATTGAAAATTACAATAACTAAACTGTTATTGTAATTAAACACTATCAAACAATGGGGATTAAAAATCTAAACCGATTTCTACGCGATAACTGCAGTAAAAAGGCAATTACTAAAAAACATTTATCTTATTTTAAAAACAAAACAGTGGTTATTGATACCAGTATTTATTTGTATAAGTTTGCGAGCGAAGGTAGTTTGATGGAGAGTATGTATTTGTTTATATCTGTGTTAAAAACATATCGTATTACTCCTTTGTTCATATTTGACGGTAAGCCGCCTCCAGAAAAGAATGAACTGTTGAGACAGCGCAAGTTAGAGAAAAAGGATGCTGAGCAAAAGTATAACACCCTACAAGCTAAGCTGCAATCTACAAACGATAATGATGAAAGTAAAGAAATAATGCAAGAAATGGACAATTTAAAAAGGCAAATGGTTAAAATACGTGATGAAGATATTAAGAAAGTAAAAAGATTAATGGATGCATATGGAGTTATTTATTATGATGCGCCTGGGGAAGCAGATAGATTGTGCGCTTATTTATTAAAGAATGGCAAAGCATGGGGTTGCATTAGCGACGATATGGATATGTTCTTATATGGATGCAAATATGTGATTCGTAACGTTAGTCTAATGAATCATACAGCGATTTACTATGACACTGAAAAAATATTGAGCGAATTGGATATGACGGAGAATCAGTTTTGTGAAATAATGGTATTGTCTGGTACCGATTATAATATAAATTCAAACACTTGTTTAAATGAAACTATTAAATGGTATTATGAATACATGAAATATGCAAACAACGTCAATAATCCATATGGGTTTTATGTTTGGCTTCTGAAAAACACAAAATATATTACGGATTATTTGCGTTTATTAAACACTTATAAAATTTTCCAATTCAATAACAATACGGATTTGGAAAATTGGAATAACATTGAGGTTATTGAAAACGAAATTAATAATGTTGCACTGAAAGAAATAATGGGTAAAGAGGGGTTTGTCTTTGCTTAAGGGAACCTATGTTCCCTTAAGAACCCTCCTATTTACAACTTTATTTTTTTATGTAAGAGATGCAATTAGACTACCACGATAATCCTCTATACCAGTGTGGGTAAGATTAATTGTCACATCAATATAAACTGAACCGCCTAATTTAGTCCAGCGATGGCAAAACATCCAATCTTCTGAATAATAATGGTCATCTTCTACACCGCAATCAAAAAGAGCGAATGCGTATTTATTTTCTTCAGGTCTCAAGAAACTAACATCATCGGTATATTTGGTAGAAGGAAATGCTTTGGATAAATTAGTAATAACATTGCGTTGAATCATCATAAACCCAGTAGCCAAATGTTTTACCTGTGTCAAATTATTTTCAACTTGAATCGTGGTGTTCAAATAATTCACATTATAAGACAACATTTTGTATTGTACCATATGCTCATCACTAATAATATCCTTAAATTGAGAATTGTTTTTATTTTTAATCCAATCCTTTACAATGTTATCAGAATTGGGATTCTTTTTATCGTGTAATAAGTTATTCCAATTATAATGTTTCAAGGGATAGATGCCTCCAACGAGTTGTTTGTTTGAAATTAACAATTTCATAATATCTATAGGGTCCCATGTAATATCATTATCAATAAACATAATGTGTGTCATGGCTGGATTATTCATAGCTCTAGCGACCAAATTATTTCTGGCTCTAGATACTAAACTATCATTTTTGCAAAAGTCAACACTCACGCCGATACCATATTTACGGAAAGCCTCCATGGTCATGATTAAACAATGAACATAATTCACAAAACAAACAGAACCAAAGCATGGTGTTAAAATATGAACATGTGGACTGTTTTTCTCAACATAGGCTCTTACGATGTCTTCAAAAGAATTTCCAGAAGGACTTTTACTTAGTGCTGACATATAACATTGAATCATTAAAAATATTTATATTGTTTTGATGATAATAATGTTAAATATTTAACATTATTATGAACGGGTTACTTTACACAAAAAGTATTTGAATTTTACACATTTAGATTAATTGGATTTTTATTTGGGTTTCTAATGTTTTCTTTTTGTTTCTGGTTATTGAAGTTGTTTTATACTTTTTCTATTTTGAATTATTTAATCCACTTAAGCGGTGGCAACGACAGGGACCTCAGCCTTGATGAAGTGGTGCTTCATGAAGCGCTGGAGGTTGAAGTAGGTGAGCTCATCCTCCTTGCTAAGCTTGAGGAGCTTGGCGAGCTTGGCATCAGGGTTAATCTTGCGGCCATTGGCCTTGTCCTGAAGGTTGTTGGACTGGATGTAGGCATTGAGCTCCTTGCTCACGTCAGTGCGAGCCATCTCGGTACCAACGGTCTTGCCAAGGAAGGCAGCAAGCTCGTCACTGATGCGGGTGGGCTTCACGAAACCAGAAGGCTTGCGGTTGACGTTGTTGCGGCGCTTCTTGGAGGAGGCCTTTTGGGCAGCCTTCATCTCACGGGCAACGGTCTTCTCAAGGGTCTTGAAGTCGTTCTTGAGGGTGGAAAGGAGACCAACAAGCTGTTGGAGCTTGGCACTGTACTCGGTCATCTTGACGGGAAGACCAGAGAGGGAAGCGTCAGCGGCGGCAACCTCAACAGCGGGTTGCGCGGCAGAAGCAACTTGCGTAGCAGAAGGCTCGGCAGCAGCAGCAACCTTCTTGGTGCGGGGGGCCTTGACTACAGGGGCGGAGGCAGAAGCCTCAACCTTGGGAACAGGGGCGGTGGCGGGAGTAGCGGACTTAGAAGCTCTAACCATTCTGGCTATTATAAGATATATAACAACTTCTTTTCTAAATCATTTTCACAATAAATTAATAAATCGCAAAAGTATTTTATTGCGGCTCGGATACTGGTCATGAAAAATAGTTATTAAATAAAAAACGCAAAATACGAAATATGTTTTTATGTTTTTTTCACAACAATACAGTTATTTACCTCTTTTTGAAAGTGAGATTAATTACTAAACTCAATAATGTATGGTTCAACCCTTTCAAAACCTTCAACAATTTCGGTTTCGTCTTCCATATGTTCTAACACAATCTTATTGAAGTTTTCCTCACAATGAGTAAGCTGAATTTCACACCAAAATTCGGTTGTCAACTTCTCAAGCATATCTGTAAACTCACTAACTTTTACGAATTTCCTTTCAAAAACGGAAGCGTTTTCTATTTTGTACCCAACAATACATTGTCCCTTATCCGTATAAAATACTCTCATTTCCATATTTTCCCGTTTGAAGAAGTTATTTGCGTAGTCTACAAAATAACAGTCCATGTACATATTTTCAGTCAACTTATGTTTTTGCATTATCTCACATTTTGCTTGTTCAAAATCTAAACTAAAAAGGCGAAACGCTTCTTGGCAGGTAACAGGATATCCAAAATAGAGTGGCATTGTGTTGTTTTTAATTGATTACTTTTTTGTTAAAAAGTAATCAATTTTTTATTGTGAAAATCTTTAATTTAGGGGGTGTAATAACAAACATTATTTTACCAACCTGCAACAGATTCATATAGCCATGGCATTGCGTCTCTAGCCCCAGGTGATACAATTGTTAAAGCAGTTAAAGAATGAAAAGTACCTAACCTTCTATGTTCGTCATCTGTTCCCATAAATATCAAATTCTCAAACACTTCAACGCATGCAGTTTTTATATAATCAAGATCCACTATCATATTTCTTTCCGCAGTAAATGGTGAAACCAATGGACAAATATTGTGCCTAGTTTCTCTAGTTAATTGACTTCTCAGGTACCAAATATCGTAGAGGTGTCTATATAATCGGATATAATTTGCAGTAGTCAAATTAAACCAATTTGGATTTGTGTAATTACCTAACTGATCCATTTCTATAAACAAATCTGTGATTCTTTGAGAAAGAGAATTCCTACGGTTTAATAGTAGTCTATTTAATCTATTTTGTTGCTCTTGATTCATGTTAATATTAATATAATTGATGTTGTTGGCATTATTTAAGTTATGTTGACCTACTCTTTGTTGATACATTGGTGGAGGTACAGATGATGTGAGTTTCTCGTTATCATTTTTAAAGGCAGGAAATACAATAAAACAAAACCTATATAGTTTCTTAATATTGTTTGTTATTTCGTTTCCTAGTTTTTCTCTATTGTATGGGTTTTCTATTTTGCCTTTCTGTTTTATAAAGTGTATTAGAGAACAAATGTCAAAACCATAAACAAATCTTTTATCATCCATATAACTATAAAAATTAGATAGTGGTATTTCTACCAAAGGTTCCATTGTTACAAAATCTTTATCATTAACGCAACATGCACGGTTTGTTAATCCAGGGCCTCGTAATTTCATAGAAAGCCGTGTTAACCACCCCCTAAAAACTGTCTGTATTTTAACCACATGTTTTGTCTTATTAAATAGCTCTTTTATTCTTTCAATTAAAACGGGTTTTGTTCCAGTTACATGTAAACCATGATGTTTGGCTATTATTTTTAACTCAGGAATTTTGTATGCCTTTAGTGTCAAGTTTTTCTTGAAATAATCTTTATAATTTAATAGATTTTCGGCCTGAGTTTTATTGTATTTTTTAGGTTCTGACTTTGAAATAAATTTATTTGTCATATTAGTATCTTGGATTATTACCATTATTAATATAGTATAATAATAGATATTTATTTATATATTTGTTATATGATTATATTAATTATTGCAAAAAATGTGCTAGATTTTGGGGTCTGCCAGCATGTTATCGTGTCCTGACAAAATGTTGTAAAAAATTGATTTAAAGAATTGGCAAGATATAATCTATAACTTGTGTGCCCAGTTATTAGTTTAAGATGTCCAAGCCTTCTACTCCTATTGTTGTCAGCGTCGCAGATTGGGAACCTTCTGCTATTCGTTATATGCAACCTAAAGTGAATGAGCGTGGTGGTAAGTCCATCAACATTATCAGTACTCAATCCAATCGTTCTCTCACTGTTTCCAGTCCTCTCCTGATGACGTGGGGGCCTGGTGATTTCGTGGATGAGAAGACTGGTGAGTCTGATGGAAAGTACAGCATGTCTTTGAATTTTCCGAACGGTGATTATGCCAACGCAGGAACTAATGCCTTTCTTGAGAAGCTCAAGGCTTTTGAGACCCAGATTCTCAATGATGCTGTCAAGAACAGTGAGGCTTGGTTTGGCGAGGAGCAGCCCCTTGCTGTTGTCAAGCATTCGTTTTATCCTATTCTCAAGTACAGTAAGGATAAGGTAACCAAGAAGATTGACCCTAGCAAGCCTCCTTCTCTTCGTGCCAAGGTTCCTAACTATAATGGTCGCTGGGGGATTGAGATTTACGACACCAAGTCGGAGCGTATCTTCCCTTGTGACAATGAGAACATGACTCCTATGGATTTTATTCCCAAGATGAGCAATGTGGCATGTGTTCTCCAGTGTGGTGGTCTTTGGTTCGGTGGCAAGGGATGGGGTTTGACTTGGAAGATTGTCCAGTGTGTTGTCAAGCCCAAGGAGGTTGTGAGCATTTATGGCAAGTGCCACATCCAGCTTTCTATGGATGACATTAGCAAGATGGATTCTGTTCCGATGAATTCTGGAGAGGAGGAGGATGAGGGTGCTCCTGCTGCGCCGATTTCAACTGAGGTTGAGGATTCGGATGCAGAGGATGAACCTGCTGTTCCTTCTCCAGTTGCTGCTACTCCAGCTCCAGTAAAGAAGGTAATCAAGAAGGCAGCGGTTCCTGAGCCAGTCCCTGAGTCTGTTGAGGCTGAGGGTGAGGCAGAGGCAGAGGCAGTTGCAGCACCTAAGAAGAAGATTCTCAAGAAGAAGGTAACGTAAACAAAACAATTTAGAAAAAGAAGTAGCGTAGATTAGTTTGTTCTGTGTGATTTAAGTTAATTAAAGCTTTTTTTATCTATAGTAAAATTCAAAAACTTTTAGTATAGATACACTATAACCGATATAATCAAAATATGTATTATTATTATAAATTGATTTTAATAATCATGTTTTTTCAGAGCATTACAAATTCATTCAAAAGATTGCCCACAAGATTGTCTTCTAAAAAATTACAATCGGAATCCCAATATATTCGTAACATTAAAAGTAAACATACTTTTGGAGAAAGTGAAGTAAACAGGTTTTTATACCATAATGAATATATTAAAGACAAGAAGCTTATTTCTATTTCTCCAGGCGGATTCAAGGGTTTTTATGTCATGGGTGTTTGTAAGTTTATTAAGGACAATTATAACTTGGATAATTATATTTTTTCAGGGGCATCTGCTGGTGCATGGAATTCATTGTTATTATGTTTTAATAGAGACATAGATGAAATTCAAAATAAGATAATTGATACAACACTTCAAAATACAAATAAAATTAGCGATATTGAGAAACGAATAAAAATAAAAATGCTAGAGAATTATCAAACCAGTGATTTTGAATTGAGAAAGCTGTTTATAGGAGTTACCACATTTGATAATTACAATTATAAAACAAACACAACTATTTTTACAGGATTTGATAATCTTGAAGACGCATTAGATTGTTGTATTGCAAGTTCTCATATTCCATTAGTAACTGGTGGTTTTACTAATGTTTATAGAGATATTTTATCATTTGATGGTGGATTTAGTAAATATCCATATTTAAATACTACCAAGGCAGCTTTACATATTACGCCAAGAATATGGAAAAAAGATACTTCAAAAAAACCAGCACCAACCATGAGCATACATGATTATACTACTTTATTTTCAAAAGCACAGTACCAATTTTCTGAGATGGTTGAGAAAGGTTATAATGATACTATAATTAATAAAAAAGAATTAGACGACATATTTAATATAAAAATATAGCATGTATTGTTATTATGAGAATGACTTTAATACCTAGAACCATTGTTCAGACTTCAAGAAAGAAACCTGAGACATACATTTGTGATATGATTAGAGAAAGAAGTCCAGGATGGGATTATAAGCATTTTGTAGATGATGAAATTATGGAATTCTTTTATGAGAACCCATTGCCTGAGTTTCCAAATGTTATTGCAAAATTCTATACTTTTAACTATGGTGAACATCGGGCAGACTTGTTCAGATACTATTATCTTTATGTTAAGGGCGGAGTTTATATTGATATGGATGCAATGTTGGAAGAGAACATTGAAGCTATAGTTGGTGATGCCGATTTTTTTACTGTGAAATCTAGCTATTTTTCTGGAACAGTATTCCAAGGTTTCTTGGGCGCTAGTCCAAAACATCCATTAATTTATAAGGCATTAGCTGATATTTATAACATATCAACAAATGATTTAATTCGTGAATTTCATGTCTTATGTAAGAATCTTTATAGATTTATTCATGAAGAAATGGAGAAAGAAACATATAATGGGAAGGTTAAGTTATTAGACGAAGTCTATGGTAATCAAGAAGATGCCCATGTGAAAGATGGTGATAAATTGGTTTTAATTCATTATCATATCAAGAAAGTAATACCTAAAAAATAAATACCGTTATTCTAATTCTACTGTGCGTTCTTTAACGTTATAATTTATTGAATACTTTTCAACTACGATAGGCGTTTTTACTATTATTTGTGTCTTTGTTGCATGCAGTCCAGATGCATATTTTGATATATTGTCACAATTACTTATATTAAACCTTTTCTCATTTCAAACGCCGATAGTTTTATAAAATATAGTAAAAAAGTAAAAACATAAAATCATTTGAAAATATGGATATAATAATTTTCTATAATTTAATTTATATGTTATATCATAATTGTAAAATAAAAATAATACACATGTTGGAATCATAATTACATCGTTTATGTTTGTTGTTCTTTTATTTACAATGATTACGGAAAATATTCTTAATAAATTATTTACATTATAAAAAATGAAATAATAGTGTTCTTTTGTAAATAAATTACTGATATCGTTTACATTTTCTGGGTTATTTCCTAATATATAATTTTTGTTTTCCACTTTCTTCATTATATAAGAAATAATACATTCATCTTTGCACAATATCCAAGAAAATGGTATAGATACAAAACTAATTATGTATAATTTATCAAAAAAAATATTTTTTCTTATAATGAATCCATATACGTCTTCTACTATCATTCCACATAAATGAATTATTCCAACATATTTACTTATATTATAATTCATAATATAGGTAAATAAATTTCCTTTATATTTTTTGGCGTTTGGAATGGTAAAAGGTCTAAAAGGCTTGATTAATTCATAGGTTTTTTTATTATTTTGACATCGTAATAAACTCTGTTTTATATTTTCTAATACTTCATCACATATATCTGTATTCATTTAATATATACTTGCAAAGAATATATTAAAAGTAACTAAACATAATTACTAAAATGAAAGAGTTCCTTGACTTATACAACTTATTTTTAAACAATCAAATAGAGATTTATGCGAATAAACATCTGCTTTATAACAATATGAATATTTCGCTCAATCAAAATAATGACATTAATGCCAAAATATTTATATTAGAAAAAATGATTACGTTATATCCAGAAGATTATGAACTTTATTATTGTTTGGGGAAGGTTTATAAAGGAGCTTCAAAAGAGAAAGAGCTGTTTTGGTATAAACTTTGTTTCTCAATTAAACCTGATTATCCAGATAATTTTTTTGATTTATGCGATTTGTTATTGGATATGGGTTTCTCAAATCATGTCTTTACTTTAAATAAAAACAATCAGTTTGAGAAATTTATGAAAGAGCCTAAATTTCTAACTGTATATACTAGATGCAATTTGGTAAACTTGAAATATGAAAATGGTCTTAATTGTTTGCTTGATTTAATAAAGATAAATGCGTCCAAACCTTGTGTTGCGGATTATGATAAAAATGAGAAATGGAGAAACTATCATGACGCAGGATATTTGTTTTGTGCCAAGTGTGATGTAGATTCGTCTATTAAATATAGCGAAAAAGCTTATGATTTGGCTTGTAAATTTAATTTAGAATTACAGAAAAAGCTATTGTCGTTTCAGAACATATTATGTTTCTCAGATTATAAATATTGTGATAATGAGAAACTGTTTAATAGGTACCTTGAAATAAATAAGTTGATACCTGATAACCCGTTGTTTTCTTTTAAAGATAGAACCAAAAACAGTAAAATCCGTATAGGTTATTTGTCCTCTGATTTTGTAATGCATTCTGTATCCAATTTTATTTTACCTATTATTAAAAATCATAACCAAAACCTATTTGAAATCTTTCTTTTTGCCAACTGTGATACAGTTATTGATTCTTATCAAACACCAGGCGTTATAATGCATAATGTATCAAACATTGATAATAAATCTGCTGCAAAACTTATTAACGATTGTAAAATAGATATTTTGGTGGATTTAAATGGTCATACTGTGAAAAATAAATTAGAAATATTTACGTACAACCCATCTCCTATTCAAATAACCTATCTTGGTTTCCCTAACACTACTGGATTAAAATCAATAAAATATAGAATAACAGATGGAATAGCAGATAGCCCATTAACAAAACAATTTTATTCTGAAGAGCTTATCCGTTTGCCCAAATGTTTTTTGTTATTTGACCCCATACATCCTTTCAAACCAAATCCTCGGAAAACTAAAGATAAAATAGTTTTGGGTGCGATTAATAAAGAGAATAAATCTAACGATGAATTATTAAAAATATGGGGCAATATAATGAGACGGTGTCCGAACACGGTTATTTTGTTTAAATTGGAATCTTATGACGACAAAGAGAATAGAACGAAGTTCTATATGGATAAATTAGGTGTCTCAAAAGATAGATTAATTGTTTTAAATAAATTAAACAATGATGAATATGAGAAAGTTTTTGCGATGTTTGATATTCTATTGGATCCATTCCCATATTCTGGAACAACTACTACATGCAATGCACTGTACAATTCTATTCCAGTTGTCACACTTTATAATCCTGATTATCATGTGAATAATGTTTCTAGCTCATTATTGATAAATTGCGGGTTTCCTGAATTAGTTGCGAATTCCAAAGAGGAGTATTTAAATATTGTGGTTGACCTAGTAAATAATCCCAATAAAATAGATGAATATAAGAAGACAATACTTGGTAATTTTATGCGTCTTATGGAACCAAAACCTTTCATGAATAGCTATGAAAATGAATTAAGACGTGTTTATAATAACTATTTTGAAGATAATGTGGAGAAAGAAAAAGAGAAAGATATTGACACAATAAACATTAGTGTTTTGGAATTACCACCTGCAATGCAATCACCAAATAGTGTTTACATATGTGGTTGCGTAAAGAATTGTGGTGAATATTTGGACAAAGTATTTGCGAATATTGATAAAATAATACCCTTATTTTCAGATTATAAAATATTGTTAGCACACGATAGTTCTGTTGATAATACTTTGGAAATCCTGAAATTAAAACAGAAAAAATACAACATGACCATTATTAATGTCCCTGAAAACAACTACATCCATGATTATACAATGCGCAGCAAAAGCATATCTAATGCGAGAAACGAAATAATAAATTATATATATTCAGAAAACAATCCAGAATTCAAGTATTTTATTATGATAGACATGGATGATGTATGCTCTGGAAATATGGATATTGACGTATTAAAGAAATACGTTCATGACGACGGTGGTTGGGATTCTTTGTCGTTTAATAGAAAAGACTACTTTGATATATGGGCGCTTTCAATTGAACCCTATTATTTGAGCTGTTGGCATTTCCCCGGGGATTTTGCTATTGTAAATAAAATGAAACAGTATATTATAGATAAACTATCCAAACTGAGACCTACTGAGTTATTAGAATGCATCTCTGCGTTTAATGGTTTTGCAATATATAAGAAAGATAAATTTAAAGGTTGTCAATATGATTGGCAGGTTCATGGAAATTTTGACTTAGTTTCAAAAGAGGATGTTGATAAAAACGAGAAAGCATTGGGTTCCAAATTTACCATAGATAAATCTTATCATCAAATAATAAATCCAGTTACTGATTGTGAACATCGTTATTTTCATACGAGCGCTATTGAAAAGAATGATGCAAGAATACGTATTTCTCCTTTACATTTGTTTACTTATCCGACATAAACATTGAATGGAATCCCATATTCAGTGTTTCATTAATAGGTATTTCTATTGTTTCGTAAGTATTCATATCAATAATAATTAAAAACCCATTATCGGATTTTTCATTATCAAACGCAAATGCAATTAAATGTGGAACCTGTTCTATATACGTAACAGCTGGTTCTCCTAATATAAATTTATTCCCAAATTCAAGGGTTTTTATTATTTCCAAATCTTTACATATGACAAACCCTGTAATACGTTTATTGTTAATGTTTCTCAAAACAATCTTATCGTAATATTTAATTGGAAATTCTAGGTCCAATTTCTCTAATTCAGTATTTTTTTCAATAGTTACCTGCTTAGTATCTTTCTCTAATATTAGCTTTCTATATTTACCAACAATATTTAACTCTGAGAAATCTAAATTGTTATAAATAGACGCATAGATCTCAATATGTTTATCTGTTTCTCTATAATCAGCGTAATGAAATATGTAAAATCCTTCATCCACATAATATTTATCTATAGTCATAGATGATTTATTAAGAACATTAATAATAGTTTTCTTTTTATTGTCTAACATTACTGGCATGGATTTGCTAAACAAATTTGAGAAATCAATAACCAACGGTGAATCTGTAACAATAATTTTATCCTCTGTTTTTAAGAAGTCATGGACAACTGGTAGATAATTCATTTTGATAACTTTGTTTTTAATTGTTCCAAAATGTTGTGTTAGTTCATGATATTTTACATTATTAAACAACATGTTGTATTCAATTGTGTCTATTGTATTGTCGTATTTTGAATGAGCCGAAAAATAGTTCATCTTACGAATATCTATTTTTTTTACTGTAGATATTTGGGAGTTCGCAAAATCTATGTCTAATAAATAAGGCGAATCTCGTTCATAAAGAGCATATGCTTTGTTTTTAATATTTAATATAGCAGTATTCGCTAAGCCTAATGTGTTTGGAAAAAGTCCAAGCTTATTTAATAAGACAAAAAACAATTGCAATAATGCGTTCTTAGGTATTATTCCATTATCTTCTTCATACAATAATTTTTCAGTTCGCACATAATGTTTTACATACGTAAGTTCACCTTTATTAAAAAAAACACTTTGTATTATTCCATCTCCAATAAATAGGTCAAATAACGTAGATACCTCTTTCATATTAATGTCTGGACCAATCAATGCATATAGTCCGTTTATTTTGTTGATAATTGATTGTTTCTCGGGTGGTAACACATAGTCTAATTTTTTATTGACTTCTTTATTCTTTATTGAAAACCTTTTGCCAAATGGATACTGAATAAAGAACGCTGTCGTATAACTAAAATATAGAATAATCAATAGACCAACGAATTTCATTTATATATAACTAATATTATTTATATATTAGTTATACTGATTTTATCTTTACCGTAACAATTACATCGCCTTTATTTGTAACGTCGTATATATTTTTTGTATTTATCCTAGAAATACCTTGCTTTGAAAATATAACTACCTGTTCATCTTTAATTTTTAGAGTGTCTCGTTTTATATAAAAACGCACAGACCCTACATGAATTGTTAAATATTCTTGCTGCCATATTTCTTTAAAGCTTGTTTCATAGCTGAAATGAATATTGCTTTTTTCATCTATTTCCATGTTGTCTGGTAAAACAGGGACACATTTTACATAAATATCATTTCCTGAATTGTCATATACTAATTCATTGTGCCAAAGAGGAACCACGAATGTAAAACTATTAACTTTCAGTCTATAAACATTATTCTCAAACAGGTCATCTATTGTGGGGTTTAAAATTATACATTCATCATCCTTTATTTTTTCATTAAGTATTTCTTTTATCTTTATTACAAAGTCTTCTGTAAAATGGAGTACCTCTCTATATCTCTCTATAATTTCGTATATTTTTATTAAATTCTGTTTCTCAACCTTGCTTAATATTTCTAATGCGTTTGTTTCACAAGTATTCGCAACTTGTTTTAAGATTCCATAAAACAATTTATTTCTATTATCAGGAACTAATATGTTTTTGAGAAAGGAGAACAATATGGTTTTATAATTCCCCCTGTTTTCTGTGGTTTCTTTTTCATCATCATTAAATTCATCTGATGAATCAGTATCCATAAAATCCTTGTATTTCATTAGAAATTCATAAGACGCTTGTATTTCTTGGAACCTTTCTACTGCATCTTCATGTGGATTTTTATCTGGATGATATCTCAAAGCTAAAGACCGATATTGACGTTTTAATATTTCTGTCGTAATTTCCTCAGATATATTTATGTTTAAATTTTCACATGCCTTTTTATAATTCATTAAAGTTGTGTATTTTGTTTATTATATAAAATATAATACTCTCTAAATGGTATATTGGACGATAATTATTGTTATAATATTTCAAGAAAGAGTA
>Ga0114975_10000195_pt1 | contig 45252 bp, 69 predicted proteins | sample S_130626_EF_Meta_FD_87031 | JGI IMG/M metagenome (GOLD analysis project Ga0114975, IMG submission 87031) | Freshwater microbial communities from Lake Simoncouche, Canada to study carbon cycling - S_130626_EF_MetaG | ecosystem: Environmental > Aquatic > Freshwater > Lake | place: Lake...
ACCTGATGTACCATCACTACCACTCGTTCCATCTACGCCTGATGTTCCACTTGTTCCCATTGAACCTGAAGTACCACTCGTTCCCGTTGAACCTGACGTACCATTGCTACCACTTGTTCCTGTTGAACCTGAGGTACCACTTGTTCCATCTATACCCGAAGTACCACTTGAACCTGAAGTACCACCAGAACCTGATGTACCACTAGAACCTGATGTACCGTCACCTGAAGTACCACTTGTTCCTGATCGACCTGATGTACCTGACGTTCCAGCAGGTCCTCTCCCCTCACCAGCACCGCCTATCATATCCCACTCGTCAGGATGTCCTGCTACTCCAAAATAAAAAGTTCCTACTGTAGTTGTGGTATTTGCTCTAAACCAGCCTAAATAGGTATCACCGGCAGTATTGAGTTCCATTTCATGGTAGACAATATTGCCTTCGACATACTGTCTAGTAATTGACCATGGATTGGATACCATTTTAAAGTTATCGTCAACTTCGTTATTAAAAAGTTCACGGCCTAACTCAATGCGATATTTAATGTATTCTTGAAGATTCATCAATTAGATGCGTTTATTCATTATTATTTGTCTTTTAATTTCTAATAATTCAGTAAAATTAAAATGTCCTGGATTTGTATAGATATATGCATATATAGTTGGAAAAAAGGTAATAAAAGGTTCATATTCAACCTTATAATTATTTATTAAATTTTCAACTGATGCTTTATGCATTGCTATCGATCTGTTTATTTCTTCTGTTCGCTGAACATCAACAGGAATTGTATAATTTATAATATAATTATTAAGAATGTCTAATATTCTGATATTTGCTGAAAAATTAAAAGCAAAAACATTGCCTTGTATATATTCAACACCTACACTACTGCCACCCATATCACTAGTTTTATAGAGACTATATGTAGAATTATAATAAGATTTAGCTGAAGAAAAAGATTGAAAAGATTTTTTAGAGTGAACACCAGGGGAAAATCCATAGCCTGCTGAATTAACCCAATGAAAATCTAAACTTGTATTTTCTATATTTACTCCTATAGAATTAAGATCATACATAAAATTAAGTCCTAATTTATAAGATATTGCTTCTAGATACACTGATATTATTCTTTATTATATTTATCCTTATCTTAATAAAATCTTTTATACAAAATGAAAAAAGCCCAACTAAATTGAGCTTTTAAATAAAAGTTTTTTCCAGATAAATGTTTATATTTATATTTTATATATTAAAACGTTATTTTATTTTTTGATAATCTTTTAATAATTTATTAAAATCACCATGCAAAACACCAGTTTCAGTAAAAAATTTTAAATGATCAATATCTCTATAATTTTCTATCCAATATACATATTTAAATCCAGCATTTATAAGTACTTTAGTACACATATTACATGGCGATAGTGTTAATAAAATGATATAATTTTCAGGATCATTTTCTTTAAATTTAGCTATCATATTAACTTCAGCATGAATAAACCCAGAATGACCAGATTCTAAACTTTCTTCTTCAAATCCGGATTTTTCTGATATTTTAGCGCCTGTATAAGATCCATTATAGCCAAAACTTGCTATTTTACTAAAATCTTTTTTTAATGCCATACATCCAACTTTTATTGTTGAAGAAACTGAAAATTCTGCAACTTTTAAAAGTATTTCTTTAAAGTTAGTTAACTTAAATTCATTTCTAGTCATAAAGCTATTTCATTTTTTCGAAAATATTATTTGCTAATTGTGTAGAAGATAGTCCTATAGTTAAGGGAATAATAGCTATTTCACCATTGTTTTCAAGAATAAAGGATGCACCTATAATAGTTTCTAATGAATAATCATTACCTTTTGCTAAAACATTAGGAATAATTGCATATATTAATTTTTCAGGAGTATCTTCAGAAAAAGGAATAACTAAATCAACAGACGACAAAGAGGCTACAACTTTAGCTCTATATTGATATTCAATAAAAGGTCTACTATGTCCTTTTATTTTTTTAATAGAGTTATCATCATTTAGACCTACTATAAGTTTTGTACCAAAATCTGCAGAATCTGCTAAAGAAAGAGCATGTCCTGCATGAAAAAGGTCAAAACATCCATTTGTAAATACTATTTTTTCATTATTTTTTTTCCATGTAGAAATAATAGATAATGCAGTTTCTATGTTAGGCATTATCTTATTTTCAAGTTCTTCTTTTTTATTCATTAAAGTAAAGTAACATTAATTAAAAGATCATCTGAACCTTTAATAATTCTATGTAATTGTCCTTTTGGGATAAATATTTTGCTGTTCATGGATTGAGGCAATTTATTATCAAACTGAAATAGCCAGTCAGTCTCTTCAACTGAAAATATTATTCTATCCTCTTCATCCCAATGCCATTTTAATTCTTCTTCTGACGTGTCAATTAAAAAAGTTCTAAGATAAGATTTAGATGTTATTTGTTTTTCCGTATAAGGTCTTTCTACCATATTACCAAGGGTTATCCGATTGTAAATCTAGAGCTTTAGAAAATAAACTTGGACCGTAACAAGCCCAAAATCCTGCTTTATTAGGGTCCATTTTTTCTTTTGTATCACATTTATGTCTAGCCCAGAAACTAGCAGCTCTAGCTGCATCATAATTTTTTACAGTTAAGTTAGGATCACCCCATTCTATTTTACTTGCAATTATATTATCATTTTCATCAGTTTTTCCACTATTTCGATAGACAATAAATTTTTTATTTCCTCCTTTTTCAGGTGAATCTAATTTAACTTTTAAAGTTTTACCTGTTTTTCTATCTTTATAAATTGCATTTTTGCCTACTTCTAAATTTTTAGCCATCCATGCACTAGGTCCATTCAATATAATATTGTTTTTATCCCAATATTGTTTAACCTCTTCAAAAAGATCACTATATGCATCAGAGCCTAAACGATAAACACTATCTGTTAAGTCAAGACCATTTTCTATATGGTATTTTAAACCTTCAGATACTTCATGCCAATCTTTAAAGTTTTTTACAAATTTCATATTAATAATTTCATATTTTTACATTAAAACCTTTCTAATTGTCATCTGTTTTATATTTTACTTATACGATTAATATATTTTGATACTGCATTATTAACTGCACTTTGTAATATTTTTAGATAATTAGCGTCTTTTTCAGTTTTTACTCTAACTGAAAGTTTGCCTTTTGATGTTAGCTTCAATGCAATCTTATCGTTATAATGAACTAAATCATAATCGCTTACACGTAAAGTCCAATTATTTAATTCATCAGCTAATAGTAACCCAATCCCTACGTCAGCTTTAGGCAAGGCTGTTGATTTTAAAGTTGATGCAGATGTAGAACTGATAATATATTCGGGTATATTGGATTTTGCTTCAGATATGTTTTCAAGTTTCTTTGCAATTTTCATGGCTTCAGGCTCATCAATAAGACCTGCATCTCTAAGTTTTTTATAATAGTGAGGATCTTCAGATAAATGATCTTTTGCAATTTTCATGGCTTCATCTCTTGACGAAGTATGTTCCATTTCTACTTTTTGACCTACTAACAATTCATCTGGATCAATATTTCCATTTGTACTTTTTTCTGTAATAAATTCTTTAAATAGTTGAATGTGTTTCATTTTTTGTTTTTTTATTGGAGTTAAGATCCAAATTTATATATCCTATTCTGTTTCAAATGTTTCATCGTCTTTTTCATTTTTTAATTTAAATGGACATGTAGATTCCCATTTCGGATTAAACCATAATCTTCGACCAGAACTATCTATACACGAAGAACCTTTATAATAAAAAACCCATTCTCTAAAATCAGTGGAATCTTCATTAAAAGGATTAACCCAATCTTTAAGTTGGCCTCCATTTATTTGATATGCTCTCAATGGAGCATCTTTGCATAATTTTAATATTTTAGGATTATTTAATATCGCATCTTTAGCAGAGTGCCACGGACATTGATCAGCATAAAATAAAATAGTAGATCTTAAATAATTACCAATGCCATTAAACCACTTTTGATCCAATAAAATTTCTGATATAGGTTTTTCGAAAGTTTTATGTTCTATATTTCTATATATGTTATCAACAAATGCAGTGTATTCATAAGTAGGATCAGGACCTCTACCGGCGTTCCAGTCACCCCATCTCCATTTAGCAAATCTACGAACATCTACTAACGATAGAGTATATTGGTCAATCGTATCAAGCATAAGATGCGCATGTTTATTTTCTTCACCAGTCTTAGTGAGTTGCCAATTTCCACTCATGCCCATTGAACAAATAAGAGCAGATTCTTCATTTTTACTAGATACTAATTTTAATTTAAGTTCTTTTCCTCTTGATGTTGAAATTAATGTAAATGCATCAAAAGGCATTTTCATTGAAGTTTTTACCTTAGATACTGCTGATTTTCTTAGATTAATAAAAATCTTCCCAGAAGAGCATTTATTAATATAATTACTCATTATTTTTAATTCACTTAATTCAGGCATTTTTATAAGTTTAAATATTTATCTAAAAGTACTCCATTTTCTAAATCTTCTCTGTATTTTATTACAGATAGTTCTTTCATTTTTGCTTCTATCTCAATATCAAGATCTAAGCCATAATCATTAATAATTTCATAGATATAATCTGCATGAGCTTGAGCTTTTTGTGAAGGTTCCTCGAAAGTTTTTCTACAACTTGAATAGTGTGTTAATTGTCTAATATGACTTGGCCATGTAGTAGATGCCAATAAAATAGCCTCTTTTTCATCTAGTCCACCTGTACAGAAACGGTGGTGATGATAATCAAAAGTTATAGGTATTCCAATATTTTGATAAATACCATCATGTAAATCTTTAACTGAAAACATAGAACCTTTATCATCGTTTTCTACTACTAGCCGCTGTTGTGTAGATTTTGATAATTTTTTAAAATTAGAACAAAACCTTTGCATAGCTAATTCTTTGTTGCCATAAGAACCTCCTATATGGATATTTATTGGATATTTTACAGTTTGAGGAAGTCCTATAATATCCATAATCTCAGTGTGCTGATCAAGATCTTTAATAGTATTAATTACCATCTTATCATTAGGTGATGCAAGAACATTGAAAGGCCCAGGATGAAAGCTTAATCTATGGTTAAGATCCAATACAAGAGTACCAATTTCTTTTAATACTAATTCTATGTCATTAAAATTTGGAATTTTTTGAATATCATATTCTGACATCCAAGGAAAAATAGAAGAAGACATTCTATACACGTGAAAATTATTATCTACATTCCATTTGATAATTTTTATCAAATCTTTAAGATTTAATAATGCAAGTTCACCTGCATATTCAAAGCCTTTATTGCTAAAAGTCTTTTTTATCATTCCTCTGTTGCAACCTATACCAGATTGTCTTAATTGCATATTAATGCAAGCGTATCCTAATTGTGTTTTCATATACAAAAATATATAAAAAGCTTGACACTATATAATTTAATGAAAAAATATTTTTTATTTTACTGACTAAATTGCAAAAGAAAAGGCTTTGCAGCCTCTTCTATTTCTCTTTTTATTTTGCCATTATTGTTTAAGCTTCTTGTGCTATCATTGCTTGAATAACATTCACAGATATCCAGCGTTCTTTCTTAAAAAATTCTTGGGCTAAATCATAAATCTTTTTAATCTCTGAAGAATTTAAAGTTTCATCTGCATCAGATTGCCAATCTGTAAGAGCTTCTTCGAAAGTATCTTGAAAATCTTTAGATTTTTCTGAGAATCCCTTAGGCCCTTGACCACTTGTATCAACATTATAATCGGCCCAATATTTAGAATCAAAAGCTGAACTAGAGCCTTCATTTAAGAACTCTTCTAAATTTTTAATGTTTTTCATAATTTTGTTTTTTGTTATGTAAATATAATTAAATATAATAACTTTTTAATTAAAAATTATCAATTTCTATTTTTTTGTTTTTAACATATTCTTCTAAAATATTTGCAGCCTCTATATAAGATTTACGAATTTCATGAAATTTTTCATCTTTAATCTCTTCGAAGCTACTGTAATGTCTCCAACAATAATCAAAACCTTCATTTTTCATTTTGCTAAAAACATATATCCAATTTTCATCGTCTTCTATCATATTATTTTTTAAATTGATATTCTATACCTGCTAAAAAAATAGAAATATAATCTTTACTATCTTTAACTCCTATTATTTTAATTTTTTTGTCCATAGCGTATGCTTTAATTTTATTAGATATTACTTCGAATGAGCTATTTACATTTTCTCTAATAATCTCTTGTATTGCTGATTTTCTCATTGTTGATAATACATCAGACTTGTCAATTTCATCATTGCAACTTTCTACCATAGTTTTTATTTATTATAATTTTATAGTCTTGATATTTGTTTAATTTTTTCTCGATTGTTTCTTCTCACTCCTTGTATTTTTGAAACTTCATCTTTCAGTTTTGTTTTTTGTAAATCTAATTGATCAATTTTTAATTTTAATTGATATAATTTTTGACCTTCTTTATCTCCTTTAACTTTAGATGCTTCTAATCCTTTTTGATTTCTAATATTTCTATCGGTGATAATTTTAGTTTTTTTAACTGCATCAAATTCAAAAATGTCTTCTTCGTTTACCCAATTACTATCTTCAATTCCATTTTTTACATAACAATTGCGCAAACCTGAAATAATATAAGAGTGGGCTTCTTTCAAATATGACTCTTTTGTATGTTGTGGATTTTCATTCAAATCATACGATTCGGCTTCATTAGATAAAGTATCTGAAAGTTCATTAATAATTCCCATAACAGGTGTCATTGTATATCCAGTGTAGCTTCTATAATCAGGCCATCCTAAACCATATCCAGATGAAGTGCCGCTACCAGGTTGACCCATTCCACCAGGAGCACCAAACCCCATAACATAATATTCTTCATTGAAACTTTCAAACGTATGTAAATTTTTCATTTTATTTTTTTTATTTGGATTATTAACAATGCCAAATGTTTGATACACAGGAGAAGTTCCAGTTGCTTTACGCTTATTAGGATATTTATATTCTATATCATCCATAGCATTCGTATTATGATTTGCTTTTTTATCCATTAATGATTTTAAATCCTGAAAAGTACCTTTAAAATATCTAATTTTATCTAATGTAGCTTCATCTTCTAATTTTTCCATAGTTTTTTCTTTATTTTTTATATTACGCATTATGTAGCCATATCCAAAATATCATTTTTTATAGTTAAGTCAATATTTGTTAATCTAATATATCCTGTATAAAATATAGCAACTACTAAATTATATATAGAAGAACCTAGCCAAGGGACTGATAAATAAGGACCGGTTATAAATAACGTAATTAACATAAGCCCTGCAGGGCTTACGAATAAATCTGATAATGTGAAATTACCAGATAGTGCTGAAATTATATCATTAAAATTAAAATCATAATCAAAATCTCCAATAAATGTCATATTTAACCACATGTAAATTAGAATAGCCGCAACTATAGGACCACTTATTTTTTTAAATATTGGATATTCATTTAAGAAATCATCTATTTTAATAACACCTTTACGTATTTTTTCAAATACCCCGCTTTTTGCTAGTTTTTCAAATAATTTAAATAAGCCGTTACGAATTAATGCAGTTAGATCTTTAAAAGCTTTAAAAACTATTCCTATATTAAATTTAATAGCTTTAAGAAACTCAAATACTGATTTCTGTTTAAATGCTTCAATAATTTTTGATAGACCTATATTAAAATCTTTTGCAATTTTTAGTATAAATTCTTTAATAGGATTTAAAACTTTAATGGCTAATTGTATAGTTTTATCTTTAATTTCAGTAAATATATTTTCATCAAGATGATGATCTAACACAAAACAATATGATTCATAGGTAAGCTCTTCGTATAGAGTGTGTTCAAATATAAACTCTTCGTATAGTTGAATATGTTTCATTGTAATTACTTTTAATATATATTTATATATTTATCAAGTAACATAAAATAAGTTTTGAAAAAAGAACTAGATATTGCCGTTATTTCTGATGTCCATTTAGGCACTTACGGATGTCATGCAAAAGAACTTTTAAATTATCTAAATAGTATTAAGCCTAAAATACTTATTTTAAATGGTGATTTTATTGATATTTGGCAATTTAAAAAAAATTGGTTCCCTTTAGATCATCTTAAAATAATTCAAAAATTACTTAAAATGGCAGGCAAAGGTACTGAAATTTATTATTTAACTGGCAATCATGACGATGCATTAAGAAACTACACAGATTTTAATAATGGTAATATTCACCTCTTAGATAAATTAGAATTAGAGATTAAAGGTGAGAAATATTTAATTTTTCATGGAGATGTTTTTGATTTTTCAGTTAAAATTTCACCATTCCTTGCAAAAATAGGAGGTAAAAGCTATGACATTTTAATTGTTTTAAATAGGTTTATTAATCGCTTACGAATAGCTTTAGGTTTTAACCCTATGTCTTTTGCAAAAAAAATCAAAGAAAGCGTTAAGGAAGCTGTAAAATTTATTGATGACTTTGAACAAACTGCTATCAATATGGCATCTCAACAGAATTTTAATTATGTTATTTGTGGACATATTCACAAAGCTCAACTTAGAACAGTAAAAGTTGGCAATAATGAAATTACATATATGAATTCAGGAGATTGGGTAGAAAGCTTAACTTCACTTGAATTTAGTCATGATAAATGGAGTATTTATGAATACGATGAGAATAATTACTTTTAATTAATCCATTAATGAACTTGGAAAATAACACAAAGTCGGATTCTTTTTTTGAATATCAATATTAGGATACATTTTGTTAAATTCTATTACGTCAAACCTTTTTGTAATTAAATGGAATCCTGATTTAGTTGGAATTATAGTTTCAATTTTGTTACCTTCTGGCCTAAGAGTATTAATAAATGTAGATATTTCTCTAACAAACTCCTGATCTTTTACGTCAATATCAACTATCCAACGTTTCTCTAAAGTTTTTAATTGCCCAACTACTGAATCAAAAACATTCTTTTGATTGATTTGACCCATTTGAATTCTCTTGGCGATAACTTGAATCATCTCCAATGAAATGTCTTTATGGTTTTGTTTTTGAATATGAATATATGCTCTTGCTTTAAACATTTCACATAATTGTTTAATCTCATCATACGTCTTATACAAATGTTCCAGACTATCAATGCAATAGGTCTTAATTATCCTAGCTGATTGATGATTATTTCTTTCTTCTATGGGTTGGTCTTTCTTTCTCTTAAAAACACTTAACATATAGAAATCGCCATCTTCAGTGAAATGTAATAAAGGTTCTATTAATTCTATATTATTTATCATTTATCTGATCTTTTATCTTATCTTTTATTTGATCTTTTATTTGATTCTGATCCTTTAAAGTATCCCATGTTTGCTTCAATATTTTAACCCATATTTTATAACTTAGTTGATAATTTGTTTGAGTATCTATTAAATTCCATATTTTAATATTTACTTTATCGCCTATTATATCATTTATATTATCCATGATTTATTTAGGGTATTAAACACATCAAATACAAATAAGTTATTGAATTTCCAATCATATATTGAATTTGTTGTGAAAATTTTATCAAAATTATTTAAAGCATTTAAAATGCCCTTTTCTTGAATTGAGTGAGTCACAACTAAATAAATTGGTTTATCTGTTTGTTTTTTTATTTCCTTAGACAAACCGATAAAAGTACCAAATCCGTCTCCGATGTCATCAATAATCATAATGTGGTCTACCCCATTTAAATCCATCTTTGGTAATTCAGTCCTAATGATTTCACCAGAAAGAATGTCTCTTACTTTTGATGCTGTTACAACATTTTCTATCTCAAAAAATTTAGCAACTTTATATATTTTTTTTAACGCACCAGAATCGGGTGAAATAATTAAAGTTCTTTTATTTAAATTTGGTTTATCCTTAATATTAGATAACGCGAAATTTACGAGAGAAATATTATCAATACCATTAAAGTTATTAATACACGCTTCAAGAACATCAGAGTGTGGATCGAGAATAGAAACTTCACTATAGTTTTGTGAATTAATAATAGGTGCAAGTACATTTTTAATATAATTTGAACCTCCATAAGTAAATTTTCTATCGCTACGCCCTCCAAGACAATATGGAATGTACAGAGAAATATCCTTAACCTTCATTTCTCTTAAAGACTGTGTTGCACATATTATCAATTCTAAATCATTAAATGAATTCATTCTAGACTCTATAATAACATTATCTATGTTAGAAGAATCATTAATATTTATTGACTGTTGCCCGTCAGGAAATTTTGAAATTGTATATGGAACATAGCTTATATTCTGGTCAACTAAATTTAAAATTATTTTATTCATTGGTTTTGCAAGTTTTCAAAGCCTAATAGATTTAATCTCTTAAAAAAGCCAAAGAAAGAACTCTTGGAAATTTGTTTTTGTTGTTTTTGTTGATAAAACTTTTTATTAAAAAGTTAGTTTTATTTCTATTTGTTGTCGTTTAGTTATCAAAGATTTTATTCTATCATCTACTAAATTAAGTTTAGAACCGTATTCGTTAGCATCATTATCAGACCATGCTTCACCTTTCTCGCCTGCATCTGCATCCATATCAGCAAAAATATTTCTTCTTTCAATATATGCGTTTTTAAGGTCTTCTTGAATGTCCAAAAGTTGATCTTCTAACTTTTCTCTTTGCTTTCCGTAGACTCTATTTTTCATTCTTTCTTTTTGCGATGCTATTGATTTTTTCCTATCTTCAATAGATGCTCTAAGAGTTACTAATACTGGGTCGTTTAAATCTCGGCCAGTGTTAGCTTCGTCTAGAGATTCTACGATTTTTACTCGTAGTATGTCTTTTTTGTTTATTGTATCTCCATTAAATATGAAATCTCCATACATTTTACCAACTCCACCTTTAATGCCTTTTTTAGTTTTAGTATCTATTAATAATTTTTTACTCATTCTATGCAAATAATCTAGCATATCATAATCTAGGTCTTTGACATCTATAGTCTGTCCTGGCCCTGGAAAGTGGTTTTCATTAACAAATTCATCATAAAGTTTGATATGTCTGCTCATAATTTTTTAATTATATATTATTTTAATTTTATTAAATTTAATTCTTCATCAGTTTTATTTTGTTTAATAATTTCAATTAATTTAATTAAACACGCTAATTCAGCTTCTTCGTAAGTTTCAAATTCCCAATCTCCGGAGGGCCTATTTTTAGGCATTGTATGATACTCTTCACCTGTCTTATGATTCCAAATCCAGTAATTATAACCAAGATTATGACTATGTTGATCACTCGTTGCCTCTATTGAGGCTTGCCAACTGTAGTTTTCTCTAAACCAACGAAATAATTGTCGGTATATTAACGAAACTTTCTGATTAGATTTAGAATTATCATAATTAAATCCTAATTCTTTAAGATGTAATAGTTGTTCTTTTTCAATTATTTTTTCCATTAATTTATTCTTTTAATAATGTTATTAAGCCTTGAGTACATTTCAAAAGCAACAGGTATTGATAATAAAGAAGTTAAAAAGTTATTTATATATGAGTATGTAGATATGATATTTCCTACTTTCATATTTGTTGCAGTTTTAACTAATAATACAGTAGAAATTAAAGAAAATAAATTTGTTATAAATCTAACCCAAAACCAATTTTTTCCTTGAAGCGTAGATTCATATATATCTAATTTTCTTTTACGGTTAAAAAAAGAAACAGAATAATCGTATCCTAAATTTATAGAATTTATTTTATTTTCATCATGATTGTTTCTAACATTAATTGATTGACGTATCTTTTTATAAAATAATAAAACAGATATAATAATGAAAATAAATGCAATACTTATAAAAATACCTATCATCAAATTTTCCGAATAAATAAAGATAATTGAACCTACAACTGTAACAAACGTTGCAATATAATAATGAACATATCCTTCTAACACATAAACAATATGATTCGCCATATCTACTCTAGCAACTTTGGTTGAAATCTCTACTTTTGGTTTTTTTAGAAATTTGAAAATAATATCATTATATATTTTTGTATAAACTTTGGTATCAAACACCATTCTTTTGTAATTGAAAAATACTGATAAAAAATAAGATATACTTAAAAATATAAACCACTTCCAAGTTCCATTGAATAATCCATCAATACTCTTTCCTAAGAGGAATGGCTGTGATAATATTGACAATTCTGTCATAAACATAAAGAAGTATATAAGTGTTAATTTATATCTATACTTCTTAAAAATTTGATAAATTTTATTCACTAACTTTATTTTTAGGGTTTGTGTACAATCTTTCTAGCTATCACATCTTATATTTGATTAAGTATTTTCCTCGTGCCGGTGACAGCATAAGACAGCTGATCAAGTTCTTTCTTTTTATTTATTTTTATTCTAAATAATAGTTCTGGTTTATAAGTATATTCTTATAAACCAGCTTTTTAATATTTTATTGATTAAGACATACAAATATGTTCAATATCAATATCAGACATAATTTCTGTTAAATATTCTATTGCTTCAGGTTGTGTAACGTCTCCAGTTAAAACATCATTTATAATATCTGACATTTCTTCGATTAAATCAACAAATTCACTTCTATCAGGTAATTCATTTAAACCCATTCCAATTTTACGTGTAACATAATAATTAAGAAGAGTTCTAGCTGCTTGGTAAGAGCCATCTAGCTTTGCCATTTGAAAAATAGTTGTAATCATTGTGGTTGGTTTTTAATTTTTTGTATAAAAAGAATATTCTGTTCAGCCTTTTTTGTGATTGACTTAGATTTGCAATTAATAATGATTTCTAACCAGTATTTAACTTCTTGATCTAGTTGTTCACTATTCAGTTTTTTTGCATAAAGTGAATATGCTTTTGTCACTTCGGGTTGAGAGGTCATACTGACTTCATTTAGCGTAGTTTTAAAATTTTCCATGTGAGGTGATTTTTTAATTATATAGTAAATATAATCTTTGCACATGAGAAATAAAAATATATTGTAACTTTTTTAAAAAATAAAAGAGTGAAAAGCTAGTCTTTTCACTCTTTTAATCTCGTATTTATAATTTATGATCTTATACAATACCCATTGTAAAACTAATAGGTTGCGTAGCAGTAACGTTTGATATTACAGGTTCCATTATTGCAGGTTTTATTTTTGCTTTTGGTGAATTTCTTTTTCTTCTAGTTCTTGATCCAATTCCATACGCTTCTATGCCTTTTTCTATAAATTGTATTTCTAATACATAGCCAAAACAAATAATAGTACTAATAAATAGAAACATTGCCCAAAACTCAGAACCTACTGCATGACCTTGAATACTAAACCATAATTCAAGTATTGAAACTACAGTAGCGACAGCTGCGACTAACGGAGGATATTTACTGCGTTTTTCAGAAGGATTTAAAAAGTCTATAAAAACTATAGCAAATCTGCCAAATTGTAACATTAGACTAGCAGGAATAGAAAGAAGTAATGGCAATGGGAGAAAATACACATTTAATGTAGCTGTTATAATATAGGTAATAATAATACCTGTAAAAATAATTTTAGGCATGTTTGAAGTAATATCATCAAATAGCCATTCAAAATTCTGGTTGTTAAAATTATTTTTCATGAGTTTTTATCTTTTTAAAATTACAAAATTACCAAAATACTTAATGAAAACCTGAATAAGATTTTCATAATCGCTTTTTACCATTTTATTAAAAATAGGGTTTGGATCTGTTCCTACCAGTTCTGCAATTTGTCTGGCGTATCCTAATAGCGCAAGCGCAGTACTATTAGGACCATTTAAGTCGATTGTAATCATTTTAAATTTTTAAGTTATGAAAAATACAAATAATAGAATTTTGCAGAGCCTTCATCTTGGCTGATTTTTATTAATACAAATATAATTAATTATTATGAGAAATAAAACTTTATATACAAATTTTTATAATAAATTACAAAAAATAGCAGATTTGCTAACTTACAAGCTGACACAAAAAAAGGCCTAAGATAAAACCCAGGCCTTTAAAAAATTTTTAAAAGAAATTAATTTTGTTTGATGATATATCCATCTTTGATGTATTCTGCAAGTTCATAATCAGTAAACACCATTGCTTCTCCACCAATAGCGTTTTGGCTTAGAGGGTTAAATATATGGTTCCCTCCTGTATGCCCTTGATATATGTATTCTGCCTGCCAAGTTTCCATACCAGGTTCCCATAGAATATATTCAGCTCCAGGCTTAAGATCATAAACAGATTTTACAGGATTTCCAAAGTCTCTTTTTGGATCAATCCAGTCAGGGTAAACTTCATAACCTTTATATTTTTTTGAACTTTCTAGGACAGTAGGGCCTTTGATAATATCTTCACCAAAAGCTGTTTCATAGCCTTCATTGATCTCTTCTACTGATTCATGTAAAAAAGTGTTATTTGCAACCCATTTAGGTGCAATATACCATGATGCAGGAGTTTGATCTCTTGAGATATTAATTTCTACATTTTCCCTGCTTTTATTCAATTTTTTAGTAATATTATCGATATTGATAATATAATCTACGATAAGTTCTAATAATAAACGAATATTTTTAGTGTCCATTCGAACCAGTTTTGGAAACTGTGATTTCATCACTACATTTGGATTTTCATAACTATAGTTACTATGCTTTATAGTTGCTTGATAAAGCCAACGTGGAAGATCATCTTCTCTTACATTAAAATCTTTTATATATGTCATTAGATCCTGAGCACTATAAGTCATTTTTAACCCTTTGTCTAAATATACCGTAAGAAGTGGACTAGAGCCTTCGTTGATAACAGTAGGGTCATAGTACTCAAAGAAGCCATCCATCGTATGTTCTAAGTTTTCTAAAAAGTCAAAGTCATCATTTTCTAAAGCATATACTTTTAACCATTTTTCCAATTTTCTCTTAGTTACAGAATCACTACTTTCCCAGTTCTTGACATAATCTAAAAGGACATTTATAACATGCGTGAATAGTTTTTTGTCCTTGATAATATCTTCACCAAAAGCTGTTTCATAGCCTGAACTAGAGCCTTCATTCAACCCTAAGTGAGCTATTGCATCTTTAACATAAACTAAAAATTCATCAATATTCATTGGGATTATTACCTGTAATTCTCCATCTACATGATAGCTACCAGTCCAACAGTCTTTATCATCTGAATAGCCATAATAGTAGGACTGATCTTCGATATTAATTTCTATGGTTCCATCATATATGTCCAAGTCAAATGATTCTAATCTGCCGTAAATCGCATTTAGTTTTTTAGCTACTTTCAAGAGATCGTTTTGAGAATATTTTGTATGATCAGTTATTAACTGCCCTGATTTTGGGTTATCATCAAACCAAGAGCCTTCATTCAAGAACTCTTCAAAATTTTTAATGTGTTTCATAATTTTTTTGTTTTTGTTTTTGTTTTTGTTTTTTCATTTTGTGAATCAACTTTTATAAGTACGATAACTACAACATTAGCAGCACCTAAGTCAGAAAGTTGATTTAACATTTCTCTAATTGTAGTTCCTGACGTTTTAAAATCATCAACCAGAACTATATTTTTACCAGTAACTGCATTATACAGTCTTCTATCATTTTCAGTATTAAATTTTAAAAAATTTATAAAATATTCCCTATATCGCGCCCATATATCTTTCATTTTAAATAAGTTATCAGGAGCGGTAGCTCTTTTAAATGCTTTAAAAATCTCGACTTTTGTTTTTTCGTCTTTTATTTTATTTACTTTATCTAGATCTAATTGAATTTCATCTTGTGCAGCTTTAACGAATGAATCATTATATACATTTCTGATTGCACCTTTATCTGCTATCATATTAACAAATTCTGATAAAACAAGTGAAGAACTAGTTGGAGAAATAATGGTGTCAAAAGAATTTATTGCAAATTTCTTATTAAATCCTAAAACAGCTTTACTTAAAAATTGATCCAAATCTCTACGATTAATCTCAAGCATTTTAATAGCTTTTAACAAATCAGTTGAATAATCTGTCTTTTTTAGTTGAAATGCATGATAATATGAATATGTGGTATCGCCTTTTCTGAGGATTCTGCCTTTATAAGGTCTATATTTAAGGGGTAAAATGTCATTTATATCATCATTGATCCAATCAAAGGAATATTGGTCATCATCTGTTAATTTAATGCCTTCTTCTAAAAATTCTAAAAATTGCATTACATGTTTCTTCATATTTTTATTTATATTTCAGTTGAAAAGAAAAAAAGTTGGAAAAGTCTTCCTGTATATATATCATAACCAAAATAGTCTAAAGACGCATGATAAAAATCACCTCTATACAGAGCAAGACGATTAAATTTATTTCCAATAACATCAAATAAATCCCATTTTGTATAGTCTTGATAGTCAAGATGTAATTCTTTTTCTTTTTCAGTATCAAGATTTCCGTCAAACATATATGGTTGTTGACAAAGACCTGTTTTTTTATGTCGATATAAACCAGTCCCACTTGTATGAGGCGCATCAGGTGTTAAGTAGATAATACCTGCCCATTTTGTAGTATAATCTGCATGTATCCATGTTCTATCAGATGCTGTAGTATATTGAAAACACCCAGTATAGTCACCGCCCCACCATGTAATTTTTCCAGCATGTGGTTCGATTATATTTTCAATTGTTTTTTTTGTATCATCATTTAAAAATGATTCAGTTCGCTGGCCTGGAAAATTACCTCTAACTTTAAATTCTTGCTGGAGAGCAAATTCGCGAACTTCATTAGGGTTGCTATAAAAATCATCTGTAATTATAATACTAGTTAGCATAGCCTTCTTTCATTTTAATAAAAAATTCTTGTTCTTGTTCTGTTAATTTTTCAGGTAGTTTTACTTCTAAATTAATATAGAGATCACCTCTCAGCCCTAAGCTTGTCATCATTCCTTTTTCTTTAATCCTTATCTTTTTATATTGCATTGGATTTACAGTTATTTTTAATCTTTCATTAAAAATATCAATAAAAAAATAACCGCCTACGAGAGCAGTTGGTAAATTTATATCTGCATTAGTGATAAGATCATGACCTTGTCTTATGAATCTAGGATGTTGAATTATATTAATAATTACTATAAGATCGCCATTCATTTCAGGGTTCCATCCCTTTTGACCTTTTCCTTTAATCTTTATAGTATGTCCATTTTGAACCCCCATTGGTATTTCAATTTCTTCGATATTTATATCAACACTAATTTTCTTTTTAGCTCCATAAAAAGCTTCTTCGAGTGTTATTCTAACATCTACAAAAAAATCTTGAGCTTTACTGTCTTTAAAATATTGTCCGTATGTGTTATCAAAAAAAGTAGACCAGTTAGTATTATTATATTTAGCATAGTTATTGCTTCTCGAAGAGTCATAATTTCTTTTTTTCTTAGGGTCTGATAATATAGTATAAGCTTCATTAATTTCTTTAAATTTAAGTTCAGCTTCGTGATTATTTATATTTTTATCAGGATGATACAATAGTGCTAATTTTCTATAAGACTTTTTTATTTCATCATCTGATGAATTTTCATTTAAATTTAAAACTGAATAATAGTCTATCATTTTTTTATATTTACTAACTATAGTTTATATATTTAAAGTTTTAAAAAATCTCCGTATGTAATTATTTGTACTCCTAATTTTTTAGCTTTTGACATTTTAGAACTAGAAGATGAATAGTCATCAGTAATTAAAAATGTACTTTCTTTAGATAGAGAAGAGTGTTGGTATCCTTTAGTAGCAGCTACTTTAATAAATTCGTCTTTTGTTTTAAATCCGAATCCACTCGGAGACCCTGTTAGCTCATAATACTTTAGTGTAGAATCAACTTTATCACTACCAGGTTTTACTATTTTGACCCCTGATTTTTCAAAAGTTTCTATTAATTCATCAATTAATGAATGATTATTTATTACGTTATTAAGAGCCATTCTATTTAGTCCTGAAAAATCAGGAGCATAGCCAGAAAAATAAAGAGCTAACTTTTCAGCAGCTACTGTCCCTATTTGATCATATTGGCATGCTAAAATAATTTGAGTTAATGTGACTTCTTTTATGCCATGAATTGATTCTAGTATAATATCTAGTTGCCTTCCGTCTTTAAATATTCCAGTTTTAATTAAATTAGATTTATTGAAAATTTCTTTACTAAATAGTTTAGAAGTACTATTAAAGCCTGCTTCATATAATTTTTCAATTGTGGATTGACCTATATTTTCAGCTTTGAATATTTTAACAGCTGATAGCAATTGTAATATAATTTTTGAACAACATTCTGTATTATCACACCAAATGTGTATTTCTTCTATTCGAGACTTACTGCCACATGAAGGACACTTTAAAGGTGGTTGTACTTGGTCATCTGATGGCTTAATTACTTGATAAATCTGAGGAATAATATCACCTGCTTTTGCAATTAAAACTTTTGCACCTGGATAAGCTTTCCAATTTTTAACTCTACCCCAATTAAAAAGAGTTGCTCTACTAACTGTACTTCCATCTAAATCAATAGGTAACATAATTGCGGTTGGAACTATTTCACCTGAAACTCCAGTTTTCCAATGAATATCTACGATTTCAGTTATTGCATCTTTTGGTGGAAATTTAATTGCAATAGCCCATTTAGGATGATGATCAGTATATCCTATTTTTTCTCTAGAAGATTCTTCAGATTTAATAACAATTCCATCTAATTGATAAATTGGATTATTTTCTCTGTATTTTAGAAAATAGTTGTAGAGTTTTTCAAAATCATTAATATCTGATAATATTTTAAATTCTGGATAGTTAAACCCGTTTGTAGATAAAAAATTATAAGTATTTATAGGTAGTGTCAAATTTGAATCTTTATGCATTTTAGCTTCAAATCCATAAAATTCTAAATCTTTAACAATGTTAATATCAGTATCATCTCTATTGAGAATGCCAGCTACGAAATTTCTTGGATTTTTATAATTAGAATATTTTTCATTAAATGTAGATATTTTAATCACGACCTCCCCTCTTATTTCCACTGTGCCTACTTCGTTAATAGTATGTGGAATAATATGTTTTAATTTATCAATCACATCGTAGCCTCTATGACCTTCGCCTCGTGTAATAGCATATTGTAATTTTCTATTCTTATAAATTAAATTAACTGCATTACCATCTAATTTTGTAGAAAATTCAAAAGTTTTTGAAGACTTACATGAATCAAACCATTTTTTTACTTCTTCTATTGGTAGATTTTCATTATCATATACTGAAATTTTACCAAGAGAAAGCATAACACTCGGATGTTCTACCTTTCCAGACTCACCTGATCCAATAATATGAATTACATCTGAGTTTTGAGTATTTAACTTAGATTCTAGAATATCAAAATCAGAATCTGACATAATAGGAAAGCCTGCATAATATGCTTCTTTAGCTTTTAGATAAAGATGTTCATCGCTATTCATATAATTTTAGTTTAAACGTTTAATAAGAATAATTACGGGTAGGTTTTCTTACTTTAACCTGCCATCCTGAATTATTATTTCCTGAGAATCCATTTTCTAACTTAGCATTAGGCTTTTTAAATATTAAGCCCTCATACATTTCTATATTAACTATTTTTTTCCATATATCTTCAGAGTTATTTTTAAAATTATGAACTCTGTATGCGTTTTCAGAAATTCTATCTAGCCATTCATCATAAGGTAAATGCAGGTACATTTTATCAAGAATTTGTTGTCTCTCTTGAAAGCTAGAATTAACAAGATAATTACTATTATATACTAAAATATCAAAAATAACAAATTTTAAATTAAAAATTTTACGGTCAGGGCCTCTTTGAGATTTATTCATATATTCACCTACTAATACTAACCAACCGGTTCCTCTATGAAGACTTTTGAGTTCTTCTTTATCAAGATGATTATTAGAAAACTTTTCATGATGCCTATTCATGAAAAATACATCAGTACCATTAGTAAATAGTAGTGAACAGCTGCCATTGAGTTTAGGTTGTGCCCATAGCCCCATTTTTTCATATGTCTTGATTGAATTAGGTGGAGCTTTTACTGTAGGGCGAGGCGGATACAGGTATCTAAATTTTTCGTATTTCATAAGGTGGATTTTGTTATATAAATATAACTATTTTTCATGAAATAAAAAAATAAAATATAATTTTATTGAAACTTTTTTCGGACAAAAAAAAGCCTCCACAAAGGAGGCTTAGTGGTCAAAATAGCCACTTAGTATCTAAACCTGAACACTCTTGATAAATCTTTCGCGAAAACTTTTAATCTGCCCTACTCCGGTTCCGGCTATAATGTCTCTTACCTCGTACTTTTCTTTTGAATCTCTGTTTTTCTTTACATAGTCTACAAGCTTCTTAGGGTCGATATTGTTATCATCTATGAAGTTTTGAGCTGCCTCTTGTCCACAATCTATGATCTGGTGGATATAGACTGCTTCTTCTGATATTTCTTCATTGACAAAGTCTCTATATAATTTAATATGTTTCATATTGTTGTTTGTTTGTTTTAATACCCTTCATCAGAATACTTGTTTAAGTTTTTCATTGTTTTAATTAATAATGAAAAAATCTGTATTTAATTTTAGATCTTTTTCGCTTGATACTTGTGTTGATCCTTTCTTTTTAAGAAAATCAACTACTTCATCTTTAGTGAAATTTGGAAAATTGTGTAATTTACCGTCTTTAGTTTTTATGATGACTGCTTTGCCTCCGCGCTCTGTCTCTTCGACCTTTGCTTTTGCCTCGTTGACGAATTCTTCATTGATCTTCTTAGCTGCAAGTTTAGGATCGTTCTTAGCTTTATTATCCATATAAGAAGAACCATTGCCCCACCACGCAATTACTGCATCAGTATCTGCTGTTGAGTGGAAATTAGGTCCTGCGTTATAAATTGTAATATTTTTTAAAGCACCGTAACCATTTGCAGATTTTTTTATCTCATCTTGCATAAAAGCCATAGCTTTAGACTTGTCACTAAATTTTTTCATTGCACTAATACCATCACTATAATGGACTTCAAATGCCTCGTTTACGAATTCTTCAAATAATTGAATGTGTTTCATATTGTTGTTTTGTTTTACTTTTTTACTTTTTTATAAATAATGCGTTATCGCCTTTAATGTCTTCTCTGTTGAAATATGCTATTTTCTTCTTACCTTTTTCTATCTGATATACTTTCCAGCCTTTGTTGGTAGGTTCAATAAGTTCAATTTCAATTGCAGGATTGTATTTGTGTACAAGTGTTTCTCTATTAATAAATTCTTCGTAAAGTTTTATAGGTTTCATTTATAATATTTCTTTATATAGCAACATAAGCATAAGTAGTGCTCTCTTTGTTTCTTAGTAATGTGGATGCTCTAGAGTACCCGTCTAATAGTTTTCCATCTACAATAACTATTTCAAGTGATAAATCTCTTGGACTAATATCATCATCATATTCACTATATCTCTCTTCTCCTGACTTATAATAATTTTTAAAGTCAGGATCTGTATTAAGCAGTGACTTTATATTAAAATCATCTACAAATTTGAATTTACGGCTGACAATATCTTTTTTAAATCCATGTGGGATATCCTCTGGATTCGGAGTAATAGATTTAATGTGGCTCCAGACTTTAGTGCCTGGAACCATATCTTGACTCTTTTCAGTGACTCTAAAATTTTTAAATAATTCCAAGTGTCTCATCTTACTGTTCTTTGGCCTCGTTGGCGAATTCTTCAATGTTATTCATCAATATATCGTCTTTTGACATCTGATCTACTAATTTTTTAAATAGAGTTACTGTAGTAGGGCCATAGAATCCATCCTCTTCAGGGCCGTAAGTCTTTCGACCTTTACGATAAGCATCTATGTGGTATGCAAGTTCCATTGCATTATCTAATAGATTTTGTCCATTACCTCCACCGTTGAATGTTTTAGTAGAAACATCTTTAACGTATTTTTGTAATTCATCAGAAGAAGCTCCTTCATTTACAAAGTCTTCAAATTTTTGAAATTTCATATTGGTTTGTTTTTAATCTTTTTTCTTATCAAATTCAGAAAGTCTCCATTTTAAGTCTTCTAATTCTTTTTCTAGTTTAGCAATCTTTAACATAAGCTTAGCTTTATTAATTTCTTTAGGATCTGCTTTAGGATCTTTAATAGCATCCCCAATTTTTGCATTAAGTATTGCTATCTTATTACTTAATTCCTTTTGACCGTCTAGATATTCTTTAGACGCTGGCTTTTCATCAGCATCTTCAGTAACATGGGTAAAATCTCTAAATAATTTAATTTTCATTTGTATCTCTTTTATTTAATTCATTCCATATTTCTTTTAGAGAGCGTTGTGTATATGACGAAAGTTTACCAGATGATTTAAAAGTACTTTTGGATATACTCTCTAAATATTTCAACGCCTTCATTTTAAACTCATTGAACGATGTGCAATCTTTTGCTAGTTTATGTAAACTGCTATCTTCATTCGAGAAGTTTTCATAGTCTTCATTAATGAAGTTTTCAAATGTTTTAATATTCATGTTTTTTGTTTTTTTTAACGTTGTACAAGTACAAAGTTTTTTTCTGGATGTTCTTTCTGTATAAGACGTAAAGCTTCTCTTCCCATTTCTTCTTGACCTCTAAACCAAACTTCAAAATATGTAGTCCACTCGAAACGGGCTTCAATTACAACCCAGTTATCTTCTTTTGATCTTACAATGCTCATTTGTTGTCTTTTTTGCTTTTATCTAGACATTGTATTTTTTCTTCTTTCCTCTTGGCCAAACTTTAAATTTTTCTGACATTTCTTTTATGTATGCTTTTTGATCTACATAGATTGAACCAAGAAATATATAATCATTCATGTGTGCATTATAAGGATCTTCTGCAGCTATTAAAGCATAAGGATCGTTTTCATCACTATTAAGAACATATATACCGAGTAGAGTTATATTAGGTACATTAGTACCCTGAAAAACATTTGCATCTTCCAATATATAATGGGTTTCATGAATTCTATACAGGTTGTTATCATCAAATTGACCTATAGTAATATTATCAAATGATGTGACAGTATCACCCTGAACTTCTTCGATATTTAAAGCTGCATTTCTACTTGTATCTGCAGATTTCGGTAACATTTCTCTCAAGTCTGTGATTGAAAGCTTTTTCCATAGTTTTTCTGGTTTAAAATTGTGGATATGAGACAATACAGCCGGTATTATGGTTCTTTCATTCCACTTCTTATTCACTGCTGTGAATTCTTCAAATAATTTAATGTACATAATTTTAGTTTTTTTATTTTTGCATTTTCTCAAAGATGAGATTTTAATTATATATTAAATATAACTCTCTTTTTCGAGAAATAAAAACTTTTTATTAATTTATGTCACAAAAAGTTTTCTAATTTCTTTTTCAGTTTAGTGACATTATCTACTAAACTTTTACGACGAACTTTATTAAAATTTAGACTATTTTTCCACCCTTCAATAGATTCTTGTCTATTTTTTTCAATCCACTTACTGTAAGTATCTCTATTATAATCAAAATTCTTGTCTGCTCCTCTTCTTACTATTTCTTCCCATGCAGGTGGTTCAAAATATAGTTTAAATCCGCTAGGATTTTCTTTTTTAATAATCTCTGCTATTTGTTCATCAGTGATATTATTTGTCGATGCTAAATAGTCATCTATTTTTTCAATATGGTGTTCAATCTGACTGATTTCACTATTTATTTTTTCAGCTCCGCGTAGCTTCTTAATTTTATCGCTATACACTTTAGTTAATTCACTATTTCCAGTTTTAGGTAAAGTTGTTTTTGTAATATACCTATAATGTAACCTTTGAATATTATGGCCACCTGCTAATATTACTTCAGTTTCTAAAAAATATAGTTTTTCTCCTCTTTGTATCTGTCCAAAAATTTCAATGTTACCTTTATTTGAGCGGTTTGGCGTTATTGAAATTAAAACATCTGTAGGTTGAGTATAGATTTCAATTGATCTAACGAGGTCAGCTGTAAGTTCTAACCTACACAGTTCTCTATCATATTGGGTAAACTTTACCTCATCCTTGATATAAGCAGCCTCTATCTTGTTTAACATTTCTAGAACTGTATTTTCTAGAGCATCTAATATTGAATTAATTAGAGATTTATGAGTGGCTTCATTAATAAATTCTCTAAACATTTTAATTTGTGTCATAGAAAGTTTTCTAATTTCTTTTTTAATTTATCAATAGAGCTTACTAAAGTTTTACGATAGCCTACCTTACTTGCTCTCATTGTTTTCCACGAATCAATTAGATATTGTTGATATTCTTTAATGTTTTTATCGTATTTGTCTCTATCATAATCAAAATTCTTGTCTGCTCCCCTTCTTACTATTTCTTCCCATGTAGCTGGTTCAAAACTCATTTTGAATCCGCTAGGATTTTCTTTTTTAATAATCTCTACTATTTGTTCATCAGTGATATTATTTGTCGATGCTAAATAGTCATCTATTTTTTCAATATTTTTTTCAATTTGACTGATTTCACTATTTATTTTTTCAGCTCCGCGTAGCTTCTTGATTTTATCAGTATATGCTGTAGTTAATTCATTATTTCCAGTTTTAGGCAAATTTGTTTTTGTAATATACCTATAATGTAACCTTTGAATATTATAACCACCTGCTAATATTACATCAGTCATTAGACTATATACCTTGTTTTCTCTCTGTATTTTTGCGCTAATTTGAATATTACCTTTGCTTGATGAACTAGGTATTATTGAGATTAAAACATCTGTAGGTTGGGTGTAGATTTCAATTGATCTAAGCATATCAAGAATAAGTTCTAAACGATGTAGTTCTCTTTCATATTGGGTAAACTTTACCTCTTTTTTAATATAAGCATCCTCTATTTCATTTAGCATTTGTAGAATTGTATTTTCTAGAGCATCTAATATTGACTCAACCAAAGGGTTACGTCGGCCTTCATTTACATGGGCTACAAATTCTTCAAATAATTTTACATGTTTCATTTTTGTTTTTGTTTTTTTACGAATTCCACTGGATGGAATGTCACCAGAACCAGGTCGGCTATTGGCAAAACTATAGGACCCACCAGGACTATCAGGCATCGTTAAAGGTCCTATGCCATTAATGTTAGCTGGAGTAACCATTGTGTCCTCGCTTGTTTTTTCTACCTTATTAGGAAGGCCTTTATGTGCAGTTGCTGCAAAATCGCGTAGCTGTTTAGTAGTCATATTTTGAGAAAGATCTCTAATCTCATCTCTATATTCAGGATCTATATCGGAAAGATTTAGATCTCCTCTTTTAAGAGCATAAGCCTGAGCCATAAGTCTTTGTTGTGCAATTGAGCGTGCTGGCATTTTAATTTTGGTTTTTGTTTGTTTGTACTGAATTTAGTACCATTTGTCCATTCTTAGAAAGGGAATAAAATTTAATACCATCTTCTTCTCTAATGTCAAAATACTTATTATTTCTTTGAATCCATTTAGTAGGTGCACCTGAACTAGACACTGCATTCATAAAATCAGATTCAGAGATTTTACCATCTTTTAAAAGTTCTAACACTTTATTTCTGATAGGTGCATTAGTATTAATATAGTTAAGAGCTATTCTCTTTTCATTTAACTCATTATCTATAAAATCTTCAAATAATTTAATATACATCATTTCTAATTTTTAATTATATATTTAGACAAAGTTAAATTATTTTCGAATTTTTCCATGTTTTAATTACTTATAGGCGCTTTAATAGTTGAATGTGATTTATAATTATGTAGTTGAATATCTTCATCTAATAAACATTTACAGAAACTAATATCTTTAAATGAATTAAATACTGCTTCTGCATCTATATCACCAACTCCACATTCGCCTGATAGGGTTTGCCAAAACTCAGTGTTTATTGAAATTGTAGGCAATTCATAAGGTATTCTATGAGCTTGTTCTTCAGCTTGCTTTATATGATTTATATATAAGTGAGTATCTCCTAAATTACCAATTAACTCATCAGGCATCATATTTACAGACTTAGCTATTAATTCTAATAATAGGCCATAGGAAGCAATATTAAATGGTAATCCTAAGAAAGTATCTACAGAACGTTGATTCCACATTAAAGAGATTGCTCTTTTAGGCACAGGATATAATTCGTCAATTTCTAAATGGTCGACTCTAACGAAATCTGATGGTTCAAATGTTCTATATGTTTTTGATGCTAATCTTAGTCTTTCCTCAATGCTTAGCTCTCTTGTCCAAACTTGAAATCCATAGTGACATGGTGGTAAAACCATTTGATCTAATTCACCAATATTGTAGGCATTAACCATCAATCTCCTTGAATCTGGATCCGTTTTAAGGCTATTGATTAGATATGAAATTTGGTCAATTCCAATCTTATATTCATTCTCAATACTATCATGTCTTCTTTCTCCCCAAGATCTCCATTGAGCCCCATATATTCTACCTAAGTCTCCCCACTCTTCAGCAAATTTATTGTCAGTTTTGATTTTATTAATAAACTCATCCTGAGTGAGAATATCTATTCCCTGATTAATTTGGAAATTATGTTTTAACTTATATGCTTTATAAGCATCGCCATTCCAAATATTACAATTATGATCTAACAGGAACTTAATATTAGTATCTCCTCTAAGAAACCATAGCAGTTCTACAACAACCGATTTCCATGCCATCTTCTTTGTGGTTAAAAGTGGAAATCCGTCACTCATTTTATGTCTGATTTGTCTTCCAAATACTGAAATAGTACCTGTACCAGTTCTATCAGTTTTATTTATTCCATTTTTCAATATATCTTTTAATAAATCAATATATTTTTCGTCTAAGCTGTTTTTCATAAAATGTTTTTAATTTAAAATTCAAGACTAGGAAATGAAGTTTTAACAGTCCAGTATTCAGTTGAAATATTACTTCTAACTTTCCATTGATTAGATGTATGGTAACCGGACTTCCAAAAACATTTACAGATATTATCTACAATATCTTTAGGCTTCATGCCTTTGTTATGTTCTTTATATATAAAGCGCTTACACTTTTTATATCTAGGAAGATTCATAATACCTGCCCATCCATTTATCATCGATTGATAATCATTATAAGCCTGAAAATTACATGGTATTTTTTTACCTCCTTTATAACAGTCGTCCATTGCTTTCATCTTGCCGCCTTTACCAGTATATTTTATCCCACCAGGATTAAGCGCCTTTAGCATCAATTTACTTTCAAGTCCATTAGTTGTTGCCTCGATCACAAAAAAGGCATAAATAACGGAAATAGGTAGGTTAGTCTTTTTGTGCATTGAGTAAAAAAAGTCATCATACATATAGCCTATGTAAATCCTTCGTAATTCAATTAAACTCTTTCCCTTTAATCTTTGAAAGCCAAGTGCATCCATATAGTCATACAATTCATCTTTCTCCATATACCTAATCTGTGTTCCAGGCAGATTCTTAACATCGATAATAGTCTTGTTTTCCTGCGGATATTCCTTGTAAGGATTAGGAGCGGCATTCTGGGCTTTGTAACTTCCTCCTGCAAAGCTGCTGATGTACATTGCAAGGCACAAGGCAATACCAAGGAGGATAAATTTAAAGATGTTGCGTCTGCGCGTGATAGGAGAATATACATCCCATTCAAATTGATTTTTCATATTTAAAGTTTTTATATAACAAAATTAATTAATTTAAATGATTAAAAAAAATGTTTTAGAAAAAACTTTAAAAATAAAAAAGTCCAGAATTAATATTCTGGACTTTGTGTAATAATCTTTAATATTCTATAACAGTAGGTATTTTATTTGCATCTTCAATCCATTCTTTTATTTGAACAAGAGTGGGCATTTTTCTAACTAATTCTTTTTCAGTATTTACTTCTTGTAATTTAGACATAAGAATCTCACTATTAGATAATGATAATTCAGTTGTATTAGTAATTCCCGATCTTTCTAATAATTCGGAATATTCTTCACCTACTTTGTCTATCTTACTTAATTCTGCAATTATTGCAAATTTAAGAATTAGTTTTTCTGAAATATCTAGTTTTTTAGATATTTCTTGTCTTTGAATTAAAGTTTTTGTATTTTCTAATAATTCAAAAGTAGTATCTATGTTTAAAGATTTAAATTTATTAGAAAATACAGGGCCTATACCTTCAATCATTTCAATTTTGTAAGATTTCATACTATTTTTATTTTATTCTATATATCTATGTTCTAAAACCATTTTTTAGTATAGGTATTCAGGATACGTTTAATCTTATATAATCAACCCATGGCCCATGATTGCCATTCCAAAATCCTGCATCTATACCAGTTAATTGAACATCTACTGTTGCTATGGTATCAAATGTTGCTGGGATTTCATTTCTATTTAAAGTTAATGTTACGTCCGTATAATTCAATGGAGCTATAACAGTTCCTGTTGTTTTTGTTACGATTGTTGTTCCTCCTGAGTTTTTAAATAATAATGTAAAGTTATAAGTGTCGTTGTTATTTGGACCGTTTTCTTCGCGTTTAATATTGATAATACCACTAAAAGAATTTGCAGATGTAATAAAACTACTTACGTTTACAGATTGGGATACAGTTCTGCTTACATATGTGAAGTATAAGACCCCATTTAAAACTGCAACTCTATTTGATGAAGTAAATGACCATGTTCCGAATCCACCACTTGCAGTCCATCCAGTTGTTCCTGAATCAAAATCAGGATTAGTGAGTAATTGTGATGGTGAAAAAACCTGCAAGGAAGACTTGAAAAACGAAATTGGAAATACTATCATTATGTAAAATTTTGTATATAGGATCCAAAATACTTAGATCCATCATAAATAAAAGTATAAATGTCATATCTACTAGCAGTTGCGGTCATAGTTGGAGTAGAGGTCCATGCCACATCTCCTGGCCAACTAACGGTAAAAGAACCAGATGCGTTTTGCCTTATTATTAAAATATAGGTAGCACCTGTTTGACCATTACTGAAAGTAAACGTAGTAGGATTAGCGTTAAGTGTAAAAGTTTGAACATTGCCGGTATTCCAATCTACTGTAGTGGTTGAAGTAGTGTTTCCGTTGGCGTCTGCACTCACCCAAGCCTGACCCGAAGTTACGTTCAAATTCCCAGAATATGGGGAAGAAAAGGAAGTTCCAGAAGATCCCGATGTACCAGTGCTGCCAGAAGTACCAGAAGTACCAGTGGTCCCAGAAGATCCTGATGTACCAGTGGTTCCAGAAGTACCAGTGGTTCCAGAAGATCCTGATGTACCAGTGCTGCCAGAAGTACCAGTGGTCCCAGAAGATCCTGATGTTCCCGAATACCCGTATATCTCCTGAACTGCAAAGTAACACATTCCGAAATTTAAACTTCCAGTTGAATTACTAAAACTTGATCTTAAAGCAATTTGAGTTGAAGTAGATGTTGTAATGATAGCTTCTGCAATAGGTTGCCAAGCTGCTGTTGCTATTGATGAAACTACTAAAATTCCTCCTACATTTCCTATTGTAGCATTACTTGCTGTTACATTTATCCATTGATATTGAAGTTCGGCATTATTTACATTATTAGAAAGTGCTAATGCTGCTCTTAGACTGTAAGTCTTATTGGCTGCTAGGACAATGCTTCCTGTTGAATTGTTATACGAGATATCACCATACGAGGAAGTATTTCCACTTAAAACAAACACATTACCTGTAGTAGCTATGCTTCCGCTGTTAGGAAGAAAGTATAGCCAGTCATTATCTTTGAATCCTGAAATACCAGAAGTTCCGGAAGATCCTGACGTCCCAGTCGAACCGCTAGTTCCTGATGAGCCTGATACGCCAGTGTTTCCTGAAGTACCGCTAGTTCCCGATGTTCCTGGTGTTGAAAAAATGTTCCAATTGGTAGTATCTAATGCCGGCGAGGTTGAAGATTGAACAGTAGCTTCTGCTACACAGATATAAACTATACCGCTGTATCTTACTACTTGATTATAACTATATGGGACGTTTTGAAGCCATTCCCCTATCCATTCCATTGATATTGCCATTTTCTATTTTGTAATATTTTAAATTTGCGTGTATCCGTAATATACAGTTTGAGATGTACCACTGTTGTTGGTTATACCAAATGTAAAAGTGTTTGAATTTGAAACCGCTGGTGATGAGGTACTAATACTTCCCGCAGTTCCAACTATCTGACTTGGTATTGATGTTAAAACCAAAGCACCTCCAGCTACATAATACCAACCATATTGTACACCTATTACTGGTACATTTGAGTTTGATAATGTTACTGTTGCATTCCAATTAATAATACCGTTTGGAATATTTCCATTTACCCACATAACATATGATTGACCAGCGGTAACTGTAAAACTAACAGTATTTGCGCCTGTAGACAAAGTCCAACTTCCTGTTGTTTTTGCATTACTTGATGTTCCTGAAGAACCAGAAGTTCCTGTCGATCCTGAGGTTCCTGAAGTTCCTGTCGATCCTGAAGTTCCTGAGGTTCCTGAAGTTCCTGAGGTTCCTGAGGTTCCTGAGGTTCCTGAGGTTCCTGTCGATCCTGAGGTTCCTGAAGTTCCTGTCGATCCTGAGGTTCCTGAAGTTCCTGTCGATCCTGAGGTTCCTGAAGTTCCTGAAGTTCCTGAGGTTCCTGAGGTTCCTGAGGTTCCTGAGGTTCCTGAAGTTCCTGTCGATCCTGAGGTTCCTGAAGTTCCTGATGATCCGTCAAAACCTCCTGTTACCATAACTTTCCAACTAGGATCTAAATTTGGAGAAACTGATCCAATTGGTGCGGTATCTTCGCTAGTATAAATATACACTATCATGTTTGGTCCAGAAGTTGGCCAAACCACTATATCATTAAATCCATAAGGGACATCGCTCACTCCACCGGTTTGTGACCAACCACCAAGAAAAATAAACGAAGAACCAGAAGTTCCTGATGTACCAGTAGATCCTGATGTACCAGTAGATCCTGATGTACCTGCTGAACCAGCCGCACCAGAAGTACCAGAAGTACCGGAGCCTGAAGTCCCTGAAGTGCCTGTACTTCCTGAAGTTCCTGAAGTTCCTGAAGTGCCAGAGCCTGAAGTACCAGAAGTTCCTTGTCCACCTACTAATTCAATCATACTTAGAGTAGGGCCGTTTACTTCACCGAATTGAAACGTTCCTGCTATGCCACTAACAGTTCTCATTGAATACATGTAAACACCTGCAGAAGGAGTGTCTATAAAATCCACGCAGTATGGAACGTTTACATTATTACCTGAACTTTCACATTGGATTATATTACCTATAGGAGTAGAATCTCTGTATATTTGAAGTCTTACCCACCCTGTTAATGCTTGCGGATTTGCATCACCAGTCGCCTGAATCTTAACAGGATTTCCTGTTGTTGTAATTGACCCAGAAACTAATGTTACTCCAATAGTGGTGACATTATTTATTTGTGTTCCTAGTATTTGTGTGTAGTTCTGTGGCCCAGGCACTGAAGTTCCTGATGTTCCTGATGTTCCTGCTGAACCAACTCCGCTAGTACCACTAGTACCTGCTGAACCAACTCCACTTGTTCCTGCTGATCCACTTGAACCTGAAGTTCCATTGCTTCCACTTGTTCCTGTTGATCCACTTGCTCCTGATGTTCCACTTGAACCTGAAGTTCCATCACTACCACTCGTTCCCGCTGATCCGCTTGAACCTGCTGATCCATCACTACCACTCGTTCCCGATGTTCCACTTGAACCTGAAGTTCCATCACTACCACTCGTTCCTGCTGATCCGCTTGAACCTGCTGATCCACTTGAACCTGCTGATCCACTTGAACCTGAAGTTCCTGCTGATCCACTCGAGCCTGAAGTTCCATCACTACCACTCGTTCCTGAAGTATTAAATATAGGACTAGGTGAAATTTCATTACTAAATCCTGTAGAAAAAAAACTCTGTTTAATTGTTCCTACTTGAATACATTTTATAATAAAAACATCAGAATATTTTCCAGTTAAAGCGTTTTCTACTAATTTTATTTCAGCTGTTAATCGGCCAGACATTGCATTAGAAGTCATTTCTCCTGTAAAACAACATCTAATAATACCATCCGTCTGTATTTCAATACCTGAATCGATATAAGAACCTATAAGTTCAGGTTCAGCAAATAATGCAACTGCATTATTACCTACATCAGTAATAAGAATTTGAATACTTTCGAATTTAGTAAGATCTGCTCGTTGCAAATCTTTACTATATAATTGAATTTCAATGCAGCCTGTAGCACTCTGTGAAACATTTAAAAGACAGCTTACTTGAGCGCCGTAATTTCCACAGTCTGATATTGCATTACATGTATTAAAGAGTGTAGGTGTAGCCAATTTTTTAATTTATTTACAACTAAGATCTATACACTTGATTGTTAATGTATATATCATGTATGTTTATGTTAATATTTCTAAAATTAATCAAGATTCAAGTAATATTTTTTGCATAACTATTTTAAATTGAGTTTATTTATAAAAATTCTAACTAAATTTCCAAGTTCCATATCATTTGGATTATCTTTTACCATTTTTACCAAAATATTGATATTTTTTTCGCAATCTGTCATTTTATCTATTTTATTTTTATATATTAAAAACTGGCTAGACTGCAAAAGAAAAGGCTTTTCAGCCTTTAAGATAAAATAAGTAAATGTGAAATATTTTATATTTTCCAAAAATATAACAAAGTCTGGTAGCCAGCTCCATGAATCCATCCATTAAAACCAGCTTGATTTATTCTGTTAACAAATGCTTCCATTATCTTTGTATTTGAATCATCGGCAATTCCCGGTATATTATGCCACTCAATAAATATCCTATAAACAACATTAAAACGATGCATTTTTTATTTGTGTGAATGACAAAGGAAATAAGGAATATTTTGCCAACTTGTTATCAAATTCAAATCCAGATTCATCAACAATAACACCATCATAATTATGATTTAATCCTTCTCTTTTTGATTTTCGTAAAAAAAGATACAACAAATCCGCTGTTATCATAGGAACAGCCAATCCTTTGGTCAATGTATTATATCTACCATCTTTTTGAGTATACTTGTACTCTTTAGTCCAAGGTATGAATTTTTCATTATAAAATATTAAATCTTTTTCTCTTCTTGTATCTAATGGATTTTTTATGTTTAATTTATATGAATTAACAAACTTACCATAACCTTCAGCATACTCTTTACTTTTAGTAAAAAAAATAGGTTTAGAATCAGAATCAAAATTTGGTTTTTTGATATCACTACCGTGATACCATATATCATTTACATTTAACATTTTTTCTTCATTCAAATATTCACGTATAGTGGTTTTTATAAATTTTCTTAATTCCATAAACTAATTTAATTTATATATAAACTTCATCCTATTTATCTGATTTCCATTTATTACAAACTTTACAGCTTGAAGTAAGATTATCAATATCATTTAATTCATTGTCTGTGTATATTTTATTAGATTTTAAGCTGAAAATTAATTTACTAACTAAATGGTCAACCTGCATTTCTTTAAATTCCAAATTACATCCGCAATAAGCACAATGTCCATTGTACTTATCATATACTAATCGTCTATTTATTTTCATACTTCATTTGCACGTTTTAATTTTTCCCTAATATTAGTTAATGTTGTTTCATTATAAAATTTACCATCTTTGTAAATTGTTTGAAGTTCACCATTACCTTCGGTTTCCCAAGAAACTTTATCAACTAACATATATCCATTTTCATTATGTTTAGTCACATGCAAAAGTCCAGTTGCGGATTTCTTAGTTCCATCATCCGTAATTGGGTCTTTAAAAATTTCTCTACCAACGATTACAGTACTTAAATTTTGGTCAAGCAATTCACCAAATTCTGGAACTTCTATTTCAACATAAGTCGCCTTCATTGCAAAACCAAAGGTATCTCTGGTGTTATATTGATATGTAAATGAACCAATACCCAATACAACATTTGTAGAAGCAAAACCTTTCTCTTCTAATCTTTTACAAATCTCATCCGCTCTATCTATGGTAATTGAATCTCCATAGATTGCTCCAATGTGAGAATCTAATACTTTGTAACCTTGTTCATTTATTGTTCCACCAAATACATCCCAAAGTAATTCAATTACACCTTTTTCTTCTGGATTAAGTGTAATTAATTCACAACTTATTACTTCTGATGAATCAATGTAATAGTATTGTTTATCATATCTACCCCAGTATATACCAATAGAAATTTTATAAATGTTATCATTTAATCTAAAATAACCATAAGTCGTTGAATTACCACATTCACCATGAGCAGTATTATCACCAACCATTTCTTCAAGTGTATCTTTAGCCCACTCTTTTAGTAACTCTAATGTTGATACATAATCACCATATTCAATTATTCTAGCGGAACCACATAGTATATCAACTGGATTTCCACTGTCAGGTCGAATAACCAACTTACCATTACGCGACAATATATCTTGTTTAAGTTTAGGTAAATAATCAATACAAACTTTCCAAAGGTCAAATGTGTCCGATACTATCGAAAGAATTCCCGTTGGATATGTTTTTAATAATTCTTTAAATGTTGCATATTCAGCAATCGCTTTAAAATCTGGATTTGTAATAGAGTAATACTCCTCAATAAGACTGTTTAATTTTCCATCTCTCAATAGAGCTTCATACTGTCCAGTTCCTGCACACATTACTGAGTGTTCGGTTGCATTAACACTACCTCCAACAAAACCAGTTTCTTTATAGTATTTTCTTGCACCATAAATTGTAGGTAAACTATCAGTGCCACTAAATGATGTTAAATGACCAAGACCTGAACTAATTACAGCGTCAACTGAATCCATTCCCCTCATAGAAAAATCATGCCCCTGCCAATCAATAAACCAACTTTTTTCAGCATCAGTTTTCTCTTGCCATTTTGTTAATACTTTACGATACTGATGTGCAATCGTTGCTGAGGTCATTGGTTTCCACAATAGATTAGAAATTATTGTTTCTAAATAATTTGTTAACCAAAAAAAATGTGAGCGTGTATTATATATTGTTAATACAGGTATTTTAATAGGTACTAGTGTCCCTTCTTCAATTGCTTTAACATGAATTGGTAAATAACCTAAATCGTGAAGGTCCTCAAAGTGTGTAACATCATAATCTGTATTAAGATATAAACTTAATTCACGTTTCATTTCATCACAGACTTCTTCTTTTGGCTTTGAGAAAAATTCATTATGAAATGTATCATGAATTTGTTTCATTATCATTTGTTGTCCAAATGATACTACTTTATCGCAACCTTTTGGTGCATATTTATTACTTCTTGGCGTAAAATTTGAATAAACTAAAGATGTGCCCTTAGGGTACATTTGGTGATGAGATGTTTTATAACCATCTGTTAATAGAAGTGGATTCATTTTGAAATATTAGTAGTCAAGGCAGGAATCGAACCTGCATGGGGTTATTTTTTTAAATATTACCCTTACGTTTTACCGTATTAGCGTCTGCCATTCCGCCACCTGACTATCAAACTATCCTCTGCCGCAGTTAACCGTGAAAGAAATGTTCAATTATTGAGGCATTTTCAGTTAACCCCGAGGTCTGCAGTTATCTTTGTTTAATCAACTACTTTCTTCTTTATATTCTCGAGTGGATCAAACCTTGTCTGAATATCTACATAGTATTTGCCCGGAGGAACTATGGTATGTCTATGATCTTTTTTAGGTATAACTGTAGCTTTGTCCATAGTTACACCTACTGCATGTAGTTCTGACTGTAGAGAATGATTTAAAATACATTCTTCATGGGCTTCAATTACAAAACCTCCTTTGTCATATTCGTAAATGTCATAATTTCCAAATAGTGCATGAAAACTCCCAGATCGTTCTGATGCTGCGATAAACTGTTTTTCAATTTTTTTAACACCATTGGGTACCTCAGTAACCTTAAAAAATTGAACATCTCCTTGGTGAAAAGAAACATTCTCAAACTTTAATGATTTTTTCATTGTAATTTAATTTATTTAGTTTATTTATTTAATTTGCAGAATTCCATGTATAGTCAACTGTAACTGGTACATTATTAGGTCTATGCCATTTTGCACACTTAATAGCATCTTTAAATGTTGGACATGTATCAATTAAATATACAGATCCTGTGCTTGGGCAGGTAAACTCAATCCATGCATAAGGCTGGTTTAATTCACCTTTACTATTTTGCAAGAACGAGTATATTGTTTTTGTTTTATAAATTCTAATGATTTCTTCGTAGCCATTCTGATGCTTAACTTTTTGTTCATCTACTAAAACGGCATCTAACATTTCTAATAAGCCTTCATTACCAAAATTTTCTTTAATGATAGTAATAATACAGGCTTTGATGTCTTCGTTGTCACTGTTATAAAATGCAATTTTTGCATTAGTTAGAGATGAACATTCATTAAATAATTCTTTTTCGAGAAATCTGCCATTAATGTAGTGTTGACCGTAACCGTCATCAAATTCAATAGCATAACCAGTCGTGCAATGTAGATCATTATTAGAGTTTCTAGCTATTTTTTTTGGATATTTTGAAACAAGGCAAACTTTATCCATTTGTATTTGGAGATATGAGTTTTCAACACATTCCAATACAAGGTTAAAATCATCTCTATATTCATCAAGAATATCAAAATTATCCATAAAGAAACTATAGAATGATAACCATGAAATATCATCAACATTTATGTATGATGAAAATGGTTCATATACAATTTGATCATTCCCCATTAATTCATTCACCTTAAGCTGACAGGCCATAGGGCTATCCAATAAAAAAACTTCAGGTTCAGCTAAATCACAAAACTTGTAAAGTTTTTTCATCGATACTTCAGTTCTGTCTTTATCATGGTTATTATAGAACTCATAGTTAAAGACTTTGCTTAACCATTTCTCTCGATGAGAATCAAGTTTGAGCTCCTGCTCAGGAGTTAATGACTCAATTTTATTCATATATATTATGTTTAAAGAGTTAAAAAATTATAGTACAAATATAATAACAATTTACATACTTTTATATTTTTTATTATTTTTTTAATTCTTTTTTTTATCTAATTTACTAGAAACTAAATCTACATTAGATATAGCTATACGATGAGTATTTTTTTTACTTTCTAAAGTTTCACCATATTTAATTTCCTGTTTTTTCATTAATTTTAAATCTTCTTCCAGTTTTTGGATTTTTTTTGAAAAAATATGGCGTTTTTTTTCAGAAAGTAAATATACGACTATTTTATTTTTAAATTTTTTAATATAGTTGGTATCTCCTAAAATATTTTTAATTTCAGTTCTTAATATTTTTTTTTGTTTTTTATTATCTTTTTCTTTTATTAGTATTTCTATGTAATTTTCCATTAAATCATTTAGTGTATCACTATAGTAAAATTCTGATATTTTATGTATTTCACTGATCACGTTGTCTAAATAAGTTTTAGTACTAATTAAAACGTCGGGCTCATATTTAATAGATACATTTTCAACTATATTTTCTTTAGTCTGGTTATAGTACTCAATATTGCATATTGGAATATCCCCAGTTATTTCCCAAACGAGCAAAGAATATAGTTGCAATTTTTTTTGAATATCTTCTATTGAGTTTTTGTCTATTTTGAAATTAATAGTTTCTAAATTTAGATCTGTAACATAGGCTTCTAATGTATAATTACTAAATTTTTTTTCTATTTTAAAATCTATAGAGTGACTGACGTTATCTAAATCCATAAAATATTTTTTTATAAATTTAAACTTGTCAGTTGACCACATTTCTATCTGATCAATTGAAAAAATTGTAATTGGTAATTTCATTAAAATTAATTTATAAACCTTATTTAAGATCTAATTTGTTAACTAACCTAAAGAATCAATTGATACTTTGCTATTTTCTAGTATGATATATTCTTTACTGCTTTGTAGAGTATCAATATAATAATATCGGCCTCCTGTAGTACTACCTAATATGTCTATATTTTTTTGATGTGTATGTCCAACTATTTGGATGTATTCATCTTTTAATGAATATTTATTAGCCCGCTGAAGTGATTTAGGTCTAATCCAAATTGGAGAAGATTCTGCACTGTCGCCGTAAGGATCACTACCTGCAAATCTAAAAGCAGTTGGCTTATATTTCCAGATGTCATTAACAATAATATCAATATTTTCGTAACTTTTTAGTTCTGTCTTATAAATTAGATTATACCAATAGGACAGCCACTCAATACTAATACCTGCATGGGTAATTAAAAAATCATCAATTCGGTAGCACATGGACAAGTGATTTATATTGTCCATTATTGTATTATGAATAATAGAATAATATTGGTGCTGGTATCCTGAATAGTGTTCTTCACTAAAAGACATATAGTGATAGTCATGATTTCCTGTCAACATTACGACATCTATACCACTTTTTTCTCTAAATTCTACAATATCTAAAAAATTATTTAACTGATGTGTAAAATCAATATTAAATGAGTCAAAATAGTCACCTACAAATATTACTCTATCTGGATTAGATCTATTTATTATATCTTTCCATAAATTTAGACCGTGAATATCTCCAATAATGACAGTTTTTACCATTCTCTTTTTATTACTCTAAAGTTAAATAAATCATATAGACATTTAAAAAATTTAGTATACTGTTGCATACAAATTTTACTGTTAACAGATTTAATATTTTCTCTAATCCTAAATATACTGTTATCGTCTCCGTTGCAGGCCTCTTTATGGCTATTTTCATAATGTCTCATGTTAGTTTTTATTATATATAATTAAAATTCTAATACCACCAGCTTTTTATACCTGATCCATCAAATTCTCTATTTTTTTCTAAATCTTGACCTTTCATAATATTCCATAATTCATCCCATTCATTTTTTTCTATTTCAGATACCTTACTAAAAATCTTGACATTGTTTGCAGTGTCTTCAGCTGAAAGGTTTAAATATTTAAACTTAATTCCACAATAGTCTTCAGCTTCTTCAAAATAGGAGTCATCATGAACTCTTTTGATTAATTCTACTGCTCTTTTTATTTTATTAATTTTTTGTAATTTATCTGCATCTATTTCGTTGCTGTAAGATTCCATACCTATTGCAGTAAGTTCTAGAGATTTAGCAAACAAATTTAAATTAAAACTATAGTCCCAAGTTTTAAAAGCGTAAAGTTCTTTTCTAAAAGACCATATATTTTTTAAGAAATTAATCATTTTTTAGTGTTTAGTTTAATATTGACAATGTTTTTTTTATTCTTTAAATATTTTTGGAAATGTAATAGGATACTTTTTAGCTACACAAACAACATTACCAAGATTATAACTTGCTCCATCAGTTGATACCCATTCTTTAGCATCAGGAATCCATGTGTAAGAATTTTCTAATACTTCATATACTACTAATACATTACTAACAGTTCTTTTTATACCTACAAAGTATTCATCTAAATTTGTTGTTTCAGGATTAAATGAATGCCAATGTAAAGGTAAATAATATTTATCTTCTTTTTCCATAACAAATTCGTTTTTTAAATTAGGCACCAAGACATTACATCCTGGCGCCTAGTAGTGTTACGCAATTCTAAAAATTCTGAAGAATTCTTTATCTTTAGAAAGTGCAGTAGTTCTGATGCGATATGCCTCAAATTCGCTATTGACTAGGTAGTGGCCTACATATACAAATTTACGGGGAACTACAAATGATTGTCCAACTTTCATGTTTTCAAAAAGTTTTCTCAACTGAGAACGAACTTTTTCATTTGAGGCTCTACCATTAGGAATAGGTAAACCGGTTTCAAGAGTCAATAACTTAAGGCCATCAGGCGTACTTGACGCTAATTCAGTGTAATTAGAACTAGTCTTCTGTTTAACTAAAGAATTCTTAAGTAAATGTCTTCGAGTTTGAACAGCTGATAGAGTCCTGTCTAAATTCTTTGCAATTGTAGTAGAAGGTAATCCATTCTCTACTGCAGTTGTTAGATAGAGATCATCAGAATTAGTCCATGTTTTTTTAACTGATTTTGTCATTTTTTTAAATATTTTAATTAATGATATGTAAATATAACTAAAGACTTTGAGAAAGAAAAATTTTTTTATTATTTTTATCACGTTTTTTTCACCACAAAAACCACTATATGTTTTAATACATCCAGACGCCTGAACCCTTTGCCCTTAACCACTGCTCTTCTCACACTAACAGGACCGGATAGAGGCCAAATATGCAGTCTTAAGTGCTTCAAGATTCCGTTCCATTTGAGTCTTAGTGAAATATTTTTCCGTTAAATTTTTATCTATGTTTTGAGTTTCTCTATTAACGGAAAAATCTAAGTAATAGACTTGGGTATACCTAAGTCTGATACCTTTATAAAACTTCTCAACAACTGCAGTTAATTCTCCAGTTGGAATATTTTGGGGTTGAGTTTGAGTTTCCATTTGGGTTTGAGTTTTCTCAGAGGCCCTCTAGCATTCCGGGTACTACCGGTCCTATGGGGATTATGAGATTATAGGATATAAGGCATAGGTGTCTTCTATACTTGGAGATAAAAGAGCCATCCTTCAGCCCTCTTTGAGACTAAAAATTCTACAAGGTCTTTTCTAATCCACCAGCCTTCGAGCTCTATAGGACTGGTAGTACTCGGAGAACTGCCACAGGCATAGAACCAGTCTTCGGCGTCAACGCCCCAAAAGACCTTAATTATCCGGGCGCTCTTTCCGCGCTTGAGGAATCCTTTCCGGTCCCGAAGTTGAAGACAGAAGTCTTCAACTTCTAGTTGTACTTCTCTAAAATTTGGGACTGGGTCAAAAGAGGTTACCTCGTTTGACGCCCAGTGGGATTTAGGTTTCTGTTTCACTCTCTTTATTTTATTTATCCCGTTTTTTCTCGAGATTTTTTTGAGAACCCTTATGGGCTCGCATATATATAGGAGAACCTGTTTTTTCTCGGAGATTTTTTGAGAGCCCCTTTAGAGCGTCAGAGTTCTCAGAAAGGTAAAAAAGCCCTTTTTCTGGACCCTGTTGATATTCAGAGGTCTACGACATTCGCGCTAATAGAGCATATATTATAAGTTAGGATTTAGAAGTTGAGTTGTGAGATCATGTACTACAGGTACACTGTCTGTCTGGATCTACTATTAAGCGCGATCGGTTTCTGCGGAGCGTACAGTTCTATCAAAGTGTACCGTTCTGTAAGAGCTGTGAGCAGTGTGGGGATTCGGTAATCCCTAGAGTCTTTCTCGTAGCGGTGTCTTTCTAAAGACCCTCCTTACTGCATGCAGTAACCGGAAAGTCCAGTACACAAATAGCTCTCGGCCCTTGCGCCATTTCCATTTAGCAACTGCAGTCCTAAGAGCTCTATTAGGGTGTATCTCACTCTCACAAGAGGTCCAAAATATTATACTATCTCTCTCTGAAAAAGACCTACTTTCTCTCTGTTTGAGCTCTTCCAGTAATTTCTTTAGCATGTGTGTTCTTCCATACGTAGTATATATAATGTATAGTACAAAATATAGGTATGGCAAAATTACAAAGTACAGAAATAGTAGGTGTTGCAAGTAGACCTACGATATGTTCCAATACAATGTGTATCTGGTTTGATACAATTAATTTAAAAACGGTTATTTCTTATTGTGGGTATGGTGGTCTAAATGTTTGGTCAGCAGGCGGTGTAATGGCAACAGCAAGAATGTGTTTAGCAAGTGCAGGAGTACAAAATGCAGGACTTATTATGGGAGGAATAGATTCTGGAAATGCAAATTCTTCTTCCACAGAAGAATACAATGGGACAATTTGGGCGGCAGGAGGTGCATTAGCAACAGCAAGAAGAGGATTAGCAGGAACAGGTACACAAAACGAAGGACTTGTTATGGGAGGCTTTGGGAATGGGTTCAGCACCAGCACAGAAGAATATAATGGTACTTCTTGGTCAGGCGGCGGCACGCTAATAAATGCAAGAGGTAGAGCAGGAGCTGCAGGAACACAAAATGCAGGACTTCTTACAGGAGGTGATTTAGTTTCACTATGTACCGAAGAATACAATGGTACAGCTTGGGCTACAGGCGGCATATTGATAACAGGAAGATGTGGTGTAGCAGGAGCAGGTACACAAAACGAGGGTCTTGCTATAGGGGGAAGACTATCCCTAACTTGCACCGAAGAATACAATGGTACAGCTTGGGCTACAGGCGGCGCATTATCAATAGGAAGATATGGTTTAGCAGGAATGGGGACTCAAAACGCAGGACTTGCAGCAGGAGGAAATTCAGGGACTAATCTGTCTTGCACTGAAGAATACAATGGCACATCTTGGTCAACAGGTACTACATTGACCACAGCAAGACTATATTTAGTAGGAGCAGGAACACCGAGCGCAGGGCTTGTTGCAGGTGGTGGTACTCCTAGTTGTGTTTCTTGCACAGAAGAATATAATCCAGGTTTATCAATAATAGATTCATATCAATAATCAATAATTCTACTTTATAAGCTTTCATAATTATTTATTTTGTTTTTTTTTGTAATCAAGACATGATTCGAACATGTATAGAATCATAACACGTATGTAGGATTCTTGTCATAAGCACTTAGCGTCTACTATTCCGCCACCTGACTCTACAAAATAAACTTAAGAAATGACCTTGTTACAATAATTGAAGTTTACCCAGTGACGGATATAAAATTCACTATCTTTCTTTGAGTAGAAGTCTTGAACCTTATCCATTGCTTCTTGTTCTGATTCAGCTTCTACGATATGGTTTACTTCTGACTTTTTAGTGTCATCCATATAATATAATATGACAACTTCGCAATTTACAGTGAAATTTCAAATCTGCTTCTCATCTGTTCAATCTTATCCTCTGGTACATTATGAACATTCCTTCCTCCATGCCTATTTTCAACAATTAATGAATATACAGTATAACCATGTTCTTTTGCCAAATCATAATAAGGCTTCATTTCCCACTCTTGGGTAAAGGTGTTGGAAACAACAATTCTGGGAAAATCAAACCCCCTATCATTGATTTCCATACACTCTTTAACCTGATTCTTGCACCAAGCATGAGCCTCTTTTAATTTAGAAACATCAAACTTATATTCACCATACTCCATAAAGTATCTGTCGGCTTCAATTGGGTATCCACCTAGTTGATTTGCCAAAGTTGTTTTACCTGAACCTGGCAGTCCTCTTAATAAAAAAAGTTCTTTTGTCATTGTAGTAGTGTTTAGTAATTTAGATTGAAGCAATTACTTGTTCTAATTTGCCTTTAAGCTTAATGACTTCCTTTTCTAAGTATTTCAATCTATTAAATGGTATAAATTAAGCCAGTTTGTCTTGCTTCATTTACAAATTGTTGATAGGATTTTATTGCTTTCATAGGGTTGTTTTTAAGATCTACTAATATACTCTATATATCTATTCTGCGCCTTCTTCTTTCATTTTTTGAAGTGCTTCATCTATGTCAGCAATATGGTACAGTCTAAACCTGTTAATTGCCGAGTCTTCTACCCCTTTAAGAGCTTGAAAATTTTCTCTCATTTTTTCTAATCTTTCCATATAGAAACTGTGACCATACTTTTTGTAGTCGCTAACTGTTTCTAATACTAGTCGGTGTGCAGATGTCTTAAATTCTAGAGCAATCATCCAGTCGTAATTTACCTGGAGTTTTAACGCCTGGAGTTCTGCCTGAAGTTGGTCAACCCTATTGCTGTAATAGGCTACTAGTGACTCGTCTTTTAAATTTTCTGTTTTCATGTGGTGTGATCTAGTTGTTGTGTTTTGAATATGATTTATACAAATTAGTAAGAAGACTAATTAAGCTCTCACTACTTAAAAAATCATGAACTTCTAAGAGGTGATCTATGTCTACATATACACCGTCTTTTATATCTTCTATAAGAGATTTAAAATATAGAAATTCATATTGGTTATATAAGTGTTGCATGAATTCAAGTTCTCGACCTGTTATATTTGAAACTTGTCCGTCTTCTGCGATACAAAATACAACTAACCCACCATTCAGTATATGTTGGACTACTGCTTTTACTTTATTCTTGGTGCATATTTCCCTTATAGAGGAATGGTCAAGTGTAAAATTACACTGGTGATTTACTGCAGCGTTGTTGTAAAAAATAGTGTGGCCTCGGCCGTTGTGCAATTTTTCTTGTAGTGTGGTGTGTATCATTTTGTTTTGTTTTCTAGAGCATGGATTAACTCCATGAGTTCAGCTATCTGGGTTCTTTCGCCTTCTCTACTTCTGTGATATATCTCTAATTCAAATTGAGAAAAGTTAGATAATCCTTTCTCTTCTCCCCATGCAATGGCTTCATCTAACTTCTTTTGAATTTTCTTAACCTTGCTCTTATACCATTTAAGAGTCTTTAACTCAATAGAGTTAAGAGATCCTTCGACTACTCGTTCAAACACAATATCAGTTTTGTTTGAGATGAGTTTGTACATTTTAGTGATGCCTTTTGCATCATATTCAACAAAGATAGGTTTTCCGTTTGGAGAGAATCCTATGCAATCTTTGCATCTTTCGAACTGAGAGATTAAGAAATTAGCCTGTTTCTCTGACTTAAACATTCCATTGTTGGTCTTGGTAAGGCTATAGATTGAGGTAAGTATATTATTCATAAGAAAGATTGTAAAAAAGTAGCAGTGCAGATACTGCTACTGAAGTGAGTCAATTCTTATATTTTTCAAAAATTGCAAGTACCGTTTTAATGGTACCACCTAAATAACCAACCTCAAATGAGAGCTGGTTTTGAAGTTCTTCTGCGTATTTCTTTGATGCTGTATTGGCGTCTTGAATTGAGTTTGAGCAAACTCTTTCGATTTCTGCCAAGATGTTGGCCATTTGGGCCTTTGTGAGTTTTTGGATTTCCATGTGGTGTGGTTTTAATTATATAGTAAATATAACACATTTCTACGAGAACTAAAAACTTTTTTTTATTTTTTTTTAAAAATTTTAATTTTTTTGAAACAAAAGTGCGCACGCACTATATAATAAGTACTGGTTTTGTTGTTGGGGTTAAACTAGATCTCAGCTGGAACTAGACCAACTGCAGAGAACTAGACCAGCTGCAGAGAACATAAGATTAATACTAGA
>Ga0114975_10000196_pt1 | contig 45211 bp, 71 predicted proteins | sample S_130626_EF_Meta_FD_87031 | JGI IMG/M metagenome (GOLD analysis project Ga0114975, IMG submission 87031) | Freshwater microbial communities from Lake Simoncouche, Canada to study carbon cycling - S_130626_EF_MetaG | ecosystem: Environmental > Aquatic > Freshwater > Lake | place: Lake...
CGGCACTAACAGACAATCCATTTTTTATTTCTGCTAACAGCAAGTTCAGGGTTGTCAAGGTAGATGATTCATCCTCTGGCTTAGGTAACATGACGGTTGTATCATGACAACTCTTATTCATCCTCTTAGCCCTGCCCATATCAATAATTTTTAAAGGATAGGGTAGAATAGATTTATGTCAGATATTATTCCCCCAGACTACTCTACAGCCATTGGCCAAACAAGACTTCTTATTCCAGATACAGAAGTTTTAGATAATCCAGTCGATCCTCTTGAGCCCTCTGAATACATCTTCAATGATAATCAAATACAGGCTTTTCTAGCCCTTTACACCAATAATGTGAAGAGAGCTGCGGCTGCAGCTAAACTTGCCCTAGCGACCTCTGAAGCCCTTATAAGCAAGGTTATCAAAACCGATGATCTTAGCACTGATGGTGCAAAATTGGGTGCAGAACTTAGAGCACAAGCAGATATGTTGAAAAAAGAAGCTGATGAAGATGATAGTGCAGACGCTTTCTCTATTGTTGAATATTCAAGAAAAAGTGATTATCCATATAGTGGAACATACTATACTCAAGGCTATTATATTCAAGATTTGGATTAAATATGGGTTTGAACACTAGAAGCATATTAGATTCTCGCTGGATAGGCCATCATAGATCAGTAGCTACTGGTTTACAGGTATGCGACATAACTATCTATAATGAAAACCTTGGTGCAAGAACTTATAATGCTACAACAAATGTTTGGACTACATCAGATACTGCTATTTGGTCTGGTAAGGCTAGAATTCAACCTTTAGTTAGAGGTTCTAATCATTCTGCTAAAACTAATCCTACTAATATTCGTGAAGTAGAGATCCAGATTGATTTCAATAAAAATACTGTTGCTGGTGCTACAGCACCTATAGCTGATCTTCGTCCCGGAAATTATATTATTGTAAATACTAGCCCATATGATGCTACTCTAAAAACTTTCTCATATATTGTTAGATCTGTTATGAATAGTTCTAATCCTTGGCAAAGAACTATTATTGCTGAGGTAGATATGGAATCAGATCCTAATGCCTAAAATAGAAGAATTTCCTGTATATACAAAAAATATAACTACACAAGTTATTACTTTGAGTGCTGGTGCTTTGAAGGTTGGTTCTGAGTCCGGTGCAAACTATATGAAGCAGTTTATTGAGGCTGGAAGCCCTACTGGAACTAGATGGCATATTAGAAAAAATGATGCTGCTGGAACTGATGGTGCTCGTATAACTTCTAGGGCAATGCTTGATGCTGTCGGTTCTACTGCACCTGCTGCTAGTGGACAAAAAATTGTTACAAAATTTGGTTGGGTCAAAAATCAGCAAACCTATTTCTTAGATCAAGATACTGGTGGCTATTGGCATAGTGCTTATGGTAAACCTAGCGGTATTGGTATGGGCTTATTGAATATGGCAGAAGATGGTGGTGGAAAAAGCACAATTAGAGTTTTAGGTGCTTATAATAAGGGTGTAAATGATTTTATTTCAGAAATGAAACGTCTTGGTTTCAAATCATCGGCTAGTAGTCAGGAAGTATTTTGAGTTTAGATCTATTAGCAGTACATGACCAGATTACTACAAAGCTTAATGAGCTAAATCAAGATGTTTATGATATCTCTGTGCCAGAAGATACAAAAATAAAAATGGGTGCTAATGGCTTGTTTTTGCCATATGTTGTTGCAGTGTATAGCGATATGCAAGAATCGTCAAATGGCAAAGGAATACTATCAACAAGATATAATACAGGAACAAGTTTTTGTGTTGTAGAGTGTGTGGGTCCAACCCAAAGATCTGCCAGACAGGTGGCCAACCTTGTACGAGATAAACTAACTGGATTTATCCCTACTGATGCCGGAGAACTAAGGCTTGTTGGCGGTACAAACTATACACAATTAGACAGTTCTGCTGTCCCAAAGAAATACATTTCAGAAGTATCATTCATCTTCACAGTGAATACTGTGGTATTATAATAATGGTTTGAAAGGACTATTTTGGCTACATTAATTAGAAACACAAAAACAAACGTTATTGACTTAGTGCCAGATCACTACCTCAACCACCCAATCTTGGGTGCAGAAATTGTTGCTGTTGAACAAGAAGTTGCACCCGTATCCATAAAAAGGCAATTACAGGTTGAAGAACCTGAAGTTGTTGAAACTACTAACGAACAGGAATAGAAGATGCCAAGCAAACTTCTCCGCCCCAACGTAGGCATTTACATCGCTTCTGCCGATGCTTTTGCCAACGCAGATATTACCGCATCGGGTTGGCAACCAACCCTTGCACAAGTTTCAGACTTAACTAAGGTATTCAACATTTCACCTGCAGTTACTGATGCTTATACACTAAATCTTACAGATTCAGATAGCGACAGTTCACTTTCTGTTGTTGACAATGCACAGGTTTCAACTCCAACCACTTATAACTATGAGGTTTCACTTGATGGTTTCCGTGATTCAGCTACAGCTGCAGATTCTTACTTTAATAAGTTTAAGACTCTTGTTGCAGATGCTGCTGTTGGAACAAAGTATTACATTATTAAAAGAACAGGCAAGGCTCACAACGCAGCTTTTGCTCTTGGCGATAACATTAGCGTTTTTGGTGTAACCACTGACTTTGCAGATGATCTAGTTGCTGATGGTGAAATGATCCGTGTCGGTGGCCGTTTTATTCAGTCTGGTGAAGTTGCAGTAAATACTACTGTTGCTGCAGGAAGTTTAGGTTCAGGTCCTTGGGGAACTGTTACTGATTCTACTGCTAGACCTACTGGAACTAAAATGCAATCAAATGGAAACATTGCTGTATGGTGGATTCCAGCAGCTTCTGTTACCAGCGATAGTACTTTTATTACAGCTCCTACTGCGGCAATTATCAATGGTGCAGGATCAGTAAACCTTACTGAAGCTATCGCTTGGGATGGTTATACTCTTGGTGCTACCGAGTCAAACAAAATTGATGACAAAAGCATTATTGATAAAACAAACTCTAAGATTCGTGGTTTTGCACAGTTCTCTGGTGCTCTAACATTCTTCCGCCCTAAGTTCCCTACAGGTTCTTATGCTGGAACTGGCACTAGCGCATTATTTGTAATTACTCTAACTACATCTACTGATGCTCTAAAAGTTGAACTTGGTATGAAGGTTTCTGGAACTAACGTTGGAACTAATGCAGTTGTTACTGGTATCAATACAAGTACTGGTGCTATTACTGTTAGCGTAGCTAACGCAGGTGCAGTATCTGGAAACATTACTTTCACTAGCTCATACTCACTAGCATTTGATACATTCAAAGCAGCAACTAATGCTCGCCCTAATGGATGGTTAGTTACTAGAGTTGGAAAAACTGCATCATCTGCGCTAATTGCAACTGATGTTGTTTCTGTATTCAAGTTCACTGCTGACGCAGTTATGGATAACACCGAAGGTGAAGATTCAATGAAGTTCATGGTTAACTTCATGCCACAGGGTCTTGTCGGAGTAAACGTAGCAGTCGCATAACAAACTGGTTGGGGAAGGGTTTTACGCCCATTTTCCCTTCCCCAACCTTTCACAACATTAATGGGATAAAATTAAAGGATAAAAATGGATGAAATAAATGAACAAGTAGTTCAAGACACACTAAAACTTGTTGAGCAAGCACAAGAAAAAGGCACATTTGATATTACGGCTTTTGCTAAAGATCGTGCATACCCACAAGATACTGTAACTGCATACTTAGATGTTGATGCAGCATATCAACTAACATTTTTAAATGAAAAACTTTCAAATACTCCTGCAGGTAAAGAATATGATGCTTTAGAAGTTGAAGCTAATGATCTTGCAAAAAAGATTATGGAATCAAAAGTGGTATTTCATCTTCGTGGTGTGAATCAAGAAATTATTGAACGTATTACTGAACTTTGTAATAAAGCTTATCCAACTGCTAAGAATAGTTTTGGTCAGAGTGATGAAAGCGAAGATTGGATTCGTTATTGGACTACATCACTTGTTGCGGAAAATCTTGTAAAAATTGTTAATGCTAATGGTGATGAAGATGAGAAAAAGTTTAGTCAGCAAGATATTGCTGAACTTCGTAAGTATCTTCCTAAAGAAGTCTGGGAACTTATTGTTGAAAAGATGCAGCAACTAACCCTTGCTAGTGCATATTTTAAAGGACTAACTGATGCAGGTTTTTTACCGAAGTCCTAACTTGGAAGCACAATCGCCAATACATCACTAAGATAAAGGCGGCTATCAAAGTTGGGATTAGACCAGTTGCAATGCTATTTCATGAGCAGCCAACAAATCCTTGGATTGCATTAGATTTTCTTCTTATAGAGGCTATGGAGATTCTTGAAGAAGAAACCTGCTCTCATTGCGGTAATCCTATCTGGGTGTGCAGAAATGAAAATGCAAATAATGTTGGATTTAAGATAAAGACTGCTGTTTGCTATGCAAAACTTGAATTTGATAAATGGGAAGAAACTCAAGAAAAGAAAAAAGATCAAAAGAAAAAACATGGACAGTTTCCATACATTGAGGCTTATACCTATGATAATAGTGAGATGCCTAGTAGGATGCAATTTTATAAGGGTCTAATTGAAAATGATGTTGTAGAATAGTATAAGGCAATCTATAGGCGGTATCTGTGGCACTGAATTTTGATGCGAAACTCACACTTGATGTTTCGGAATTTCTTGCATCTATAAAAAGGGCTGAGAATGCTGTAGATGGCCTCAAAAAGAAGCTAGCCCAACCTATGCCTATGGGTGGTGCTACAGGGACTCCTAGTGGCGTTCCAGCCCGTCAGGAGGCCGCAAATCAGCAGGCTGGCAAGCAGATGGCAGATAGTGTTGTAAAAAACTCTGCTAGAGCAAGATATGCCCTATATGACGTTGCTGCAGCATACAAACAAATTGAACGAATTGCTGTAGATGCACTAAAAGCAATGATCGGCACAGCAGCAGAATACGAAAGATCTTTCGTAAACGTTGCAAGAACAACAGAATTTCAAAGCGTAAAAATTGGTGAAGCTGCCAGAGCAATGAAATATTCATTGACTGAACTTGCAACCCAAATTCCTGTATCATTCTCAGGTATTACAGAAATTGCTACTATTGGTAACCAACTTGGTATTGCACAAGGAAAACTTGTTAGCTTCTCTAAAGCAGTCGCACAGTTCTCATCTATTACTGGTGTTGGAATTGAAAGTGCCGCACTTAGCTTTGGTCGTATTGGTGAACTTTTATCTAGTGCTGGTGAACAAATTGACTATAACCAACTTGGATCATCTATTGCTTATGCCGGTGTAAAAGCTGTTGCTACTGAAGCACAGATTCTTTCCGTAACAAAAGAAATTGCTACTACAGCTAAAATGGCTAAGTTTACTGCACCTGAAGTTGTTGGTCTTGCAACTGCACTTTCATCTCTAGGTATTGCTCCTGAAGCTGCTCGTGGATCTATTATTAGAACTTTTGCACTTATCAACCAAGCTGTCGGTGAGGGTGGAACTAAACTTAGTGCCTATGCATCTGTTGCTGGTCTTTCAGCTAAAAAATTCTCTAGTGAATGGACTAAGAATGGTCAAGTAGCATTTGATAAATTCTTATCTGGACTTCAAGGAATGAGCGATAAAGGACAGAACCTTGATACTGTGCTTCGTGGTCTTGGTATCCATAACGTTCGTGATATTCAAACTATTCAAAAACTTGGAGATAACTATAACGTTTATGCTGAAGGAATTGCTAACGCAAATAAAGGATTTAGCGAAGGAATCTTCCTATCTGCTGCATACGGACAAATTCAAGAAACTGTTTCAGCAAAACTAACTATTATTCAAAATCAATGGAATAACTTTTTAGCTAGTGCTGGAGATGCATCTTTTCCCGGAATCAAATTCCTTCTTGATATTGTCGGAAAAGTTATTGATCAATTAAATTCTTTTGCTAGAAATCCTTTTGGAAAAGTTATTTTAACTATGACTACAGTTGCACTTGGTTTAGTTGCTGCTATTGCAGCTATCAATGCTATTGTCGCTATTTCTAAAGCAACAATGATGGCATATGCAACAGCAATGGAAATAGATACTGCTGCTGTTCAAGCAAAAACAGGATCAATAGAAGCACTTATTCTTGCTGAAGAAGGACTTATTATTGCTGAAGAAGGAGCTATAGCTACTACAGAAGCAGAGATAGTTGCTTTAGAAGGTGCAACAGTAGCTGGAAATGCTGCCGCAGGTGGAATTACTAAAGCTAGCATTGCAATGAAAGCTTTAAGTGTTGCAGGTAAAGCAGTTGTTTGGATTGCTGCTATTTATGCTGCAATTGAGGTCGTTGGTGCATTAGGTGATGCTTGGCAAAAAGCAACTGACTCAACTGCATATTATGCTCGTAAAGCAGAAGAATCTCTTGGTGGTTTTGCTGGATTACAAGATGCTGTAACTTCAGACTTTACGGCTGCTATGGAACAATATGGTAGCGTAACGGCTATTAGTGCCGCTATAGCATCAGGTGCTTTAAATGGTATGACTGTTGATGTTGAAAGTAATACTGAAGCCGCTAAACAAGCTAGAGATGCAGCTAATGGATATGCTGAAATTCTTGGTAGTGGATTAACTGATGGTGTAAATAGTGCAAGTGATGCAATTCAACAACAAACTGTTATTCTTGGTGAAAATTATGATGCATGGATAAGAAACCAAATACTTAATAGTGGAAACTTTAAAGATTTAGCAACAGACACTGAAACAGTAAAACAACTTAAAGCTGTTGGTTTTAGTTTTGATGGTGCAAATAATGCTGCTAAAAAAGGTAAAAAATCATTAGATGATTACTATACATCATTAATTGAAAATGCCAAAGCATCTGGTGTTTCCTCTAGCATAACTGGTGGTCTTAGCGTTAAATTAGGTATATTAAGTGCAGCTGGTATGGGTGGAAATTCAGCACTTACTAGATTTAATGAAGCATTAATTGGTTCAGCAGCTGAAGCATATCTTCTAGGTAATGCTGTAGTATCAACTGCAGATAAACTAAAGGCTCTTGGTGATGCACCAGAAAAATTTATTACAACAACTGAAACACTTAAAAAAGCAAGAACCATTTGGGACTATATTGCTGAAGTTCAAACAAAACTAAAAACCGCCTTTGACTGGCGTTATGCAGCACAAAATGCTGCAGACGTTTTACATACTGGATGGAAAAAGGTTGCAGATGATTTTAAGGCTGCAAACAAAAACTTACTTGAACTAAAAACAACTATGAAAGGTCTTGTTGCAGATCGTTCAATTCTTCAATATCAATTAACTATTGCACAAAAGTATGGTGATACTCTTCGTGCTAATGCTATTCAAGCCGAACTTGCCGCTAATAAAGATAAGATAACACAAAACACAACAGATCAAGCATCCGCTACAGATGATGCTAGTCGTGCACTGACGGGTAATACTGATGCTGCAATTAGAAATCGTCAAACTATGCAAGGTTTAGTGACTTCTAGCTTAGATTATCTAACTACTTTAAAAATGACTAGCAAAGATACTGATACCCTTGTTGCAAGTGCGGAAAGCTTAAAAACAGATTTTATGAATCAAGGTAAGGCTCTTGGGTATAACTCTAAAGAACTTGAAACTTATTCATCATCATTTGATGACTTTATTTCTATTGTAAAGGGAACATCAGACAAACTTGATGTCTCAATGGATGTTTATCTAGGTTTCACTGGAGCTGATGCTGCCTTACATAAATGGAAAACTGATAATGCAAGTCTTTCAATTACAACAAAACTTTTAAATCCTGATTGGACTGCTTGGGATAAAGCACAGAAACATATTATTACTGTTTCAACTGTTACTCAAGATGAAATTGATGCCTATAAATCAGCTAAATCTACTATAAAATTTGATAAAGCAGCACATATTACAATTCCTACATCATTAACAGATATTGTTACTGCTTTTGAAAAAAAATATGGAACTGGTTTTGCTACTGGTGGATTAGTTACTGGCCCCGGAAATGCAACTAGCGATAGCATTAGAGCTAATCTATCTAATGGAGAATATGTTGTAAAAGCTGCTGCAGTAAGTCGTGTAGGTGTTGGCTTCCTAAATGCATTAAACAATCAGCAAGGCCTAACAATGCCAGCTTCTGCAATGGTTTCAACAACATCATCTTCTGGAAGTAATATTGTATATCTATCGCCTGCTGATCGTGCTCTTCTTCGTGAAGCAATTGATCGCCCAGTAAATCTTTATACGGAGAACACTAGGATAGCGCAGTCAGCCAATGCTGGAAATGTTCTTTTAGCTCAGAGAGGTAAAAACTAATGGCAGGTAAAATTTATTTTGGTAATGCAAATTTTCAAACTTGGATTACAGCACCACAAAGCGGTATGACTGCTGGTTCTTCAGGTTATAGTTCTACAATCGACTTGCTAAATGGTCGTTCTTTTGTTAAACGTTCTTATGGCGCATCAAGAAAATTTTCTCCTAATTGGCTTGGCCCTATAAATGGAACTGATCTTACACAAAATCTTCAAACTATAAAAGATTTTGCTGATGGAGTTTATGGTACTGGAAATGTTTATTGGCTTGACCCTTATGCTATTGATAAAAATGTGCTTCCACCTCACTGGGCTTCACCGGGTTTAACTGGTAAAGATTGGCCTACATTAAATTCAACTACACCAACTGTTACCACTCTTGCTGGTACTAACAATGTTTATGCAAATAATTTTCCTCAAACGTATGCAACATATACTGGTTCTGGTACTACAAAATATATAGATATTATTATTCCTAGTTCTTATTATTTTCATTTTGGATGGCATGCAACATCTTCTGGCTTAGTTGCATCTAGCGTTCCCGGATTTTCTGTAACAAAATATCTTAGAACAACAAATGTTGCCGATGCAACAATTGAATATCCTGCAAGCCTAGCTGCCGGTGGAACTACTAGAACAAATTTAGTTGTAAATGGAAATACATATAGTATGGTTAGAATTACTTTTACCGCAAATTCAGGAACATCTAGCATTGTTGGTGCTATTGCACAAGTTTTGAGTAGTGCTAGTGCAACTACTGGAGTTTTTATTCCCGGAAAAGGAACATCAGCATTACAGTTTGCTTCACCAGTTGAAATTGAGTATTATAGTTCGGCTATAAATAGTGGTCAGGTTGGTTTATCAACAACATTTGTTGAGGTTGACTAATGGCAACTAAACTAACAAGTAGTGGTAGTGGAAAAATCAAAGATAATTCTATTATTTCTTTTTCTTACTCAGAAGATATTACTTCTTTAGAACCAAGTTCAATTAATGGTGGATCTAGTCAAGTAACCATTTCTGCTATTGAAGAAACATCTGATGCTGGCCTAATTAACACAAAGTTGATGATTAATAATACTGCTAGCCTTACTGATGATGTTTATGGTACTGTGCAGTTTGATGTAAAAAACGTTTCAACCAATGCTGGCGGTGTTGCTACTATTGTTGGTGATTCTGTGCAAAACAAACTAAATGTTATCAAAACTGCTGCGTCTTTTAATGGAACACTTTCAGCAGCAATAACATATTATTGTGGATTATGTGGAGTTACTCCAACAGTTGATTCAGCCCTAAATGGTAGATCGGTAAAATTTATTGGATGGTCTGGAAATGTCTGGGATTATCTTAAAATGCTTTGTTCAGTAATTACATATAATACTACAGATAGAAGTTCTATTGAAATGTATTTTAATGGAACAACAGTAGGATTTAGGCCTGCATCTACAAATACTCTTACTATTGAAGATTATCAGTCAGATTTTAATCAAAGCGTTGAAACATTTAATGCGGCAGAAACTATAGATGTTTATTCATATAACACAGAATATAAAAGCAATGCTATTGTTTATGACATAAATTATTATGATTCAAATTATAGTAATCCTAAAAAAGCTTTTCTTTCTAGTTTTTCAGATTCTCTTCAAGTTGAAGCTGGTGAAACTATTGTAAAACGTTTTACTATTGATGCAACTCTTTCAAGTATAAAACAACCTGATTGTGTTGCAACTATTTCACCATTGCCATATAACCCATCAACTTCTGGTAATGGTCAATATGTTATTGTTGGTTCAGATAATTTGCCTATACAGCCTGCACAGTGGATTGCTCAAGGTGGAAGTCTTGTTGTGGCTTTAACTGAAAACCCTAATGAAATACAAATTACTATTACTGCACCAGCAGATAAATCTTTATTGCAAAATACTGGAATAAAATATGGATTTGCACCTTATCGCGTTGGTGTTGAAACTTCAGGTGGCGGATTTGATTATCCATCATTATATATTGTTGGTACTGGTATGTTTTATAAAAAAATAAAAACAACTTTTATTACCGGCGCAAATTCATCTAACGTTTCAGCTGCTGAAATAGATAATATTTTTATTATTGATGATTTTACTTTAGCTAATGCTGGTATGGCTGCAGCACAAGCTGTTTGTGGTCCAAATATTTATACTAATGGTTCTTCTGCTTCTGGTTTTGTTTTTGGATCTACTATTGGTAAGTCTTTTAAAAAGAATTCAAATAAATTTAGATTAGATACAGTAGACTTTAGTGCAAATGGTGTTTCTTGGCATGCAACAGATTCTGCAACTTTTTCTGATTTTGATGCAATAAATTCTGGTAAAACTTTTACACAATTTAATTCTATAGTAACAACATCAATGTTTTTTAATGAATTTTCTATAATACCATTAACGACTGGAGTATAATGCTTTTTCCTAAAAATAATTTACCTACCGCTTCTTCTCCTTGGGGTAGGGAAGTTGAAGATCAAATAAAAACTTTAAAAAATATTGTTGAAAAAAATAGTATAAATAATTTTGCAAATAGCGCAACAGATCAAACTAACATAAAAAATATTAATGCTGTTCTTGCAGATCAACTAGAATTAGTAACATATTCTACTGAGTTAGATTTAGATTCAGGTAATGAAGCAACTTTTACTTCATCAACGGGTTCTTTTACAGCTGATACGTCAAAACTAGATATTAATATTAATTTAAATAAAGCAAGAAAATTATTAATAAATTATTCTAGTTATTGTATTGCACAGGTTGAATTTTTGACTGCTACTGGGGCTAATTATTATGGTTTTACTGCAACAATTTTTGTTGATGGAATTGCAGTAGATTATCAAACTGTAGCTAAATATAAATACAAAAATGTTGTTAATGATTTTATTCAAGATTTAGGATCAATAAATGTAACTAAATTGATTCCAGTTTCTGCGGGTTCTCATATAATTTCAGTTAGAATGGACTATTATGCAATAACTCCCTCTCCAGCATCTACACTTATGGCGACTTCTGGCGATAATCTAATAGTTTCAGTAGTTCAGTAAGGTATAATATAATCTATGGCAGCTAACACATCAAAAGGCATAACCTACCCAACTTCTGGGGATGCAATTGCACCCTTAGAAACAGTCTTTGCTACTATGGCAAGCACTACAAATACGGCAATTGCGGCCCTTGATACAACAGTATCTACTGTTGCATCACATACAACATCTATAGCAACTCTAAATACAAATGTATCGGCTATAAATACTAGACTTGCGTTAAATTTACAAACTTCAGCCGGAACACCCAGTGGTGTACCACTTAACTCTGGGCCTGAGGGCACAATGCATTGGGATTCTACAAATAATATTTTATATATTTATAATGCAGGTGCTTGGAAGGCAATTTATGGTAGCACTAGCTGGACAAATATAACTATAAATTCAGGATTTGTTGCATCGGGTGCTGTTCCACAATATAGAATTGTTGGAGATATTGTTTATGTTCGTGGTGCTTTTTCTAGCACAGGTTTTACGGCTGGTACTGCTGGTGCGTGTGGACAACTTCCTGCATCAGCATATCCAGCTACATCAGTAGTATATTCAGGAGCAACAAATGCTTCAACGGCTTTATTTAATAAAATATCCATTTCAAGTGTTGGTACTATTTCAATAACACCAGAATCTGCAACAACTACTAACTACATAACTTTTTCATATCCACTTGGATAATAAAAGAACAAAAATAACTTATTTTTTATAAGGTATAATAATAATATTCAATGGGCATGATTGGAAAATTATGACCAAATATATTGAACCTTTTACTCCTAAGCTTCGTGGCGATGAGTTTGGTAATCTTGCTGCTTATCGTAATGGCAGACCACACAGAGGCCAAGACTGGCATCCTGCTGAGAAATCACCTATTCATGCCATTACTTCTGGAACTGTTTTCGTAAATGAATGGACTGATGTTTTAGGACATATTCTTATCCAGTCTGCTGGTGATGGCTATTGGGTTTTATACGCACATCTAGCTGAAGCTTCTACTCTAAAAAAGGGCGACAAGATCAAAGTTGGCGAAACTGTAATTGGTCGAGTTGGTGGTGGCAAGAATACGCCTAGCGGGTCTGCCTCAACTGGTGCACACCTTCACCTATCTATCGGTAAGGCAAATAAAGACTGGGGCAATCCAAACATTCACTTGGCTTCCTATGAATCACTTGTTGATCCATTGAAGCACATCTTAGCTAATAAGGAATAAATATGAAACCTCTTGGTAATGTTCTTCTTCGTGTGCTTGCAACATTTGTTGCTTCTGCTTTAGGTGTTATTGGTGCTGGTAGTCTTGGTGGCGTAGCTCCAGCTACCGCTGCAGCTATTGGTGGTATCCTTGCTGTTGCTAAAGTTATTGAGCGTCTATCTTTGGCTTTTCTTGAAGATGGAAAACTTAGCAAAAATGAAATTGATGCTGCTTTTCAGCAGTCTGTTCAGCTAAAGAATGTGAAGCCTGAGCCTAAAGACTAATAATGAAATCTAAGTTTTTTACTTCATTATTTTTTACTTTAGCGTTTGCTTTTTGGCCGCTAACTGCTGCTAATGCAGAATCTGTTTCTGGCCTTACTCAAGATGTTTATACTTACGTTGAAGGTGCTACCCCAGATAGAACTGAGTACGCTCTCTGTAATACAAGTGTTGTTGCAAATATTAACTGGGATGTTGGTGGTGATGTAGTTGCCAACTGCCAGCAAGACTTTGTTCTTATTCACTGGTATGGTTATATTACTTTGCCTGTAGATGGTGAGATTACTTTTCAATCTATGGCTGATGATGGCTTTTATCTAGATATCGGTGGTCAAAACGTTATTGATAACTGGACACTCAAAGGCTGTGGTGGTGGCACAGGTACACACTCATTTGAATCAGGAGTATCACAAAAGGTAGATATCTGGTGGTATGAGTATGGTGGTGGGGCTTGTAATTTTCTTTATTACACTGATTTATCAACTTTTTATAATTTAGTTCCAGATTCTGTTTGGACTACTGAAGAAGTTGCTATTGTAGTTCCACCAGTAATTGTTGAACCGCCAGTAATTGTTGAACCGCCAGTAATTGTTGAACCGCCAGTAATTGTTGAACCGCCAGTAATTGTTGAACCGCCAGTAATTGTTGAACCACCAGTAATTGTTGAACCACCCATTATTATTGAACCGCCCATTATTATTGAGCCGCCTTTAATAGTTGAACCACCTATTGATCCAGTCGATCCACCAATTGATCCGGTTATTCCAGATCCATCAATAGACCCTGAGCCATCCATTATTCCTGATTTGCCAGTAGTAATTCCAGAACTTCCTGAAACCCCGCCTACAGTCCCTACAGAGCCTGAGAGGCCCATTGTAGAACCAGTTGTTGAGCCACCTACAATACAAGAATCACTAAATACTTTGATAGACATTGCACCTTCAGAGATGACGGATCTACAGGTATCTCAGCTTCAAGAGGCTGCCTATTCCGTGCTTGAAACCTCTGAACAAGGTAGCCCTGAATATGAACAAGCCCTTGATGCGCTTTATTTGGTGGCACAGGCAGATGACATTGTTATTGACGAGCAACTAGCCAATACTCCTGTTGTTGGTGCGGCTGTAGTTGCATTTGCTAACGCAATAAATTTCTTAGGAAACATTGGTTCAGACATTTCACCAAAAGTTCGTGAAGAATCAAAAAAAGTTGTTATTGGTGCAGTTATTGCAGGGCAAATTGCACAAGTAGCAGGGGCAACGTCATTATCCGCAACTAAGAGAAATGGAAAATAATGAAAAATTTTCTAAAAGATATGTTAGAACAAAGTTGGACTTTGCTTGGCCTTGGAACTGCTTGGCTTGTGCTCGAAGGCACTGCTAAAGAAGTTACTGGAAACCTTATACTTATTACATTAGGTATTTGGGCAGCAACCTATAAACTTAGAAATCCGAAAGAAAAGTAAAATGCCAGATAATTATACAGAATTGTTTGTTGCTATTGGTCGAATAGAGGAAGGTGTTAGACATATGCGTGAATCTATTGATCGCGTAGAACGTAAAGTAAACCTTCAAGATGGAAGATTAAAAGATCTTGAACTTGATGTTCAAGAACTAAAAACTCAGAGAAACTCTAAGTCTAATAGCATTGCTGTTTGGTTGAGTGTTGCCGCTATTTTAGTTGCAGTTATTACTATTATTGCACAAGGCTTTTAGTAGGGTTTTCTACCATCTTGGGTCATAACCCAAAGTTTTGCACCAGTTTCTAATTTTTTGATTCCTGCAAGTATTTCACGATTATTATCTGTAAAGTCTGTAAGGTTTAATTCTTTGATTAGTCGTGCTTTTTCTTCAATTACTTTTGCTGTGCCACCTTCTACAAAATATACACGCTTACAGTTTGGAAAAGTTTGATGCACCCATTCAGTAGTTGCTTTATGCACTATTTCGCTGCCTTTTCGGGCTGTAATGATCACAAATTCACTTTTAGGGGTGTAGATTACTTTTGCTGCTTTTAGAGCGTCTATGAGGCTTGTAGCCCCAAATATAGACTGATAATTGACGTGGGCTAAGGTATCATCAAGGTCAAAGCCTTGCATTATTTTTTATCCAAGTTTATTCGGTTTACCCACGCTTGTCCAGCTGTGCCGCCCCAAGCATCCCAAGCTACACGACCCGGAGATGGATAACCTTCTTCACCAGCATTGAAGCCAGTAGCTCGCTTATCAACAGTATGTCTAGCGAAGTAGGATTTCATCCTTGCGACTGTATCTCCGCTAACTGATTGGCCTGATGCTAGTTGTCCTGCTCTTCTGCGACCTACGCTTGTAAAGCCAGAACCAGCCTTACCTTCAGAGATCCATTTCAAAGCCCTCTTAGCGGCGTTCTGAACGCCCTGTGGCGGACTATAAGTTGAGTCTGCGGCCTCGGTAAAGATTGATTTTTTATCGTCTGTATTAGCCATTTGAAGCCTTCTTTGTCTGTTTTTTATCCGTGCTATAAAAACCTGAACCTTTGAAAATAGGGTTTATGTTGTATTTACGCATAGCCTTATTAAGACAAATTGGGCAGATTGATTCATTACTTGAATCGCTCATTGGGCGTTCTTCATTGTAATCGATCTTACAAGTTTCACACCAAAACTCATATATTGCCATTTGTTTGTTCCTAAAAGTTTAGATGCGGCAGGGGGCGTTATTTTGCATTCTGCCGCATAGATGTGTTCTGTGAATCGTTCTTATGAGTGATACTAACAACATCTTGCTATAAATTATAGCACTTATTGGCGTTCATCAACATATTTATTGTATTTTATGCAACGTTGACAAGTATTTTTTGTTCCCCAACATTCGTAATCACAATGTTGGCAATAGAAAAAACCCTCATATTTATCTGTTAAAGATAGCACAGGTAAGCCACAGGAACAAATAAGTATTACTTCTAAAACCTCATCAGATTCTTCATCGTAAAACTCTACAACTACCTGAGAACTTGCTTGTCCTGAAAACGATTCGAGGTCGTTACGACCCAACTGTTCATTCCATGCTTTGGTTTGTGCCCTGTTGCTTCTACGAAATAGTTGCTTCCACCATCCATTGTTGGATTTTGAACCCATAGTGTTGCCCCCCAATCTTCTAAAGCATCGTGATGAAAGTGATGTGTTACTAATACATCTGAGTTTCCTACTGCGTGGCGGTTAGCAGCCATTGTTTTATACCAGTTAAAAACTTTGTTACGGATTCCGTTTCCAGATCCTTTTCCATAAACATCTCCGTGAGTGATGCCGTAAGTCCAACCTTTAATATCAGTTATAATTGACATTTCACGATCTGCTATTTGAAATGAAACGTGGTCAAAATTTGGATCATTTTTTAGTCCAAGTTCGGCTATCTCGAATACAAGTAGGTCATCATTATCACCTAACTCAGTTTTGTATCCGTTAATGCGATGTTCTCCGTGATTTCCGGGAGCAACTACTACTCTAACTTTTTCAAATAATGGTGCAAGAATGTATAGACCATTGAGTATTGTGGCTACAGTTGTTTTGATTTGATCTCTTCTACTCATATCGATACCAAATGATTGTTGTGGATAGATTACACAGCCTTCAATCATATCTCCACCACCAATAATAACTAATTCATTTAGTTTTCTACCGGTTTTGCGTAGTTCTGTGATTCTTTCAGTTGTGGCTTGCATTGCAGAATCAAATCGTTCTAGGAATTCTTTTGTGCCACCACCTTCTTTTTTACCTACTTGCCAGTCTGCCCAGTCAAGCACAAAGGTAGATTCAACTCCAGTAAGGTCTTTTGTATTGCGTGTTTTTGATTTGATACCAAGCTCTTTGATTAGTTGAATTGGATCAATAGTTTCAACGCCTTGCTTTTTCTTTTGAACAGAGAAAGCATATGAATGTTTCCAAATCTTTCTATCAAGATCTCTTGAATAGTATTCGCTATGTCTTTCACGAAGAAGTCCAACCATTTCAGTTTCAGACAAGTCATAACCAAATAATTTTAAGATTGAGTCTGGAGAAACATCTGCTAATGGCTCATCTAATGCTCCTGTACGGAGTTCACCTAAATCACCATTCCAAATTATTTCTCGCATATCATCTTTGTCAAATTGCTTAGATGATTCATTTTTTGCACACTTGTTGTTATGTCTGCTTACTGTTGTGCGACTAAAATCGTATCTTTCAGCAATATATCTAGTAGTTTGTTCTACTAGCATTTTTTCTAAATCGGCATTAGGTAGCAACGCACATATTTTACAGTTATTCATCTCGCCTTTTTTCTGTTAGATTATTCTGTGATTTTTGATTCTGGAATTACCCAAAGTTTACAGATTGCTTCTGGTTCAATCTTACCGGAAACGATTTGACATTGGCCATTTTCGTTGAAAAACACGCAGTTTTGACACATTAGACCTGCTGGTTTGAATGGATTTTTTGCGGCTGGAGCATAGTGCGCTCCATTAGACATTGATGTTTGGTCGAACATTCCATATTCGGCGGCAACTTTAGCATTATTTTCTACCATATGTTTTTGACGATCAGTGAGCATATCCCACTCTTCTACTGCCGGCATAGGCATTGCTGCTTCTGCTTGACGAATAAAGACTTCAATTGCTGTTTCTTTTTTCTTACCTAGTTCTCCACCGGCTTTTTCACCAGTAGCAATAGATAGAGCAACCATATGTTGGATAGCATCATTTTTGCTTTTGTGGCAGGTTATAACTGATCCGTCAGATTTGACTGTAGCCCAACCCGTACAACCTTTAGCACCTTGTTTAATGTAATATGGCATAATTCCTCAATTCAATTCCATTATACGCTATAAGCCAGTATTATTCATCAGGCCAACCTTTTTTCATTGTTGGTATGTGATTTACTTCAATTCTCAAATATGCTACTGCGTGTCTAATTGCATCTCTAGCGTGTTCTTTGCCTTTTATATAAAATTCAAGTCTTTTTAGTGCATCATTATTACAAAATACTTTATATGATGGCGGATAAAAAACTATTGATTTATCCGCTAAAGCATATAGCACACCAATAACATAACAAGGTTCTAGGTTTACGCTAGGCATTCCGGGGCGGAGGCTAAATGATTCACACACTATTACATCTGCTTCAATATTTGAATTTAGGTAAAACTCTTTGAAACCTTTGTATCCACCTGTGATTTGACCATAATCTAATAGTTTAGATTCTTTTTCATTGTATTCAATCAATGCCCAGCCTGTTGTGCCACCGGGATCGAATGAAAATATTTTAGTCATTTTTGTATTCTTGTGCCTTAGATTCAATCATTTGAAAACATTGTATAGCCAAAAGATCTCTATCACCAAGTCGGTATCTGCTGTAATGGTATGTGAGTGCTTCATAATCATTTTTTACTAATTCAAATGGTGATTTTTTTGAGAATAAACTAATCAAAGAGATCATCTTCTTTCTGCATTTGCTTTTCTGCGTGAGCAAGTCTTGCTTCAATAATTGGGATATATTCTGGAGTTAATTCTATTCCAATAAAATTAAAGCCTTCAAGAATTGCAGCCTTGCCTGTTGAACCTGAACCTGTAAATGGGTCTAGCACAACACCATTTGGTGGCGTAACTAATTTTACTAGATAACGCATTAGGTCTGTTGGTTTTACTGTTGGATGATTATTATTTGTATCACCCTCATTGCGATCTTTTTTATTTGCTTTAGAAACATAAAAGAAACGACTAGCACCACCAGAATCACTAAAGCCCCTCATAGTACCCTCAAGATCTTCTCTTAGACCATATTCAGAACCATATTTACCTGAACGGATGTCTGGCAAAAGACCTTTATTTGAACTGCTTCTAGTAATTCCACTTTGCTCATCAAGAACTTCTGCCATACTCTCATCAAGAATTGCGTTTGCTGGCCACCTACCAACTGATTCTCTTGATGTAAAAGGCTCTCCAACCGCATCACCCCAAGGTTTAGCACCATTGTCAAAAGTATTTATAGTTACTGTTTCTGTTCCAATGCGACTTCCATCAATGTTAATACCACCAGTTCCATATTCTAATACATTTTCTACAACAGTACCAATAAGGGGCTTGCGAGCCATTACAATAGGCTCAAACGATGGCTTTAGGGCTGTTCCCCAGCCATCCCACTTCTTGGCTTCATGAGTCGATGGAGCAGTAAATTCATAAACATCTTGTTTTACTGTTTCGCCAGCACCAGTTCCATCTGGTTGATGGAAACCTGATTTCAAAGTTTTGCCATTACCAGTCAAGGGTCTAGAACCTATTACTTCTCTTTGAGCACCAGCGGCCCTGTCTATTGCTTTACTTATGTTGTGTGATTTAGGAAAACCTGAACCATACAACCAAGCAATACCATCTCGAATTTCAAAACCCGCAAGTCTAATAGACAATGCCCCAACGTCCTGTGTCCGAGAACCAAAAAAGGCTAGAAGATGACCGCCCGGTTTTAGCACACGAAGGCACTCGTCCCATACGGCTGGCGGTGGAACAAAAGCATCCCAAGATTTACCCATAAAACCTCTACCATCAGGAATAAAATCTCTTTCCCCTTGAATCCATCTGGTAATAGTTTCAGCAACGTTATCATTGCTATTCAATCCGTATGGTGGATCAGTAACTATTGAATCAACACTATTATCTGGAATGCCTTTTAGAGCATCTAAACAATTTTCATTCATAACAACATATGTCATTTTATTCTCCTTATATTTTTGCTTATTGCACTTTGGCTAATACCAGTTAGTTTTGATATGATTCCTTGCGATGTGCCATTTTTTGTTATTTCTTTTGCTAAAAGATAATTTACTAGACCATTAGATTTTCCATAAAATAAATCTCTAATTTTTTCTAAATCATTTATCTTCAACTTGCCACCACTCTTATTATTCTTTTTGCATAACTTAGATATGGTTTGATGTGAAACTATTCCATTAGTCATAGATTCTATTTGGCGAGCAGAAAAAATATTATATTCACCAATATCTTCAATAATTTTAAAAAGATCTTTTCTTTCTAAATTTTCTGAATGATCTCTAATCCAGATTGCTTCATTTATTGCTCGCAATCTCATTAGGTCGTCATCAATTTCCATTTGCTATCTCCAAAAATATTTTTGAATTATCTACAACAATAGATAATCTTGCCTGTGATTTTAGAGCATCAACCATTTCATCAAATTCACGCTTGCGCTTATTAGAAAAACGTTTGTAGGCTTCTTCATAGCGTAGCCGACCACCTTTTTGTGCAATTAAATCTTCTAGTGAATCTACTTCTCGTTGCCATTCTGATGCAGAGATAGCCCCAGCCATACGAACAAGGTTTCTAAACCATTCTTCTGAATAATGAATAGCAACAAGCATATGTTTTAGTTGGACTTCATCAGACCGGTCATACATAGCAAGCAGAACTGCGCACTTCCAGATAGACAATGCCAGACGCTGGCGTGATGGTTCAATTGATTCTTCTTGTTCGTGTCCTTCAGTATAGTTTCCCATTTCCCATTTGAATTTATTGAATCTTTCAAGTGCTTCTTCGGTTAGTCTAATTGGTCTAGGGAATGGAGCGCCTTTTTTCTGCCAGTAAAGGTAAGAATCGTAAAGGGATCTAATCATAGAATCCATTTCTTGATCCCTAGTAATAACTTCAACTTCATTGGCTTGCTCAATAGCTTCAGTTTCGTATGAACGATCTGGAGCATCCGCAATTACATAGATGAAACGAGCAAGGAAACCGCTACGGAAGTATTCTGTTGTAAGCACATCGGCGGTTTTGCTTGTAATGCCCATCAGATACATTAGGAAGTTAGTTTCTGCTCTTTCTGACTGCATACCCCTTCCCGGCATAGTGCCACCAGTAGAGCGAACTACAACGGGAACGTGGCCATCATAGAGTTCTGTGAATCGTTCTGCAGCTGTTGCCATATATGTTTTGTTGATAAAATCTTTGAACATACCTTGAACTTCATCACGATGAAATAGTGAAGTCTGTTTATCTCTTGAAGATAATAGTTTTACTAAACCTTCAGCAGTAACGTCTGAACCAACATCAATTTGGTATCCAGCAAACTTTTCATATTCTCTAACTACACGCAACATTAGTTGTCGTGAAGTTGATTTACGGCTACGAGTAGTTTCTCCAAGTATCATAAACCACAGGTTTAAACCCATTTTTCCGTATTTAGGTACTGCGTGTCCGCTATCTGAGAATGCTGAAGATAAAACTGTAAAAGCACTTGCTATCTGGTATTCATTTGCAGCATCAGTTTTCTTTGATGCCCAATCAACATATTTGTCAATAAATGTTTTAGAGTTGGCAACAATATCTCGTTCTTCGGCAGTAAGAAAATCTACTGGCTTCACAACTTCTTGTTCGATTGCATCTGCCTGAAATGCTGAATTACCTTCTAATGCATAAGTTTGTTCTGCTCTTTTTACTTCACGCCAAAGATCACCATCAGGGTCTAAACGCTTTAGTCTATCTGGGCGATGATACTTGTTACATTTAGCGTGGCGAACTACTGAAAACACTTCTTGTGCAGTTAGTCCTGCTCGGAATAATTCTAATTCTAGTTTCCAAAGCCTACGAGATAAGTCTGAACCTACTGGTGGCTCTTGTAGGTATAGTGAAATAATTTCAGGATTATTTGGTATCTTCTTAAAGATCTCTACAACATCTATGCTTTGTTCTGGCACAGGTTCTAATGATGGTTCTAATACAGCATCAACTTTTATGTCATTATAAACTTCACCAACCTCAGCAAGCGTATAGATTAGGCCATTTGTGCTGGCATTGACTGTATAACTTTTATCATATTTACGATTACTTGTATTAGCGATGCGAAGTAGTTTTGTTGGATTCCATCCAGAAAGATCACAGCCATCATCTTTTTGAGCGTAAGCAATCTTTTTTGCCATAAGGGCAACTTCACTTGGTTCATATTCTCTATCAAGAACCCAGTAGCAATGCCAGCGATTTGGACTTGTTTCAACTGAAATGCTCGGTATTAGTAAAAACTTTTCCGGTGGGCAAGTATCTGCATCAGCATAAACTACTGAAACGCATTTAGCATTTTCACGGATGCGTCTTTGTTCATAGAAAATGATTGGTGAAAAATATACATCTTCACTAGCAAACTTATTTGCATACTCGACCATCTCATCAAGTTCATCAGGGTAACTAAAAAACTTTTGCACAGTCGGCTGGCCGTGTGCATCCTTGATTACAGCAGTAGCATAACCGCCTGCTGTTCCTAATATTGTTTCTAGGAAATCCTTGGTTTCCATTTATTTCTCCTTTTTTCCGTATCCTTACCAAGAATTGAACTTGATTACCTAATAGAAAAGGAGAAAATTAGGCATCGCCAGAAAGGATTTATATGCGTTTTATAGTAGACGCACCCCTACTGCCCATTTGTAGCGAAAGGCTATTTTACCAGACAGTTGAATCTGAAACTGGTGTTGCACCTAAAGTGCTTTTTAGCAGATCTTCAACAGGTAGTTCTGTTCCTGCTTCAAAGCCAGCAACATTATTGTCTGCTGGATAATCACCTTGAGCATCACGAACAGTAACTCTTGTGTTCAATGGTTTGCCCAACAGGTCATTGATCTCTGGAACTTCAAACTTACCCTTTAATGAATAACCCAATGCTTCAAAGAAACTTTGTGTTTTCCAGAAATCTCCAGCCACATAAAGTGGGATTAGAGTGAATAGTCTGCGGTTCTCATACTGGCCTGATACAACCTTTAGTTGCACCTTCCAGCGTGGCTTACCAGCATTTTCGCCACTCTTCACAGTATCGTGCTGAATGTCAAAGATGGCGGTTTCATATTTACCCTTTGGTAGCGGATCATATGATGTTGTTGATGCACTGCTTGCGGGCAGGTTAGTAGGGATATCAATGAATGTCATAATTACTTTTCTCCTAGTTCTTTGATGATAGACATAATTGTTTTGATAGTTGGCTCGTAAATTTTTGCTGGCAAACCAAAACGGTTTCCCGATACGAGTCGATCTGATGATTGGCAGTATAGCACACGCTTTAGGCCATCTTCAGTTCTCTCTGCTGTCATATACCCGATGATGTCTGGGATTGCTGGCAGAGTGTTTTTTGCTGAACCGGCGAGCATCGGTAAAATCTTTACCGCACCAGTCGATTCATCTTTCTCATCCTGTGCGTGAGCAATCAGGATAGTCAAGAATGGGGCAGAGTGGAGTTTTCGGGTGAGTTGTGTAGTCCATTCCTTCAAATCTCCCCACTTGCCAAATCTATTGTTTTTATTTTCAGGTTTTTCAGCAAAAAACTTTTCAGCACGATCCATTGCAACGCCTAGCGTATCAACAATAACTGTTTTGTACTTATGCTCCTGTGTAGTTAGACCAGCAATAACTGATTCTAACTGTTCGTGTGATTCAACACTGATAACATCAACATCTTTCCAATCACGAGCGATAGCGGATGCTCCGCCTTCAACATCAATCAGCAAGACTGGTGAAAGTTCTTCCAGTTCTGCGGCTGAGTTTGCTAACCAAGTTTTACCACTTTTTGGATCTCCATAAAGCAAGATAGTTTTTGGCGTATTTAGTTGTTCGGCCTTCTTCACAAACTGTGCAAAAGGTAATACTGGGATTTCAGGTTTTGTCATTTTTTTCTCCTTATGACTTTAGATTTTTTATTCTACTACATCTTCTTGAATAGTGATACGAGCGACACGCCGTAAAACTAAAAGAATATTTATAAGTTTTCTAAGAGTAAATACGATAACTACCGCACTTACAACTATCAAACCATAACTTACTGTTAATGTTTTTGAATCAACTGCGGCTAAAAACATAAAGCCAGCAAACAGCAATCTCAAGAATGCTACTGTAAATAGGCTAACATAAAGCATCCTTTTAATGCTTACGCTGGATCTGTTACTTTGCATTTGAAACACTCCTCTTCTCTATTAAACTGCTCTGGGTCTGGATTTATTCCCAAATTCTCCCAAATAGTTTCTAATCTTTTCCAAGCAATTTCTGCGTGTTGTGGCTCATAGTCAAAAGTATATGACCAGATATCTGTATCAGTAGTGCCATCACGATTAATAAATACTAATGAACAGGTATCAACCGGTGTTCCAGCCCTATTCAAACCCCAAGCATAAATTTGTGCCTGTGTATAGTATTTTTGTAGATTATAGATTACACCTGCATCCTGCTTATCTTCAAACAAGACACGCTGATATTTTCTACTCTTATCTCTAGTGCTTGTTTTCCAATCAACTAGATGACGATCTTCTGCTAGAACAAGGTCTGGCTTGCTGTGTATTTCACCATAGCCTTCTAGTGTGCCTAAAAAGATCTTTTGTTCAACTACTGCTGAACTCATTTCTGGTAGATCAGATTTAGTTATAGCATCTTCAAGGAAACTATGTGTTGCAGTTCCAATCTTCGCACCTAACCAATATTTGAATGGCGCTTCAGGCATACCTAAAAGTTTTTTAGCCAAATGGTATGCACAAGGATCAGAAAAGTCCGATGCACCAATTTTCTTTTGCTTATCTCTATCACTCTCCTGCTTCAATAGCGAGAGAGTAATTTCAAGCATTCTATCATTTGTTAACATTTTTTCTCCTTTGTCCTAATTGTATAGAACTTTTTATCTTTTGTCAATACCTTTTGTAAAATTTATTCCGCCCCAAATACCGAACTGTTCGTCATTTGCAACTGCAAAATCATAGCATAATTTAAGTAGTGGGCAGTCTGAACATAACTGCTCACATTCATCTGCTGTAAGATCTCTGGCTTTTCCACCATTTTGCTCATCTTCAAAACCATAACCATCATAATCTTGATAATAATATGGATTATCTTTACAAGGCCAATTTCTAACTTCTTCCATCTTTTGATGTAGTTGGTCATATTTATGTACAGCCTCTTTTTTTATACCAAAATAAACTGGCTTTTCATTACTTGCTTTATCTACTGTGTAGCCACGCTTAATCTTTTTGGTCATACCAATCTTCCAGATGCTCTTGATGGTTCAGGTTTATATGTTCTATAAGAAACATAGCAGCAAAACTTAATAAAGTCAAGCCAATTACTGCAATTAGTGAAACAATTACTATTGTTAAAATATCCATTACTCACCCCCAAGTCTATTTTTTAGAAGAATAGTTATAGATTGAATAAGTTTTGTTGCATCTTCACCAGAGTTAATAACCTTAATTATTTCATCAAGAATTTCTTGATTATTTAGATAATTTAGATATAAAGAATATTCTTCTGGACTAAATTTTGGTGGATCAAGTTTATTATCATTTACCCATTGAAGATAATCTTCAACAAATTTTATTTTACTTTCCATCTTTACTTTTCTCTATTCTTTTGATTTCATCTTCAATATAAAAAATTGCTTTACGAAGATCTTGAATAACAGTATCCTCATTTTTTATCCCTGCTCGCCAAAGATATTTGAAAGCATTACCAATGTTAAAGTTTCGGTGGCGTGTAATTTCAATACACTCAACGCCACTGGGGTCGCTAGTGTAGTGTGCTGGATTATTTACCATATCTTTACTCATTATGGCTTTCACAGTTCTTTATGGCTTCTTGTTCAGTTGTATAATGCGACCAACAGTTATCTTCAATTCTTAGAGATAAAATTTGTATTAAAAGCCAAGTAGCAAATGCACAAACAATAATTGTTATAGCAATGAATTTATTTTTATTTGTCATATTTTTTTGGTTTTTCTGTAAAAAGTTTTATGTATAAAAGACCAGCAATGTTGAATAAAATAAAAAACAATCCAACACCTATAAACCAAGTATAAAAATTAATCATTGTTCTCCAAACACCAATCACATCTTTTGCCCCAACAATCGCATTCACGATCACCACAAGGGTCGCAACAACATTCAGTTATTGGAGTACCATCTTCATCAAATACAACTATATTTTTATCTGCCATCATTTTCTCCTAATGAATTATTTTTGATTTACTACACGCACAAACCGGATTTGGCTTTGCGAATATTCTTTTAATGATTCTAAAACTGTTGTTCCATAAAATAGATTAGCATTTATTACCCTATTTTGTCCAGCATACACGCCAGAATGATAAAAATCTGTTCTACCTTTATGGGCAAAAACAACAATATCTCCCAAAGCCGGCCTAGAAACCCTAATACCAATGTGGCCTTGCTTGTCTGCTGAATGCGGTATGTCTAAACCAAAATGTTTATAAACCCATACAACAAGACCTGAACAATCCCAGCCCCTAGTATCAGAGCCAGAAAAAACATAGTTAGTTTTACCTAAACGCATCATCAACAAACCAATAGTTTTTTTCATTTGAAAAGCATTGCGACTAGGTTTAACCATTTCTAAAAAAGTTTTGTTCCCCAAATGAGTATTTGAGTATTTTGGCTCTGGTACTTTGTTTGTAGATCCATAGTTGCCACACAGCAACGATGTAGTTAAGGCTGTTGCTAAAAAGATTGCGCCCACTTTGTTATTCATCGTTAGCCAACTTTGTATCCGCAACTTTTGCTTCACGCAAAATCCTACCACCAACATCCGACAAAAACATTAATTTATTTGTATCCTTATCTTCAACGGCTTCTTTGGTCATTATCCTAGTAATATTCAAAATTCGTTCTCTCTCCGCAAGCACACCGGTCATAAAGATCTCACGCTGTCCATCAGTCATTTCTTGCCACAGTAATCTAATCTCAATCTCGGTCATCATCATAATCATATGCTTCTAAAAAGTGGTTTATACCCAATCGCTCATAAGTTTCTTGGGCTTGATACGCAAATGTATCATCATCAGCATCTAAACGCAAACTCTGGTTCATCTGTATTTGATCTATAAGCAACTTAGATAACTGTCCTTCATCATAGGTATCTTCCGCAATAACTTCATACGAAATCACAGCATTCTTTTGCCCCTGCCGGTCTAGACGACCCATAGCCTGTTCATTGAGTAACCTATTATCATCCTTAGATAACCAAACCATAGTCGAACAGCGTTCCTGTAAGCCATCAGTGCCTTCACCAATCGCGGCGATAACACCAACAATAAACTGTATTTCACCCGCTATAAAGCGTTCCAGAGCATCATCTCGTTGCTTTTGAGATACAGCACCAGACCATTCAAAAGCAACAAAGCCAGCCTTATTCAATCTGTTAGTAACAACTTTGGCAAACTTTTGGCTATGAGTAAGCACAAGCATCGCATCACCATCTGGATGGTCGCCAATAATATTGAACAGTTCATCAATCTTCGTAGATTTACAGTCATCAGCAAAATATACAACATCATCATTACTAATACTTGGAGTTCCCAAAGTAATTTGGCGCAACCTAATACGAGTAGCCACAGGTATCTCTGCCGTCAATGGATGCTCACCCAACCATACAAGCAAATCCTTTTCCATCTTACGATATATACGAGCCTGTTCAGGCGATAACTGTACTGTGCGTTCAATAGAAACAAGACTTGGCAAATCAGCATCCATACCATCTGGATGAAACTCACAACACTTCTCACGCTTTAGATGACGGATGTAGCAAGGAATACTTTTAGCAATCTCACCAGACTTCTTCTCACCAATAACAACTTGACCAGCAAAATAATCTGGCTTTGTTAGGCAATAAGTATTCACCCAACGCCAAAAAGATCTTCCAGCAACATCAGGGTAAATCCAACGCAACACAGACCAAAAACCTTCAATACGATTACCGGCAATAGTTCCAGACATCCCTATACGCTGTTTGGCTTTTAGTGTAAGCAACATCTTGGCAGTTTTACTATCACGATTTGATGCTCTATGTATTTCATCAAAAATCGCTAAATCAGGTTTGATACCAACCCAAGTCATTGTTCTAAAAAACTCTGGCGTAATCAAATACCAGCCATCTTCATCTCTCTCCAATTCAAGTAAATTATCATTACCTTTATTGGTAGAGTTCAAATACTTTATTTGAGCATTAGGGATTTGCCGTAAAATAGTTTTCTGCCAAGCCCTACGATGCGTTCCTTTTGGGGCAATAACCAAAACAGATCTTGCTTCAATATGTTTAGCAACTTCAATAGCAACTAATGTTTTACCGCCACCAACCTGCGTAGCAACAACACCTGTTCCACCATTGAAAACCAATTTGTCAATATCTCTTTGCTGATATGGGTATGGCTTTAATGGGTTATCCATCATTTTCCTTTTTAAGTTTTGCTCGTTCAATAGCATCAGCCCGAGTATATTGGGCGTGATACATCATTTCAATAAGTTTGCGGTCTATCTTAGGCACAGCGGTCAAGATTGCTTTAGAAAACTCTGCCATAGACAGATTGCGCTCTTCATCAGATAAAGGCATTACCTGCCCAGTGCGTTTATAACAAAACCTACCAAATTATTGCGGTAAATTTGTGTAATAACCGCAAGATCTCCGTCAATGAACTCTAATTCATTATCATCACTAACAGCAATAAGGGCAGTTCCGCTAAACGCATTATCTCCAACATCAGTCAAATAAACTTGGCAAGTATGTTCAGACACAACATCAATCTTAAGTTTTTCAGCACCAATAATGTTTTCACTAACGCTGGTAAGCGTTGGAATACCAGAACCAATTATCTCTTGAATAGTTTTATAGTTGCTAGTGCCAATGGCTTTACCTAAAATAGTTTTAGGCACACCAATTTGGGAAGCATAGCGTAAAGCATTGTCCCGTTCATTTCGACTTGCTTCCAACCGGATAGCCATTTCACGCTTCATCTCTGCTTCAATGTTTGCTTTGGTGAGCGTGTAGGATAAATGTTTTTCACGAACAGCGTCTAACGCTGATTTAGCAGATGGCGATAATTTCATTTGTTACGCCACTTTTAGAGTTGGATATAGTTTTTTTACTATGCTAGTAAGCAAACTAAGGTCAAATGATGTGCCTTTTAGATTAAGTGATGCGTTTGCGTGATAGGGATCTTTTTTACTAGGGTTCAGGTGAATAGACTTGACTTCATAATCGTCAAACTTAAAACTATCTTCCGCACCTTCAATTTCATATCTGATCTTTTTGTTGTTGATAGCATCAACTACATAGCCGACAGTTTCGGCATTTCCGCTTAGGGTAAGTTTCTTTTCCATTTGTTCTCCAATGTTTATTTATTTAGGGGTGAGCAGTTTAATTCACCACTTACTCAGGTGATGTTTGACTAACGCAAGTTAGTTTATATTACAATCTCTACAAGTACAAGAATGTCTGCTCTCTTCAACTGGGTCGGCATCGGCGACCTCAGTTTCCGATGTAGGTGTATCAGTAGCATTCACAGCAAATACTCTAGTGTAAGTACTTTGACCCCACCACAGATCGTGTCCAATTGTTTCTGCTTCAAGTTCTACCGAAGTACCGGCGCGTTCGCCATTATCCCAGTCGCGGATACGCAAATCACCAGAAACAATAACTCTATCGCCCTTGCTGATGCTTACAGCGACATTAATAGCCAACTGACGGAACGATGTAATAGTAAGCCAATTAGTTTCAGCAATAGTGCGACCATTAGCATCAAGACGACTTGATGGACTAGCAATACGAAAGGAAGTAATTGGCAGACCATCCTGCGTAACAAGATGGCGTGGTGTAGTGGCAACTAAGCCAGTAACTGTAATTTGTGTCATAAATATTTCTCCTTATTTATTGTTATGTTTAAAATGCTACCCTATGTTTAGGGAAAAAGCAAGTTTATTACTTATTTTCTTCTTGAAAAGAATAGGCAAGATTATCGAGCATCTCAGAAAACTGAGTTTCAGTAAGCAAATCTGCGAATTCACGAAACTTTGATGAAACATCAGACTTATGCCAGTCAATATCATAGCCTTCAAACTCTGAATAATAGATCTTTACAACACACAATTCAGGCACATCAGAACCATCAGGCAACCAGTTGAACCGAATAACTCTACTCCAAGATAAATACTCTTCATCAACATTTATTACAGTAATTTGATTTGGAGTAATAGTATTATCGCTATCAAACCCAAGCACCTTAGTCAATTCCCAAATACGATGTTTTAGCACATCAAGAAATTCTTGTTTTATATCTTCATTCCAGCCAGCATCTTGTTTGATATCGGCAATAACTTGTTCATAGGCTAAAGATAATGTTGAATTATTCATTTGTATCATTCTCCTTATTTGTAATGGTATTTTTTTCTACCATCTGGTTTAACATTACACACACACTAGCCAAAGTGTCAATAATCTGTTTGTTCATAGTTTTTTCGCTATCACCATTAGCGGTACGCCATCCACCAAACTTTTCATCATAAATAGTATCAACACTCTCAATGTCCGCATTGACGCTAAATAAACCGGTGTGTAAATCATAACGCACAATAGTGTTGATGTCGAACGCTGGTTGCTTATTTCTGAACGCTGGATGCCTTGCCTTAGACTTAGCAATCTGTTCTTCTCTGGACTTACTCATTGTAAGTCCCTTCTTTGTAATCTTGGATAACGAGTTCCAGCAACGCGTCAATAAAGTTCTCGGCTCTGCCAACAATGTCGTCAGCAATCGCATTCCATTGGCTTTCGGTGATAGTATCCCCTGTCCAGTTTTCAAACTGTTCTTTTGTAATCTCTTGTATCTTTGCTACTGCTTTTTTACTCATTGTTACTCTCCTTAGTTGGTTTTCCATCTTCATCTACTTCTTCAAGTAGGGCAACATCCCAATCTTCATTACCCTTAATCCACTTCTGTGAAGCATTAGGTAATTCATCTAGGTTGCGTGTAGCATTCAAGATCTGTCTAGCGTGTTCTCGACTATCGGCATCAAAAATAATTTGATACTTTGAAGTTTCCCACACATTAAAAGCATATTTAGCCATTTTCGTTCTCCTTAGTTGTTGCGTTGAATTCCCATTGGGCATTAGTTTCAAAAGGTTCAAAATCATCTGAAATCCAGTCATCAAGTTCAGCGTAAGCGCTAAGTTCATCTACCGCATCAACTTCAACTGAGTACCAGTGCGTTCGTGTTGCTTCAATAATGTATTTAGGCATCTTCATTCTCCTGTTCAACTTCTACAATAGACCAATCAACTTCATCAAAACGGATGTCCATCTTCTCAGTAATCTCAGCAATCACATCAGTCAAAGAATTAGCAAACTCTTCAGCCTGTTCTTGTGTGTGAAACTCTGGTTGATGAAAACACGCAATCACATAATTACTAACAATGTATTTAGGCAACTTATTCCCCAATCTCGATACAATCTTTGAAACAAATTTCACAATGAAACCCATTTAAAGTGTATTCATCTTTATTTTCACAACTATGTTTAGAACAAGGGCATTTATTCATTAGTTATCTCCTAATTCTTGTAGTGTTTCCATAGATATTTGAACTTCATAATCCTTTGATTTCTTATCAACTTCCGGTAAATCCATAGTATCTATCTCACCATCCTGAACTTTATTCAAAAGATCTTTAGCCTGTTCAATGTTCTCAGCCTGAAAATACATTTTATAGGTTTCAGTTTCACTAAACCAAACAACATAAGTTTTCATTACTTCACATCCTTCTTCACAGTAGCCAAAGCCCATACAGCAATCGCCAACGCAACAGTCAAAGCAACTACACCAAACATTTTGGCGCTCGTATAAAGATCTAGCGTATCCATATCGAACACTTGACCCTCAAAGCGATACTGGTCTGCCAATAGGCTTGTAGGCACAGCAATCAGCGCAGTAGTGATACTCAACGACAATTTCAACATAAACTTTTTCATTACTTCCACTCTCCAATAGCATTCATAAGTTGGTTCGGATTAACTTTTAGGATAACGCATAGGTGCGACATTGTTCCGCTAGGGATATGGCGTTGCCTATGAAAATATCTGCTCAAACTAGACTTCTGTAAGCCATTAGCAATAGCAAACTGGTTTAGGGAATTATACCCCAACTTGGTGTATCTGGCAACAAACCAGTTCCAAGTGATATCTTCTTGACTTTGTTTTTTCATTTATTTATTCTCCTTTGATTGAATTTTCCATTAGCCCAAGTTTTTTAGCCCATCTGATTGCGCCACGATTGGGTGTTGCGGGATGATCCATTGGGTATCGGCTATGACCCCAAGATGTAAAAATGTTGTTGCCATTGACCTGAACACGCATTTTACAAATAATACATTTGCTTTGCTTACCCATTTTGCTCATTTTTACTTTACTCATTGTTATTCTCCTTTATAAGTGTGAATTCAAATTCACAATCAGTTGGGTCAAATGCTCTACGAAACTCTGCGTCATCTTGGAAATAAAAGAATACACGCTCATCAAAACTTTCATTGTCATTCATCTCTTGATAAAGATCTTTATCATTCAACACTACAACAACAGCATTCGTTTCGGTAAATGTTGGTTCATCTTTCCAAACATAATCTACTGATGCGACATATTCTGCCATTTTATTCTCCTTTTTTCAATGAAACATCAAACTGGTTTTCAACTACCTTCAAAAAACCTTGAACAGCATTACCATAAGCCATCAACAATTTTAGGTTCTCAGGTTGTAAAGTCGCAACACATTCACCAGTAATCTCACTAATACCAGTAATCAGCACATTACCGCGAACCGGCTCAATCTGGTTTTGGTACATCGTCCTAATCAGCATTGTTGCCACAGCATTTACTTCAAGCGTATGGTAGTTAGAGTTATCTGCGCTACTCCAAATGATCTCTGGTACTTCATTAATGTATGCTTCCCAAGGTTCAGCAAACTTCACAAAAGAATTAATAAATCCGTATTCACGCTCAGTAGGTCTAGGCAACCCAATCTGTAAAATCTGTCCATTAGGTTTAATGGCAATCGCTTGCTTAATAGTTTGTTCGCTCATTAGTTATTCTCCTTATATGTAATAGAGCCATCAAGATACTCAATGCTATCTTCTGGGATAAACGCCGGTAAGATAGGGTTTTCATAGCCTTCTGTAATGCTTTGTCTAACGCTATCAAGATTATCTAGTTCAACTAGATATCTTGCTGTAATGGTAATTTCGTATTTAGCCATTAGTTGGTTCTCCTTTTATAATCTAAAATAAACAATACTAGAACTCCTAGCATCCAAAAGCCAATGTTGCTGGCGTGTCCAGCAAGTTGGTGAATAATGTAAATGTTATCTGTTTGGGTCATCTGATATACAGAATAACCCCAATCACCGACCATATACATCAACACGCCGATAAGTAGTAATCTAATCATTAAAGATCTCCCAGTCATTAGTTAATGCGATAATGTCGTTGAAGTTGCGGTTGATACCGGCAATAATGTTTTCTACATATTTAGTTTCCAAAATCATTACGCCAGTATGTCCATTAGGTAATTCTCTATCCTTAAACCAATCAGCAAGGTTAGTTGCCAGCATTTCAATAGCGAGTTCCCTTTTAACAATCTGCGTTTTAGTAGCATCACTTAGTTTAGGCATTGTTACCCACTACCCCTGATGCTTCCGCAAGGTTCTCTTCAATAATGCTAATCAGCATCTCAACAGACACACCATTACTTACATAAGTTTGTGGTGAGCGAACACTAACACCATTATCATTCAAATCAATCTCTCTAAGGGTTCTCAGAGCGAATAAAACACTATTCCACTCACCGATACGCATAAACATTTGCTTATGCTCTGCCTTGTTCATACGGGTCTTTTTGGCGCGTTGCTGAGATGATGCCAAAGCAACCATCCTATCAACTTCTGTGTTGATGAAATCGGCAATCACATTGTCAAAATCAGTTTTATCGGTATCACCACCCAAAAGATCAGTTAACTCTTCTGGTTCAATCTGGGATGTTGTAGTGCCTACGACCTGATACATTTTGCTCTGGTCATCGAAACTAACTACTGTGTATAGTCTGCTCATTGTGCTATCTCCTTGTTGTTGGGTTGTTGGCGTTGTTGGGGTTGTATCTAGTGCGCTGGCATAACAGCATTCATCGCATTCATCAGAACCGGCTACACCTAATTCATAAGGTTGTAAATTATTACAAGTACTACATTCAAAAACGCAAGAAGTACAACTAGCGGTGTAATTAAGTTCTGTTGCGACATCACCGATACCGCAGTATTGACAAAGTGGGTTCATAGTATCTCTCCTAAGATGTGAATTGAATATGTCCGCCATATTCGATTATTTATGACATTTTTTATTATTTATTGTATCTAAAAATAATAATACACTATTTAGTTTTATTATTCCCAATAATACAAGATGTTGAGAAAAAAGTTATCTGTTTGTTATGTTATTCAGTTTTAGGTAAAACTTGGAATAGAATATGGTCGAGAATTGAGAAAACTTGACCATATTCAATTCTAGGTAGGGTGGTTCTTGATACACACCATCTACATACATTATTTATTATTATAGTATTATTATAAATAATGTAGAGAGTGGGGGTAAGCGCTAATCCCAAAGATCTTGGTCAATACGCTCACCAAAACTATCAGCCCGTCTAGGACGCTCCAAAGCCGATAAATAACCCATCTCCACAAGGTCATCAAACGAACCCATAAACTGATTATCCTTATCAAAATACTCACCAAACTCATTCACAGAATAATCCGGTAGTTCAGGGAACTCATCAAGATAACTAGGCAAACTGCCATCATTCTCTTCGTCATACCAATCTTCTGGAATAAACACATCACCCAAATCGCTGGCAACATAACGCCCACCAGTCGCATTAGTAGAATAGCCAGACTTATTACCCGAAGTCAAATTGCGATAGTAAGAACTAGAATAATCAATCTTCTCTTCATACTTAGCATTCTGCTCTGGCAACACTTCCACTTGGTCAAGACGACCGCCACGAACGGTTAGCAAAGTACGCTCAGGAACATTCTCGATATAGACAGCCTTAAGACCAATAGACTTCAAAGCCGACATCAAAATACTCTCAGTCGAAGCAAACACAAACGAACCATCCTTAAGTTGTGCGACACACAACGGACTGTGAGAGATACGACCAACCTTAAGCGTCTGGCGTTCTGCTTCATCAAGCCAAGCAACACTAGCATCACCATCGAGCATTTCTAACTTAGAAAGATCATTAGGATACTGGGATAGCAAGGCAGGGATAACAGAACTATCTACATCTGGCAACTTAGCGTCAATGTATGAACGAACAGTATTGTGGTTATAGATAACGCCATTATGAACCAACGCAATCTGCTGGTCAGGGGATAGTACAGGGTGATTATTAGCCATAACCTTAATAGAGCCGTGAGTAGCGTAACGAGTATGTAAAACAGCCACACCAGCATCTCTAGGCATACCCTTAAGGCTAAGTTGCGCACCAGCCACATCATTCTTGAATAGACCTGAACCCATCGGCGACTGCCAAGCAAAACCTGATGCCTGATTACCCCGAACATCCATCTCTACCAAGAGAGCGTGAGCCAACTTGCGCGGAAGAATTCTTGAATTATTTGATAGTGAAAAACCTGCGATTGAACACATACGCATCACCTTGTCCTTTTCTTGTTAGTAGTTGTATTTTCTATTACACTATCTAGTCTAATAGAATTACTGGTAGTTGTCAAATCCAAAACACTAAGAAGGAGAAGGGGCAACCAAGACCAACCATAATCTATAATCTCTACAAGACCAGTGAAACCTTGCGAAACCGGTTGCCCCAACGAACGCCTTTATTTGCGTCTAGTAATAGTATTACATCTCCACATCACATTGTCAAGCCATATCGTATAACGAAATCGTTATAAAAAGATCCTTGACACCGGTCAAGCCATCGTGTATAATCGCGCCCGTATGCGTGTGCGCTCCTTTTATAGAGGGGGTCTTTTGGGAACTCGCACCGGTGCTGGGGGTCTATGTGCGTTTAGGGTTTTTGGGAACTCACGCTGGTCTTGACGGGGGGTGAAGATCTTTTGGGGTTTGGGAAGTTTGGGAAGTCGCGCAGGTTTGGGAACTCGCGTTTGGGAATTCGCGCTGGCTCGCTCGCTCGCTGGTTTGGGAACTCGGGGGCAGGTATTCCGCAACGCCCAAATTGACCCTGAGATTTTGCTGGGAGTTGCCTGAGAGTTTCCTGAGAATGAGGCAAATCTGCGACACGCCCGAAAAACCAAAAATCCGACACGCCCGAAAAACATACGGGGATCTTTTTTCGAACAAATGTTCGAGAAAACCAATTATAACAAAATGATAACAATACCCCAAAACACTCTAAACAGGGTTGCGAATATCGCCGAGATATGCCTTAATTGACTTATCGGCAAAGCGCCGAGAGCAACACCAAACAAGGAGATATCCGAATGGAAAACAACCAGACACCAGAAACCACACTTGACCAATTCGTTAAATTCGCCAACGATTACGCTCAACAACCAGAACAGGCAACCGCCTTAACTTGGGGATACGAAATTGAGAGCAACACGATGAACGATATTTACAACACCGCCCAATTCACCCCAGAGTTTCGCAAATGCCACGGCTTAGATTGGCAAGCCGACGGAAGTGTAAGCGATGAAAGCGAAAGCGCCAACAACGGCGAAGATTGCGAATGCTCTTGCGATGAGTGCGACCATTCTTGCGATTGTAACAACTGCTCAATTGAAAACTATGAACTAGACCACTGCCACGAAAGCGATTGCTACGGCTCGAGCGAATATCAAGAAGTCGCAAGCATCGGGGGATTGGAAACCACACACCCCGATACCCTAGACTTACTAGCCCAATGGGGATTAAACGAAGCAACTTTTAACGATGATACAGGCATACATATCCACATCGGAAGCGCCCACCTAACCGCCCCACAGGTCGCAAATATCCTAACCGCCTACCGACTAGCAAGCCCGATCATAAACCAAATCGCCGAGCGCACCGGCACTTATTACGCACAGGCGCACGATGAACAGATAGAGAACGATTGCCGAGCAGGACACGGCACAAACTCAAAATACTACGCCGTTAACACTTGCTCACATTTCAGCACACACCGCGCGCAAACAATCGAATTCCGCCAAATGGCAGGAACAACAAACACCGACCTAAAACAGACCGACAGAGTTAGAGCATATGCCGAAATCTTGCGCCTACTTGTTACCTACGCAAGCAAGCCAGCACCTAAACTTTATTGGATAACTAAGGCAACCGACCTAAACGACCTAATTAGGCTTTTGAAGGCATAACCACAGGCGCAGGAGTTGGGGAACGGCTAACAACCCGACCCCAACCCCGAAGCCCGCCACAAGCCCCACAACCCCGATTAAAGAAATCAATTAATCGGAGTTTTTTTTGACGGGAGCTGTTCTATGAACCATACGAGTTTTCTAGCATTTTTTCGTATTTTTGTTCGACTATAATGTTTTTATGACTTCTTTTATTGTAAACATTGAGGGCCACTGGTTGGTTCGTGTTGATCTTGAATTGTTTGATCCTGCTTTGTTTGATGATGGGGTTGATGTGTATCGGGCTTTGGTTGTTGATGATGGGTCTGGTGTTGAGTTGGCTGATTTGTTTTTTGAGTGTCCGGTTGATTATGATTTGTGGGATGTTGTGAATGTGTTTATTGATGCGTTTAAAGATTTCATGCAGGATGAGGTGTTGTAGTTGTCGGATTTCAAAAATTTTTCGCCAGATTTTTTGATGGGTTCTCGGCCTTCTGTTAGTCGTGGGATTACTGATGAGCCTGTAGATGTTTCTGTACCTGATGAGGGTGTGCCTTCTGCTCAGGTGATGATTGATGCTTTGTATTTTGCGTTGATGGATCGTCTTGATGTTGTTGAGGCTAAGTTGGATCGGTTGTTGGATGAGTAAGGAGATTGTTCTTCTTGATGAGTTGTTGTTGAGGGCTGCGTCTGGTGGTTTGTCTGGTGAGGAGATTGAACGGCAGACTGGTATTCCTGCGGCTCAGGCGATTATGCATATTAAGCGTTTGTTGGCTTCTCGTGATGTTTGGAGTGAGTTTGAGCGTAGGCAGTTGTTGTTGGTTGAGTTGAATGAGTTGAAGGAGTCTTTGCGTTCGGGTGCTTTGGATTCTAAGGATCCGCAGTCGGCTCGTTTGATGTTGCAGACGTTGGGTGTTATTGCTGATCGTTTGGATAGTGAGAAGAGTAAACTTGATGTTGATATGGTAAAGGTTACTGAGCATCAAGCAAAAATTATGGGTAAAGCTTTTGATATTGCTTTGGATTATATGAAGAGGGAACTTGCTAATAAATATCCTGATGTTGATCGTGGGGTTTTGGATGCTTTGGCTTCTGAAGGACTTGTAAAAGCGAAGTACGATATTTTGGGTGAGCAGGATGAGTCTTTCTGAGTCTTGTGCCTGTGGTGCATCTTTTACTGCTGAACGTGATGATGAGTTGGGTTTGTTGAATCAGTGGCGTAAACGGCATAAGTGCCCTAAGCCTGAGCGTGGTAATCTTGCTTTGTCTACCGCAACTGAGTTGGGTAGTGATTTTGCTTATCCTGAGTTGAGGATTGGTTTTCGAGGAGATGATGATGAATAGTTTTGATGAGTGGCTTGCTGTAGGTAAGGCTAATAAGTGGGTTAGTAGTTCTGTATGTTCTACACACGATAGTATTCCAGTTACTCCTGAAGAAGATGCTGAGTTTGAGGAAGGTGATCCTTGTGTTCATGTGCTTCGTCTTTATGAGTGCGAGGCCGATTTTGATATTGTTGAGGGTTTGAATGATTGATGGTGTCATTGATTCTGTTGTAGCTGATTTGGCTCGTAAAAGTCGGCTTGCTATTTATTATGATGATCCTGTTGCTTGGTGTGAAGAAGTTTTGAAGGTTGAGTTGTATTCTGCACAGAAGGATATGTTGCGTTCTCTTGCAGTTAATAAACGTACTGCTGTGAAGTCTGCTCACTCTACTGGTAAAAGTTTTACGATGGGTTTGGCTGCTTGTTGGTGGGTTGCTACTCGGGGGCCAAATAGTTTGGTTGTTTCTACTGCACCTACTTATGCTCAGGTAAATAAAATTTTGTGGGAAGAGATTCGTAAACATTATATTGAACATAATCTTCCGGGAAAAATTACTCAGTCTGATGAGTGGAAGGTTCCTGTTGAGGGTGTTGATGAGAAGGGGAACCGCCGAGTTATTGAGAAGCAGGTTGCTTTTGGTCGTAGACCTGCAGATATGGATATGTCTGCCTTTCAGGGTTTGCATAGACCTGATGGTGTTTTGTTTTTAATTGATGAAGCTGTTGGTTGCCCTGAAATGATTTTTACGGCTGCTGAAGTTAATACGACTGCAGATAATTGTCGTATTCTTGCTATTGCCAACCCTGATGATTATCAGTCTGCGTTTGGAAAGATTTTTAAGCGTAATGATTCTACTTGGAATAAAATAACTATTTCTGCGATGGATACACCTAACTTTACTGGTGAGGTTGTTTCTGAGAAGCTTGCAAAACTATTGCCTTTGCCTAGTTGGGTTGAGGATATGAAAATTCAGTGGGGTGAAGATTCTTCAAGATTTAAGTCTAAGATTTTGGCTGAGTTCCCTGATGAGTCTGATTCAATGTTTTTTACGCAGACCGCTATTGATAAAGCTGTTGATGCTGATGTTTTAGATGACGCTAATGTGCCTTGTGTTTTGGGTGTGGACATTGCTCGTATGGGTGATGACTACAGCTGTATTTATACTAATCGTGGTGGGCGTTTGCGTTGTTATTCTTCTTGGAATAAAGTCCCTTTGACTGAAACTGCTGATCGTGTTCATGCGGCTGCTTTAGCTTCTGGTGCGCATGAAGTTCGTATTGATGGTTCTGGTATTGGTGCTGGTGTTATAGATATTTTAGTTAATCATTCTAGTTATTCGTATGCTCCTTATAGGGTTGTCGCTATGATTGGTTCTGGCCGTAGTCCCGATACTTTGCGTTGGTTGAATGCTCGCGCTCTTTATTTTGATCAGCTGCGTGAGCAGATGGCTGGTGGTTCTTTAGATATTGATTTTGATGATGAGAAACTTCTTGATGAAATGCTTATGATTAAGTATAAATTTAGTCCAAAGGGTGGTATTCAGATTGAATCTAAGGATGATATGCGTAGTCGTGGCATAAAGTCGCCAGATAATTTGGATGCAGCAGTTTATGCTGCGGCAGACATTTCTGGCTTGATTGATGGTAATCCTAATGGTTTAGCTCTTGGAGATATTGTTACTCTTGATCCTTGGGAGATGCTTGATTTAGATGAGCGTAGAGGTATGCCAATTTAGTTTTTCTATGATAAACTAAGTTTTATGGATGAAAAAATTAGTTTAGAAGAGTTAAGTGAGCGTTTTCTTGCTTTAGATGCAGAAAACTTTAAATTATCTGAAGCATTGAGTAACATTTCTTTGATGCTTGATGATCGTGGCTGGAATCCAGTTACTGCACAAACTAATGATGTTGGTGTTACTTTAAATAATTTGCATGTTGCTTCACGTCAGTTGCGTGAACTTTCTGTAGGTAATCCTCTTATCAAGCGTGGATATAAGTTGCGTTCCTCATATGTTTGGGGTAGGGCTTTTATTATGCCAAAAGTTTCTAATAGAGTTAGAACTAAAATCAACAATCCAGTAAATGAGAGATCTTTATTTTCTTCAGTTGCTTTTGAAGAACTTGAGTTGAGTGCCTATACTGATGGCAATGTTTTTGTTTTAGGTCGTATTTCGGATCAACAGTTTATGCGCGTTCCCATGTCTGAGGTTAGTGGTGTTATGACCGATCCAGATAATAATGAAATTATTTGGGCTGTTCGTAGAACCTGGAATCGCGTTATTGCTAATGGTAATACTGAAACTGTTACTCGTTGGTATTACACAGATAGTTATCCTCAAAATGCGGGTAAGAGTAGAACTATTTCTAGTGTTGCTACTAGCACTAATGAAATTGTTGATTTAAATTATGTTATGTTCCATCAAGCTTTCAATAGCCACGTTGGTTGGACTTTTGGTGTGCCCGATGCCCTGCCTGTTATTGCTTGGTCAAAACTTTATAGAGAGTTCCTTGAGAATGGTTCTATTATGACTAGAGCACTTGCACAATTTGCTTACAAAATTTCTTCTAAACGTTCTACTGGTGTAAGTAATGCTGCAGCTAAAGTTGCTGTTGCAGATAGTTCTCGTATTGGTGCTACAGCCGCTATGGGCGCAGACACTGATTTGACCCCGATTGCTCGCGGTACTGGATATGATTTTGAGGCTGGACGGTCTTTAGCTTCTATGGTTGCTGCAGGTCTTGAAGTTTCTATTGTTGCTTTGCTAGCTGACCCGGGAACTTCTGGTGCTTATAGCACTGCACAAACTTTAGATACTCCTACAATGAAGGCCATGGAAGCTCGCCAGCATGTTTGGTCTTTGTTCTATAAGCGTATTCTTCGTTTCCTAGGTGCGCCAGCAGACATGGATATTACTTGGCCCTCTATTGAAGTTGAGCCTACACATCGTATGGTTCAAGCTCTTGCTATGGCATGGGAAACTGGTGTGCTTTCTCCAGAAGAATATCATGCCGCGATTATTGATTTGCTTGATATTCCTTCTAATGGTTCTATGCCACCTGAAGGAATTATGATTCCAAATAATCTAAACTTTAAAGATACTAAATCTAATGATGCGCAATCTTCAGGTAGCGTTGTGCCTGCACAGGGTAAAACTGGTGCTGTAGGTAAACTTGCTAATGGCGATAACCAGTTAAGAGATCAAAACCTTTAAGAGTGTGTGGTATTATTACTTTGTAATGTTCCTACCTTTTTTTGGAGTTCTATGTTAAGGCTTGATGAGTCAGTCGCCTTTGATGCACAGTCATCAGGTAACAAGTGGTCAGTTAAGGTTATTGAATCCGGTTGGGGTTCTTCTGGTTTTTATGGTGCAGATATGCTTAAACAGTATGGCCCAGAAGTTTTTAAGGCTGGAACAAAAGTTTTTATGAATCATCCTAGTGTGAATGAAACTTCAGATAGACCTGAACGTGATATTCATCAACTAGCAGGTAAATTAGTTAGCGATGCAACTTTTAAAGAAGGCGCACTTTATGCTGACATACAGTTTTATTCACATTATGCTCCCATCATTAAAGAGATGGCAAATGATGTGGGTTTATCAATCCACGCCCTCGGTCAAGCCTATGCAGGTGAAGCTGATGGTCGTAAAGGAATGATCATTGAATCGTTAGTCGCAGATCCACTGACTAGCGTTGATGTGGTTACTGTAGCTGGAGCTGGCGGAAAATTTATTTCGCTACTTGAAAGTTACACTCAAATAGAAGAAACCACAAAAGTGGTGGAAACTGACAATATGAAAGGAATAGCTATGTCTATTACCAAAGAAGAATTTGAGGCAGCAATTGCTGATCTTAAATCAGCTTTCGTTGAGGCTATCAGCCCTGTGGTGGAGTCGGTTTCGATTCTAGCCGAGGCCGCAAAGCCTGCTGAAACTGTTGAAGGCGTTGAAGAGGAATCTGTAGACGCAATTGATCCAGTTGAGGTTGCTGAAAAGTTTAACGAATCAGGATTGCCAAAAGTTGCACTTAAGCGTGTGGCTGAGGTTCTAAAGTCTGAAAGCAACACCAAGTCTGTTGATGAACTACTTGTAGCTGAGAAAGAGTATGCAGATGCTCTTCGCGGTGCAGTAGCAACTCCAGCAGCAGTAGAATCAGCAGCAGTTGTTGGACACGTCCAAGAAGCAGCTAAATCTACTACCCTTCAAGACGAGTTCGATGCTATCGTAGCTCGACACGTTACTAAGTAGAAAGGCTTACTCATGGCTATTAATGAGGTTTATAACAAAGCAGAATCATTGGTTCTACCAGTTTCTGGTCTTACCATCAAGTCAGGTTGGCCTGTAGTTGTTGGTGGACTTTATGGTGTTGCTGAAGTTGATTCTTACACTGGAGCAGACGCTTCCGTTTACACCACAGTTAAGTTCAATGGTGCATTCAGCTTCGATATGTCTGCTGCATCACCAATCACCCCACTCGTAACCCTTGCAGGTCAGGCTTTAACTGTTGGTCAGGCAGTTTACATCACCACTGGTGGCGTACTAACTACCACAGCTTCAACCAACACCCTGTTTGGTCACGCAATTCGCGCTAAGTCTGCAACTACTGCTGTAGTTGGAAACAAAGCACTTATCCGTATCTTCGGTTGCTAAGAAAGGCAAAAATGAATATTACATCCCGTCAATTAGAAGCCGCTAAGGTTTGGGACGATGCCCTTCGTGGAGATCGTGCCGCACAGTTGAGAGTAAAGGAAGGTATTTCTACTTCTGACTTCCCAACACAAATTAGCCCAGTACTAAACCAGATCCTTTTGGAGCAGTATGCTGCTCTTCCAAAGGTTTGGGACACATTCGCTACTAAGCTAACACTGGACGATTTCCGTCCACAGAAGTACTTCCAGTTCAAGTTTGATCAAAGTGGAGTTCCTCTTACAAATGGTGGATCAGCTTTCTATGAAGGTGCACTTCCAAACGTAGGCGAATACGATGAATACCCAACACTATCCTTCTCAGCGACTGACCAGTCAATCTCTGTAAAGAAGTCTGGTGAGAGAATCCGTTTCTCATGGGAATCTATCGTAAACGACAACAACTTTGGTGTGCTTGAGCGCCTACCAAGTGAGTTGGCTCTACATGCTGCTGGTCTTGAGGACATGGAAGCTACAAAGCAACTTGTTTCTGTTGGTGGTCTAAACACTACTAACTTCAACACAACTAACCAGAACATTGGTTCAGTTGCAAATGGTGCAGGTCTAAACCCAGCACTAACCTTGACTAACCTACAGCTAGCAATGTCTGCAATTAGCAAGCAGAGCTACAATGGTCGCACAATCACTCCAATCCAGCGTTACACACTTGTTGTGCCGCAGGCTCTTGAGTTGACTGCTCGCAACATTCTTTCTGTAACTGAGATCCGCACAACTGTTGGTTCACAGCTACAGACAACTGGAAACCCAGTTGCTGGAATGGTTGATGTTGTTGTAAACCCTTGGTTGACTAGAGTCAACTTGGATGCATCAGCTGCAACTACATGGTTCTTGATTCCTGCTCCGGCAAACTCATTGAACCCTTCAGTAGTTCTAGCATTCCTTCGTGGATATGATGTTCCAGAACTACGCATCAAGGACACTAACAGCTACACCCTTGCTGGTGGAGAAGTTCCTGTTCGTGATGGTTCGTTCGACAATGACGATTTCCAGATGAGAATTCGCCACCTTGCAACAGGTAACTTCCTAGTACCTGCTGGAACCTTTGGTTCAAAGGGAACTGCTGCTTAATAGTTTTTCCTAAAGATTTCCCCTCGGTCAAAAGCTGGGGGGTTTTCTTTTGGGTGGTATAGTATTATTGTTTAGGGTATGAAATGGTGTCGATTGCACATCAAAGCCGCAAGTCGGAGTGTGTAAGACCACAGTTCAATTCTGTGCATATCCACTACTATTGTGGTGCTATAATAGTTATGCAGTGTTCTCTCCTTCGCTGTTGTTGTGTCTGTAGAGCCGCCTCGTTGAGTTATCCGGGGCGGTTTTACTTTTGTGCTAAAATAAGATAAAAGACTTGGAGTTTTTAATGGCCAAAAATTATCCGCTTCGCATTGAAGCCGGTGCAACATATACTCGCCAATTTAGATTGACTAATAAGGCTGATGGTTCTCTTTATGACTTTACTGGTTATACGGCTAAAACTCAGATCCGTGAGTATCCTTCTACAGCTTTAAAGTTAGAAGTAACTACAAGTATTAATACTGTTACTGCAATTATTACAATTACTATTACTGCAGTTCAAACAGCTACTTTGACTAATGAAAAATATTATTGGGGTATGGAAATTGCTGCTGCCGGCGGTGAACCTGTTATTCGTTTAGTTGAAGGTGAAGTTTCTGTAACACCACAGGTGGTTTACTAATGGCTGATGACATTGTAGTTGAGATACTTAATGAACCTAATGATGTTATTGAGGTTTCTCACGTTGATGGAACTGCTACTGAAATATTTTATGCTAAAGGTGATCAAGGTGTTCAGGGAATACAAGGTATTCAGGGTATAAAAGGCGATACTGGATCAACAGGTGCGACTGGAGTTACTGGTTCGACTGGAGCTACTGGTGCACAGGGTATAAAGGGTGATACCGGTTCACAAGGTATTCAGGGTCCTACGGGTACTACGGGTGCTACTGGCTCTACTGGTCCTACTGGTTTAACTGGTTCTGCTGGTCCACAGGGTCCACAAGGTATTCAAGGTACGGCTGGGGCTACTGGTTCTACTGGGGCTACTGGAGCTACTGGACCGCAAGGTCCGCAAGGTGTAAAAGGTGATACTGGGGCTACAGGTGCTTCGGGTGGTTCGAGTTCGCATTATCATTACAAG
>Ga0114975_10000197_pt1 | contig 45121 bp, 36 predicted proteins | sample S_130626_EF_Meta_FD_87031 | JGI IMG/M metagenome (GOLD analysis project Ga0114975, IMG submission 87031) | Freshwater microbial communities from Lake Simoncouche, Canada to study carbon cycling - S_130626_EF_MetaG | ecosystem: Environmental > Aquatic > Freshwater > Lake | place: Lake...
ATAATTTTAACGATTTTTAAATAATAGTAAGCGCTGATAACGCTGAATAAAACTGCCAAGATTGCAGGAATTGCAAAGCCTCCACGCAAAGCAGCCATGATTACATAGAATTTTGAGAAGAAGCCAGCAAGTGGCGGAATTCCAGCAGTAGAAAACATCAAAATAGCCAAAGAAAAAGCCATCACAGGATTGGTTCTGGACAAGCCAGACAAAGATGAAATTGCGAAGATTTTTTCATTTTCAGCATCATCTTCATTATCATATTTTTTCTCGTCAGAGCTTTTGATCAAATTTAAAAATCCGAAACTTCCTAAAGATAAAATTGCGTAAATTACGATGTAAAAAACAGAAGCCTTGAAGCCAACTTTGTCAAGAGAGGCAAGGCCAAGTAAAATAAAACCAACATGTCCAATTGAACTATAAGCCAAAAGTCTTTTAAGATTTTTTTGCCAAATCGCGCCAAAGCTTCCCACAGCTAAAGAAACTAAAGCAACAAAGATCAAAATTTTACTCATGCCATTCCAAGTAACCATGATATTGGTAAATAAACGAACCAAAACTATCAGAGAAGCAAATTTAGCTACTGTGGCAAAGAAAGTGGCAACTATTGTGGCCGAACCTTCATAAACATCTGGCGCCCACATGTGGAAAGGTGCAGCAGAAATTTTGAAAAACATTGCAGTGATTACCAAAATAAAACCAAAAATTACAGTCACTGGAATTGCATCTTGTCCAGTGCTATAAAGAGTTGCCAAAGTTGTAAAATTGGTAGTTCCAGAAAAGCCATAAATCATAGAAATGCCAAATAACAAAATTCCTGAAGCAACCGATCCTAAAATAAAATATTTCATACCAGCTTCTGAAGATTTGGCTGATTTTTTATTCAAAGCTGCAAGTAAATATAAAGACAGGCCTTGAAGTTCTAAGGCTAAATAGAATGTCAAAAAGTCATTTGCAGAAATTAAGAACATGGCGCCAACTGTGGCGATCATTAAAAGAGCTAAAAATTCAGCGCTAATTTTTTCTATTGTGAAAATGAAATTTAGTGAAAAAAGAATCACAATTGTAAGCAGCGTAACGGCGATTGCTTTAGAGAAAGCAGTCAAATAATTGCCTACAAACATCTGATTAAAAGATAGTTGAGGCTCAGAAAAATTGAGGAAGATTAAATATAAAGAAACTGCGCAAAAAATAAGAGAGAGAAAATGCGAAATGCAGGGATATTCTTTAAATTTTTTGCCAAAGAAAACATCGCTCATTAAAATAAAAAGAGCGCCAGTAAAAAGAGAAATTTCTGGTAAAATTGCGGTAATATTCATGATTATTTTTTAATTAAGTCTAAATTTATTTTTTGAATAAGGTGGCAAGCTGTTCAACTGGAAGTTCAAAATAGCTTAAAATTAAATTTGGCATCACACCAAATAAAATTACTAAAACGGCCATAGATGTAAGTGAAATAAATTCAACTTTGTTCAAGTCTTTTAACTCTTCAATTTTAGGATTCACAATTTCGCTGAACCAAACTCTTTTATATAACCACAACATATAACAAGCGCCCAAAATTACGCCAATTGAAGCCACAATTGCAGTGATTTTGCTTGCCTTGAAAGTTCCGATAATGCTTAAAAATTCTCCGACAAATCCACTAGTTCCAGGAAGTCCAACTGAAGCCATAGTGAAAATCATCGCCAGCAAAGCAAAGTTTGGCATTTTAGTTGCAATTCCACCCAAATCAGAAATTTGTTTAGTGTGAAGACGATCATAAATTACACCAACACACATGAATAAAGCCGCAGAAACAATACCATGGCTGATCATTTGCATCACAGCACCATCAATTCCTTGGCGGGTGAAACTGAAAATACCCATAGTTACAAAACCCATGTGAGCCACTGAAGAATAAGCGATCATCTTTTTCATATCTTCTTGCATCAAGGCCACAAGAGAAGCGTATATAATTGCAATTGTGCTTAAAGTGAACACCATTGGCGCGAAATATTCTGAAGCTGCTGGGAAAAATGGTAGTGAAAAACGCAAGAAACCGTAAGCTCCAAGCTTAATTAAAATACCAGCTAAAATTACTGAACCTGCGGTTGGAGCCTGCACATGGGCATCTGGCAACCAAGTGTGAAATGGAAACATCGGAACTTTTACTGCGAAAGAAATAAAGAACGCAGCCCAAAACCATCTTTGATATTCTATTGGGAAAAACCCAGGAAGGCCTTTAGTTAAAACCACTACATCGGTTGTGCCAGTGTAAAGAAATATATAGATAATGGCGATTAAAAATAAAACCGAACCAAAAAGTGTATAAAGGAAAAACTTGTAAGATGCGTAAATTCTATTAACCCCGCCCCAAATACCGATGACTAAGAACATCGGAATTAACATCGCTTCGAAAAATATGTAGAATAAAAGTAGATCTAGAGCGCAGAAAGATCCAATTACAAAACCTTCAATCAATAAAAAGGCCACAACATATTCTTTAACTCTTTTATCAATCGACTTCAAACTGATTGCTAAACAAATAGGAATTAAGAAAGCAGTTAAAACAATCATCAAAACCGAAATTCCGTCTATTCCCAGATAATATTTAATATCTTGTCCATCTAAAAAACTGATGTTTTCAATAAATTGAAAACCATCCATTTTTTTGTCAAATTTTCCAAGTAAAAGAAAGGTTAAAATTAAATTTACGAAGCTGATTAAAAGGCCATAAACATAATATCCGCTTTGATTTTTAAGCTTTACAAAAAACAAAGAAAAAGCGGCCAAAATTGGCAAAAAGGTAATTACAGAAAGAATTGGGAAATTCATTTTAGAAGAATTTGGAAGTTTTAAGAAATTTTTCCGTGCTTTTTAACTAGCTGAAAATTTAGAATCAATTATCAGTTAATAAATTATTACATTAGTCAAAATAATAAATGCCAAAAATTACTCTCGATTCTCATCAACTTGCAGTTAAAGAAAATCTTAAGCAACTTGCCAAAACTCTCGAAGCTCAAAATAATAGTAATTTTCTAGTTCAAATTCTTTCTTCAAAGCCAGAAATAAAAAGCATCTATATTCATGGCGAAGTTGGCCGCGGAAAATCGATGTTGATGAAAGAGTTTTTTAACTCAATTAGCAAAACCTCAAAAATCTATTTTCACTTCAACGCTTTCATGCGCCAAATTCACGAAGCTTTGCGCGACATTCGTAAAGAATCAAAAAAATATAAGGATGAATTATTTGAAGCTGTAGAAAGAGTGGTGAAGAAAAATAAATTAATCTGTTTCGATGAATTTCAAGTAACCGACATTGCCGATGCTATGTTGCTGGCGCGAATTTTCTCTTATCTTTTTGATAATGGCGTAGTTGCTGTTTTTACTTCTAATAGCAAACCAATCGATCTTTATAAAAATGGTTTGCAGCGCGAAGTCTTTTTAGAATTTGTAGAAAATATTTTATTAAAAAATTGCCAAGTCTTAAATTTAAATAGCCCAACTGACTATCGCGCGCAATATACTAAATCTCTCACCAAAAGATATTTTATCTCAAACACCAAAAATCGCCAAGCTGTTCAAGAAATTATTGCCAATTTAACAAAACATCAAAAGCTTAGAAGCTCTAAGCTAAAACTTTGGGGTCGTGAAATAAAAATTAGCAAAACTTTTGAAAAAATCGCTGTCATAAATTTTTCTGACTTGTGCAAAAATGATTACTCAGCCTCAGATTATCAAACCATCTGCCAAAATTTTAATTTGATTTTTTTATTGAAGCTGCCAAAACTAACCAACGAAGACATCAATGAAGCAAAGCGATTCACGCTTTTTATCGACGAAATTTACGAAAATAAAGTGGCTTTAATAATTACAGCTAAAACTAAAATCTCTGAAATTTATAATAACGGCATAGGCTCTGAAGCCTTTAAACGCACCGCATCTCGCCTTCAAGAAATTAAGTCTGATAATTACTGGAAAGCTAGTAAAATAAATTTTAACAGCCAGTTAGAAGTTTTTTAGATCTTTTAATAAACGCTATAAAGAAAATAGCTTGTCATATATTCAAAAATAGGATATATTAAAAAAACTTTTTGATTCTTAAGTGAATCAAATTTAAAGATCCGTCAAATCCATTGGAGAAGCCGTATCTAATCAACTGATTACAAAAACCATTAGCTTTGGTTTGTGCTAATCAAAATCGCTTAACTTACTAAAATATAAATATGCCAATTGCGCTTTTGAACAAAACAGATCTAACACCAGATGAAATCACAGAATTTTTGTCGGGGATTGATAAAGAATTGTCCAATGTAGGAGGAGAAGGTGCGCATAGGAACGAATATGAGGCATTTAAAGCGGCTATAGCTAATTTTACTCAATGGAGAATTGAAGAACTAGGTAATATAAAAACTCATCCAACACCTTTGGCGCAAAATGTAAAAGATGATAAAAAGACACAGATAGAAGCTGATGCTGGATTTGAAGATGGTGAGTTTGAAGGTGAAGTTCAAAAGTTTTTAGATTTCAAAAAAAATATTTCCGATTTAATTAATGGTGATGATAATTCGGAAAAAGGTTCAGCAAGAGAAGGAGCAATTAAAGAATCACTAAAATTTTTTACAAAAAATAAAACGCCTGGGAATAGGCCAGAAACTCCAACTATCTCTGACGGAATATTTGCTAATTTCTTGGTTCAGAGTTTTTATGATAAATCGGAAGGAGAAAAAGTTTTTGATTTTTCTGAAAGACTAAGAAATGAAGTAAGAAAAACTACAGTAGTGCCTTACGAAAATCCTATTAGAGAATTGGCATACAAAGTATATAAGGATAATACTGCGAGATATGGTGTGGTGTGGGAGAGCGCAAGGGAAAAGAGGGGACCAATTTCAGATCTTGCTAAAAGACTGGGAGTTGCATATCAAGATAGAAAAAAAATCAAAGGAGCTAAATTACAACAGCAAGAAAGAGCTGCTGGCCTTGTGCAAAAAAATGTGCGCGGAATGCTGGGTAGAAAGAGAGTTGAAGGTATTAAGATTGATAAGCTTGGAGAAAGCTTATATGAAAATTTGGAAGGTTACAATACAATAGCTGATTCGATAGACGGATTTGATAATACTCCTATAATTTACCAAGCATATGAATTTGAAGGTAAAACTTATAAATCATATACTCTTGATGTAAAGGATGAGGGTAGTGTTACATTCCTTTCTGATGGTAAAAAAGTTATAGGGATTCCTGCAGGAGATGAGATAAAGGGCGATAGAGAAACTCTTGCAAGATATAATCAAATTATATTTGACATGATTTCTGAATTAAGGCCTAAAGAAGTAAAAGTAGATCTTATAGAAGGTGCTGAAGAGAATCTTATACAAGAAAATGGAATAGGATCTTCTAAAGCTCCTGCAAAACAAAAAGTTACTCCTACTATAAGTTCCACTAGCAATTCAGACGGACCTCTTCCTACCTCGCTTAACAAAACTAAATTTGGAGAATTTGAAAGACTAGGAAATGATGATCTTTTGGAGAAGATCCATTCTTCTCATGATCGTATTGTAGGGATGTTAGATCTAAAGACTTACCTATTGAGAGAAATGGATAATGCTAGATTTGCGGCTATAGAACAAAGAGCTAATGACGCAAGAATGTCAGCTATTGAACAAAGAGCGACGACTGATGCAAGATTTGATGCTATAGAAAAAGCTGCTATGCAAAGACAGATTGATGATCTGAAATCTGGAAGAGGGCCACAATTTGGTGGTGGAATGATGGGTTTAGGTGGAATGTCACAAGGACAAATAGACAATCTTACAACAAATCTTACAGCAAAGTCTTCAGAAACTTTAAGAAAGGATGTCGAACAATTGCGAAAATTTTTGCAGGCAAATGAAGAAGCTTTGCGCACTGTAGATCCGCTCGGTCTTTCTTCTACAGGTCAGAATCTTCAGAATACAAGAGAAAATACACAACCAGTTTCTAATCTAAAAGCTCAAAAAAAGGAAGGACAAAATCCTGAGGAACAAAATTTAACTAACGATTCTTCTAATAAAACTACAATTCTAAAACCTGCAAAAGAATGGCCTAAACTTCTCAATGCTGAAGGTCTTGCTGCTTATCTTGAAGAAGGTGGAAGACCTAAAATGAAAATCCCTTTTGCTGGAGATGAGCTTAGCACCTCCAATCCTAATTGCATTGAGCTGAGACAAGATGGTTTATTTGTTGCTGTTTATAAAGGTGCTGCGGGTCGTGGAAAACTTGCGGAACATACTGAAAAGCTAAGAGAAAGTTTAAAAACTTCTCCGGAAAAAGAAACTTCTCCGGAAAAAAAGGTTCTAAAAACTTCTTTCATTGAGCTTAGAGACGATAATTACGACCCTAGATATCCTGACAAAAATACTTCTTATTGCATAGTTAGAGCAAGTGGCGATCAAGTTATTCAAAGCTTTATCACTGCGGAAGAATTTAAAGTAATTAGTGAAGATCACAAAGAATTTTATAATAAATTTCCTAAAAATGTTCTAAGATTTTCAGAAACAACAGATGAGTTTGAAAAACTTAATAGCTTAGCTCATGATATCTTCATTAAAAATTGTGTAGAAGCTATTAAAAAAGGATTACTCACAGGAGAACAAAAAGCAGAAGTAATAGGTAAGATTGAGGACATAGAATATAATCCTAGTGAAACTAATTATTTGCATTCGGTTAATCTTGCTCTTGGTAATCTGACTGATATTGAATTAGCTCAGAGAATGGGCATTTCTGAAGAATACTTAGAAGAATCTTCTCAAAAAAAATCATTTGAAGCAGCAGCTAGACATCTAGCTCATGAGAAAGTTGAGAACATAATTGAAAATCACAGCAAAATAGTTGCGCCGATTGAGAATTTAGATGAAGCTAAGAAGGCCGCTCTTAAAGCTTTCACAGGAAATCCAAAAAATGATAAAATCTTTGGAATAGATCACCTTTTCAGTGGTAAAAAAGAGCTACAGCAAGATTTGAATGATCTTAAAATTCCAAATAGCATTTATCCTAAAGTTTCATCTGTTTCGATTTCACGAGATGTGAAAAATAAAAACAAAGTTACTATTTGTTTTGATAGAGGAAAAGAAGGTAAGGGTGATGACACGGCTTATATAGATGTTGGTAAAGGCTATTATATCAAAGTTCAGCAGATGAAAGAAGATGGAGAGCCTGGAAAGGTCGGTGCAGACGGAAAGCCATGTGCATATGAGAAAGGTGATATAAAATATTTTACCGGCGAAGTTTATAAATGTATTCAAGGTTTAGATGGCAAAACTTCTTGGTCTGAACCAATTTCTACTAAAGCTTCCCTTGGCTCTTCAATCTTCGGAAATGATGCATTAATAAATGATTCTAGTAATGAAACTGCTTCGAAAGTAAGAAAAAACATCAAAGATTTACGCATTATTTCTGTTTCAAGAAGCACGGAAAAAGGTACTGTTATTACTGGTGACCAACATGGAGAGACTCCTAAAGTGGCCGCTGATGTAACTAAATTAAAAATTTCGGCTTTTGTTAAAGGAAGCGACCAAAGTAAGGCTTTTGTTGGTAAAAATACCAAAAGAGCTATTGCTTTAGGTGCTGTTGTTACGGCAGGTTTATTTAGTGGTGGTGTTATACCAGTTGCAGCGATAGGTGCGATTGGTGCGATTCAGGTGTCACCAGGTGTTGCTGCTGCATTTTCTGCTGGTGGTCCGCTTGCTACATTCTTTGGGTCTACAATTCCTGCGGCTTTTGCACCAGGTGCTGTATTTGGTGCTGGTGGTGCCGCGGCTGGATTCTTTGGGTCTACAATTCCTGCAGCTTTTGCACCAGGTGCTGCATTGGGTGCTGGTGGTGCCGCATCTACATTCCTTGGAAGTAATGCCGGTATAGCTACTGCTGTTACTTTTGGCAGTACTGCTTTGGTTACAGGTGGTCTTTATAAAGGGGTAACAGATCTTATTATGCAGCCTGTAAAAGGCCTTAAATTAAGTGGAGATTTATTATCTGATTCTGTCAAAAAAGACAGTAACAAAGAAAAGAAAGGAGTTTTGTCTAAGCTTGCTAGCACAGCTAAAGACAAAATGGATGAGATAAAACGTGATTATAAAGAGTTTAAAGAAATGAATGCTTCTGATAAGAGTTGGTCGATTTTGAGAAATGTTACAGCCGCTCCATTTACTATTACCGGGGTTGCAATTGGTGCTATTCCTGTTATTGTTGCCAGCACAGGTTCTGTTGTTGTAAATAATGTAGTAAGACCAATTGGAGAGCAATTTATTGGAGGTTTAAGATTTGGCGGAAACATTCTTAAAGCTGGCGCGGGAACGAAATTAAAAGCTCCTGAAGAAAGGGCGAAGATTGTCTCTGATATGATAAGTGAAGGAAAAGCTGAAAATGAAGCTGATGCGAGCAAGAAAATCGATCAGGCTCTTAAAGGTAGTGTTTCTGGAGTGCTTGGTGCAGTTAAAACTGGTGCTGGGCATAAAGTGGAGAATATGCAAAAGGCTGTGTCTGAATTCTTGGAATCAGGAACTAAAGATAAGTCTAGTTTTGCTAAAGCATTGATAACAGCTCCTGTGAGTGTTCCTGTTAATGTAGCAAAAGCTGGACTTAGATTGGGTAGTGATTCTACTAGTATTGCTGCAGGAGCATTGGGAACTGTTTTTGGAACTTTAGCTGTTCCATTAACTAGCTTTATTCCGACATTCTGTAAACCTATTGAACAAGTGAAAACAGTTAGAGGTAAATTGGGATTGGATAATATTCAAAATATTAATAGTGGCGGTCGTGGCGGTCATAGCTAATGATTATTAATGGTGAAAGGTTTGATGTAATAGTAATAGGTGCCGGCCATGCTGGCATTGAAGCAGCGTGTGCGGCAGCGCGTTTGGGTTCGAAAACTTTATTAGTTACAAAAAAATCAGAAAATCTTGGTGAAATGTCTTGCAACCCTGCAATTGGTGGGGTTGCTAAAGGCACAATCGTTAAAGAAATAGATGCGCTTGACGGCATTATGGCCAGAGCAATTGATATGGCCGGCATTCACTTTCGTATTCTTAATGCCTCAAAAGGCCCAGCGGTTCATTCTCCGCGCGCTCAGGCAGATCGTCAGCTTTACAAAAAAGCCATTAATCAAATCTTAGAAAATTACGAAAATTTAGAAGTGGCATTTGCAAGTGTTGAAGATATTGAGATTGAGGATGGAGCAGTTAAAGGCGTTGTTTTAGATGATTCTACTTCCATAAAATGTTCTTCTGTAATTTTAACCACAGGAACTTTTTTACGCGGCACAATTCACATTGGTGATAAAAAAATTCCTGCGGGCAGAGTAGGTGAAGATCCATCTTACGGACTTTCTGCAACTTTGGCGCGCCATAATTTTAGACTTGCTCGCCTTAAAACAGGCACGCCGCCAAGAATTTTAAAAAGTTCAATTGATTACTCTGAGCTTGAAGAACAAGCAGGAGACAATCCGCCACAGCCTTTTTCTTATTTGAATGACGAAATCACAGTTCCTCAAATTTCTTGTTTCATCACCTACACTAATCAAAAAACTCACGAAGTTATCAAAAACAATCTTCATAAATCTGCTATGTATGGCGGCCATATTGAAGGCGTTGGGCCGCGTTATTGTCCGTCCATTGAAGATAAAGTTCACCGTTTTTTTGACAAAGAAAGACATCAAATTTTCTTAGAACCTGAAGGTTTGAATAGTGATTTAATTTATCCAAATGGCATTTCGACTTCTTTGCCAGAAGAAATTCAAATTGAGTTTTTGAAGACAATTAAAGGACTTAAAAATTGTGTAGTGACGCAGGCTGGATATGCAATTGAATATGATTTTGTTGACCCGAGAGAATTACAACAAACTTTAGAAACTAAAAAAATTCGCAATCTATTTTTTGCTGGACAAATTAATGGCACAACAGGCTATGAAGAAGCTGCGGGGCAGGGAATTATTGCTGGAATAAACGCGGCTTTAAAAACCAATGGTCTTTCAGAAGAATTTATTTTAGATCGCTCTAATAGTTACATTGGTGTGATGATTGATGATCTTACAACTTTAGGGACTTCTGAGCCATATCGTATGTTAACTTCGCGCGCTGAATATCGCCTTCATTTACGAGCTGATAATGCAGATTTTCGTTTAACTGAGATGGGAATAAAAATTGGTTGTGTGAAAAAACAGCGCGCAGAATCTTTTAAAATAAGGAAAGAAAAAGTTTTTAAAGGCACAAAATTTTTAGAAAATCTGAAAATTTCTCCCAATAAATTAGCAGAATTTGGTGTGTTGATTAAGCAAGATGGTGTGATGCGAAATGCCTTTCAATTGCTGTCTTTTCCGAATATCACTTTTGAGAATTTAGAAAAAATTTGGCCAGAGATAAAAGATGAAAATTCTGAAAATAGCATCGATCTAAAAACAAAAAATCAAATTGCCATTAATGCCCTCTACAGCTCTTACTTAAAGCGCCAAGAAAGTGATTTGTTGATTTTTCAAAAAGATGCAAATATGAAAATTCCTCTTGATCTTGAATATAACAAGATTCAAAGTCTTTCTAATGAAGTTAGGCAAAAGTTGAATGAGGCTCGGCCAACAACAATTGCCGCGGCTTTCAGAATTCAAGGAATAACCCCAGCTTCAATGATGGCCTTGATGGTTTATATCAAAAATAATCATCAAGATATGCCAAAAAAGATCCTTCAAAATTAAAATTATATTTTGATATTTATATCAAAATAATTGTCCTCAAATTCTCAAAAAATTTGAGCGTATTTAAGAGAAAAAAATAACAAAATGACTCTAAAAACTACTAGAAATTCCTCAAAAATCCTGACATGTTTATTCTTGGCTGGCAGCTTCTGCGCCAATTCCTTTCAAGCATTTGCACAAAAGGCCCCAACTGATAATTATGTTGTGACAGAAGATGTTGTAAAAGAGATAGAAAAAACTCTGCTTTTCAACAAAGAATCTGGTGAAAAGGTGAATGCCTATCAGAAAAAAGGTAAGAGAAAAAGCGACATGGAAATTAGCCATGGCAAAACAGATGATGATCTTGGCAATACTGGAATCACAATGAGCTCCATAGATGTGAAGATTGATAATTTTAACGCCAGAGAAAAAGAAAAATTGGCTTATAATGCCAGCTTGATCGGCCAATATGAAGTTGCCATCGAGCTTTACAAACAAGTCCTAACCCAAGAGCCAAATAATGTTTATTCAAAATTTGCTTTAGCGGTTATCTATCAAAAAATCGGACAGCTTCGTCAGTCTAAAACTCTCTATTACGAACTTCTTAAAAATAATGTAGATAACAAAGAAGAAGTTATCGGAAATTTATTGGCAATCTTGGTTGAAGAGTCTCCTAAAGATGCGGTTTACTTGCTTTCAAGACTTACAGCGCAAAATCCTGAATCATCTTACATTCTTGCTCAAGCGGCTTTGGCTTATGATAAAATCAAAAATTACGACCAAGCTATCGAAATGCTTAAAAGAGCAATTTCTTTTGACCAAGATCGCGTTGATTACAAATATAACTTAGCAATTATTTACGACAAAACTGCAAATTACGAAAGAGCTTTAGAAAGCTATTCGGACGTTGTAAAAAATTACAATACTGGCAAAGGAGCGCAATCGGTGCCTCTTGAGCAAGTGCAAAAGAGAATCGAATTTTTAAGAAATAAGGAATAATAATGATCCAGCAAATTTTACAATACGCGAAGAAAAATCGTTGTTCAGATGTGCATATTACTACAGGCAGCGTGCCGATGCTTCGTATAGATGGTGATATGACGCCGATAGAAAAAGCTCCAGTTATGACTGATGAGAAGGTGATGGAGATGTTAGATTCCATTATGACTGAGGCTCAAAAAAAGACTTATCGCGAAAAATTAGAAATGGATTTTGCGATCGAAGTTAAAGAAGGAAATCTTAGATTTCGTGTTAACGCTTTCCGCACGATCAATGGCCCAGCTGCTGTTTTTCGTGAAATTCCAACTGAAATTAAAAGTTTAAGTGCCCTAAGTGCCCCTGAAGCAATCCGTGAATTAGCTACTGCAAAAAAAGGTTTAGTATTGGTTGTTGGTCCTACGGGAAGTGGTAAATCAACTACTTTGGCCGCCTTGGTTGATGAAATTAATACCAATCACGCTCATCATATTATCACTATTGAAGATCCAGTAGAGTTCGTTCACAAAAGTAAAAAATCTTTAGTTAACCAAAGAGAAGTTGGTTCTAGTACTTTGTCATTTGCCGCTGCTTTAAAAAGCGCACTTCGTGAAGATCCAGATGTGGTTTTGGTTGGTGAGTTGCGTGATATTGAAACTATCCACTTGGCTTTGGCGGCAGCTGAAACGGGTCACTTAGTTTTAGGAACTTTGCATACCAGCTCTGCTGCTCAAACTATCAACAGAATTATCGATGTATTTCCATCTGAAGATAAACCAGTTATTCGTACCATGCTTTCAACTTCTATTAGATCAGTAATTTCACAAAGATTGATCAAAAAAGCTGGTGGCGGTAGATGTGCGGCTTATGAAATTATGATCGCTAATAGCTCTATTCGTAACTTGATTCGTGAAGATAAAATTCCTCAAATTAACTCGATAATTGAGTTAAGTAAAAATTCTGGAATGATTACTATGAAAGATTGTATAGGGACTTTGTTAAAAAGAGGTTTGATCACGCAAGAAATTCATGATGAATCTTTAATAGCGAGTGACTAGTTTTTCCTGAAACAAAACTCTTCAAGTTCTTTAAAAAAATAATCACATCAAAATGAAATCACTATTTAGAACTAAAAGCATCGAAAGCATTATTGCTGGCGCGAAAAAGAATTCCCTGAAAAAAACTTTAGGGGCGATGGATTTAATTTTACTTGGAATTGGTTGTACAATTGGTACTGGAATCTTCGTTCTAACTGGTATTGCTGCTGCTGAATATGCTGGCCCTGCCATATCAATCTCTTATGCTCTTGCTGGTCTAGTTTGTATGTTTGCTGGTCTTGCTTACACTGAGCTTGCTGCCATGGTTCCAGTTGCTGGAAGTGCTTACACTTACTCTTATGTGGTTCTTGGTGAATTTGTTGCTTGGTTGGTTGCTTGGGGCTTGATTCTAGAATATACTGTTACTGCTGCTACTGTTGCTGCTGGTTGGTCAGGATATTTCGTAGGTATTTTGCATGCTGGCGGCGTTGATTTACCAGAGAATTTAATCAAAGTTCCTTCGGATGGAGGCTTGATAAACATTCCTGCCGTAGCAATCTCATTATTTGTTGGAATATTATTGATTCGTGGAACTAAAGAAAGCGTGATCGTAAATCGAGTCTTAGTTGCAATTAAACTTTTTGTAATTTTTCTATTCATCATTATCGCAGCACCTCACATTAAAATAGAAAATTATGCTAACTTCTTCCCTTATGGCTGGCAGGGTGTTGGTATTGGTGCGGCGACAATTTTCTTTGCTTATCTTGGATTTGATGCGGTGGCAACCACAGCGGAAGAATGTAAAAATCCTAAAAGAGATTTACCAATTGGTATTATTGTTGGATTAGGAATTTGTGCTTTGCTTTATGTTGCAGTTTCTTTGGTTCTTACTGGTATTGTAAGTTACACCGAATTAAACAATGCAGAGCCAATGGCTTATGCTTTACGCGCCAATGGTAGCAATATCGGATCAGCATTGGTCGGAGTTGGTGCAGTTACAGGAATGGTAGCGGTATTATTGGTTATGATGTATGGCCAGTCTCGTGTTTTCTTTGTAATGGCTCGTGATGGTTTAATTCCTTCAATTTTCAGCAAGCTGCATAAAAAATATGAAACTCCTTATATTGGATGTATTTTGATAACTATTGCCGTGGCATTAATTTCAGGATTCACGCCAATTCACACTATGGGACATATGAGTAGTTTAGGAACTTTATTTGCCTTCACAGTAGTATCAATTGGGGTAATAGTTTTGCGTCTTACTAGACCAGAATTGCCTAGGCCATTTAAATGTCCTGCTGTGTTTATAGTAGCACCAATGGCGGTTTTAAGCTGCTGCTATTTGATGTATAATTTGTTCTTGAAAACCGGAAAACCATTCTTAATTTGGTTCGCCATCGGTTTCGCGGTTTATTTCTTATATAGCTATAGAAAAAGCCCTCTGAATCACATCAAAAACTAAGTTCTTTTAATGAATCTATTTCGTAAAAAAAGCATTACAGCGATTCTGGCTAATGCTGAAAAAAAATCCCTGAAAAAAACTCTCGGAGCTTTTGATCTAATCATGATAGGTATTGGCTGTACAATAGGTAATGGCATTTTTGTAGTGACAGGTATTGCTGCTGCAAATTATGCTGGTCCAGCCATAGCGGTTTCATATTTTTTAGCGGCAATTGCCTGCGTTTTCGCGGCTTTAGCTTATGCCGAACTTGCCGCCATGGTGCCAGTTGCTGGAAGTGCTTATACTTATTCTTATGTAGTTTTAGGTGAATTTATCGCTTGGCTTGTAGGTTGGGGGTTGGTTTTAGAATATGCGGTTGGAGCTGCAACTGTTGCGTCTGGATGGTCAGGCTATGTAGTTGGTATTTTGCAAACTTCGGGAATTATAATTCCAGAATATTTAACGAAAGTTCCAAGTGATGGCGGAATTTTGAATTTGCCGGCCATTTTAATCACCTTGTTCATCGGCTTTTTATTGATGCGCGGCACCAAGATGGGTGTTACTTTGAACCGAGTTTTGGTTGCTATAAAATTAAGTGTAATTTTCTTATTTTTGATGATAGCAACTCCAATGATTAAAGCTGAAAATTGGTCAAATTTTATGCCATTTGGTATCAGCGGAGTCTTTATTGGTGCGGCAACGGTCTTTTATGCTTTCATTGGTTTTGATGCGGTGGCAACCACAGCGGAAGAATGTAAGAATCCGAAAAGAGATTTGCCAATTGGTATCATCGTTTCTCTTTTAGTCTGCACAATTCTATATATTGCGGTGGCTTTGGTTCTTACTGGAATTTCTAATTATGCAGATCTTAACAATGCCGAACCTCTTGCTAGAGCTCTTAGACTTAATGGAAGCAATATAAGTTCAGCTTTAGTTGGAACTGGCGCAATTGCTGGTATCACTTCAGTTTTATTGATTTTAATTTATGGACAATCTCGCATCTTTTTTGTGATGTCGCGCGATGGCTTAATTCCGCCATCTTTCAGCAAATTACATAAAAAATATGATACGCCTTATTTCAGTGTGATCTTTGTAACAATAGCAGTGGCACTGGTTTCTGGCTTCTTGCCTTTGACAATATTGACCCACATGACCAGTCTAGGCACTTTATTTGCCTTCATCATTGTGGCTATTGGCGTATTTACTTTGCGCATCACTCAGCCAAATTTACATCGTCCTTTCAAATGCCCTGCAGTTTTCATCACAATTCCAATCGCAGTTTTATGCTGCGGCTATCTGGTTTACAGCCTCTTGCTTGAAAATGGTATTTGGTTCTTGTTGTGGTCGATTGTAGGTTTGATTGTTTATTTCTCTTACAGTTATCGCAATAGCAGCGCCGCTTAATATCTATTGCTTTCAGCGGCAGCCCTAGCCAGTCTATCTACAATTTCATTATAGTGATTGCCATTATGTCCTTTCACCCAAACCCATTTAATTTGGTGTTTGGCTGCTTCACGATCTAAATCTTGCCATAAATCGATATTCTTAATTGCCTTCTTGTCTGAACCTTTCCAGCCATTTTTCTTCCAGCCAAAAATCCATTTTGTGATGCCATCAATTACATATTTGCTATCAGTGTAAATTGTAACTTCAGTGTTTTTCTTTAAGAGCTTCAGCGCTTCAATTGGTGCACTAAGCTCCATACGATTATTGGTGCTATTTGCTTCTTTGCCTGAAATTTCTTTGCGATGTTCTTTATAAAGCAAAATCGCTCCCCAGCCACCTGGTCCTGGATTGCCAATGCAAGCGCCATCGGTATAAATTTCAATTTTTTGCACAGCCTCAGCTGTTATGTTATGTAACATGATTAGTTGGAAACTGTTTTTAAAAACTTGGATGAGATGAGATAAGTTAGAGCAAGCAAAGTAATATTCCGTAAGAAAAGCATGATGATTAATATTGGAGATTCGCTTAGAACCAAAGCGAAATAATTGATCGAGAATATAAAAAATGTGGCAAAAAATATAAAAGAAAAAGCGGCTAAAAATTTATAAGAACGATTTTTGGCAAGCCAGATTGCGACCACGGGCATCAACCAAATAAAGAATTGCGGAGATAAAACTTTTTGGAAGGTGAGGGTGAGAAGAATTGTTATAAGAGTTACATCGAGAAAATTCGCATCCAAAATTTCGATTTTTTTAAAGGCGATTTTTTTGCGTAAAAGAATCACAAAAATCGCTAAATAAAAAGACAGTAAAATTATAATTCCGAAAGTTTTGGCAAATAATTCAAAGTAAAAATTTCCAGCAACATTCCACGCCCCAAAAGCGTTGCTGATTGGTGACATTTTGCCCAGAAGCAGATTTTTAAATAATAAAATCGAGCCATAAAGCGACTCAACTTGTATGGCGCGCTCTTCGTGATAGAGCATGTTGATGATAAAATGATGATCGCTGTAAATTTCCAATCCGAAAATAATTAATGCTAAAGAAATAACAAATGCACTTGAGTTAAAGCATATTTTTAAAATGGTTTTTTTTAGATTTTCATCAGCGCTGAAAGCCTTAATAATTATAGCCGCAGGCATTGTAAAAGCGGGAGAGATTTTGTAAAAAAATCCCAGTAAATAATTGATAAAAAAGCCAATTTTTATTTTGGAATTTTCGGCCTTGAACAGCAAAAGTGAGATTGTGAAAAACAAAGCAACTGCAAGATCAAGGCGATGATATAATAATTTAAAAAGCAGCAATCCGAACAGGCTGTAAAGCAAAACCATGAATGTAATTTGCTCTTCATTCATCTTTAAATTTTCTTTACAGAATTTTTTGCATAAAGAAAGGCAGATTAAATCTATAGCAAACATCAAGGCAGCGAAGGATAAAAAGTAAAATACGAATTTTGTGGCAAGGTCGGAAATGACTCCAGCAGAGTAGATTGGCAATATGGCTAGAGGCGGATATTCGAAGGAAAAATCTTTGTAAACAGTCAGGTCAAAAAATAATCCGCTATTGGAATAATTTTGATAAATGCTGACATCAGAGATGTAAAAAGTGCTGAAAAATATTGCGATGAATCGGGTCAGAAGAAAAAAACAAAAAACTAAGGAAGGAAGTTTTTTAATCACTTGATAGCTCTTTTGATCTTGCTAAGGCTGCTTTTATAGCTTTTTCAAAATTATTTTTAATGGCTGGTTCTTTGATAATTTTAAGTGCGGCTTCAGTGGTGCCACCTTTTGATGTAACTGATTCTCGCAATTCTGAAAAACTCAAATCAGAATTACATGACATTAAAGAACTACCTAAAAATAATGTTCTAACTAAGTCACTTGCTTTGTCTTTATTGATTCCAGAGCTGATAGCAATTTCGGTAAAAATTTCTTGTAAGTAGAAAATATAAGCTGGCCCCGAGCCAAAAATTGCAGTTGCGGCATCAAATAATTTTTCATCTTTTAGTTTAAAAGATTGACCGAATTTTTGGAATAATTTATCGAGATTTTTTAACTCGATTTTACTGAGATTTTTATTAGCTAAATATGGAAAGATGCCTTGAGAATCGCGGATTGGCAGGTTTGGCATTGAGCGAATTATTTTAGCTTCATTACCAAATATTTTTTCAAAAAAACTAATTTTTTTGCCAGCTAAAATTGAGATGAAAATGGTGTTTTTATGGAAGATTTTTTCTTGAGAAAATTTTGTTAAAATTTCTGTGGCATCTTGAGGTTTGATGGCGATGAAAACTAAATCAGCCTGATAATTTTTAGGAAGTGAAGAGGCTAGGTCTATGTAGTTTAAGCTTTCTAGCTGATTGGATTTGGAGGTTTTTAAAACTGTAATTTGAGAGCCTTTTATGCCAGATTCTTCGACAATATTTTGTGCAATCACCGAGCCCATTTTTCCACAACCAAGGAAGAATATTTTTTGATTTTGGAGTTTGGTCATGTTGGGGATTTTTAGTTTAAGAAACTCATTAAACTGTCATTTCGAACGAAGTGAGAAAGCTCATGAGTTTGAACTAGGAGAATCAATATCATGAGATTTCTCACTTCGTCGAAATGACAGGTTTATTGGAAATAAAACTTAAGCCTTACGCCCAGCAATCGCCTGTTTAATCGAACCAATTGCTTTAGCAGGATTTAATCCTTTCGGGCAAGTATTTGTACAATTCATAATTGTGTGGCAGCGATAAAGTTTGAATGGATCTTCCAGAGCATCCAATCTTTTATCAGTTGCTTCATCGCGAGAATCGACAATCCATCTTTGAGCTTGTAGCAAGGTTGCAGGGCCTAAATATTTATCGCCATTCCACCAATAGCTTGGGCAAGAAGTTGAGCAGCAAGCACACATAATACATTCATAAAGACCATCAAGTTTTTCGCGATCTTCAGGGCTTTGTAATCTTTCTTTGCTTGTATTAAATGGTTCTGAAGCTTGTAACCAAGGTTCAATTGAAGCGTGTTGAGCGTAGAAGTGAGTTAAGTCTGGAACCAAATCTTTGATTACAGGCATGTGTGGCAATGGATAAACTTTTACATCTTTAGTTTTGCAATCTGAAATCGATTTAGTGCAAGCAAGAGTATTTGTGCCATCAATATTCATCGCGCAAGATCCGCAAATACCTTCGCGGCAAGATCTGCGGAAAGTTAAGCTGCTATCATGTTCAGATTTAATTTTGATCAAAGCGTCCAAAATCATTGGGCCGCAATTATCTAAATCGACTTCAAATTTATCGATATAAGGATTGGTTTTTTGAGTATCTTCTGGGTCATAACGATAAACTTCAAAAACGCGGACATTTTTAGCTTCTGCTGGGGCTTTAAAAACTCGGCCGGCTTTTTTGTCAATTTGTGAATTTTTTGGAAGTGTAAATTCTGCCATTTTATTTTCTTTTTGAAATTGCTTTGTAAAAGGCGAACCAAAAGCCCGCCTGAATTAATTTAGTAAACTCGTTTTTTCGGTGGAAATGCCTGAACTTCGTTGCTCATTGGCTTTAAAATAACTTCACGATAATCGGTTTTAATTTGAGCTTTATTGTCGGCCCAAATGATGCTGTGTTTCATCCAATTTTCATCATCGCGATCTTTATAATCATCACGAGCGTGAGCACCGCGACTTTCTTTGCGATTCAGCGCGCCAGTAATTGTAACCAAGGCTTGAGATCTAAGGTTATCAAGTTCTAAAGCTTCAACTAAATCACTGTTCCAAACTAAACCACGATCAGCAATTTTTAAGTCGTCAAAGCTTTCAAAAATTTCAACCATTTTGGCTTTACCTTTGGCCAAAGTATCTTCAATTCTGAAAACTGCTGCGTGACCTTGCATGCATTTTTGCATATTTAATCTGATTTCAGCTGCTGAAAGTTTGCCATTAGCATTTCTGATTTTATCAAGTCTGGCAATACCTTCTCCACCAGCATTTTCTGCGAATGGTTTGTGCGGAGTGTTGGCTTCAAGAATTGCTGAAGCGCGAATTGCGGCAGCACGGCCGAACACAACCAAATCTAGAAGTGAATTTGAACCTAAGCGGTTAGCGCCGTGAACTGAAACACAAGCGGCTTCGCCAATTGCCATCAATCCAGGTACAACTTCGGTTTTGCCATTTTTAACAGTTAAAACTTCAGCATTAACATTAGTTGGAATTCCACCCATGTTATAATGAACTGTAGGAATAACTGGAATTGGTTCTTTAGTAACATCCACACCTGCGAAAATTTTTGCAGTTTCAGAAATACCCGGAAGTCTTTCGTGCAGAATTTTTGGATCTAAGTGATTTAAATGTAAATAGATGTGATCTTTATTTGGACCAACACCACGACCAGCCAAGATTTCCATAGTCATAGCGCGAGAAACTACATCGCGACTTGCCAAATCTTTTGCACTTGGCGCATATCTTTCCATGAATCTTTCACCTTCAGAATTCACTAAATATCCACCTTCACCACGCGCTCCTTCTGTGATTAAACATCCAGAACCATAAACTCCTGTTGGGTGAAATTGTACGAACTCCATATCTTGAAGTGGAAGGCCAGCGCGAAGCACCATGGCGTTTCCATCTCCCGTGCAAGTGTGAGCAGAAGTTGCAGAGAAATAAGCGCGTCCATATCCACCAGTGGCAAGAATTACCATGTGAGCTTTGAAACGATGCAGAGTTCCGTCAACTAATGAAAGAGCTGTGATACCCCGACAAACGCCATTTTCCATGATTAAATCAATAGCGAAATATTCGATGAAGAATTGAGCGTTATGTTTTAGAGATTGTTGATAAAGCGTGTGAAGAATTGCGTGCCCCGTGCGATCAGCTGCAGCGCAAGTTCTTTGAGCTGGACCACCTTCACCAAATTCTTTAGTCATTCCACCGAAAGGGCGTTGATAAATTTTACCTTCTTTGGTGCGTGAAAACGGCACGCCATAATGTTCAAGTTCAATGATGGCGTCTGGTGCTTCTTTGCACATATATTCGATGGCATCTTGATCGCCTAGCCAGTCTGAACCTTTAACGGTGTCATACATATGCCATCTCCAATCATCTTCACCCATATTTCCAAGGGCAGCAGAAATTCCGCCTTGAGCTGCAACCGTGTGGGAGCGAGTTGGGAAAACTTTAGAAACACAAGCTGTAGAAAGACCTTTTGCAGCCATGCCGAAAGTAGCGCGTAAACCTGCGCCACCAGCGCCGACAACTACGACATCAAATTCGTGATCAATAACTGTGTAATTTCCGATTTTTTTCTCTGACATTTTTTAATTTTATTTTCGTTTGAGAGTCAATTTTAGCCTATTAAATGCAATCTGATGATTGCCACAACCGCTGCAACAGCGGTAGCGATTGATAGAAAGTTTGAAAGCATTATGTAAAAATGCATTTTAGTTTTATTCGAAATGTAATCTTCGATGATAACTCTCATGCCAATAGAACCATGATATAGAGAGGCTGTGATCAATAAAATTCCCATGATGGCATTGATCGGATAAGCGAAAAATGCTGGGAAATATTCTTGAGGATCTTGAGAAATTTGTATGAAAGATAATACCAACCAAATGATAAGTGGAATTAAGGCCACTGCAGAAACTTTTTGCATCAACCAGTGATGTGATCCACTTTTAGTTGAAGGTGCGATTTTAATTTTCATGTCTATGTATATTTAAAGTAAAGTACGGTGCCAATTGTTATGGCAGTAAGAAGGAATGATAAGATTATAACTAAAATGCCATTAGTTGTAGCGGTTTCTTTTTCAAAACCTTTACCAATATCCCAGAAAAGATGGCGGATGCCATTGCAGAAGTGAAAAAATAGAGAGAATAAAATAGCAATTCCGGCAGCAGCAAAAATAAAATTCATGATCACTGTCATTGGACAATCACAGCTTTCGCTAATGTCACCAGTATTAATTTGGTAAGTGAAGAAAATGATATACCAAGAAATTGCAATTACTGAGAAGTAAAGAGCAACCCCAGTAAGACGATGAAAGATTGAGGTGAGGGAAGAAACATTCCATCTATAAATTTGTAAATGAGGAGATGTTGGAGCTTTTTTAATTTGGTTTTTTTCTTTTGACATTTTTTGTGAAGATTCTTTTTGAAGAAGTTTTTTACAATTTAAAAATCATCTCACTTCTTTACAACAAAAAGTTTTTGAGAAGTTTATAAAAATAAATTCGGTAAGAGAGAGATTTTTTCTTGCATAAGCTTGGTTTGCTTTTTAAAAAGATATTTTACCTATCACGAATTACAATAATAAAAATGACAAAAAAAGCACTAATCACTGGTATTACTGGTCAAGACGGATCTTATTTAACTGAATTATTACTTTCTAAAGGTTACGAAGTTCACGGCACCATTAGAAGATCAAGTACTTTCAATACAGGTCGCGTTGATCACATTTACACTAATGCAGAAATTTCAGGAAAAAAATTCTTTCTTCATTACGCAGATTTGTCAGATGCTTCAAGCATGTCACGCTTGATAGAAAAAATTGTGCCAGATGAAATTTATAACTTAGCGGCGCAAAGCCATGTAAAAGTTAGTTTTGATATTCCTGAATATACTACAGATATTGATGCTACGGGTACTTGTAGAATTTTAGATGCGATAAAAGATACTCAGTTAAAAACCAAATTTTACCAAGCTTCCAGTAGTGAAATGTTTGGTAAAGTTCAAGAAATTCCTCAAAGAGAATCTACTCCTTTTTACCCTCGCAGCCCTTACGCTTGCGCCAAACTTTATTCACATTGGTTGACTGTAAATTATCGCGAAAGCTATGACATGTTTGCTTGCAGTGGAATTTTATTTAATCATGAATCGCCAAGAAGAGGCGAAACTTTCGTGACTAGAAAAATCACTCGTGGTTTGGCTGATATTAAAGCTAAAAAAGCTGAAAAACTTTTCTTAGGAAATTTGGATGCAAAACGCGATTGGGGTTTTGCTGGAGATTATGTGGAAGCAATGTGGTTAATGTTGCAACAGGAAGTTGCTGAAGATTATGTTATTGCAACTGGCGAAACTTATTCAGTAAAAGAATTCTTGGATGAATCTTTCGGATATGCGGGACTCGACTGGAAAAAACATGTAGAAATTAGCGAAAAATATTTCCGTCCTGCAGAAGTTGATCTTTTGATTGGTGATTCAAGTAAAGCCAGAGAGAAGCTGAATTGGAAACCAAAAGTTGATTTCAAAGGATTGGTTAAAATGATGGTTGATGCAGATTTAGAAAAGGTCGGAATTAAACTTTAATTTCAATAAAATATGACTACATCTTTGAAGCTAGATAATCAAAAGCTGGGTGGATATATTTCAGCTGGTCGTTTTGATGTTTCCTCATCTTCAAATGATAAGGATTTTTTTGGCCAAAAAGATGATGTTAGATTAGAAGAATCGGCTTATCGCCTTGAAATTTCGATAGTTGATGCGACTGATGATTATCAAGAAGTTGAAATTTGTTATGGTGATAAAAAGAAGAGAAAAAAAATCACCAAATTCTTACCAAAAAATTTAGCCAGTAATTTTTTTACCTCGGATTATTTAAAAATTGAATCTCACATTAAGCAAATAGCGCAAAGACAAGCTCCATCTCCATCGGTTAGAGTCAGTGCGACTAATATTTCTAATTTAGCGGTTACAAAAAAAGGTGCCGAGCAATTTCCTTTGCAAGAAAAGCTTTTGCGTGCTTTAAGCAAAATTAATCAGATGCGAAAAGATGGCGCTGCTTATGAAAAAATTTGGGATGGTGAGGCAAGAATTAATATTGATAGCAACTTCGTAAATTTAGCGCCGCAAGAAAAATTAGAACTTCGTAATCAAGAATCTCAAAGAAGAGTGGGAGATTTAACCACTACAGAAAAAGCTATGTTGGTGGCAATTATTAATCGCTTAAGACCAGAAGAACAAAAAATTAATCGTACTGTGGTTTCATCAAAATTTAGTGAAATTGTGGATAAAAAATCTTTCAAAGGTTTTATTGATGAGGTGATGGACCTTACAGCAGAAAAGACAAAATTATTTACGGCTTTGTTCCATAATGCGCAGCAAGATCAAATTAGTGATGGCAAAAAATCTGGAATTGCCGGATATTTAAATAATATTCTTGATGAACAAGATGATTCTAAAAGAAAACATCAGATTAAATTTTTAGAGCAAATTATGAAGGATATTATCGAAGTGCAGAAGAATTTGAAATCGGTTTATTAATTGTGAATTTCTTTCAAACAACAATTAAAAAAATAATTTTTGGCCTTGGCTCAAATTTAGGTGATAAGAACTTTTATCTAGATAATGCTGTTGCAAAGCTAGAAACGGAGCTATTTCTGACCAATTTAAAAAAATCAAAAATCCTCAAAAATCCCGCCTTACTTTTACCAAATTCTCCCAAAGAATGGGATCAAGAATTTTTCAATATTGCGCTGAGTGCTGATATTGATTTGGAGAAATTTTCGCCAGAAAAAATTTTAGAAATTGTGAAAAAAATTGAGAAGGATTTGGGGCGTAAGGAGCGTGATAAATGGGCGCCGAGAGAGATCGATATCGATATTTTAACTATTGAAAATTTGCAGATAAGAATTGGAGAGAAGTTGATTATTCCGCATCATGATTTGCTGAATCGAGAGTTTTTTTTGAAGACTATAAAAGATGTGGAACCGGATTGGGAATATCCTTCATAAACTCTATTTTTATCAAGAGACCTGATGAGTTTAAAATCTGAGATTCAAACTCCTGAGATCTCTTGCTTAGCTCGAGATTACAGGTTTTTATACTACTTACAAATCTCCTTCATCCTAGCATAAGCCTTAGTAATTCCTTGCAGAGAATATTCATCAACCGCAAAATTACCAACTGCTGAATCACTTCTAATCTTCACAATAGAGCTATTTAAAATCGCTTTAATAATTTCCGCATCATCATTTTTACTTTTGGCCCAAGCGGTGTCTTTTCCAGCTAGAAGTGAAAATTGAAAGTCGTCAACTGCGACAAAAACTTTGCTATTCATCTTATATTCAAATCCGCCATAGACATTAATCTCCTCATTTCTTTGTCTTTGATAGCGAGCAATCATCAAGTAAGGTTTTTGGCGAGTTAATTGACTGGTTTCCGTAGATATAGGATGGGAAACCATGTAGCATTGTTTGGGGCTTAATTCGTCTTCTTGTAATTCGTAAACTGTCCAACGATAAAATGAGCTATCAACAACTTGGGCATGGGCAGTGCATTGGCGCAGAGATATTAAAAGAAATATCCCGTAAATGGAGATGATGATGCATATTTTAACAAGTCGATGAAAAAATTGATCCAAGATAATTACCAAAATATTATTAAAAGAGTCTTGAAATTGAGTAATCAAGAATAGCCGATAAATTTTCTTTTGCCTGACAGTCAGGAAAAATTGCTAAATTTTTTAACGCTTCGTTTTGATAATCTAAAGCCACTCTTTTTGATATTTCCATGCCACGATATTTCTCAAGCAAATTTAGAATTTTAGAAAAATCTTCTTGGTTTTTTTCATTTGCCATTAAATTTTTCTCAAACATTTCCTTGATTAAAGACTTATCTTCAAGGCTTGCTGCCTGGTAAGTTAAGATTATTGGTAAAGTTATTTTTCCTTCAAAAAAATCATTACCCAAATCTTTTCCTAAAATTTGTTCTTTTGATGAATAATCAAGCATGTCGTCAGCAATTTGAAAGATGATGCCAAGATTTTTCCCGAAATTACGCAGTGCTAATATTTCTGAATCTGATTTTTCATTGATCAAAGCTCCAACTTCAGCGGCTGCAGAGAATAAAACGGCAGTTTTGCCAAAGATAATTTCAAAATATTTTTCTTTAGAAATTTTAATGTCAGAAGAGTTTTCAAGCTGCATAACTTCGCCATCCGCCATGGTGCTGGAAGTTTTAGCAAGCAGATCAAGAATTTTTAAGTTATTGCTTAAAACCATTAATTGAAAGGCCACTGAGAATAAATAATCACCCACAAGAATGCTGGCTTTATTATCCCAAATGGCATTTGAAGTTTTTTTGCCGCGTCTAATTGCGCTATTATCAACTACATCATCATGAAGCAAAGTTGCGGTGTGAATCATTTCAACCGCCGCACCCAAATTTCCTATATTAGAATAATTGGCGTTGCCTTCTTGGCTGCCACATAATTTTGCAGCCAAAATTACAATGATAGGTCTGATTCTTTTGCCGCCAGAAGATACTAAATGATTGGCTATTTCTTGAATTAGCGGAGATTTTCCAACGGAAAAATTTAAAATTATTTGATCAATTTTTTGTAAATCTTGATGAAGCGAAGAAATGATGTTTTGGAATTTTTCCATGATGTGAAATTTGTTTCGCTTTTAATTAGTGTGATAGGTCATCAATATTTTATTGCGACATTCTTCAATTTTAGCTGCCACTTTATTTAAAGCTTCTCGAACCTGATCGGTGATTTTTTCTGATTCACCGTTTTTGATGAATTCTATATATTGTGTAGTTAGTTGATCTGCGCATTCTTCCAGCTTATTTACGATATCTTCGATGATAGAAAATTGTTGTTCTGCTAACTTATGCGAACTGTCTTGAACTGCTAGAATTAGGCGGTCTGCGTAGCTGTAATATTCAACTATTTCGTTATAAAGCTGTTCTTGTTTAGAAGTTGCCATTTTGTAAAATGAGATTGTGGGAAAGATCTAATTGATAAGGCTCTCAAAGGTGAAAGCTCGGTTTGCGAAAGCTATTTATTAGGCTGATAAAAGTCAACGATCTAAGAATTAAAAATAATTTAAAGGTTGTTAAATGTTTTTTAATGAACGCAAAAATTTTATTAAATCATTTTTATTTAAGGAAAAATTATTTGCGGCCCAAAATTCTTTAGCTTTTTTTAAAGCAGTTCCAACCTCTATTCCCAACATTCCCAGAGATTTTGCATCTTCGCCATTTAAAGGAAATTTTGGTAAATTAAAATTTCTTAAAAATTCGATATTGTTTTTTGCTTCGGAAGTTTCGTCTTGGTTAAAATTTTGCAATAAATTTATTAGATAAAAATCTAAAATTAATTCTTTTTCTTCAAAAGCTAAAAGTTGTTTTAAATCAGCAAGATCAAGCTTTTGTGATTTGACAGAAAAATTATTTATAAGAAAGTTAAAATATCTTTTTTCTAGATTTGTGGCGCAAATTTCGCGAGAGAAAATTTTTAAATTTAAATCTTCATTAAAAAATAAAGCGGCAATTTTTAGGTTTAAATTGGCTTTAAAATTGAAAGTTTTTTCAAATTCAAAAAGCTGCCATAAAGCCTTTAAATTAAGATTTTCAGAAAATAATTCATCAGAGATTTTTTCTTCAATAATTGCCTTTAAAATTTCTAATAAATTTTCTTTTTTTTCAGAAGAAAGTAATTTCAAAAATTCCATTCTCACTCTTTCGCGAGACAAGTTTTTAACATTTTTCCTCTCTTTTGCACAAGCGGCAAATGAAGTTGAATCAAGGCTTTCAGCATAATCGCAACTAAATCTGAAGAAGCGCAAAATGCGCAAATAATCCTCTCTAATTCTTTCTTGCGCGTCACCAATAAATTTTACTTTTTGATTTTTTAGATCAGCAATTCCCTCAAAAAAATCATAAATTGAGCCTTTATTATCAAGGTAAAGCGCGTTTATGGTAAAATCTCGCCGAGCGGCATCTAAAAAATAATCATCAACAAATTCTGGTTCGCAGTGGCGTCCGTCTGTTTCAGAATCTTTGCGAAGAGTGGTAATTTCAAAATTTTTGTGATTTACAACTGCCGTGATTGTGCCGAATTTAAAGCCTGTGGGAATTGCTTGGATGTGGTTTTTTTGCAGAATTTCCGTGGTTTTTTCTGGTAGAAATTTAGTTGCGAAATCGAAATCTTTTAGAGGTTTTTTAATGAGTAAATCGCGAACGCAGCCGCCAACTAATCTGATTTCATCGCCATCTTTTAAAAAAATCTCGAAAATCTTTTTAACTTCCTGAGGTAAGGTGTTCGTTAGATTTGGGAAGTGGGAGATTTTTTGGTTCATTTTAATCTTTTAAAATTACTCCTTAAGAATTTTGGGCATTTCAATTCTAACAAAGCCAGCTTTCAAATTCACTTCTGGAAAAAACGCATTTTTGAAAGGAATATTCTCAATTTTGTCTAAAACTTTATCTGGAAAACTTTTGCAAAATGCTTCTTCAAATTCAATTTCAATCATACCGCCAGCGCCGAAATCTTCGACATTTTTAACTTTTCCAACTTTCTTAGATTCGGCATCAACAACATCTAAACCGATTAAATCTACATAATAAAATTCATCGCAGTCTGTCTCATTCAAATTTTCACGATCAGTGAAAATTTCAAAGCCGCGTAATTTTTCTGCTGCGGTTCTGTCTGTCACACCTTCAATCATGGCGATTAAAATAGAATTTCCGCCGCCGTCACTGCCCACAACTGCTTTATTTTTATTGCTGATTTTCAATTTTACGACATTTCCTTTATCGTCGAAAAGTGGATATTTTTCAATTTGTAATGGATCTTGGCAAAAGCTGATAATTTTCACTGCACCCTTAATTCCAAATACTGAATTAACTTTTCCAATCAGAATTCTTTTAGTCATTTTTTCTCTTCAATTTTAAAGTATTGTTGCTGCTATTGGTTTTTAGTGGGCCTTCTCCTTGCGCAACTGCTTTAAGTGCGCTTGGTTTTAGAGGTGATTTTTTAGAAGCAGATTTGATTACAATTTCGGTTTTAACTCTTTGATTTCCAAATTTTTCAAATTCTTCCGCGCGATAAAATTTGGCTAAATTTTCTAAAGTTCCATTTAAAAATGTTACTTGTTTTTGCTCAAAAAAAGAAGCGCTGATATCAACATATTCATCAATCACAACTTTCATCGGCACATCTTTCATATATTTCAATTCGAAAGATCCGAAGCGCAGAATATAAAGCGAGATGTCGGGCAGCATTTCTAGGTTCCAGCCATCTTTTAATAATCCAGAAATTTCATGATCGATTTCATGCAAACCAAGTTGAATTCCGCTTAAAAGAGTTTCGATTAAATTAAGATCAATTTTTTTACGAAAAGAAGTAACGCGATCCTTTTGTTCGATTACATAATTGTCAATCAAGCTGTCTTTGATCTCATTGATTTCTTTTTCTTCATTATAGAAGTCGAATTGGTAAAGAGTTTGAATCGCCATTAAGCGGCTTAAAGTGCGTTTGCGATGTTTTAAAGCTTTGCTGTTTTGATTGAGAGTTTTTGGCTTAATATTCATTTTATTTTTAGTTCTTCAGTTCGTTGACTTTTGTGGGCGCGTCTTTTTAAATGGGACAAATTTTTTTCGCTATCAGTTTTATCCATATTGAAAAGAAATACTTAACTTCCGTTTTAAAATTCACTTTTAAATTTCATGCCAAAGAGAACAGACATTAAGTCCATCTTAATTATCGGCGCTGGCCCAATTGTAATTGGACAGGCTTGCGAATTTGACTATTCAGGAACACAGGCTTGCAAAGCTTTGCGTGAAGAAGGTTATAAAGTTATTCTAATCAACTCAAATCCGGCCACCATTATGACCGATCCTAATTTAGCGGATCGCACTTATATTGAACCGATTAATGCGGATATTGTTGAAAAAATTATCGCCAAAGAAAGACCTTGTGCGATCTTGCCAACAGTGGGCGGACAAACTGCACTAAACTGCGCAATCAACTTGGCAAAAAATGGTGTTTTAGAAAAATATAATGTTGAGTTAATTGGCGCTTCAATTGAAGCTATTAACAAAGCTGAAGACCGTGCTTTATTCCAAAAAGCTATGGAAAAAATTGGTCTTAAAACTCCGAAAAATGCGATTGTGAAAACTTTAGAAGCAGGCATGGCAGCACTTAAAGATATTGGACTGCCTGCAATCATCCGCCCTTCTTTCACCATGGGTGGAGCAGGTGGGGGTGTTGCTTACACTGAAGAAGAATATAAACAAATTATCGAATATGGTTTGGCAATTTCGCCAACTTGCGAAGTTTTGATTGATGAATCAATCATTGGTTGGAAAGAATATGAAATGGAAGTGGTGCGCGACAAAAATGACAATACAATCATCATCTGCTCGATTGAAAATATTGATCCGATGGGTGTTCACACTGGTGACTCAATTACAGTAGCGCCGGCTTTAACTTTGACTGACAAAGAATATCAACAAATGCGCAATGCTTCAATTGCAGTGCTTCGTGAAATTGGTGTTGAAACGGGTGGATCAAATGTGCAATTCGCAGTGAACCCAGCTAATGGAAATTTAGTGGTGATTGAAATGAACCCACGCGTTTCTAGATCTTCAGCTTTGGCTTCAAAAGCAACTGGTTTTCCAATTGCCAAAGTGGCAGCGAAATTAGCGGTTGGTTACACTTTAGATGAAATTAAAAATGACATTACGGGTGGCGCAACCCCGGCTTCGTTTGAACCAACTATCGATTATGTAATTACCAAAATTCCGAGATTTACTTTCGAGAAATTTAAAGGCAGTGAAAATATACTTTCTAGCTCTATGAAATCAGTAGGTGAGGTGATGGGAATTGGTCGTTCATTCATTGAAAGTTTTCAAAAAGCTTTGCGCTCAATGGAAGCGAATTTCAGTGGCATGGATGATATTTTGATTGGTTCAGAAGATCAGGAACAACGCGTTAAAATTATTACTGAGAAATTAAAAATTGCGGCGCCAAACAGACTATTATTGATTGCGCAAGCTTTGCGTGAAGGAATGACAGTTACGGAAGTTGCGAGAATTACCAAATATGACAAATGGTTTTTAGAGCAAATTAAATATGCGATTGATATAGAAACCAAGATTAAGAAAGAAGGACTGCCAAAAAATCGTGAAGATTTATTACAGATTAAAAGCATGGGATTTGCTGATAAACGCTTGTCGAAATTGACTGGTTTGACTGAAAAAGAAGTTAGACAAGCGCGACATGATTTAAATGTGAGACCAGTTTACAAACGCGTAGATTCTTGTGCTAGCGAGTTTGACTCGGTTACTTCTTATATGTATTCGACTTACGAGAGTTAATATTTTCTTTCAAAACCGTCATCCTTGGCTCGCAGAGTCGAGGATCTCAGGATTCTATCCTTTCTAACAAGTTAAACTCCTGAGATCCTCAAGCCATAAATGGTTTAAGGATGACGAGCTATTTTTAATGATGATTCGCTAATTTTGTGAAATAGATTCTTACTTATGAAACAAATTTCCTACCGCCAAATTCAAAATCAGAACCAACTTTTCATCGAAGATCTAGCGATCAGCAAAATCTCCGCTGAAGTTGGCACTCCGTTTTACTGCTATTCCAAAAAAACCATCATCGAAAATTACAAAAATTTCGCTGATGCTTTCGCTGATATCGATCACAAAATTTGCTATGCCATTAAAGCCAATTGCAATATTCATATAGTTAAAATTTTAGCTGAACTTGGCGCTGGGATTGACGCGGTTTCAGCAGGTGAGGTGTTTCGTGGAATTAAGGCTGGAGTTGACGCTAAAAAAATAGTTTTCGCTGGAGTCGGTAAAACTCGCGAAGAAATGGAATATGCTTTAAGTGCCGGAGTTGAAGAATTCAGTGCTGAATCGGAAGCTGAAATATTTTTGCTAAATGAAGTTGCAACGAGTCTAAACAAGAAGGTAAAACTCAGTTTAAGAGTTAACCCAAATGTTGACGCCAAAACTCACGATAAAATTTCTACTGGCCGCAAAGGTGATAAATTTGGCATTGATATTGAAAAAGTTGAAGCCATTTATGAAAAAGTAGCAAAGCTGCCGGCAATTGAAATATATGGCATCTCAACTCACATCGGTTCACAAATCACTTCTCTTGATCCTTTTAAATCTGCATTTTTAAAGATTCGTGAGCTATGTCTATCTTTAAGAAAAAAAGGCCTAAACATCCATTCTCTTGATTTAGGCGGCGGCATCGGAATTTTATACAAAGACGAAAATACTTTGCTGATTCAAGATTACGCTAAAATGATCAAAGAAATAATTGGCGATTTGAATGTAAAATTAACCATCGCACCTGGAAGGGCGATGATTGGAAGTGCAGGTTTGATGATCACAAAAATTGTTTATTTAAAAGAAACTGATCACAAAAATTTCATCATTTTAGATTCTGCGATGAATGATCTAATGCGTCCCGGCCTATATGGTTCTTATCACGAAGTTATGCCAGTTGTTATAAAAACAGGCGAAAAATTTATTTATGATTTGGTTGGGCCAGTTTGCGAAAGCACTGATATTTTGGCCAAAAACCGTGAATTTATTAATCCAAAATCTGGCGATCTTCTAGCCTTTTGCAGCGCTGGCGCTTACGGCTCATCAATGTCTAACGAATATAATTGCCGCCCGATGATTCCAGAAGTTTTGGTTGATGGAGATAAATTTAGATTGATTCGCCGTCGTCCATCTTTTAAAGAAATGTTGCGACTTGAAGAGTTTTAGATAAGTCGCTATTGCGAATCCGATATAGATCTTTGTCTTGTTGCTGGTTTTAAAGACTATACCAAACTAAAAATCTATTGATCGCAGTAGCAAAGTATTTTTGAGGGAAAATTAAAACTTAAAAAAACTTGCTGTATCAATATAACGCTGGTTTTTTTAAGTTTTAATTTTTACCAAAAAGACGAAGCTAATGCGATCAATAGATTTTTAGTTTGGTATAGCCCTGTATTTTCTCTAGAGATCTTGAAGCTATAGCAGAAATGGATGCAACTTCTAATTCTATTTCATCGGAAATTTTATCTTCAGCAGAAAATGAAATAATCGACGAACTTTCTATTTTGCGTTTTTTGCGGCCACTTGATGAAATATCACCAACATATAAAACATCTGCCAAATCTCTTTCTTCAATATCATTGCTGCTTGAATAGAAAAATAGTTCATCCGTGCCTATAATATCTGATGCTGCTTGTGTCTTCTGGATTGTTACTTGAGAAGAATCCTCAGATTTCTTTTCTGGTAAGTATGATCTTTTTTTATTTAATTTTTTTAACCGCTTGTTCAGAAGAGATTTTTTATGATAAAATTTCTAGTTTCAGAAATTCTAACCATAAAATTGCACTTCTAATTTTGCTATTTTGATAAAGATTTCCCACCAACTTTTCATAAATTTTTAATTGATTTACATAAGCTGGAGAAACCTTGTCAGGCAATATTCTATCGGTTTTGTAGTCAATGATTAATATTTCATTTTGCTTAATTACCAAAAGATCAATTCGGGCATTTGTAATTTTGCCATCAACAAATCCGATAATCGGAACTTCGCATTTTACTTGCCCAGAAAATAATTCTGAAAAATGCTGTGAAGATATGAATTTGATGACTTGATCGAGAATTTCCGTTGCTTCTTTTTTGTCTAGAAACTCCTCATTAGTGATAATTTTTTCAGATAAATTTATTAGCCAATTTTTATCTTCCTTAGAATTTTGGCCCACAACTTCCAAAATTCTGTGAATTAATTTACCACGAATCTGAGCCTGATTTATCTGGTTTGTTGATGATTCACTGGCGTTAAAAATTTCAGTTTTTTCTGAAACTTTTTTCTTAGTTAAAAAATCAGGTAATTTTATTGCAGTTTTTTTAGAAAATTCGGCCAAAGATTTTTGATAAGAAAATTTACCTTGTCCAATTACTAGAGAATTACTCTCAATTTCAAATTTCTCGCCTGCAATTTTTTCGTTTTTTTGATCTAAAAATTTCTCTGAATTGGCCAAATCTTTAACAGAATTTTTAATTAAATTATACCAAGAATCATCATCATTGCTTCCGCCAAATCCGCCCACATAAAGCTCATTTTCAGCGCGTGTCATCGCCACATAAAGCAATCTTAAATATTCATCTTTGGCAGCCTTATTTTTTTCTTGGCGGTGAATTCTTAAAAGCTGATTTTCTTCTTCTTTTTTCACACACCAAATTGGCAATTTATCTTCTGCAAATTTCATCCAAGAAATTTTTTCTTTAGAACTGGGAAGTTGATTAAAGATAAAACAGCAATCGGGAATTATTACTATTGGAGCTTGCAAGCCTTTAGCTGAATGAACTGTGCTGATTGAAACTTGATTATTTTTTTGTGCGCTTAAAGAAATTTCAGGTTCTAATTTTTCAACAAAATCTAAAAATTGTTGTAGGTTGCTTGAGAAATTTTGACAAAAATCAAAAGTTTTTAAAGTGAATTGATCGAGAATTTGTAAGTTTTCGGGCCCAAATCTGCTAATGGTTTTTTGTCTAAAATTTTCTTCATTTAGCAGAAAGTTGAAAAACTCAAAGCAGTTTAATTTTTGTGAAATATTGATGATATTTTGTAGCCTTTTTGCGGTTTCAAAATATTTTTCTGAAATTTGCAAAGCCTTATAAATAGAGGTTATATGGCTGTTTTTTACTAAACAAATTTCCAGCAATTCTTCTTCTCTAATATCAAAAATTGCCGATTTTAAAAGGGCAGCTAAGTTCAAATCATCTCGAGGAAATAGCGCAAATTTAGCAGCCGCGAGTAAATCTTGAATTATTATATTTTGATCAAAAATTATTTTGCTGGGCTGCTGCTGGGAATATTATATTTATGAAAAAATTTGCTTAAAGCCTTGTCAAAACCATTGGTGCGATTGCGCAGCAAAATCATAAAATCGCCGTAATTTACAGCTCTGTCGCGACCTTCTAAAACAAGACCTTCTTCCACCATCAATTTAATTTTTTGAGCAATTAATTCTGCCAAAAATTCTTGTTCTTGATAATTTTCTTGGGGGGAAAAATCGATTTTCCAAGAATAATCTTTCTGTTCTTTATTTTCTTTTGAGATTTTTTCTGGTGCTTTTAATTTAATTTGTGGCCAAATTTCAAATCTTCCAAGCCCTTCTCTAATCGCTTTATGGCCCTTAAATTCATTGATTTTGCTGATGGCTGCCTTTTGTTTTTCATCACTAAAAGTTGCATCCACCGTTTGCAAAATTGTGGTCAAAGAGCGGAAAGAATTATTCAGATCAATCTTGTAAAATTTGCTTGAAACATTTTGTAATTTTTCTTCGAAATAAGAAAAAATATCTTGGCTAATATCGGGTTCAGCGCCTTGAAAACTATAGATCGATTGCTTCTCGTCGCCCACAATAAAAATTGTACGGTTTTTTTCTGATGAGCTAAATCCCGAGAAAAAATCTTCGGTCAAGGCCTTAATAATATTCCATTGTTGATGATTAGTGTCTTGCGATTCATCAATCAAAATATGATTAAAAAGGCCATCCATTTTTAATTTTACCCAATCTGAAAAGTTAGGATTATTGAGTAGCCTGTTGGTTTCAATGATCAGATCATTATAATCTAAAAAAGAATTTTGATGTTTTAGGTGTGAATAAATTTCTAAAATTTGATCGACAAATTTTAAAAGCAGGGCGGTGGAATTGCAGATTTTGTAAGAATTTAATTGGTCAGAGAAATCATTAATTAAGTTTCTTTGAATATCAGCTGTGGCGCATAAAATCTGGTTCTCAGGGATTTTGCCGTAGAATTTTCTTGGCTCATTTTTTTCAGTGAAAAAGGCTTTTTGGTAAATAGGAAAATTTTTTAGAATTGGATTTTTTAAGAAAATCTCAATTCCTTCGGCGATTTCACGATTTCTAACTAAGCCTGATTCTTCTAGCGCTTTGCTTAAATTTAAAACTTCGCTCTGATTTATTTTATTTAAAAATTCTAAAAAAATTTCCTCGTCATTTTTATTTTTAGGAACTGAAAAATTCTTAAAAATTTCTTCAATCACACCTTCAATTCCGAAGAATTTTTCTTTTAAAAGGCTTAATTGTTCTTTTTTATTTAGAAGGTTTGAAATTAAGTCAGAGAAGCTTTCTTCATGTAATCTCGCATTAATTTTTGTAACTAAATTTCTTAAAGAAGCGTCATTTTCAGCCTTTTTTAAAACTTCTCTTTGAGCTTTTTGTAACAGCAATTTTTCTTGCGCGGATTCAATAACTTCAAAATTTGGATTAATGCCAATTTCAAAAGGAAAAATCTTCACCAAATTTTGACAAAATGAGTGAATGGTTTGGATTTTTATTTTGGATTCTTCGTCGAGAATCTTGGCAAATAAAGTGCGGGATTTTTTTAAATCATTTGAACTGGCTTGATTTCCAGTAAGTTGTGAAATCTTTTCTAGAAGCTTGGCGTCATCAAGCAAAACCCAATTTGCTAATTCAGAATTGATGCGATTTTGCATTTCTGCCGCGGCCACTTTGGTGAAAGTTAGGCAGAGAATTTTGTCGGGCCTGATTCCTTCCAGCAGAAATCTTAAAAGACGATCAACTAAAACTTTGGTTTTGCCCGAACCCGCAGAAGCGAAAACCCATGCTGAATTTTCAGGGTTGGAAGCAAGCTGCTGTAGTTTGTTTGTTTGTTCTAAGTTGGAGTTCATTTTGGGGTGTAAAAGGCTAACTGTTTCTGATCTGTCATTTCGAGTGCAGCGAGAAATCTAATGGGTTTTAAACTCAGTCTCTAACTCATGAGATTTCTCGGCTGCGCTCGAAATGACAGAGAAAGAGATGAGATTATTCAACCGCTGCCGCAGGTTGAGCATCAGGAGCGGCAGCTTCATCACCAGCAGATTCCACTTTCACAGGATTGGCTTTATTTTGCATGAAGCGGCGATATTTGGCGACATATTCGTTATGCTCTTGAATAGTCGAAGAGAAATGATGGTCACCTTTCCCAGTAGCAACGAAATATAAATATTCGCTTTGTGGAGGATTTAACACGGCTTTAATAGCAGCAATTCCTGGATTGCAAATTGGTGCTGGAGGCAAGCCATAAACATGGTAAGTGTTATATGGAGAGTTGTTTTGAATGTCGCTAGTTCTGATTGGTCTTTCTAAATTCTTGTCGCCGAAAGCGTAAGAATAAATGATTGTTGGATCAGATTGTAGCTTCATAGATTTTCTTAAACGATTGGTGAAAACAGAAGCGACTTGTGGTCTTTCAGAAGCAAGGCCAGTTTCTTTTTCAACAATTGAAGCAAGGATCAAAGCTTGTTCTTTGGTTTTAACTGGAATTGTTTGATCGCGTTTTTCCCAAAGTTCATCAATGGCTTTTCTCATCGATTCTTGCATTCTTTTAATCATGCCAGATTTGGTGTCGTTGTAGGAATAGAAATAAGTTTCAGGAAGAAGGTAACCTTCTTTGATATTTTCTAGAGGAGGTAGTTGGCCAATTAAACCTTGGTTATTAGCAACAATTGCTAAAGCAGATTTAGTAGAAAGGCCTTCAGCGACAGTGATTTTTCTGAAATAGATGTAACCACGCACCATTTTGTGCAAGATTTTATAGTAAGAGATATTTTTTTCGAAAAAATATTCACCATAACGCACTTTAGGATCTAAGCCTTTGATAAGCTGAGACATGTATAAAAATGTATCAGGATTTTTGATGATTTTTTCGTGATGAAGTTTTTCAACTACTTGTCTAAAAGTGAGACCGCTTTCGATGATAAATTTCTTATCTTCGCGATGATAACTATTAGGAGAATTAAAATACATGATGACGCTTAAAATGGTCATCAGGTAGCAAAATAGGATAACTGAAAATCCAGCGCAGATATTAGTGATAATTTTTCTACTTCTACTCATTAGATATGTTTGTTATCCTTTATATTCTTCTCATGATGATACAGGCGTTAGTACCGCCGAATCCGAAAGAGTTTGACATCACAACATCGATCTTTTTTTGCTTGGCTGTTTTGGCAACCAAATCAATATCACAATTTTCTGAAGGATTGTCTAAGTTTAAAGTTGGAGGAGCAACATTATCTCTGATTGCTAAAAGAGAGAAAATAGCTTCAACACTTCCAGCTGCGCCAAGTAAATGGCCAATGGCAGATTTAGTTGAAGACATTGAAAGTTTGTAAGCGTGATCGCCGAAAACTTTTTTCACTGAACCAACTTCAATTTCATCTCCAAGTGGAGTTGAAGTGCCGTGAGCATTGATGTAATCAACTTGATCATTATTAATTTGAGCATGTTTCAAAGCAACTTGCATTGCGTAAGTAGCTCCGCGTCCTGAAGCTTCGGGAGCTGTGATATGATAAGCGTCACCCGACATTCCATAGCCAATTACTTCGGCGTAAATTTTGGCGCCTCTTTTTTTAGCATGTTCATATTCTTCCAAAACTACGATTCCCGAACCTTCACCCATTACGAAACCGTCGCGATCTTTATCCCAAGGTCTTGAACCAGCTTCAGGATTATCATTAAAATTAGTTGAAAGAGCGCGAAGTGAAGCAAAACCACCAATACCAACTTCACAAATTGCTGATTCGGCGCCACCAGCAACCATCACATCAACATCACCATATTCGATCATTCTTGCTGAATCGCCAATAGCGTGAGTTCCAGTTGCGCAAGCAGTAACGATTGCGTGGTTTGGGCCCATATAGCCATATTTAATTGAAACTTGGCCAGAAGCTAAATTGATTAAACTTGCAGGAATGAAGAATGGGCTGATTTTTCTGATGCCTTTTTCTTTCATGTGGATTGAAGTTTTTTCAATCGCAGGTAAACCACCAATACCAGATCCAATCATCACGCCAGTTCTGTATCTTTGTTCGTCAGTTTTTGGTTCCCAACCTGAATCGGCAATTGCTTCAGCTGCAGCGCCAACTGCGAAGTGAATGAAGCGATCCATTTTTCTTTGTTCTTTAACTTCGATGAATTTATCGATATTGAATAAATCGCCTTCTGTGCCGAATTTTACTTCACCAGCAATTTTGCAAGGAGAATCGACAGCGTCAAAAATTGAGATTTTCCCAAGGCCCGATTGACCATTGATTAATTTTTTCCATGTAGCTTCAGCTGTTGCAGCTAAAGGCGTTACAGCACCAATGCCAGTTACGACTACTCTTCTTTTTTGTATCATGATTTTAGGAAATTTAGAAAATATATGGAGGTTTTGCAAATGAAGGCGGATCTTTTAGATTGAAAAAAATATTTTGGAAGTTTTTTTGACTATTACCTAATTACTAAGCTTTTTTGATAAGCTTGGATAGCAGTATTATTAGGCGATAAAAATTTCTAAAAATGCGTAATTTACTTTTGCCAATTTTCTTGCCGTAATCATAAGAGATTGCCAATTCGTCAATTCGCAAATTGAGACGAGCCATCTTAATTGCAAGTTCGCAGGTATATGTAAATTCTGGTTCAGTGATAAAATTATTTCCACTTGTTGCAAAAAGTTTTTTTAATTTGTCAGCTTTATAAATGCGATATCCGCTGGTGTAATCTTGTAATTTTTCGCCAGAAATTTTTTTTACGGCAAAAATATTTTGTAATAAAATTGAAGTAAATTTGCTGATAAATTGGCGATGTAGCGGAAATTTATCCATGATACTGGTATTGCAAAAACGCGAGGCGATTAAAAAATCTAGAAAATTCTCTTCAAAATGTTCGAGCATTTCTTGAAGCTGCTCGGGGTTGTGAGTATTGTCGGCGTCTAGAGAAATTATCAAATCTTCATCAGCAGAATTGCTAATTACATCTAAAAATAATCTTTTATAAGCAAGGCCTAAACCTCTTTGGTTAGTTACTTCGAGAATTCTAATTGGATGGAATTTTTGTAATTCAGTTAAATATTGGAAGGAGCCATCGGTGCTGCCGTCAAGGCAAACGATAATTTCGAAATCGCGTTCTAAAATGCGCAGTTCGTAATTTAAATTTGTGAGAAATTGCTGAAGATTATTCTCTTCGTTAAAGGCGCAAAAAATGACTTTGATCAAGGTGAAGAGTTTTTATTAATCTTTTGAATGGCTTTAACTTAAATTTGGTTTTTTAAAAATAAAACTACTAAACGAGATTGAGTGAATTTAAGTTTTTCAAATAAATTTTATTGGAAGAATTTTTTAAGGGAAAATTTTTGATAAAAAAATATGCCAAAAAACTGAATTTTGAGCCTGGGCTCAAAATTTAGAAAAATATCTCCTTCATCCAGAAAAATAGAGCATTTAAGAGCTATAGAAATTTTTGTTAAAATCATTCATAAATAAAGCACAAAATAACCCTAAAAAATCATGAAATTATTTTTCTATTTAATCTTACTTCTAGTTCAACTTTCTTCATTTTCGGCTTTTGCGTCTTCCAAGATTTATGATCTTGAAGTGAAGAGAAACACAATTTTGTTAGACGAAAAAGAATCTAAAGCGATTACGGTTAACGGAACTTTGCCAGCGCCGACTTTATATTTTAAGGAAGGTGACGAAGCTGAGATTCGTGTGAAAAATTCGATGACAGAAGTAACTTCAATTCATTGGCACGGAATTTTATTGCCGGGAAATATGGATGGTGTTCCTGGTTTGAATGGTTTTGCGGGAATTCCTGCGGGAGAGACATTCACTTATCGCTTTAAAATTCATCAGGCCGGAACTTATTGGTATCATTCTCATTCTAATTTACAGGAACAAGATGGTCTCTATGGCGCGATTGTGGTTGAGCCGAAAGGGAAGGTTGCTTTGAAGTCTGACCACAGTTTTGATCGTGAATATGTAATTCTTCTATCTGATTTTTCTGAAGAAAGTGCCAAGGAAATTTTTCAAAATCTTAAACTTGATTCGGGCTATTATAATTACAATAAACGCACGCTTGGAACTTTTTTTGGTGATGCCAAAAAATATGGATTTTTGGCTACGGTAAAAGATCGCATTTCTTGGGGACAAATGCGCATGGATGCTACGGATTTATCAGATGTCAGCAAATATAGCTTTTTAATTAATGGCAAAACGCCACAAGAAAATTTCACCGGAATTTTTAAGAAAAATGAACGCATCAAATTACGATTTGTGAATGCTTCAGCAATGACATTTTACGATATAGCGATTCCTAATTTAAAAATGAAATTAGTGGAAGCTGATGGCCAGCCTGTGAAATCGGTTATGATTGACGAATTTAGAATTGCGCCAGCCGAAACTTATGATGTGATTGTGGAGCCAAAAGAAAATAAAGCTTACACAATTATGGCCGAAAGTTTGGATCGCACAGGATATGCCAGAGCAACATTGGCGCCAACTTTAGGAATGGAAGCGGAAATTCCGCAAATGCGACCAAGAGCGATTTTGACTATGGCAGACATGGGCAATGAAATGGGGATGGAAGAGGAAAGTGCCAAGACTGGCTGGGACGATGCGGGAACGCTTGAAGGCAATAAGGCGTTGAAATATTCCGATTTAATTTCTTTAAAACCTCAAACAGATTTGCGCCAAGAAACTAGAGAAATTGAACTAAGATTTGGTGGCAATATGAATCGTTATGTTTGGACAATTAATGGTGAAAAATTTCCTGCTCCCATCCATTTAAAATATGGCGAAAGACTGCGTTTGAAATTTGTTAATGACACCATGATGGCTCATCCAATTCATTTGCATGGCATGTTTATGCAGCTTGAAAATGGTCAGCCTTTAAAATCTATGCCTAATAAACATACGGTTATTGTGGCACCAGGAAAAATTATTTCGACGCTTTTAACTGCTGATGAAGAAGGTGAGTGGGCCTTTCATTGTCATTTACTTTATCACATGTCAGCAGGCATGATGGGCAGTGTGACTGTTTCGAAAGAGGTGGCTGAAGATGTGCCAAATGCTGAAAATGTTTCAGATATTGTTGCTGATAAAATAGTGTCTCAGGAGATTAATGAGTAGGATTTTTTTACCTTTACTTTTGACGCTGTGTCTTGCGCAAAACTCTTTTGCGGCCCTCCCTCACAATTCTCACGGATCTGATCATCAAAAGATTTTTCACGCTTTTACAGTTGAAGCTGATGCGGGTGAGGCGCTTGATGGTTCTGCTAGATCATGGGATTTGGACGGATGGGTTGGTTCTGATTACAATAAATTATGGTTGAAAAGTGAAGGAAAAAAATTCGGAAAATATGATAAAAATCTGAAGTTCAGGCGCTTTACAGCAAAAATATTGAGCAATTTTGGGATGTGCAAATTGGTGTGCGCCATGATTTTAAAACCGACTTCTCTTCAAATTCTGTTGATTATTTAACTATTGGTTTTGAAGGCCTCGCGCCCTATTTTTTTGAAACCAATGCCGAGTTTTTTGTAAGTGACGCCGGAAATTTTAGTGCCAAATTAAAACAAGAAATTGAATTGCGCATCACCCAAAAATTAATCACTCAGCCTTATTTTGAAGCTGATTTTTTCGCCCAAGATGTCGAAAAATTAGAAGTTAGATCGGGGCTTTCAGAGCTTGAAATTGGCAATTTACTTAGATATGAAATCACCCGCAAATTTGCGCCTTATTTGGCTTTGCGTTATAATCGCAAAACTTTTGGTACGGCAGATTTAGCTAATGAATTGAATGACCGGGTTAGTAATTTTATCGCAGATGTTGGAATTAGATTTAAATTCTAAGATGATACATTTTGTTCTCGTATCATACATAACTTGCTTGCAAAAAAGATTAATACATTGTTTTAATTAACCCAATTGGCTTTACTTAAAGTTTAGTTGCCAAGCTTCTCACACCACTTATATTTTCTAAGAATATTATCTCTATTCCTAGATATCCCAGCTACATCCAACGATTTTTTTTAATAAAATTAATAATTTTTATGTCTAAAACTACCGAAGATCTTTTGAATAATAAAAAAGATAATTTAAGAGCAGAATATTTAGAAAGTAGAGGTCTTGGAGGCTTTAAAAAAAGCGCTACTACTGATGATTTAGCTTCTGGTGCAGAGGCAAGATTGGCTGAAATGACGCAAAGTGTTGTAAGAGAATTTACTAGTGATGAAGCTGAAATTATCAGAAAAGAAGTAAGAAAAGAAATGTTCGCTTGGAATCTTACTCAAAAAGATGTGAATTTTGCTGAAAAAGTTAATGCTAGAGAGCTTGATAGAGATCTTCTTGAGTCAGAAGAAAAATTTGTTGCCCACTTTAACACTGCTGAAAAATATATTGCCGATATACTTGCTTTACCATATCACGACAAAGATTTTAGAAATCTTAGAGAATTAATTAGTTCTAAATCTGGGGTTCAAGTCAATCAAGAACCAGTTACTTCCAATCAAACAGATATTATTAAAGATTTGGTTAACTTTGTGCACGCTGTGCATACTGAAACTTTAGATGATGATTATCACGATCCTGATAGAACTAAGTTGCCAACATTTGCGCCAAGTGAAAGAAGAGCATCTCCATCTAAATCTCCTACAAAATCTCCTACTAGGTCTCCATCAGGAGTACCAAGTGCGCTTCCTTCAATTAGCCCTACAGTTGGTGAAGTGATAACTTCATATCCAAGTGAGATTCCGTCAAGAGCACCAACGCAATCACCAACAAGATTACCAACAACATTCAGCCCTAGTCATGTTCCAAGTGATGTTACTTCGGTTAATCCTACAGAAAATCCAACAGCTGCATTAACAGAAAATCCTTCAGTTAATCCTACAGGAAATCCTTCAGTTAATCCTACAGGAAATCCAACAGCTGCATTAACAGGAAATCCTTCAGTTAATCCAACAGCTACATCGACAGGAAATCCTTCAGTTAATCCAACAGCTACATCGACAGGAAATCCTACAGGAAATCCAACAGCTGCATCAACAGAAAATCCTTCAGTTAATCCAACAGCTACATCGACAGGAAATCCTACAGGAAATCCAACAGCTGCATCAACAGAAAATCCTTCGGTTAATCCTACAGAAAATCCAACAGCTGCATTAACAGGAAATCCTTCAGTTAATCCTTCGCAGGCACCAACTAGCCGTCCTTCACCGGGTGAATTGATTTCTTTAGTTCCTACTTCTCAGCCTTCGGCACAATTAACTGATGGTCCGACTTCTAATCCTTCAACAGCTTCAAGTTCTAAAACTTCGGCACAACCAAGCAATCATACAACCGCTGGTGAATTAAGTTCTGCTAATCCTACTTCTATATCTACTGAAGTACCAACTGCAGATCTTTCTATATATAAACCAACAATAATACCTTCTTATAAACCAACTCATGCTCCTCAAATTTCAACTTATTCTCCAACAGATTTAAAGATTAAATCAGATTCTCCAACACTACAGGTCAGCGTTTCTCCTACATTAGTTTTAACTAATTCTGAGAATCCAACTATTTCTCCGACTAATAGAGCAATAGCTGGTAACAAAAATTATGGACTTAACACGGGAACGAAAGTTGGCATTGGTGTTGCCGGCGCTGTATTTATAACTGCTTTATTGTCTGCACTTGATCAGTTTCTATTGGGTGGTAAGGTTCGAAAAAATATAATTAAATTTGGTTATGGAATGATCGGTTTGCCTAATCCTCACGCCAAAGTTGCTCCTGATCCTGAATCAGGTGGGACAGGTGAAAAAGTTATTGAAAGTTCAACAGCAGTTAAAGAGTCGCAAGCAAATCAACAACTCCCAGAAAACGCTGATCTTGAATCAGGTATACCAAAGACAAATAAAAAAAATGAAAGTTTAGAAGATGAATCGCCACAAGTTCCAGAAATTAAAGTTGATGAAATTGAAGTTGATGAAATTGAAGTTGATAGTAGTAGTCCTAAAGCAGATGGATTAACTTCTATAAAAGAGGTTAATAATCTTTCTGGATCTAATATTAATATTAATGATTCTTCAAGAAGGTAGATAAGGATAGTATTTGACCAACCTTTAACTTCACAAATACATAAATCGAGAATCTTTTTTAAATATTTAAAAAAGATTCTCGATTTTTTTTGTTTAAAATTTCCTGCTTTAAAAAACTCTCAAGCTTGTTGATAAAACTTAAATCTGTAATTAGATTACGAAAGTCGAAGCAAAAATTTCTCAAAAATAGGTGTAAAAATTCTCGATAAATTCAAATAAAATTCAAAATTTATGTTCATTCAAACTGAAGAAACCCCGAATCCTGCTAGCTTAAAATTCATTCCAGATGGCCAAGTTGTTTTGGAAAATGGCGTTGCTGAATTTAAAAATCAAAAACAAGCTGCAACCAAGTCTCCTTTGGCTTTGCAGCTTTTTGAAGTTAATGGTGTTGATTCAGTTTTTTTGGGTCGCGATTTTATTACTGTTACTAAATCTGAAGCTAGCGAATGGTCGCACATTAAGACCGAGATTCTTGCTACAATCATGGATTTTTTCGTTTCAGGAAAGCCTGCGATGTTTGAAAAAAATGTTGCGGAATCGGTGACAAATGAAGATGACAGTGATGTGGTAAAACAAATTAAAGAACTAATTGAAATTAAAGTTCGCCCAGCCGTAGCAATGGACGGCGGCGATATTATTTATCGCGGTTTTGAAGATGGAATTGTGCAGCTTGAGTTAAGAGGTTCTTGCTCTGGATGCCCAAGTTCGACAATCACTTTGAAAAGTGGAATTGAGAATATGTTGAAGCATTATATTCCAGAAGTGCTTGGAGTTGAGCAGATTTTTGAGGATTAAGTTTTCGCGTTCGTAGCTCAACTGGATAGAGTGTTGCTTTCCGAAGGCAAAGGTTGGAGGTTCAAATCCTCTCGAGCGCACCAAAAT
>Ga0114975_10000201_pt1 | contig 44856 bp, 92 predicted proteins | sample S_130626_EF_Meta_FD_87031 | JGI IMG/M metagenome (GOLD analysis project Ga0114975, IMG submission 87031) | Freshwater microbial communities from Lake Simoncouche, Canada to study carbon cycling - S_130626_EF_MetaG | ecosystem: Environmental > Aquatic > Freshwater > Lake | place: Lake...
AAATATATAAACAAAGTGCAAATTGTCAAGGAGAAGGGTGATGATATTATTAAGCAAGTGCCAGTATATATTACAAAAGATGCTGATGCTAAGTGCGATGTGCCTACTGGTTTCGTCGTGCTCCACGACAGTGCCAGTCGCAATGAAGTTCCCGACCCCACCAGAAAAGTTGATGGAACCACCTCCGCAGTTAAAATCTCTGGAGTCGCAGAAACGGTAATCGTAAAGTATACAACCTATCATCAAGTAGCGGAACAACTTAAATCGTTACAAGAGTGGATTAAAGAACAGCAGAAAGTATATGGGAGTAAGTAATGTTAGATTCAGAAAGAGTAGCTAGATTGGAGGCACAAGTGGAAGGCATAAAAGACGATGTTGCTGCCGTGAAACAAGATATCAAAGAACTCCATTCTCGTATTACCACTGGTAATCGTGAGATCATGGATAAACTCGACGAGAAGATCGATGAACTTGCACAATCTGATAAAGCGCAACATGAAGTCATGAGCGCAACAATGAATGCAATTAAAGTTAGAGTTGATATACTTGAGAAATGGCGATATATGATAGTTGGTGGAGCCATAGTACTTGGTTACGTAATTGGTCACATGGGATTCTTTAATAAACTGTTCGGTGGGTGATTATACCAGTTACAAAGTCGCCAACGACTATATAAAATTGCAAGCAAGTTTGTATAACTTGCTTTTTTATTGTGTTTAAGGTATAATTGATATGTGACTTCTTTTATAATGGGACTTTATTATGTTATTTGTTGATGTTAAATTTGCATCGATGCTTAGTCCGTATCTGCGGAATTTTAAGCAGAAAAATGATTATCTATGGAATTACAGTTGCCCAGTCTGTGGCGACAGTTCTAAAAACAAACTTAAAGCACGTGGCTTCATCTATAAGGTAAAGTCAGACCTGTTCGTTAAATGCCACAACTGTGGATATGGAACGAATATTGGAAACTTTATTAAGTTTGTTAATTCTAACCTTTATGATGAATACGTATTGGAACGCTATAAGTCTGGCGCATTACGTTATAATGATCACAAAGATATCAATGAAGTTGATACTCGTTTTGCCGATACCAAACCAGTCTTTCTAGAGCCTCCATTATTGAGGGGAACTACACGACTTGATAAGTTGAGCGAAACACATCCTGCAGTACAATATGCAATCAAAAGACAAATACCAAAAGATAAGTGGGAACTTCTTTATTTCTGTCCAAAATTTAAGAACTGGACAAATAGTGTAATTTATAAATTTACCAAAGAAGATGATGACCATCCAAGAATGATATTCCCGTTCTTTAATACATCAGGTGTAATGTATGCTTTTGCAGGCAGAGCGTTCGGCTCTGAAGAACCGAAGTATTATACGATAAAACTTGATGAAAATGCTGAAAAAATATATGGTTTAGATAGAATTGATTACGAAAAACACATATATGTAGTTGAAGGTCAGGTTGACTCACTATTCCTTCCTAATTGTATTGCAGTTGCTGGAGCATCTTTTGATCTTCCAACTATACAAAAGATTAAGAATACCTGCACAATTGTAATGGATAATGAGCCACGTAATAAAGATATCGTGAACCAACTCACTAAGTATATCGATGAAGATTATAGTGTCTGTATGTTTCCCGATAATGTTCAGGAAAAAGATATTAATGAGATGGTCCTTGCGGGTCGTACGATTGGCCAAATTACAGATATCATAAATAGAAACACCTTCAGAGGAATTTCAGCCAGACTTAAATTTAGTACATGGAAAAGAATTAATTAACCCAGCATTAAAAATATAAGAATAATAGGACGAAGTATATGAATAGTATTGTGCATGGTATAGCTGTAGATTACACACGTGATGGATTATTTGATGTATTGGGTAATATAAGATTAAAAGAAAGTTACATGACAGACGAGGAAAACAGTCCTCAGGAAAGATTTGCTTTTGTTTCAAAATCATTTGCATCAAATCCAGAACATGCACAGAGGTTATATGAATATTCTAGTAAGCATTGGTTATCTTATAGCACTCCCATTCTTTCTTTTGGTCGCTCTAAACGTGGCATGCCTATATCATGCTTCCTTAATTATATTGAAGATACTTCGGAGGGTCTAGTTGATAATTTATCTGAAACAAATTGGCTGTCAATGCTGGGAGGTGGCGTCGGCATTGGCTTTGGTATTCGTTCGGCTGATGACAAATCCACAGGAGTTATGCCACATCTTAAAATGTACGATGCGTCTTCTTTGGCTTACCGTCAAGGTCGCACTCGCCGTGGAAGTTACGCTGCTTATCTCAGCATTGATCATCCCGATATTATTAATTTCCTGGAAATGCGCAAGCCTACTGGGGATCAAAACTTACGAACATTAAATCTTCATCATGGTATTAACATACCAGATGAGTTCATGGAGATTATTGAAAAGTCAATGCTAGATTCAGAAGTTGATGACAGTTGGAAATTAAAAGATCCACATAGCGGAGAGATTCGTGAAGTAGTGTCAGCAAGAGAACTCTGGCAGAAGATTATCGAGTTACGTATGCAGACAGGCGAACCTTACTTACATTTTATAGATGAGTCTAATCGTAAAATGCCACAATGGTTAAAAGATAAAGGATTGCAAATTAATCAATCTAATCTTTGTTCTGAGATTATTCTTCCAACAGATGTTAAGAGAACAGCTGTCTGTTGTTTGTCGTCATTAAATCTAGAATATTATGATGAATGGAAAACGGAATCATTATTCCTAAGAGACGTTGCCGAGATGCTTGATAATGTTCTTCAGTATTTTATTGATAATGCACCAAAAACAATCAAACGTGCTATCTATTCAGCAAAGCAAGAACGTAGCATTGGAGTTGGCGCACTGGGATGGCATGCATATTTACAGAAAAATAATTTGCCATGGGAATCGCCGATGGCAATTGGTAGAAATAAACAAATCTTCAAACATATTAGGGAAACACTAGATGCAGCGAACAAACAACTGGGGATGGAACGAGGTGAAGCTCCTGATGCAGTGGGTACTGGGAATCGCTTTAGTCATCTTATGGCTATCGCTCCCAATGCTTCTTCTTCCATTCTTATGGGCAACACTAGTCCTTCTATTGAACCTTATCGTGCCAATGCTTATCGCCAAGATACTCTATCGGGTGCTCACTTAAATAAAAATAAATATCTTAATGATTTAATTTTAAAAGAGGCGATTAATAATAAAGAAGGATGGGCAGATGATATATGGTCTAGTATTATTGCGAATGATGGTAGCGTTCAGCACTTGGATTGGTTGGGAGACTGGGAGAAAGATGTTTTCAAGACATCTATGGAAATTGACCAGCGTTGGCTCATTCAACACGCTGCCGATAGGCAAGAATATATTGACCAATCACAATCGTTAAATCTATTCTTCAGACCAGATACTAATATCAAATATTTACATGCTGTTCACTTTATGGCATGGAAAGCAAAATTGAAAACTTTATATTATTGTCGTTCAGAAAAGATTGGCAAGGCAGATAAGGTAGCAAAACGTATTGAGCGAGATGTGATTAAAGAAATTGATCTCACTGCGCTTGCTCAAGAAGACAATACATGTATAGCATGCGAAGGGTAACATGGCACACATCGTAGCAAACCTACCCCCAGTAAAATGTTTTGTTCGCAGAGAGTTTCTTTATGACTTTGAGAAAGGTCATGGGGAACTTGAACCCTGCTGGTGGATCTCGATAAAGTCTCAACGCAGTCAGGCATTCCGTATTGAATCGTACTTGAATCAATATGGTGCGTTATATGATAAACTTCCACTACATGCTTACTGCTGGAAACCGATTGAGGGCGATCCTTATCCACTAGACTTTTTGCAATTATGGAACAGCATGTCTTATGATATCACTGTAATTAAAAAAGCAATGATAGCAAACATGAGATGTAAAATTAAGATGAAAGATGGTTCATGGTTAGAAGGTGAATATCTCTTTACTGTAGATTCTTCTCATCCTGATTTTAACATCCTTGATTGTGGACACAGTGAAGATGTTGAGGATCATAAGTCTTTTAACTTTATCAAGTGCGACAATGGACAATTTGCTGCACAGCCAAACAATCGTATTGTTATATTGGAACCAGCATCGAATCCTAAACAAATGAAGATCCCAGATTTTAATGTTGCCACTACTAGATGGAATGTTGAAATGGATCCAAAATGGGATTATGGATTACCCGAAAACAAATGGAGAATGAACGAATGAAAACAATAGCAGCAATATTCATTGCATTTTACACAACACTATCACTTGCTAATCCAATTGATGATAACTGCCCACAACATGTTTACTTTGGTGCACCACAGATAACACAAGAAGGTAACAATCAATACATTTGCCGTATTGGTTATGCTCTTAACTACAGCTACCAAACCAAGACTGTTATCTTTGTTGTTGAGCATATCAAGAAACAAAACCTAGTTGGTGGTAACAAACGCAAGGATGACTTTAGAGAAGATCCTTCAGTGCCACAACAATTTCGTTCTACGCTAAAAGATTATCAGGGATCTGGTTACGATCGTGGGCATGTGGCACCAGCTGCAAACTTCCCATACTCACCAGAAGCCATGAGTGAATCTTTCTACCTAACCAATATGATACCTCAAGATCCAGGTAACAATCGTGGCATCTGGAAGTATGTTGAAGAATACACTCGTTTCTGGGCAGATGCTTATGGCGAAGTTTATGTAGTGTCTGGTGTTATTAATACACCAACTGCAAAGCGTATCGGTAATAATGTAATCGTTCCTGATTATGTATGGAAAATTGTTATTGACCCAAGCAAGAATCGTTCTGTTACTTTCTTATTCCCTAATCAAAAGTTAGACGCAAAAGAACTTGATAAGTATGTAACTACGATCGCTGAAATAGAAAAACTAACTGGTATAAATATATCCCCAAAGTTGCCTACCAATCTGCAGGGACTTGAGAATGTTCTCGCAAATTTAAAGGAATGGTAAAATGACAAAAAATATTGTATCTAATTTAACAGATGAACGCACGTATTTTAAACCATTCAACTACCCATGGGCTTATGATGCATGGCTGAAGCATGAGCAATCGCATTGGCTTCACACTGAAGTGCCGATGCTTGAAGATGTTAAAGACTGGAAGAAGAAACTAAGTAAGGAAGAGAAACAATTTCTTACACATATCTTTCGTTTCTTTACGCAAGGTGACATTGATGTGGCTGGTGGTTATGTTCGTAACTATCTTCCATACTTTCCTCAACCAGAGATTCGTATGATGCTTACTGGCTTTGCTGCACGTGAAGCATTGCATGTGGCTGCATATTCTCACTTGATTGAAACACTTGGTCTGCCAGAAACTACATACAATGAGTTTGGTGAGTATCAGGAGATGAGGGATAAGCATGACTATGTGATGGATCTATCATCAAAGAATGGAACTAAAGAATCAACAGCCACTCATATCGCTGTGTTCTCTGCGTTCACCGAAGGTATGCAATTGTTCTCATCGTTCATTATGCTCTTGAACTTTCCTCGTATGGGTAAGATGAAAGGTATGGGGCAGATCGTAACATGGTCTATCGTTGATGAAACTATGCATGCTGAGTCCATGATCAAATTGTTCCGCACTTACATCGAAGAGAATCGTGAGATATGGAATGACGAATTAAAAGGTAAGATCTATACTATCGCTGAGAAGATGGTGGAACTCGAAGACAAGTTTATCGATCTAGCATTTTCCATGGGTGCTATGGAAGGACTTACGCAAGAAGACGTGAAAAAGTATATTCGTTATATTGCTGATCGTCGTCTCATTAGTCTTGGACTAAAAGGTATCTTTAAAGTCAAACGCAATCCTCTACCATGGGTAGAAGAAATGATTAATGCTCCAGGTCATGCCAACTTCTTTGAGAACCGAGCAACAGATTATGCCAAGGGTGCACTGTCTGGTAACTGGGGTGATGTTTGGGCAAAGGTAGCATAGGTATGAAAGCAATAGGATTATTATTATTTACTTTTTCACTGAATGTATATGCTCAGGTAACTGAGGTGTTTACATACAACTATGAAATAACCTGTGGTCCAGTCATACAAATAATAGAATTTCTTTCTAAAACACAAAAAGAAGAATTAACTTGGACGGGATTAGATATAGCAGATGGATCTGTTTACTCTTTGTGGCAGGATAAAGATGATAATTGGACACTATTAAAAAAGGGTAAAAAAATTGCTTGCATTATTGGTTATGGCACAATGGCACAAAACCAAAAATTATACAACATAATAGAAAGATTATAATGGCTTACTCTGATAAAGTTATTGAACACTATGAGAATCCTCGTAATGTAGGTTCTCTTGATAAAGATGATCCATCAGTTGGCACTGGTATGGTTGGTGCTCCAGCATGTGGTGATGTTATGAAATTGCAGATAAAAGTAGAAGATGGGATTATCATAGATGCAAAGTTTAAAACGTATGGCTGTGGTTCGGCGATCGCGAGCAGTTCGCTTATCACCGAGTGGGTTAAAGGCAAAACGCTGTATCAAGCAGGCGAAATCAAGAACAGTCAAATTGCCCAGGAACTTGCACTACCACCTGTCAAGATCCATTGCTCTATCCTCGCTGAAGATGCGATCAAAGCAGCGATTAACGATTACCAACTAAAATGTGAGTGCATATGATTACTCTAACAGAAAACGCAAAAACGCAACTTACTGAGATTCTTTTAGATGAACCAGCCATGAAATATGTAAGAGCATTTATCTCTGGCGGTGGATGTTCTGGATTTAATTATGGTTTTACACTCGAAGCTGACAAAGAAGAAGATGACTTTGTTATCAATAATCTTGTAGTTGACGCCATGAGTATGCAGTATTTTGATAATGCAACAATTGACTACACGACAGACAAACTAAAAGGATCTCAGTTTGTTATATCAAACCCAAATGCAAAATCAACATGTGGTTGCGGAAGTTCATTTAGCGTATGACAACAAAATATTTTGAATGTGAAAGCTGTGAAGCGAGGGGAAAGATAGTATTAAAGGGCGATGATAACTCTGTTGCTGATATTGTCTATTGTCCTGTATGTTCTGCTGACATCTACGAAGAGGATCTAGAAGAAGACGAATAAATATATCTACCATGTGGATATATAAAAATGATACTATCGAAGAATTGCCAGAAGATTGTATTGGGTTCGTTTACCTGATAGAAAATCTAGAAACTGGTCGCAAATACATTGGCAAAAAATTAGCCAAATTTTCTAAGACTACCTATAGAGTAGTTAAACTAAAAAATGGAACCAAGAAGAAAAAGAAGATCCGATCAAAGATTAATTCAGATTGGATGGACTACTATGGTTCTTCTATAGAATTAAATAAGGATGTAGAATTACTCGGTAAAGAACAGTTTAAAAGAGAAATTTTATTTTACTGTAAATCAAAGGCAGAGTGTTCTTATGTGGAAGCAAGAGAACAATTTATACATAAAGTTTTAGAAAGTGATTTGTATTATAATGGACAGATCTCCTGCAGAATACATGGGTCACATATAAAGGGAAAAATTTGAATACTCAGAAACAAGAAGGTTTAACCATTCTTTTATTTCTTTGTGCGATAGGATTGTCAGTCACATCAGCATTTTATGCTGTCTCTGGATTGGTGGCGATTTTCGCTGCGGCAGTTATTCCAATCATTGTGATGGGAACCATGCTAGAGATATCTAAACTAGTGGTCGCATCATGGCTTTATCGTAACTGGAAATATACATCAATTCTTCTTCGTAGTTACTTCTGTATTGCTTTAACAGTTTTAATGTTGCTAACATCGATGGGTATTTTTGGATATCTAAGTAAAGCGCATTTAGACCAAGCAGTACCAAGTGGGGAAGTTTCAACTAAAGTTGCTATCATTGATGAAAAAATTAAAACAGAGAAGGAGACTATTGATGGAGCACGAAGAGCTATTAAACAAATGGATTCTCAAGTTGATCAAACAATTGCAAGATCGACTGACGAGAGGGGAGCCGAAAGATCTGTCCAGATTAGACGAGGACAGCAAAAAGAAAGGTCCGCACTACTTGCTGATATCGCAACAGCGCAAGGAAAGTTATCAAGATTAAATGATGAGCGAGCACCAATTGCCAGTGAATTGCGTAAAGTAGAGGCAGAAGTTGGACCACTTAAATATATTGCCGCATTAATATATGGAGATAATCCAGATCAAAATATTTTAGAGAAAGCAGTACGCATCGTTATTATAATGATCGTTATTGTTTTTGATCCAATGGCAGTTCTTATGTTAATTGCCGTAAACCAATCTCTTTCACGAAAGGAAGAAAATGACCCAGCCATCGTCCCCAACCAAGAAACCCCAGACCCAAAGAAAACCGAAGACGAACCCAGCACAGTCTCAATCTTCGCCAGCGAAAACACAACCTTCCAAGCCATTGAGGAAATCCCCACCACGCCAACGCAAGACCCCGAGCCAGAACCAGTCGAGTCCAATCCCTTCGATGGAAGTCAACTCAACAGTGATTCAACCCCAGTTACCAGTGGAATCCCCAAATGTGAACCCGATGCTCAATCTGTGGAACTGGTTGAAACGCTCTATCAAAAAATAAACACCAACTCTAGTGATTTAAAGGAAATAATAGACAAACCAACATTTGGAAGACCCCATCGTTATAAATAATAGTGTTAAATCACTATAATTATAATAAAAATGGAATTTTTCAAACTAGTTGCGGAAGTCGGATTTCCCATAGCTGCATCAATCTCAGCTGGGTATTTCGTATTCCTGACGCTAAAATTTATTCTAGCTGGAGTTACCTCATCCGTCAAGTCCCTAAGTGGTATCATTACTGGACTTGAAAATCGTGTTAAAACAATGAACCATGATGTTATTAGGATTGATACTCTAATGTCGAGTGCCATGGGCGTAAAACCAGACATTGATCGAATTGCACGAGCCGATGGTAAAACCGATGCTAGGAAAGATTAATGCCCGATATAGCAGATCTAATAAACAAATATGGATTCCCAATAGTTGCTGCTGGAGGGATGGGGTATCTTATATTTTATGTTTGGAAGTGGGCGACGCAAGAAATTAAACCAGTTCTTTCAGAAGCCAGCGGTGTTTTAATTGCTTTGATAGACCGTATAAGAATGTTAGATAATGATTTGATTAGATTGAACCAAAAAATCAATATTGTGTTGATGATGCGTGAAGTGAACGAAAAGAAAACTGACAAAGATAAACCTGAATAAACCTGTATATTACGAATAACCCTACTCTTGGTAGGGTTTTTTTACGTCTATAAGTTATTGATTTTAAAGAGAAAAAAATAGTCCTTTACTTTAATTGGGTTTTAAGGTATAATTATATTATGGAATTGAGAAAAGGAAATAAATTATGAAATTACGTGTTATACTTAATGGGGTATCTTTCTATACTACCTCTACTGCTATTAAGAATCGCAGAGTCGGTGACAATCTTTTACAGAACGATGCACTGTTCTATGCGTTAGAACAGATGGGTAAAAATGCTGGGATTGGTACTACAGTGCGGTATTATGATCACAAGATGGAACAGCAGAAGTTTGATGTTCAATTAAGTAGGAGTGTTTAATATGAGTAAGATGGCAGAAATAGATTATGAAGTTAGAGAAGCTCTTGATACATACAGAAAATTATCATGCGAAGAAATTGCATGCTTGTTAGGTATCCCTCTTGAGTTTGTTCATCAAGTAGTTGAAGCACGTTGGAATGAAATTATTGGGAGAGTGTCACAATGAGTTTACTTACTGTAGGTAATCCAAAATTAATTAAGGGAGAAAAGAAGGGTTATCAATCCTTCGTTCTTCATCTAGCACCAGCAAATTTATCGGGACATAATACTTGCCCCAAAGCAACAACTGGTTGTAAACAGGCATGTTTGAATACTGCTGGTCGTGGTGGCATATTCAAAAAAGGCGAAACAAGCAACACCATTCAGAAAGCACGGATTCGTAAGACCAAAGAATTCTTTGAAAATCGTGAGCAATTTCTAGATAATTTGAGTGCAAACATTAAGTTGGGCATCAAACAAGCCGAGAAGAAAGGGTTGATCCCTGCTTTCCGATTGAATGGTACTAGTGACTTATCATGGGAAAAGTATCCAGTAAGAAAATCTAGTGGTTATTACTATGCCAATATTTTTGAGGCATTCCCTAATGTGCAATTTTATGACTATACTAAAGTATTGGGTCGTAAGGTAAGTCATATACCAAACTATCATTTGACATTCAGTCAGGCAGATGGTAATATTGAAGATGTTATCAAAGCCAAAAAAGCAGGAATGAATATTGCTACAGTATTCAGAACTGTACCTGAGAGTCATTTGGGTCGTACAGTTATAAATGGTGACGAGACCGATCTTCGTTTCTTAGATCCAAAGAATGTTATCGTTGGTCTTAAAGCCAAAGGTAAAGCAAAGAAAGATACTTCAGGATTCGTTATATAATAGGAGATACAAATGTTAACATATGAAAATACTTACAACACTTTTAATAATCCAATTCCACGTTGTGGAATGTTTGTGACGCAATCTTTAGAAGAGATAGAGTCTTATATTTCTAGTCTTCCATCTAAGGAACAGGCACTTGCCAACATGGTGTTTATGTTTACTCTTAATGCAACTAATAAACTAGTGCAGGAAAATGTTTTAGACCGTATGGGTCATGAACAATGATAGTAATGCAAGAAACAACTTCATGGGATGATAACGTGCCCAACCATGTATATGTATTATCTGATTGTAAAACTAAGATGATTGCATATATTAAAGAAGGCACAAAAGAAGTGAAGACATTTAATAAGCCACTACCGTTTTCTTGTAGAGGTAGAACATTTAGGAAAATAAAATGAATATCAATAAATTTTTGAATGATTTAGCAGAGAATAATTCTCGCTTATATAAGCTGGAGCAACTGCGTGCGAATGCAGATAACCCCACATTACGAGAAGTAGTTCGGTTGGCTTTGGATCCATTTACGCAATTTTATATCCGTAAAATACCAAAGTATAATGCTGGCGCAAATCCTAATCCAAATAAACTTGAAGCTGGCATTGATGCACTGTTTGAGTTGTCATCAAGGAATCGTACTGGTAATGCTGGTATAACACACTTAAAGAATATATTATCAGATCTCAGTAAAGATGATGCAAAAGTCATTGAGAGAATAATTAAGAAAGATTTAAAGTGTGGTGTTCAGGTATCAACTGCTAATGAAGTTTGGGCAGGTCTTATTATAGAATATCCCTGTATGTTGTGTTCACCATTTGAGCAGAAGTTGGTTGATAAGATAAAATTTCCTGCCTATGCACAGATGAAAATGGATGGTATGCGCTTTAACGCAATCGTTCGTGAGGGTAAGTGCGAGTTTAGAAGCAGGAATGGTAAAGAGATTCTTTTGCTTGGCAATCTAGAGAAAGAATTTATAAAACTGGCTGGTGATGTTGATTTTGTATTTGATGGTGAACTATTAGTTATGGATGACATGACTGGTCAATTCGTAGATCGTCAGACTGGTAATGGCATTCTTAATAAAGCAAACAAGGGTACAATCTCTGCTGAGGATGCCGCAAAGGTTCATGCCTCAATTTGGGATGTGATTCCTTACGTATCTTTTATTACTGGTAATTGTAAAAGTCCATACTCAGTAAGATTCGGAGCTGTAGAAAAATTTGTAGAATCGCAGAAATCAGAGGGTAAAAAGATTTGGGCTGTTTCTTCAACATTTGTTTCATCATTAGAACAGGCTCAAGCAATTTTCCAAGATTTCTTATCGCAAGGATATGAAGGTATTATCCTTAAAGATTTTTCTGGTGAGTGGGAAGACAAACGTGCAAAGCATCAGATTAAATTCAAAGGTGAGTTAGAGTGCGATCTTAAGATCGTTGCTATCGAAGAGGGACAAGGTAAAGCCGAGGGAATGCTGGGAGCAATTATCTGTGAATCTTCAGATGGTATTGTAAAGGTAAGTGTTGGTTCTGGATTTACAGATTCGCATCGCAAAAATTATTGGAAAGATTCCAGTTTAATTGGACAGATCGTTGCAGTAAAATACAACGCAAGAATTAAAAACAAACAGGGTGAAGAGTCTTTATTCTTACCAGTGTTTATTGAATTGCGAGACGACAAAGATATTGCTGACGCATCACAGGATATAAAATGAGTTTCAATATTTACACAAAAGCAGGAATACATTACGTTCAGTTCTTTGAAACTATTGAAGAGCTCATAGCGCACATGATTAAAAACAACCAAGATGCATATCATAGGATAGACAAATGAACGACAAACTGCAAGACCTTATGTATCAAGCAGGACTCACAGCACAGGGCTGTTGGGACGAGATGGACAACTATGATCATACTGCTATAGAAAAATTCGCCAAGTTGATTGTTCGAGAATGTGCTGACGTAATTGATGATATTCCAGCAGCACCACAAGGAACTTGGAGTGATGGTTATTACGAAGGGTGCAGGGATTCTGCAAAGGTAATCAGAATGCATTTTGAACCAGCTCCAATTAGACAAGTAACCATAGAAGAAAGTATGATGGGTCCAATTAGACAGGTAACGATACAAGAAAGTATGATGGAAGAAGTTTTACTACAAGAACGTCTTAATAAAGACTAGAACATGCAAGATTTGCTTTACTTTAATTCAGTATTCAGGTATAATATAATTATATGATCAATTACGAAAAACGCAAAAGAGGAATATTAGATATGTTTGATTATGAAGAGATTAGATTGTCACGTGCATTGGCTAGATCTATTGAAGATGAAATGCGTAAAGGTACTGTATTCTCAGATGAGTTGTTTGCAGTATATAATCAATTGTGTATGTTTTATATAAAACAAATGGAAGCGGAGGTAACATGAACTGTTTAGAATGCGGTAAACATATTTACGATAGCGGATTAAATCCATGGACAGAGGGAGATGTTTGTCTTTGTGGAGTGAAGACTTCTAAGGTGGAGGATGTTGTGAATCCACTTCAGGTGGGGGATGTTGTGAATCCACTTCGTGAGTTAACTGATGAAGAAATAACAGAAGTATATGGCAAGTATTTTGATGCTGAAAATTGTGATTGGTATCATCTTGAGTGTATAAGAGCAATATTAAAATTGGCGAGTGAGAAATGAACCAAAATATTTTTTGTAGCAAATGCCACAGAATACCTAGTCAATGTTGTTGTTCGTCAGCAAAAGAACTAACCGATGAGGAAATAAAAAAAGTTTGGTCAAATTTAAAATGTAATCGTTCTGATGCTATTGAATTAATTTTTGCAAGAGCAATACTAAAGAAGGCGAGTGAGAAATGGGAAAAAATAAATGAACGCAACAGAGTATTACCTAGCACTAGATTTGGAATTGAATAATGCTGAAGATGGTTCTACACCAAACCCACCAATCATACAGGTTGGCGTGGCTATAGGTACTTGGGACCATTATTTGGAGAATTCTATAATCACACGCAAGTGGTATTTCAATCCTAAAGAAGAGATATTTCCATTTATCACTAGACTTACTGGTATAACCGATGATGATGTGAAGTATAACTCGGTGGATTACCATGTCTTTGCTGAGGAGTTTGCTGAGTTTATTAATCAATATAAACCATTCGTCAATCCAGTTACATGGGGTGGTGGGGATAGTGTTGAGTTGAAGTCCTTAATGAATGAGAAAGGTGTGCACTTTCCATTCTTTGGGCATCGTTGGATAGATGTAAAGACTTGGTATGTTTTGAGACTAATAGCAAATGGCAAACGACCAACAGGTGGTTTGAAGTCTGCTATGGCAACATACAAGATGCAATTTGTTGGAACACCACATCGTGCTGATGATGATGCTCACAATACATTAAGATTGTTCTTTAATATATTGGATAGACAGAACAAGATGCAACGATTGATAGATAGCGCAAAAGAATTATAATCAACCAAAGAGAATTATTAATGACTAAAATCGCAGCTTTGTTAAAACCTCGTATGGTATCAAGTGAAGTCACAACATCTAAGAAAGAAATTACTATGAAGAAAGTCGCCATAAATAAATGCTTTGGTGGGTTCGGTATCTCAAATGAAGCGTTTGAGAAGTTATTAGATCGTAAGGGTATTGCGTTCGACCGAGTTGAACCAAAAAAAGATTGGTCACATGTTGGTGCTACATATTATGAAGCAGGACATGCTGGTGATGATAACCATTACCTAAGTGATTATGATATGATTCAAGATCGTGCAGATCCAGATTTAATCGCAGTGATTGAACAGTTGGGTGAGAAAGCCAACGCATGGGCAGCATGCATTGAGATTGTGGAAGTGCCAGCTGATGTTTTTTGGCACATTCATGAATATGATGGAATGGAACACGTGGCTGAAGACCACAGAACATGGGGGTAATATGAAAAGAAGTCTTGGTATTAAATTTAATGAGCAGTATGATTTATTTTTCCACTGCAATACAATCCCAACACCAGAGGGAATGTATCAATTGCAACTGGTTGATAAAGACAGCCTTAGAGGTCCTAGTTTAGAAAATAAAAAAGATATCTTTCTAACCAAAGATCAACTTATGATGATTTGTGATTATTTTAATGGAGTTAAGAATGAACTTGACAAGTAATAGTAATATGGATTTTATTGCCATGGCGAACGCATCTGGCACAAACTTAGAAGAACTAATTACATCAGATGAATTTGTAGAATGGTTTAAAGAGTATCTCTCTGAAAAAGAAATCAATGTAACCTTTACTAAGAAAGACGGCACAAGTCGCAACATGTATTGTACACGTGACTTTAGTAAGATCCCAGCTGATATGGTTCCAAGTGGTACTGGTACTAAGACAACTGGTGATGCTATTCAGGTATTCGATTTGACTATCAACGAATGGCGTTCATTTAAAACTTCATCACTAACACATATTGAGTGGCTATGACACAAATCATTTCATCTTCCGTAGATCGGGAAAAAATCAAAAAGGTACTAGCAGAAATATCTGGTAGTATGACACGTATAGAAGCAGAACGTGACTACATTAAAGAATCTATACGAGAAATGTCAGATCAGTTTCAGTTATCAAAGAAGACACTGAATAAGATGGCACGTGTATATCATAAACAAAACTTCAGTCAAGAAGTTGCCTCGCATGAAGAGTTCGAGGATCTTTACGAAACAATCCTTCAGGAGAAAACTAGTGAACAATTATAAAATCATCGGAGTTATTGCATTGATCATTTTCTTTGTAATTGTCGGACCACTATTAACTATCTGGTCACTCAATACATTATTCCCTGTTCTTGCTATTCCCTATATATTAGAAACTTGGTCTGCAGTGGTGCTTCTAGGACTTTGGATTCGTGGAGCTGTTGATTTTAAAGGAAAAAAATAGTCCTTTACTTTAATTCAGTATTCAGGTATAATTATATTATGAAATTGAGAAAAGGAAAGTGATATGTCAAATACGATCAAAAGAAAAGAATTAACTAAAAAATTAGTTGGAACGCATGAGCCAAAGCTCGCTGAGGGCACTGGCTATGATATTTCTTTTATCATGGCATTAAACCACTACAATAGAGAAAACGATGACAAAGACAAACAGAAATGGGCTGTCTCCTATGTCTCACAAACTAACAAGCAACTAGCAATTGCGATGTTAAAATTGGATGCTGGATTGTTTAGGCATGCTGGTATTTTATCACGTCTAGTAATGCGGGAACAATATCTTTCTGAAAAACATGTGTCTGTCCTTCAGGAAAGACTAGAAGTTCTAACACAACTCGCAAAAGAATATATTCCAGCACCAGTTAAACAAGTAACACTAGAAGAAACAATAGTAGCATCAGTTTCTCTACAAGAACGTATAGATAATAAAGCACATGAATTGGCTGGAGAATTTGAAGGAGCAATTGATAAGTTTGTTCTAGAAGATAAAATGTTTGATGCTAAAGACTTAATGAAGAAATTAAATGCGTCAGGTCCAGTTGCAAAAATCATCGGGTCATTCTATGTTGACACAGTGAAAGAATTAGAAGAAGCATATGAAGGTAAAGATGAACAACTTGTTGAGGGTTACTCAAACTTTAAGAAACCGAAACTAAAGAAACTCATTGGGCTCTATCAATCTATTATTGATGCGGCAGACGTACAGGTTCAGGTAGCGAAAGCAACAAGGAAGCCACGCATTCGTAAAGAGAAACCAGCTGGGGTTCTTGTAGCAAAAATGAAGTTTAAAAAAGAAGATGCAGAGTATAACATTAAGTCTGTACTTGCTACAAACATAATTAACTCTCAAGAATTGTGGGTGTTTAACACTAAGTATCGTAAACTTCAGGTATATCGTGCAAACGATCCAAAGGGATTGTCTGTGAAAGGAACTAGCATTATTGGTTATGACCCAGAGACATCTGGTTCTAAAACATTACGTAAACCAGAGTTGGTATCGAGTTATGCTGGCTTGTCTAAGCGACCGATGAGTCAGACTTATAAGTCTTTAACTACGCAGGAACAAAAAGTGAATGGCAGGATTAACGAAGAGCACATTCTGTTGCGTGTATTTTAAATGAGTGAAATACCCAAAGACCTTATTTATGCAGTAAAGGAAGTGATGGAAAGGCATTGGACTGGGTTTGGATTTGATGCTCAGGAAATTGCCTTACGTCTTAAGATAGATGTTACTATTGTTCAAACTATAATAGATATGCTAACATGAAATTAATCTGCGATGACCACTCTAACGTCTATTATTGGATAGACGATACGGAGAAACGTATTAGTCCTCACTTTGATTATGAACAAGATGCGGTACAGTGGAAATACAATATTGATAATAATGTTTTTAAAGATGATCAACTTAAATTTGATAAGGAAAGAGAAATGGAAATGAAAAATTATAGTATAACGAATGAAGAATATATCGCAGTTCTGGAAACAGAAATAGAAACACTGCGCAGATACTATTTTGATCCGTATACGGAAGGCACTGGGCATTATAATACTGCCATAGGAGTTCTCCAGTTTAGAATTTCTCAGATTAAAGCTGAAGATGAGATCAATCGTATTAAAGAACGTAAAGAAGAAATTAAATGATTCTAGTTGATTACAGCCAAGTGGCACTGGCAAATTGTATGTCTTTTAAGACAGAATTAACACGTGGCACTGAAACTGATATCATTAATCTTATTCGTCATTCTACTTTATCTACATTAAAATACTATAAGAAGAAGTATGGTGGTGAATACGGTGATCTAGTTATCTGTTGTGATGGACGTAAATATTGGCGTAAAGAAATCTTTCAATACTACAAAGGTATGAGAAAAACAAATAGAGAGAAATCTGCATTTGATTGGAATCTAATCTTTAATGCTCTCAATACTCTGCGTATAGATTTAGCCACGCATTTTCCATATAAAATTATGCATATTGAACGTGCCGAAGCAGATGATATCATTGCAGTGTTAACTAAGTTTGCACAAGAGAATGAACTAGTGCAACAGGGTCTAGTTGAGGAACCACAAAAGATTCTTATCCTGTCTTCTGATAAAGATTTTAAACAACTTCATCTGTATCCATCAGTCAAGCAATGGTCTCCGATTCAAAAGAAATTTGTTTCTGCAAGTCGACAAGAGATTATTGAATATAAAATTCAGCACATCGTTAAGGGAGACTCTGGTGATGGTATACCAAACATCCTAAGTAAAGATGATGTGTTCATGATTGGCGAACGTCAGAAACCAATGAGTGCTAAACGTCTTCAAGAGTTTATTGATGCTGGCGGATTTCCCGCATGCAAGAACGATGAAGAGAAGCGTAATTGGCAAAGGAATAGTCACCTCGTTGATTTTGATAACATCCCACCAGACGTATCTGGGGAGATTATAACATCATATATAAATAGTAAACCAACAGGTGATAAGATGTCTATAATGACATATCTAATTAACAATCGATGTAAACTTTTATTATCAGAGATCGAGGACTTTTAAGATGGCTATATATGTTACAGAAATACTTGATGAGATCAACAAAGATCCAAAAACAATTGAGAAGTGGAAAAATGATGCCGCATTAAAGTATATTGTCAAGCATGCGTTTGAGAAAGAACATAAGTTTATATTACCTGAAGGAGATCCTCCGTATAGGGAATCAAATGAACCGATAGGTATGACGCCAACAAATTTTAAGCAAGAGTTGCGTCGTCTTTATATATTCTGTCGCAGTGATTTGAAACCTATTAAGCGTGAGGCACTTTTTATTGGATTGCTAGAAACTATTCATCCGAGCGAAGCAAAATTATTATTGGCAGTGAAGGATCAAAAACTAAGTAAGATGTATCCAAAGATTACCGCAAAGCTGATTGCTGAAGCTGGTTTGATTACTCTACCTGTAAAAGAAAAGAAAAATGCCTAGCATAATTATTTACATTACCAATTCAGAGGGAACTAAAGTTCCAGCAGAAGTTCGCAGTTGTATACCTGAAGAAAAATTAATATGTATCTATCGTGATTTTAGTAGTGCTAGATTGACGCCAGTAACATTTGAGTGGAATTTAGAAACAAAATCATGGACAAACTCAGAGGGGTTTCTGAGCGACTATTCAGGTGGTACAAGTGCTCCAGAAGAGATAACTACACGTATTTCCTAAGTCATTGATTTTAAAGGATATATTCCCAGCTCGGTTTTAACACTATTAATAACCCTACTCTTGGTAGGGTTTTTTTACGTCTATAAGTTATTGATTTTAAAGGCGAAAAATAATGCTTTACGGTAATTCAATTTAAGCGTATAATTATTATATGAACTTAAGAAAAGGAAACAAAATGACTGAATTTGAAATGAAGTGTTACGGTATATCTGAAGCCCAAATCCGTGCTGAATATATGAATTCTATTACTGCTAAATTTAGTGGTTTAGAAATGGTTGCGATGGGTGTGCTGTCTGATGCTCAAGAATTAATGGCGATGAATAGCGAGCGAACATCTGAACAGGCTCGTAAGAATATTAATATCGCAAAATTTATTCTCTGTGAAATTATGGAAAAGAAAGAGGCAGTTTAATATGAGAGGTTCTATTCGTACTTTCCTTGGGTTATTATTATTGATGCTTGCTGGATCGTCTATGGATTTTGCAGCAGACAATGAAATAATTTATATCCTTGGTGTTGCTTTTCTTGGTGGCATGATTGCTATGTCTGGTATAAATGAGATGAGGAAATTATAATGGTAAATCCGTATGCTGATATTGATATTGAAGAATTCAATCTTGAGTTAGACGACATTGCTCGTAAAGAACGTGAGTCGATGACTGAACAAGAATTTGAAGACATGATGAATAAGATGGCAAGTGAATATGAAACGCAACTTCATGTGGCATTTTCATATGACGAAGATACAAGTAATTGTGGAGAAAACGAATAATGAATGATGATTGGTCTAACGCAGTTGCAAAGTTATTAGAGGTGCATATATCAAATGGTGCTAGAAGTTACTATGCTGGTATTCCAATACAGTTTTTGAAGGATGTTCAAAAATTCTTAAGAATTCAAAAGACAATTCCTTCTGGCTATAGATATATCTTTCGTGGTCCACGTAGACGTGGTGCTGTTAGTACAAGATTAGGTGATGCGCATTCTTTTTGCATCTATCCAAATTCTGAACAACATAAGATTAAAATTTAAGGTAAGTATGAAAAACAAAGACAGAGAAATATTATTAATACTGCAGGAAGAATGTGCCGAGGTTACTCAAGCAATTTCCAAAGTATTTCGGTTTGGTGTTAACGATGAGTACAAAGGTGTAACGAATAAGCAACACCTAGAAGAAGAGATCGGTGATTTAATGTGTATGATTGACTTACTAATAGATAGTGGTGTTGTTAACGAAACAGAAATATTAACTGCAAGACGAGAGAAACTGCAGAAGTTACACCTGTGGTCTACGATTTTTGAGGAAAAGTAATCTTGGAAAACAGTTTGCAAACTTGACGAAAATTAATTTATCAGGTATAATAACAGTGTAGGGTTTGATTTTAAATGGAGAGTAAGAAATGACTGCAAATGAATTAGCTGATATATTGCAATATGGTGATGGAACTGGATATTTGCATTGTAGTAATATAAAAACATCAGTAACGTATGCTGCTGCGCTTATGTTACAGCAACAAGCCAAAGAGATTGAGGATTTGAAAACTTTTATAACTGTTAACAGAATGCAAATATTAGATGCATTAGATAATGTAGATGCAATATTAAAGAGAGCGAGGAACACTGATGTTTAATAAAAATGCATTTCAAATAGTAGCAATTGAGAAGGATACAAATGTTGCTGAAGTAGTAGGAACATATGCTAACTATCTTACAGCTGAAGACACTTTGTTCAGGCTACAAGAAGGTGATAAAGAGTGTGAGTATTATATTGAAGAAGTAACTTGTGAATAACTTAATAAAGGATATATTATGAAAAAGAGTATTTTGTGTTTAGCATGTATTGCAATTATGTCAAGTGGGTGTTCTTCCTTTGGAACGAAAGCACCTGCTCCGATAATTAAAGTTGAGAACAAACTTGAACAGAAGCCAGACATTAAGAAAGCGGAAGCAGAGTTTCTTGAAGCCAATGGTTCTTTACAATTACAGTTCTCTGAAGATGGCGAATGGTTAGTTATCAAAACAACTGGCACTGCTCCTATTAACTTTAATCATCCTCAAGGACATGAAGATGCGTTCATGCTTGCTGGTATGCGTGCGAAACGTAATCTAATTGAGTTCTTGAATAATGATGTTAAGAGCACAAAGACAGCTGAGAATATCACAAAGACTTCTCTTCGTGATTTGGTTTCTGTTAAGAATACAGAGCAACGTAATCCTGACGTAAAGAAAAATGATGAGGATGACTCTCAAGGTGTAGATACTTATAGTGAAGAAGATCGTCGTAGAGCCAGTCGCATTTCACAAAATGTAACTGAAAGCATTCGCGATTCATCTCAGGGTATTATCAAGGGAGCATATATTGCATCGCGACGCATTGATCGTGATAGTAATATGGTAACTGTAGTGTTAGTAGTTTCTAAGAAAACTATTAATACATCAGCAAATGTTCGTAAAATGATGAATGGTTTCTAATGAAGAAGTCTATTCTTGCTTTATTGCTGGCATCGACATTGGTACATGCTGAACCGATAACTGTAACTGGTTATGGTTCTACCTATGATTCTGCATTGAAGAATGCAAAAACACAGGCTCTTGAAAAGGGTGCCAGCACTTTTATTATTGGTGAAAATGCTGCGAGAAATGGTAGAGTAACTGAACAGATTGATCAATATAATGGTGGTATAATTAAATCATATGCCATAGTGAATAGTACTACTGCGTTCAATGGATATGAGATAACTATTACCGCTGATGTAGTTCCGAAGGATAATCGTGTTGTTAGAGAGTCTGCGGAATTTACACCAAACTATAAAGAGTTCAATGAACGTCTTGCGGTATTTGATCAGATAGATAATGTTGGTAAAGCCATCACAGCGAAACTTGTCAATCCAAAGTATGAGATTGGACGCAGAACAGTTGTAATGAACGCAAGTATTGTCATGTCGTTTCAACCAAAATGGTTAAGTGATGTTAAAGAGTTCAGTACTGTTATAAATGAGAAGGGAAGTACTTCATCTAATACTTACAATAGAGTTCATGGTGGAGTTGTTGCTGGACTTTTACCTGTGTCACCATTCCTTGCTGTAGCTGCAACTGCATTTACTGAGAAGCCACAGAAAACAAGTAATGCGATGATGATATGTTTTGATTCATCACGCAATTGTAGCACAGTTGGTATAAGTTTTGATAACATTCCAAGATCGCCGAAGTTGGTAATAATTGGAGTAACTGAGAGTGGGCATGAGCGTATACTTTATGAGCATTTACTTAATACAAATTTGTATGAGTTCTATTCTCCAGGTGAAACTGTTACAAGTAAGTATTTTGTAAGTTACAATGTTACATATAAACAACCAACACTAATGTTAAATACAAAAAAGACTGACATCGTTGATGTGAGTTTCGATATTGATACTGATTTTGCAAGGCAGTTGCGAGGTGTTAAAATATATTTGAAGTAATGCTTTACAATGCTTTACCGTAATTCATTTCTCAGGTATAATTATATTATGTTATACGTTTTATGGGGTGTGGCTCATCGTGAGATGCCCAGTCACCCCACCTTACTCGGTTCGTCTATCGGTTAGGACATACGGTTTTCATCCGTATAAGAGCAGTTCAATTCTGCTACCGAGTACCAGATTTAATTACATTGGTTACCAAACCAGTAGGTAATTTAGCAAGTGGATTCCAGTTGACGGACTGGCACTTCTAAGTTACACGAAAGATGGAAACGAAGCCGAAAGGTGGATACGGTGGTCACGCTGGAAGAATTGGCAAGTAATGTGTGCGAAAGACAAGTCCATGGACGGCATGGTAGGACAGGTTTAAAACTGTTGTTTCTTTCAAACATCCAGTGTAATTAAATGTGGTATTAGTTTAGCTGACGTAAGCCATTGAGTAAACGTCAACTCTCCGTAACCATATCAATAAACAGTAAACTCGAGTAAAGCTGTTGAGGTATAGCAAACAGTACGTCAGCTAAACTAATAGTAAATTGCCTTGTAGCTCAGTTGGTAGAGCAAATGACTGTTAATCATTGGGTCGCTGGTTCGAGCCCAGCCGAGGCAGCCATGACATGCCCTCGTAGCTCATTTGGTAGAGCAACTGATTTGTAATCAGTAGGTGGTCAGTTCGAATCCGACCGAGGGCACCAGTAAAGTATTATGGAGAAGAAGCATCAATGGTGATGCAGTGGACTGTAAATCCGCCGACTTTGTCATGACTGGTTCGATCCCAGTATTCTCCACCACCTATATATTTCTAGGAGATTCCATGGATGACGGCACATTAATGTTTCTAATTGCTTTTATTATTACACCGATATTGATATTGTTAGTAACTACTATCTATGGATAAATGTTTATTCATACTTGGGAAAATAGTAATGTTACCTGTCTATAGTGCCTTCGCAATTATTTGGCTCGGTGTCATGCCTGCTCTACTCTTTGGAATGTTGAAAGCTGTTATTTACTTAATATTGGACATGAAGCCATAGCATGCTATATCTAATTGAAACACTGACTGATAAGTTCTTTGAGTTACTTGCAGATGATCCTGTGAGACCAACCATACCACATGTTGATAGAGTCGGAGAGAACAAAGATATATTTGTCTATCGTGATGAGAGTGACACAGTGAAGGCAATCACTTGCGTATCCTATCAGGAATTCATTCCAACAAAAGAATCAGAGTTGTTTCAGCATTCAAGCACACCATCAAACGCAATCTTCTATACAATCTGGAGTTATGCTCCAGGTGCTGGACGGAAGTTAATCTTTGATGCAGTGAAGCATATCAAAGCGACAGATCCAAGCATAGAACGATTCATTACACTATCACCGAAGACTGACATGGCTAAACGATTCCATCTTGGAAACAGAGCAATCATTCTTCGGGAAAACGATGAGACTGTCAATTACGAATACGTAGAAGGGAAAACCAATGGCTAATGTAAAGCAAGGCAATCTTACAAAGAGTCCGCAGTGGTGGAAACATCTAAAAGACTTCAAGCGATTCTTTTGGAAAGCAGAACGAAAAGCACATAACCAGAACATAAAGAAAGAATTCCATGAGTGATACACCATCCACATTCAAAGAACAATGGGAAGCAAAGAAGGTATTAAAACATGCAAAGAAGAAAGCCAAACGCCAACTACTTGCGCAAGGTTTTAACAAGAGAGAAGCAAACACAAAGATCAGTGAAGCATTGACTCGAATAGCATCAAGTCCAGCAAGAAGAGCAAGCGGAAGAGGAAGATGAAAATGAGTTACACTCGCTGGGGTAATTCGTCATGGTATTCCTTCTATTCTGACTCTGATAGTAGCGAAAGGAATGATCAAGTACTTGCGCTTTGGTATAGTACAGAGCAGGATCTTACTTGGTCCTATGAGGAACTAAGCCATGTAATGAAGCAGAGTGATGATAATATTACTGACTTCTTTATACGATACTATCATTGCACTGAGGATGAGGCAAGGGAAGCGAAGACAATCGTTGGCTGGTTCATGGCAGATGTGGAGGAAGATTTTAAATGAAGATTAATGCACTATTGACGAATATACACTATAGCACACTGGCCAAAGAACATATAGTAATGACAAGCCCAGCAACATTCCCCACTGTTACACCTGCCTGTTATATTCATATGAGTACACTAGAAAAGAATCATATTAATTTGTTAGATCCACAACCATATCCAGTAGTTACACCAGCATCCAATATCAAATTAAGTGCTGGAGCAAAGCAGTATTTGTGCTGGGAGTGAATGAATGCTAAAAGAAATGATGTATTACGTGTGTGAATGACATACCGCACAAAGTCCTGTAAATACTGCGGTATAGATCACAAGAAACGTGGTCCATTCTGCTCTAAGATATGCTCTAATAAGAATAGAACACATTCCGACGAGACAAAAGCAAAGATGTCTGCGTCTCAATCGGTGGCGCAACGTGTCCCAGAAGTGCTAGAGAAGACTTGGCACCAGCGGACAAAGGCACAACTCAAGTCGCATGCCATGCATCGTAAGGATAATCTAGACAATGTTGAACTGGAACCCGATAATGTCTATCTGCCACCCATGCGACCCACACTACCAACGACCAAATTCGTTCAAGACGGAGATTTATGGGAGGAAGTTGAGTAGAAATCTCCTTTTAAATCAATAAGATACGATAATAACCCTATTCTGAGTAGGGTTAAAAATATTCCTTTACTTTAATTCGCTTTTAACGTATAATTATTATATTGAGTTAATAAATGAAAGTAAAGAAATAAATGAATCTAATTAAAACTACCCTCCGCACTGTTGATAATAAAACTGAAATTATGATCGGTGAAGCTGGTCCTTTTAAAACCTCTAAAACTGGTGTGGCTCTTGAGAAAAACGTTGAGTACCACTATTTTAATACTACTGGTGTTAAATTACCCTACAGTGTTATCATCGGTGGTACTACTATCTCTGAGTCTAAAGCTGAAAGATACGATATTAACCAGAGATTCTCTTTTGTAGAGAAATTAGTGACCATGGTTGCTGCTGGTGTTCAGCCCTCTGCTGTTATTACTGGTTCTGGTGGTCTTGGAAAGACTTATACTGTTACTAAGACTCTTGAGAATGCTGGTTACAAAGATATTTCTGACCTTGCCTCGTTTCAGGTAGGTTCTGTTATTAGAATGGCTAAGTCCTTCTCCTTTGTGAAGGGTTATTCTACTCCGAAGGGTCTCTATCGTACTTTATTCGAAAATAATAAGTCTATTATTATATTTGATGACTGTGATGCTGTGTTAAAAGACCCTGTGGCTCTAAATCTATTGAAGGGTGCGCTTGATTCTTACGGAAAACGTATTATTTCTTGGAATGCTGACTTTAAAGATGAAGATTTGCCTAAGAGCTTTAATTTTGAAGGTCGTGTGATTTTTATTTCGAATCTAAGCCATGATAAAATCGATCAAGCGATTCGTAGTCGTTCTATGATGATCGATTTGTCTATGACTCGCGAGCAGAAAATTGATCGTATGGCTCATATTGCTATGTCGGTTGAGTTTCTCCCTGAGTATTCTGCTGAACAGAAAGAAGATGCTCTTACTTTGATTCGTGAACTCAAAGATGATGCTAAAGAGATTAATCTCCGTACTTTGATCTCGGTTACTAAGATCCGTGCCTCTAATAAGGACTGGAAAGATCTTGCTACTTATATGTTAACTGCTTAATTGGAAGGGTTTACTATGAATTGGGTGAATATTGATGATGGTCTACCTGAAGCGGGAAAGCGAGTCCTAATTAAGACTACTACCTGTGGAATGATGGTAGCATCCATGGGTGGGGTTACAACAGAGTGGATTCTAGGATTCGGTTTCGAGGAAGGATGGCGTTGGGAGGTAATCGATGATATTATCTTCACTCCAGAACAAGTAACCCACTGGATGGAACTTCCAAGTAACCCTACTGTGAGTAGGGGTTAAAAATAGTTCTTTACTTTAATTCAATATTCAGGTATAATTATATTATGAAATCAAAAAAGGAAACAAAAATGAAGAATAGTAAAAATAGTATGCTTGTGAATGACCTAATTGCTCTTGGTTTTACTGACCCAAAGAAAGTCGGTAAAGCTGTTGAAATTTATCTAAAAACAGGTAAGTTGTCTAAGCTGGGTACTGGTATCGGTGTGGCTCGTAAAGGGAGTAAATAATATGAACGATTATGTGACTATTTCTGCTCTCGTGACCAAAGTTAATATTGGTGGTCTCGGTGGTGTTTTCGGTTCTGTTAATGGATACAAACTTAGTTCTATTCTCCATGGTGGTCGTCGAATTTCGCTGGCTGATAATAATTACTATTATTTACCTTCTTTGCATAAAGTTGTTTCTTATAAGGCGACCCCAGTAAGAAAAGAAATGGTTGTTACTGATGGTAAGTTTAATTTTGCTGAGAAGTTCGGTGACCGTAAAGGACAGTGGAATTTTAAGGTAGATGCTGCGACGATTTATTCTATTGCGTTTAAACAGTTTAAGTAAAGGAAATATAATGGAAGTATGTGAAAAAATTGAATATCGGGGTCAAGTATTTGATCGGTCTCATGGTAGTCCCTTTGACAGGGGTGCTGCTGATAGTTACTATCATCGTGCCCATGATCCGCATTATTACCCTGAAGGAACATACATCAACAAACGTATGGAATCTCGTGACATGAGTGGTGCTGAATTACGTGCATACTACATGGGTTATGAGTATAACGAACAGTTTGGTGATAAAAAGGATTGGGGTTAAAACCCAATAGTCTTTGTGGAGGGATATCCTTGGCAGACTTTAAACAGCCAAAACAGCAACTCGCAAGGGACAATAGCGTTCCTCATTGGATGATTAGATGTTTTATAGATATGGCGCCACTTGCGGCGATATCAATCTAGTCAGCGAATCATAAATTACCCATGGAAACCCGCAGTCGCTTTTTGCTGGTTTTTGACTATAAAGAAAAACCAGCACTTATTTTTGGAGGGTTTACCTATGACAGTATTAATCGCTAAACTCGACGATAAAATTGTTGAGATTATCAAAATGACTGAAACAGTGCAATTCTCCTCGGAGAAAGACTGGATATTGATCAGCCATCAGATTAGTAAAAGGGATAGTTTGCAAGTGAAGTGGTTGCAAGCGAGTAAGGTAAAATTTGATTGGATACGGGAGTTTATATTATGAATACGATTGTTTTTGTATTAACAGTAGAGAATGAAGACGGGAAGTCAGTAGTTGGAGTTTATAGTACACATATGAAGGCATATGCCGAGAAGTGTGCCACTATACGTGACTGCTATGATATACCCGAGGATGAGGTAGCTGATGAAGACTTGGATAGCGAAGTTGAGTCCATGAACGTCTTCTTTGAGATCGCTCCGATTCAATTAGACAGATCACTTATCTAGGAGAAAACTGAATGTTATTGGAATTAATCAATAGTAGTAAGACCAGATTTGATATTAACTCTGAGTCTCATATAAGTAGATATAGGTACTTTCTTTTAGAGTCTACATGGGGCAAAGACTGTTGTCCTTTTATACTGGAGTTTCCATACGCATCAATTCCAGATATGATCAAAGATAAACTAGTGCGTAAATATATAACAAATACGGTGGAATTATGACATTAAAGCAGAAAGCGATGCTGGAAATTGCAAAAATGATAGCATTTGCAACACTTTTTTCAGCAGTAGTATCAGTGACCCTTTACCTCGGTTATGGAGCATATGTAGGGACAGTCCTTCTAGTGGCTGGTATATGCTATATGGTCTATGTCGCTTACCTGATGAAGTTGGATGAACTTGAATCCAAAGATAAATTCAAAGATATGTTTAAATAGTCCTTTACTTTAATTGAGTTTTCAGGTATAATTATAGTATGATGAATGAAATATTAAAACCGACCTTTGACTGGATTCGAACAGATTGGAACAGCAATAAGTATAGGTTCAGCGTAGAGATCTTTGCATGGCTGATTAGTATCAGTTGCGCAATTACCATGGCTCTCACTGTTCCTAACCCTCCACTATTATACCTATATCCTGTATGGATTGCTGGGTGTACTCTCTATGCACTATGTGCTTACAGTAGGCGATCGTTTGGAATGCTTCTTAATTACATGGTTCTAGTATTGATCGATATCGTTGGACTATTAAGAATGGTATTCTAACCGTAAGGAAAAGGTATTATGGATGATAACAAGTTAAGAGCAGTAATAGCAGACGTTGATACGTTGATTACCGATTTAATACTGAAACACCAGATTGATGCCTTACTCATGTCATCATGCGTTCTAGCAAGATTGTGTATATTGAATAAGGAAATTGATGGGGGAAGTGATTTTAATCAACTGCTAACATCAATAATTGCCACTACTCAAGAGAGTCATGGTGATAGTATATTACATTAAGAAATGGAAAGAAAAATGAAACTCGCATTATGTTCCGATGTCCACTTAGAATTTGGGCAACTCCACATAGAAAACACTCAGAATGCTGAAGTCCTACTTCTGTCTGGCGATATTTGCACAGCAAAAGATCTACTACCCACTGGGCTAGTAGGTTCTGGTAAGTATGCTCGTTTCATGGAATTTTTTACGACTTGCTCTAGGGAGTTCCCTCATGTTGTTTATATCATGGGTAATCATGAGCACTATCATGGGGATTTTATAACCTCCATAGATATCATTCGAAATGCTCTAGCGCAGTTTGAGAATATTCATGTTCTTGAGAAAGAGGTATGGGTACTGGGGGACTATCAGTTTATCGGGGGTACTCTATGGACCGACATGAATGGTGGTGATATTGATACCATGTCTCATGTTGAATACCGTATGAACGATTTTAATCTTTGCTATAATGGGTCAAAGGTAATACACTATACTGTGAATAAACCACTCCTCGATGAGAATGGTGAACAGGTACTGAGTAAACATGGTGCTCCTCAATTCACTGAGGAAAAGATACGTAAGAAACGTACAGGTAATCTATCACCAAGTGATACTGTGGAAGACCATAAGAAAATGCTGGATTTTATTCGTGTAACTACTGAAGGTAAATATGATCAGAAGTTTATAGTAGTGGGTCATCATGCTCCAAGTAAGGGTTCAGAACATCCAAAGTATATGCATGATACGCTGATGAATGGAGCGTATAATTCTGTACTAGACGATTTCATCATGGATCGTCCGCAAATTAAACTGTGGACTCATGGGCATACGCATGAGGACTTTGACTACATGATTGGAAGTACTCGGGTTGTATGTAATCCTCGTGGTTATATTAATCATGAAGAACGTGCAGAAACTTTTAAACTGAAGTATATTGAGGTATAATATGGTATACGCATATAAACATGTTATGTATAATATGATCATGCGTTATTTGAAGTGGTTCTCCGCTACACTTAATAGTAGATGTAGCGGTAATTGTAATCAAGGAAGGAATTGCAAATGTCAGACTATAGACCAGACAGGTGGGTAGTTGTAAAAATCAAAGGGGAAAATCTTCCTACAGTACATAAGGTATTTGCCTCATGGTATGGTGGTTATGCAGGAAGCGACTCATGGAAGCTGAACAGTGGTATTGTAAGTGTTACTCAGGATAGTACCTACTATTACTTTGAGGGTAGCTCGGGTTCTGTATATGAGTGTAGTAAGCATTCCTCCTATGGAACGAATGGTTATGGTGCTGGGGTTCTTAATAACCTGATTGACAAAGTCATGAAGGCTGGTGGTGCTATTGAAGTACTACCAGAGGATACGAATTGGATGGAAGTAGACTATGAATAGCGCAAAGCCATGTAAAGAACATCCTGATGCACCTCATGGGTATCTAAAAGACGAATCATATATAGCAGGTTACTATGTGTGTCAGTGTAGATTTTGGAGTCCTGAGGAAGACTATCACTCTGATAAGGGATATGAAGTAGCTTCCTTGGAAGAGGGTGATGAATTTGCTCAGAAGCGTAACATTAAATATACCGTAGTAATCGAGGAAGATCCTGAGACAGGTGAGCAAATGTTGCCACTCACCGATGAAATTGTAGAGCAACTGGGCTGGAAGATCGGTGATACGATTAACTGGAAGAATAATCATGATGGGAGTTTTACTTTGAAAGTTAAAAAAGAAGAGAAGGTCTGGGTAATGATTGACACTGTGCTATCATATCGTCTACGGTATTGCGTAGAAGCACCTGTTGATTATCCTGAGTATGCCATGGATGACGTGGTATTGGAAGTAGCCAAGGAGTTTTCCCAGAAGGTAATTGGAGAACAGATTATTTCTCATAGGGTAGTAACCAAGGAAGAAGCACTTGCCATGTGTGATGAGGAAAATGACTATGCCAAGTCATGGAATGACAAGATGAAAGTTAAAGCATTTTTCACTAAAGAAGGAGAAGTAGCCGATCATGCCAAAGTTTAAATTAACAGCAACTCATGAATCACATTTCAATGATTCACATGTTACATCTGAATTCAGTGCTGACACATTAGAGTATGTACTGGAGAATATTGAACTTTTTCTAAAGGGAGTTGGCTATCATATTGATGGAGTCATAGATGTTATTCCCTTTGAGAAGGAAGAAGAGTTTCACTCTGAAGAAGTTGATGAGTGGACTAGAGTTCTTCGTGAAGATGCCGAAGCAGAAAATATACCACAACAAAGAGATCTATTTGAGCATTCCGCACATTACTATGATACCGATCGTAATAAACCACTTGGAGCGTAGACATGGGTATGCCCTTAGATGTACTAGTATTTCAGCAAGCATGTGATCAGAAACCCTCTGAGGAAAATGCCGCACTGTATAAGTCTTTAATGGAAGAAGAGTTTAAAGAATTTATTGAAGCACATTGGAATAAAGATGATGTTGAAATGCTTGATGGATGTATGGACTTAATATGGGTAACCCTTGGATTTTGTAACATGAAGGGTTATAACATTGTCGCTGCATGGGATGAAGTGCTTCGAAGTAACATGAAAAAAGTTGACCCGATAACTCGTAAAGTAATTAGACGTGAAGATGGTAAAATATTAAAACCCGAGGGATGGACCCCTCCTGACCTGAGTAAATTTATAAAATGATAACACTATACCTTGATATGGATGGAGTACTTTGTGATTTTGATAAAGCATATAAGGCACTTAGGACTGGTGCTCCAGATAACACAAAACGATTTAGATCGGCAGTGCTTGACCATAAACTATTTGAAACTTTGGAATTAATGCCAGATGCAACACAGCTACTCGCCCATGTAAAAACCCTACGTCTTCATGTAGAGATGTTAACATCAGTGGGCACTCATGATCCTTTTCAAGGAGAAGAAACAAAACGACAAAAGACTCTCTGGTTGAGTAAGCATAATATTACTTACAAGGCAAACTTTGTTGGAAGTAAACCAGAAAAGGCAAAGTACGCATCTCCGCTATCTATTCTTATTGACGACTCAGTTGGTTGTACTTTACCCTTTGAAGCGCAAGGTGGTTGGAGTATTTTACACACTTCAGCAAAAAGTAGTATTGCTTCACTTGACAATTTACTTTTACAATTATCCGCTGGTGCTTTAGAATGAATATATTTTACCTAGATAAAGATCCAATAATCTGTGCAGAAATGCATGTTGATAAACACTGCGTAAAGATGATACTCGAATATGCTCAATTACTTTCTACTGCTCATCGTGTTCTTGATGGCACTCTCCTTGATGGCTACAGTAAAACTGGTCGTAAACAAAAAAGATATGTACTTTCTGACGATCGTGAATCTATTCTCTATATTGCTACTCACATCAATCATCCTTCGGCAATTTGGGTACGTCATTCTGCCATGAATTATTATTGGCTTTATACTTTGCTTTCTGCACTGTGTAAAGAATATACGTATAGATATGGTAGAGTACATAAGTGTGAAAGTATTGGTCTTGTAAATAGATTGCAAAGTACGCCAACTAATATTAATGGCACTAGAGACTTCACTGAACCAACACCAGCCATGCCAGAAGATTATAAAGTATCTGGTGATTCTATTACATCTTATAAGAACTATTATCTCGGGGATAAAACGAGAATGTTCTCATGGAAAAATCGTCCAACACCCAGCTGGATTACCTAAATACTTTTCATATTCGAAAGGAATATTAGTGCCTACATATATGTTTAGTAACAAAGAGACTGGTGAGGTTACAGAAGTCTTCATGAAGATATCAGCTCTTGATGCATACAGGAAAGACAATCCAAGTTTAGAAACCATCATTCAGGCTCCAATGATATGTGACCCTGTACGTGTTGGCGTTCGTAAAATGGATAGCGGATTTAAAGAAGTTCTTCAAAAGATTCATGAAAGAACACCAGGAAGTAAATTAGATAAATCCTCAACACAACTTTGATCGACCATGGCACGTAAACCCACAGCATTAAAATTAATAGACTCCGAAACTTCAGAAACTACTCCGCAGAAAAGACCAAGCAATCAATTGCGTGTAAGACTAGAGGATTTAAAAACATTCGCACCACTTACCGATAATCAAAAATTATTCTTTGATGCGTATAAGCGTCAAGACTATTTTATTGCACTTCATGGAGTGGCTGGAACTGGAAAAACATTCTGTGCACTATATAAAGCAATTGAAGAAGTGCTGGATAAAAATAATCCATTTTCAAAAATTATAGTTGTTCGTTCGGCTGTTCAGTCTAGAGAAGTTGGACATCTTCCAGGTGATATAAATGAGAAGATGGATATCTATCAACAGCCATATCGACAGATTTGCGAGACACTGTTTAGTCGTAAAGACGCATGGGATAGATTAGAGGAACAACATTATATTGAATTTATCTCAACATCATTTATTCGTGGTATGTCTTTTGATGATGCAATTATTATTGTTGATGAGATGCAAAATTTAACCTATGAAGAAATTGATACTGTCATGACACGTGTTGGTTATAGATCAAAGATTATCTGGTGTGGTGATTATCGTCAGACGGATCTAAACAAACGCAAGAGTGATGTTACAGGTATTTTAAAATTCTTTGACATTGCTCAGCATATGAGTGCGTTTACCCGTATAGAATTTACTGTTGATGATATTGTAAGATCGTCACTAGTTAAAGATTATATTATGGCAAAACTTCGTTATGAAGATGTTAATAAAAATTAAGGAGATTAAAATGTTAGCACAATTATTAAAATCAAAAACAGTTTGGTACGCAATTATAATTGCTGTACTTTCTATCGTACAAGGTTATGTTGGACTATTACCTTTAACACCAGCTGTTCAGATGATAGTTGGTATAGTAATCGCTGTTGGAATAGTAGTACTTCGTTTAATTACAACTACACCGATTGCACAAAAATGATTACACAAGAACAATTTGTTCACTTGTTTCCAAAAAACAAAAATGCCGAAGCATGGTCTAAAGCATTGAACGAGGTTCTTCCTACATATGAAATTAATAGTACAGAACGCATTGCGGCATTTCTTGCGCAGTGCGGTCATGAATCTATGGGATTTACAGTGTTGCAGGAAAATCTTAATTATTCGGCAGAAGGTCTAACTAAAATATTTCATAAGTATTTTCCAACATTAGAATCTGCGCAACCTTATGCTCGTCGACCAGAAATGATTGCGAATAAAGTTTACGCAAATCGTATGGGAAATAGTACTGAAGAATCTGGCGAGGGGTATCGCTACCGTGGTCGTGGACCGATTCAGTTGACTGGTAAGAGTAATTATACTGAGTGCTCGGATTTCTTATTTCAAGACGACACTTTAATTAAAGACCCAGACATGCTTCTTGATCCAGAATATGCTTTACACTCTGCTTGTTGGTTCTGGTGGAAAAATGCCTTAAATAATTACGCAGACTCAGCTGATCTAGTTACAATGACAAAACGTATTAATGGTGGAACAATAGGATTGGATGATAGAATTAAACATTATAATGAAGCAATACATTTACTAGCATAATGTTCAATCACATACATCATGATATACCAAAATTGGAACGTGTTACCGCAACCGATGGGACCAGAGTCTATAAAACTCCATCAGGTAAATCCTATCCAAGCGTTACCACAGTTACAGGATTGCTTAACAAACAGGCAATCAATGAGTGGAGAAAAAGAGTCGGAGAAGCAGAAGCAAACAGAATTAGTGGAACTGCCTCAAAACGTGGAACAAGAGTTCACTCCCTCTGCGAATCCTATCTCAATAACGAACATGTTGTCCCAGATTTATTTGATGCAGAAACTTTCCAAACTATAAAACCACTCTTGAATAATATTCAAGACATTCATTGTTTAGAGACACCATTATATTCTGATCATTTAGAGATAGCTGGTACAGTTGATTGCATCGCTAAGTATAATGGTAGAGTATCTGTAATTGATTTTAAAACATCTAAGCGGAAAAAGACTCGAGACAGTATTCAAAATTATTTTATGCAATGTTCTGCGTACGCTGTTGCGTTTGAAGAAAGAACTAACATACCAGTTGATAGACTTATCATTTTAATGACTGTCGATGATGAGGACGCAATAGTCTTTGAAGAAAAAAGAGATTCTTGGATTGATTCATTTAAAGAATTAAGAAATAATTACAAGAAATTAAAAGGTATGTAAATGCAATTAAATATATTTTACTTTAATTCATTTATAGGGTAAACTTGATTATATGAGTGAGATTGAAATTGAACTTTCTAAATGCAGAGATGCTGGTTCAGCTTCTTATACATATTTCTGGGTACAAGAAGGACGAACAATTAGTCCATACTTTTCTTCCGAAAAAGAAGCACAGGATTGGCTACGTGAGAATGTAAAGTTTTAAAAATGGTAGTAAACTGATAAAGCGAAATCTAGGCAAGACGGGAGTGCGATTCTCCCCACCTCCACCGAAGCATACTAGAATCCGTAAAACGATTAGGGCTGGTATCCCAGAGTCACTCAGAGAAACTCTAAAGTGCCATAGTATGTTTCGGTGGGGGTGACTAGTATCGATTGATAGCAAAGTAACTTTAGAGGCTACTCGGTAGGCGATGACCGTAAATCAAGCAAAAAACGTAACCGCAAACGACGAAATGTTCGCATTAGCAGCTTAAACACTGCTTAGGGTTTTCGGTGGGTTTCCTCGTAACAGAATAACTCACCACGATTTATTTTTTAAACAACAAAGAGGTCTAGAATGAAAAGAAAATTATTAGCAGTTACACTTTTAATGGGCGCAACAATGGCTCATGCTGAATTAGCAGGAAATGTATCATTGACAAGTGACTATCGGTTTCGTGGTGTTAGTCAAACTCAAAATGGTTTAGCAGTTCAGGGTGGTATTGATTATACCCATTCAAGTGGGTTATATGCTGGTAACTGGAACAGTTCTGTTTCTAGTCAGGTCTACACAAATGGATCTGGAATTGAAAGTGACTTATATGCTGGATTTAAGAAAAAAGTTTTCAAGGATATTACAGTTGATGTTGGTACGATGAATTATTTCTACCCACAAGCAACAAATAATACTTCTAACAACTTTGATACTAACGAATTGTATGCAGGTGTTGCGTATAAAGAATTAGTAACAGCAAAATACAGTCAGTCTTTAAGCAACTATTTCGGTATTGCTAATAGTTCTGGAAGCACTTATATGCAGGCTGATGTAGCAGTTCCTGTATTTGGTAAGTTGACAGCAGTTGCTCATGCAGGTCGTACTGATGTTAACAACAGTGCTAAATTGAATTACACTGATTATAATGTCGGTGTTACGTATGACTTAAAAGGTTGGAACATTGGAGCCAAATATTATACAAACTCAAGCAAAGGTACTGGCTTTCAAACTGCCAATACAGTTAGTGGTGAGAAATTGTATAAAAATGCTGCAGTACTATCCGTCTCTAAAGCATTTTAATTTAACTGAATAGTGTGGGGGAAACCCCACCTCGTTTAGAGGTAATTATGAAACTACTAATTTCAATTTTCTTATTAATGTTTACATTAAATGTATTTTCCGCAGATGTGGTCAAGGAGCGCAAGAAAGTTACTCCAGACTTTACTAAGAAGAAGCAGAAAAATCCTGAAAAGAAACCAACTTCAAAAGCAGTTCCAGCTTCAAAACAGAAGCCAAAAACTGAACCAGCGAAGTAAGAATACCTAAATAGTAAACAGTGGGTTGTTAGTCCCAATAAAACTATCATTACACACAACACAGAAAGGAAGTAAAATGAGTAATATGACTCCGTTCGAGATTCGCCTTGAACTATTAAAAATGGCGAAAGATATGCTTTCCGAGGACTATCATGGAAAGCGTGAAGTGATTAGCAACGACTGGCAACAGAAAGTCGAATCTGCTAAATTAAATGGTGGAACGATTCCTGATCATCCAGGATTCCCAGTCTACCCTGCCGAAACTGATATCATTGCCAAGGCACAGATACTCAATGGTTTCGTCAGCAATATCCTACCAGAAAATAAGATTAGCAAGAAATCAACTTAATAGGATTGGGTGTGATTTTTCACACCCTCATTTATCTAAGAAAGGTTTAGTTTGCCAAAAATAAAACTACAAATAATTATATCAACAATAATAGCAGTCGCATTAATTGTTGCTGCAGTAACATATGATCACAAAAGACTACTCTTGATTAAAGCGTCATTCGTACAATTAACACCGACTGCGCAAAAAGAAGTAATGTGCCTTGCCGACAACATTTTATTTGAAGCAGGAAATGAACCACGAGATGGGCAGTTAGCAGTTGCAAGTGTTACATTAAATCGCCTCAAATCTGGCAACTACGCAGATTCAATCTGTGGTGTTGTGAAACAAAAGACTGGAAAAACCTGTCAGTTCTCATGGTGGTGCGAAGACAAACCAAGAACAGCTTCTATTACAAGGAATTTGACAAATGGTCAATTTGCTTTATATAACTCTATATTAGACTTGGCAACATTTGCTTACTTAAATGCAGATAGAATAAAAGACGACACCATGGGTGCAACTTATTACCATGCGGATTATGTAAATCCACATTGGAGGCATTTGAAAAAGACAGTACAAATCGGTAGGCATATATTTTATAAAAATGGAGAAGTTGATGGCAAATATGATGAAAAAAATAAATCTGGCACTGGAGAAGGACAATCTGTCCCACTCGTATTTTTTACTAATGGAAGAGATTACAATGTCTACTTGCAAACAAACTATAGAGTGGATTTTTGATTCTAATTTTGCTGAAGACCGACCAGAGGTATTAAATTTAATTATTTGCTCGCCAGGAGGTGATCTTAATGCTTCCTTTGCAGTAATTGATACAATGCGTGGTAGCAAGATACCAATACATACGATTGGGCTTGGGCAGATTGCTTCCGCTGGATTGTTAATCTTTATTAGTGGTTTAAAGGGTAGTCGTGTTCTAACACCAAACACTTCTATTCTTTCCCACCAATATACATGGGGTGCTTTCGGTAAGGAACATGAACTGTTCGCAACCGTAAAAGAGTTTGATCTCACAACGAAACGACTCATTGCGCATTATAAAAAATGTACTGGAATGACTGAACCCCAAATTCGTGAAGTCCTTCTTCCTCCGCATGATGTGTGGCTTGATGCGCAGGAATCTAAGAAACTTGGTCTTTGCGATTTGGTAAAAGATCTTAAATAGGAGAAAAAATGAATCATGAAAGAATCACACTTATCATCTGTACAACAATTATTGTACTCAGTGCTATCTTTGGTTGTACCAACTACTACACGAATCAATCTAAACTTATGGCAGAAACGATTGCAGCTGCTTCAGCGAAAGGTGTTGACCCATTAGCAGTGCGTTGCTCTTTCTCAAATAATAGTGATACAATCTGCTTAATTTATGCGTCAAATTTACATAATGGGTCTTTTGTAGCTCCCTCAAAATCAAGTAGGTAATTTCTAAAAATATAGGTAGCCCTACTATGTAGGGTTATCTGTAATCAATTATAGACCCTCCAGAACGTCCTAGGAGCGGTTTTTGCTAGTTTCGCTGGGGTTGCCCTTAATACCATTAAAAACGTCCCAGAAGCTCTTTAAAAAATCATTTAAAATCAATGACTTACAAAATACCCCTATTTTCAGTAGGGTTAAAAATAATCCTTTACGGTAATTCAATTTAAGCGTATAATCATTATATGAACTTAAGAAAAGGAATAAAAAATGTTTAATTTAAAAATAGTTGATGAAATGGGCTTAACTTATAAATTTTCGTTTTCTGAAATGAAATCGTTAAAATCTGAATTAAATAAATGGCTTAAAGATATTGATGAAACTCCTTTAGAAAAAATTGAAATCGGGTTTGAAGAAGAATAACCCTACTGGGTGAAGGGTTATGAAAATAATCCTTTACTTTAATTGGGTTTTAAGGTATAATTATATTATGGAATTGAGAAAAGGAACTAAAATGAAACAAGTGTTATATAAATCTAAATCTGAAATACGTGCTGAATCCGAGAAGACTCTTGAGAGTTTCTTGAAGTCTGGTGGTGTTGTCGAAGTTGTAAAGGCAAAGCGTATTCCCAAGGTAAAAATGTCTTGCAAGAATAGCAGGAGTTTTCTTGGTTCGTCTAAACCAGTTGGTACGACTGTTTCTAATTTTTGGAGATAATATGAAGATTGTAATCACTACTCAATTTTGCGAAAACTATGGAGCCCATGATTGGGACGGAGAGGGTGAGTGCCCTCAGCACTGGAAATTCAAAGGTGGGTCTGATTACATCATCGAAGATATTGAAACACATGTCACACTGGATAACTTCTTTGGAAAGAACTGCGGGATAATTGTAGACGCAATTCGTTCAAAGATTGAACACAAGTCTGAGTATTCGGAAGAATACATTATTGACTGGTCTATTGAAGAGGATAGTTACATGTCTGATTTTGAGAAGTCGCAGTTAGAGTATGATGGTTATATCGCTCACCCAGAACCACGTTTGGATATTACAGGTGAACTTATACAGCCAGAGAAACATCTTGCATAACTTTGTATCGCTTTACTTTTATTAACATTTAAGGTATAATTAAACTATGGAAATTACTATTAGAAAAGTCGCGAATGGATATGTCGTGCGAACAGAAGGTGAAGACCCTGTTGAAGGATTTGTGACTAAAGAACATGTGTTCACAAGGAAGTCTCAGGTTATTAAATTCTTTAGAGAAACCTTTTCGTTCACGCAGGAATAGTATGCCTATAATCTATGCTCGTTCTTCTTCTGTGAAGAAAAAGAAAACTAAAAAAGAACGTGACTTGGCTGAGCAGTGGGATAAGTTACTTAAACAGTTTCCTCCCATGCGTGCGAGTAAGTCATCTGGTACTATAAAAGAGACTAAGGCATATGTCAGAGAGACGCCATACTATCCCTCTGTGAACAGTGGTGGTTATAATGCCACTGCCAAGCCTACTAACGTATATACTGGGACTAAGATGATTGGCATAGGTACTATGCATAAGTCTAATTCAGTACCTGTCTTCAGTGACGATGAAGCAAAAGACATAGCAACAATGAGAAGAAACTAATATTAAATAAGGACTATGATTATGGAAATTACTATTACCGAAATGAGATCTAAAATTTCACTGTGCGCTTCGGACAATGACGTTGATGCGTTATCGAAGATACACGATTTTCTTTTACAACAATCTAATCAAATGGATAAATGGTTCGACAAATATCTTGACATGTTTGAAAATAAAATGAAACCTGATAATCCAAATACTAATATTTGGAAAATGTATCATACCAAGTCTAACGAATATTCAGAAATACAAACTCTTATTAGGACAACGAACGCATATGTTAGAAAACTTAAATCCATTTAGTACTGCTTCATCATTCTCACTCTTTATTGAGAAGAGAGCCATGGAAAATCGTATGCCGTACATGGATACTGTTCTTGAGTATTGCGCAGAGAATTATATTGACCCAGAAGATATTGCTTCATTAATTAATAAGTCTCTAAAGGATAAGATCCAGATAGAGATGATTGAAGCAAACATGCTACCTAAACAGGCAAAACTTGATGTATGAAATATTTAGAAAAATATCTATACTAGACTACTGTTTCGTATTAGGATTTTTAATTCTAATGCCTCTAATATATATGTCATTGGAACAACGAAATTCTGAAAAGAAATTAAATGTTATTACATATGATTGTCGTATGTTGATTGGTGGATGGCATCCTGATTTTCCACCTCAGGTAATGGAAGAATGCAGGAAAAGAAGTGGACGGATTTAATGTATACAAATACTACATGGCTGTCAAGTTACACTTTACAACTGATGGCTATGACGTATTTGAAACTAAAGGAAATGTGAAAGGATCTCGCGATGTATTCTACAGCCGTAATGATAGGTTCATTTTTGAAAAACTTGCAAGAAAGTTTGAACGACCTTTTGATGTCATACAATATTTTGTTGCTAACTTTGCTTATGGTAACGATGCCGTCATATATTGTGATTCTGATGCTGATTCTAATTTAATATTATGGCAGAAAAGAAAACAATCTTTGACGCAAACATTTAAAGATGATGTTGATACAATTATACTTCATCTAGAAAAAAACAAACACACACAAGACAGACTCTTTTCTTTTATACATAATGACCATCCAGAATTACTTAAACTATTTCTTGGAAGTCATATTAGTATTGAAACTATGGTTATTCTAGACTCCTTTGAGAATTATCTTTCTTCATGGAAATCATTTACAAACTTGATTTGGGAAGAAGAATACCGTAAAATAGTTAAATGTAGGAAATTTATTAAATTTGACTCCCAGAAGTTATTGGGGATTTATCAAGAATTAAAAGAGGGAATTGTATTCTAATATCATGGGCAACACTAGACGTAGAAATAAATCTTATGATGATGAGAATGATTTTGAGCAGAGAAGGAACTCAAGTCAATTAAAAACTGATAAGAGCCGTATAAAGATACTAAATAGATATGTTGAGGAAGAAGACTTTGATGATGTTGAAGATGACGACCAAGACGATAACTAAAATACTTTTTTATACAAAACATTAATATACATTTTATACAAGGAAAATACGATGGACATTCAAGCACTACGTAATATGCGTAAAACAGACTTCAGCAAAATCTCTGCTGAGTTTGACAAGATTGCTAACCCAGAAGCTGGTGGCAAAAAATCTTATCAAGACGATCGCTTCTGGAAACTAGAAGCCGATAAAGCAGGAAACGCAACTGCAGTTATTCGATTCTTACCACGTGTTGAGGGTGATGAACTCCCATGGGTTCGTATCTTCTCTCATGGATTTCAAGGTCCAACTGGAAAGTGGTATATCGAAAATTCTCTCACTACCATTGGTGAGAAAGATCCTGTTGGTGAACTAAACTCCAAACTCTGGAACTCTGGTTCTGAAACCAATAAGGAAATCTCCCGTAAACAAAAACGTAGGTTATCTTATACTGCAAACATATTGGTTATCTCCGATCCAAAGCATCCCGAAAATGAAGGACAGGTTCGTCTGTTCAAGTTTGGTAAGAAGATCTTTGATAAGATCATGGAGAAAGCCAATCCCACCTTTGAGGATGAGAAGCCAGTTATCGTATTTGATCTTTGGGAAGGTGCAGACTTTAAACTGCGTCAACGTAAAGTTGATGGTTATGCTAACTATGACCAGTCTACTTTCATGGAGCCAGCACCTCTATTTGATGGTGACGAAGAGAAGTTGTTAAAGGTCGTTAACTCTCAACACAAACTTGCTGAGTTTCTAGATCGTAAGAACTTCAAGACCTTTGAAGAACTTGCTCGTAAGTTGAATGATGTTCTTGATGGTGAGGGTTCTGCTCCTGTTGCTTCTGCTGCTACTATGGCTGAAGATGAGGATTATACTCCACCTGTGCGTACACCTGCTCCAGCTGCGAAACCAGTAAGTGTAGCGAAAGCAAAGGTTGGTGCTGGGGATGATGAAGACGTAATGTCTTATTTCCAGAAGATTGCTGACGAAGCATAAACGCTTCTAGCATTTTAAGAGCCACCTTCGGGTGGCTTTTTTTATGTTCCGTATCTTTGTGCCAGCTGACGTCGAACACCTTCATCAGGATTACGAACACGTGGCTTCATTGCGTAAGTAGTAGAACTACTATTATTAACATTGCTTGTTGGGGCAATAACAGTACTTGATTGAGATGGTTGAACAGTCTTAGCCATCTCACTGTCTGCAGACTGAGAAGCAACTTGATTACCTACCTGTGGTTCATATGGCGCAAGTTTAGCAGAAGCACCGCCAGAAGCAATTTGCTTTAATTTTTCCACACCACCAAATGATTCTATGTCTCGTTTGCTACCATTCTCCAAAATGTTCTGCGCTTCTTTAGGACTTATGCTAGACTTAGACATATCCTGATTCGCAACTGTCTTAGGTGCATTGTCTTTTGGTGTTACTGATTCAACTTTCGTATCGACACCTGACTCTGGTGCTTTCTCTTCTTTCTTAAAGGGATACCATGGTCCGAATTTCTTCTTAAAACTTCCTATACCAATTTCAAATCCTGGAATCTCTAGATTTTCAAACCATCCCATTATATCACTGAATAGTTTCTTGATTAAATCAATTGGAGCAAATACCGCATTAATAAATTTCTTAAATATATCTTCTAGTGAGAATGACTCTAGCATTTCTTTGGCTTTATCGAAACCGAAGAAACCAAGAACCCATGCGATTGCATCTTTCAGCATATCAAGTGGACCGAAGATTAACGAATTGAAGAAGCCAGTGATAGCACCTTTAATACCACCAATAATACCTTCTTCCTTGAATCCTTCAATGATTCCCTTAACTGTATCCCATACTGTCATAATAATAAGTACTGGAAACATTAATTTTCCTACAATTCCTGCTACTTTGCCAACAGTCTTTGCAAATGCACTGAAATATTCTTTGATAAGAGTGAAGACACCCTCAACCATTTTTACTGGACCTTTTAATAAGTCTGCTATGACTTCATAGGCTGTTACAAATGGTTTAATGAAGCTACTCATTGCTTCTTTAATAGTCGCAAATACTTTTCCAATTTTAGACTCGCCACTAAAATCGAAAAGTGACTTAAATTTACTAAAAATACCTGAGAAGAATTCTTCAACTGCAGAGAATCCTTTCTTAATCTTTTCCATTAATTCAGTTGGTATCAATGCATCTGCGAACAACTTAATTGTCTTGACCCATGCACGTGCTAGACCAACAATTGATCCAACAATACCCGCAAGGATAGTTCCAATGATACCAATACCCATACCTTCTTTAGGTGTCTCTGGTTTATTGCCAATCGGTTTCTTAAGAGATGATGTATTGTCTGCGATTTCTTGTAGAATTTTTGTTTGCGTGTCGTCTATTTTCTGTTGCTCAACTTCAGCTTCAGTCATATCCGCTGCACCTAAACCAGAAGACTGTTTAGTTTTCCCTGGAAACTTTAGAACATTGGCTGGTAATTGTGACTCAGCAATCTTTTCTGCTTTTACTTTCTTAATGTCTTTTGCTTTTATAACAGTAGAGTTTGGGTCTGTGTTGTTAACTCCACCAAACGATTCACTAAACCGCACATCTGTTTTTGCTAATTCTTTTTCTAGTGTTTGATTCTTTGCATAGAAACCACCACGTTTGATCTGCCCTTCTTTGAAGCCACGATCTTTTAATCCCTTGACCTCTTCTTCATTCTTGAGTATCTCTTTTTGTATTTTTTCTGACTTATCAAATGTTTTACCAAAACTCTTTTCATCCCCAAAGGTGCTACCCTTTGTGGCTATTCTATCTTTAACATACTGCTGTTTTCTTTCTGCGTAGTCTTTCTTCTCAGCATCTGCCTGAAGACTTTTTTGTTCTCTATTGCCGAGCATTTTATCAATTCCACGTCCAACAGCGGTATCACTATGCCCTCGTTTAAGAATACCAGTCTTATCTAAGAATCCACGTGCAGTAAAGAAGTCTTTTATTCCTGTCGGTGGAGCTATATCTCCTGGCTTGCCAGTTTGTGCCATACCCATTACCTTTTGAGTAATCGCTCCAGGCTTAGACCCACTGTCAAGTGTAGTCTTTAGTTTTTTCAGTTGCTTTGATAGTTCGCCTTTATCACCAAGACCTTCACCAATGGTTTTATTGAGTTTTTGTAACTCGATAATTTGCTTATTAGCAAAGTCTACATAAACAACATTACCTTCTCTGGATAGAGATTCTAATCTAGACGTACCTGATCCACCAAGTGCATTAGTGTCTTGTACTTTCTGTTTGTCTAATAATTGTTTCATTTGTTGTTTTGCATCCTTTGTTTTTCTTCTTCTAACCATTGAATCAACATAGTCACATATATCTCTCGTTCAAACGGGAACATTTCCTCTAGTGCTTCCAAACTATACTTATGATATTGCATAAGTGCAAAGTTTGTTTTATAATAATTGTAGAGAGACTCATGACAAAGGCATATTAAAAAAAACTGCTAAGACCCTCAATTACCTTCTCATGATGATGATTGCAAACTGGGCAATCATACTGTACTTCCTTGGAAAGTTTGGGCATGGTTTCAAAGAACTGTTGTATTTTCTTAAACTGCTCTTGAGATAAATTTTCAAGAAACTCTTTTAGTTCAGCCT